>Ga0116180_1002628_pt1 | contig 14083 bp, 17 predicted proteins | sample AD_UKC073_MetaG_FD_89804 | JGI IMG/M metagenome (GOLD analysis project Ga0116180, IMG submission 89804) | Active sludge microbial communities of municipal wastewater-treating anaerobic digesters from USA - AD_UKC073_MetaG | ecosystem: Engineered > Bioreactor > Anaerobic > Digestate | place: USA...
CCGGAACGAAATCGGAATCCGCAGAATAGCGGGCGCGGTCGGCATAGGCGAGCCGCTCACTTTCGGCGATCAGGTGCCACGATACGGGATTGTCCTTGCCCAGCGTCTTGAGATCGAACCGCTCAAGCTGGATCAGCGCGGCCAGTACTGTGGTCGCGCCAGAGCTGGGCGGACCCATCGAACAGATCCGATAGCCGCGATAGGTCCCGCAGACCGGGGCCCGATTCTTGGCGGCATAGGCGGCGACGTCGGCCTCGGTCATCGGCGCGGGATTGTGCGGGGCGGTGGTCACCTTGGCGACGATCGCCCCGGCATTGGGCCCGGAATAGAACGCCTTGGGGCCTTCGTTGGCAATTGCCTCAAGGGTATCCGCCAGCGCCGGGTTCTTGATCAGTGTTCCGACCGGCAGAGGCTTGCCATCGGCTCCGAACAGCAGGGCACGTCCCTCTGGCGAGAACCCTGCGGTGTTGGTGCTGCCGGCCACCATCTCGTGAAGGCGGGGCGACATCACAAAACCTTCGCGGGCCAACTTAATCGCCGGGGCGAACAGCCGCGCCCAGGGCAGGCGGCCGTGCGCTGCGTGGGCCTTTGCCGCCAGGGCAATGTTGCCGGGAACGCCAACGCTGGTGGCGCCGGGAACGGATTCGGCAAAACTCAGCAGTTTCCCATCCTTGAAGAACCATTTCGGATGGGCCGCGGCAGGAGCCGTTTCGCGGCCGTCGATCGTCTCCACCTCGCCCCGGGCATTGGTGGTGACATAAAAGCCGCCGCCGCCGATGCCTGAGCTTTGCGGTTCGACCACGGTCAGGGCCAGCATCGTGGCGATCGCGGCATCGGTAGCGGTTCCGCCATCGCGCAGCATCTCGGCACCGGCTGCGGCAGCGCGGGGGTCCGCCGCGCTGACCATACCCTTTTCATAGACCTGCGCCTTGGGCGGGGGCGTGGTGCTGCTGGGGGCGGGGGCGCAGCTGGCAAGGGCCAGGGCACCGGCGAACAGGGTCAGGAAACGGCGGCTCATGGCCACCTTGCTATTCGGTTCCGACCGCCTCTGCAATGCTGGCGAAGCCATCGCGGCGCATCAGGCGTTCCAGCCCCCGGGTAATGGTCCTGGCGATGCCGGGTCCATCATAGGCCATGGCGCTGTAGAGCTGGACCAGCGAAGCACCGGCGCGGATCCGCTGCCAGGCATCTTCGGCATCCGAAATTCCGCCAACCCCGATCAGCGGAACCTGCCCGCCGGTGGCCGCGCGGAAATCACGCAGCCGTTGCAGCGCCAGTTGCTTCAGCGGGGCGCCGGACAGGCCGCCCGCTTCACCCGCCAGCGCTGACTTCAACGGCGGCCGCGAAATGGTGGTGTTGGAGACGATCAGTGCACCGAGCCGCTTTTCCAGCGCGATCCGGGCGATTGCATCGATGTCGCTCGGCTCCAGGTCTGGCGCGACCTTGAGAAAGATCGGCACCCGATAGTCGCCGCGCGCTTCGATGACCGCATCGAGCAATGCGGCCAGTGCGCCTTCATCCTGCAGCGCGCGCAGGCCCGGCGTGTTCGGGCTGGAAACATTGACCGCCAGATAGCTTGCCAGGGGCGCCATCAGCCGGGCGAGGCTGGCATAGTCGGCCTGGCGATCGGCCGAATCCTTGTTGGCGCCGATGTTGATCCCGACCACGCCGGGGCGTCCATGCCGGCGGGCGAGGCGTGCGATCGCAGGTTCCGCGCCGCCATTGTTGAAGCCCATCCGGTTGATCACCGCGCGGTCTTCGGCCAGCCGGAACAGCCGGGGGCGGGGATTGCCGGGCTGGGGCAGCGGCGTAATCGAACCGACTTCGGCAAAGCCGAAACCCACCCCCAGCAGGGCATCGGGCACTTCGGCGTCCTTGTCGAAACCGGCTGCCATGCCGAGTGGATTGGGGAAGTCGATCCCGGCCACATTCGTCGCCAACGGCCCGTCGCAGCGGGCAGTTCCGCCCAGCGGCAGCGCCTTGAGCGCGGCGAGGGCAAGGCCGTGGGCCCGTTCGGCATCGAGCATGAACAAGGCGGGGCGAAGCAGCGAATAAAACATGGCAGGCGCGCCTATGGCATTGACGGCGGACTGTGTCGAATCGTCCTCGACCCGATTCGCACCGGCAGGGCGGGGCGATCTTGGAAGCGCTTTCAGTCCATTATCGATCCAACTTTGCTGGGCGGGCTGTCGATTCCATACAATCTGCGCATACGAATGCCGCCTATCACACCGTTGCGACCCGAAGGACTCGAGGCATTTCAGCAACGAGATCCTAACTTCAAAAGCGGCTTCCGGGGAAACCCGGGAGCCGCTCTTTTTGTCTGCCTCGAAAATCCGCGCTGATCGGCGATTGTCAGGGCCAGGGGAAGCGCCTAGGGGAAACCGGAACGAATCAATCCGATTTGCCGGAGTCTGCCCCCATGCGCCTGTCCAGCATGGCCGATTATGCCGTTGTGACCATGACTGCCGCCGCACGCCATTGCGGCGGGGCGCGGGTTTCTGCGGCGCAACTGGCTGAAGAATCCGGCCTGCCCGCGCCGACCGTGCAAAAGCTCGTCAGCCGTCTCACCGCAGCGGGCCTGCTCCGCTCCTCGCGCGGGATCGGCGGAGGCCTGAAACTGGCCCGGCCGGCTGCGGCAATCAGTCTGGCCGACATTGTTGAAGCGGTCGAAGGGCCGATCGCGCTGACCACCTGTGTTGATCAGGAACGGGACAATTGCGCGCTTGATGCCTGCTGCTCGGTTAAGCCGCACTGGCCGGTGGTCAACCAGGCGCTGCGCGGTGCCCTTGCACAAGTGCCGCTGACCCAGCTGGCGGGGACCGGACGATGAGCCAGCAGGTGAAAGATCAGGCCGCGCATGATGCCGCCGCCAGGGTCGCCGATTACGAGCACGGCTGGTCGGCCGAGATCGAGACCGAATTTGCCGAAAAGGGCCTGAGCGAGGAAACCGTCCGGTTCATCAGCGCCAAGAAGAACGAGCCGGAATGGATGCTCGAATGGCGGCTCAAGGCCTTCCGCCACTGGCAGACCATGCCGATGCCAGACTGGGCCAAGTTGAACATTCCGCCGATCGACTATCAGGACGCCTATTACTACGCCGCGCCCAAGGCCAAGAAGAAGCTGTCCAGCCTGGATGAGGTCGATCCCGAAATCCTCAAGGTATATGAAAAGCTTGGCATTCCTCTGGAAGAACAGAAAGTTCTGGCCGGGGTTGAGGGCGCGCGCAAGGTTGCGGTCGATGCGGTGTTCGACAGCGTCTCTGTCGCCACCACCTTTCGCGAGGAGCTAAAGAAGGCGGGGGTGATCTTCCTGTCGATCTCCGAGGCGATTCGCGAATATCCCGAACTGGTAAAGCGCTGGCTGGGCAAGGTCGTGCCAATGCACGACAATTTCTTCGCCGCACTCAACTGCGCGGTCTTCTCTGACGGGACTTTCGTTTACATTCCAGAGGGTACGCGCTGCCCGATGGAGCTTTCCACCTATTTCCGGATCAATGCCGAGAATACCGGGCAGTTCGAACGGACCCTGATTGTGGCCGACAAGGGTGCCTATGTCTCCTACCTCGAAGGCTGCACCGCGCCGCAGCGCGATGAGAACCAGCTCCACGCCGCCGTGGTCGAACTGGTTGCGCTCGATGATGCCGAGATCAAGTACTCCACCGTGCAGAACTGGTACCCCGGCGACGCTGAAGGCAAGGGCGGGATCTACAACTTCGTGACCAAGCGCGCGCTGTGCCAGGGCAGTCGTTCAAAGGTCAGTTGGACGCAGGTCGAAACCGGCTCCGCTATCACTTGGAAGTACCCAAGCTGTGTCCTCAACGGCGAAGACAGCGTGGGCGAGTTCTATTCGGTCGCGGTGACCAACAATTTCCAGCAGGCCGATACCGGCACCAAGATGATCCACAACGGCAGGGGTAGCCGCTCGACCATCGTTTCCAAGGGCATCTCGGCCGGGAAGAGCCAGAACACCTATCGCGGGCTGGTCCGGGTCGCTCCGGGTGCCGAGGGCGTGCGCAATTTCACCCAGTGCGATTCGCTGCTGCTGGGCAAGGACTGCGGCGCGCATACCGTGCCCTATATCGAAGTGCGCAACCCCAGCGCCCAGATCGAGCACGAGGCGACCACCAGCAAGATTTCGGACGACCAGCTGTTCTACGCGATGCAGCGCGGGCTCGATCAGGAAGCGGCGGTGGCGCTGATTGTCAACGGCTTCGCCAAGGAAGTGCTGCAGCAGCTGCCGATGGAATTCGCGGTCGAGGCGCAGAAGCTGCTGGGGATTTCGCTGGAAGGAAGCGTGGGGTGATCCACCTGCTTGCCCTCCTTGCGGCCTTTGCCGGTCCCGATCCCGCCCCGGCGCTCGATGCGGTCAAGACCTGCGATCGCGGGGCGATGATGGCACTGACAAAGGCTGAGCCGCGCCGCCGGACCGAGTGGGCGGCGGCGTCCTATGCCGAGCAGCAGGCGATCGCGCGTGAGCGGGCGGCCCTGATTGCGCCCGGCGTGGTTCAGCCGACAGCGGCGGGCAAGGCCTCGCTCGATCTGGCGTTGGCCGGGCTCGATGCGCGGCAGAAACAGCTCGACGATGCCCGGGCTGTCGAAATGAGCTGGCGCGCGCTGGTTGAAGAACTGCGCGCCGATTTCCTTGCCAATTGCGCCCAGACCAAGGGCGAGAGAGACCGATGACCAAGAAAACCCTCACCGTCCGCCCGCTTGATGAGCGCGAAGCCCCCGAGTTGAAGAAGCGCGGGCGCGGCTGGGCGATTTCGGACAAGCGGCTTGACCAGATTCACGAGCAGGCCCGTCGCAACAAGATGGAACCGACCGAGGCGCAGAAAATGCTGGGCGCCAAGCTGGTCGAAGCCAATCTTGGCAAGTTCAAGCTGACCCGCCAGCAGGTGATCGGATCGGCAATCGTCGATTTCGCCTGCAATCCGCTGAAAGTCGCGGTCTCGATCGACGAGGGCGGCGATCCGGCGCTGATTGCCCGGCGCGACAAGAGCCTTGAGGCGGTGGGCGTGCGTCTTCTGCGCTTTGCCGCGGCCGACGTTCTGGCCGATCCCGATGCAGTGGTGGCGCAAATCGTCGCCGCGATGAAGCAAAGCTATGACGCGCGCGGTGCCGCACGGCGGCAGCACGCGCGATCTGCCCATGACCGCTACAGGAGTGAGCGATGATCCGTTTGATGCCCTTTGCCTGCGCCGCGCTGGCGCTGGCCGCACCGGCGCTCACCGAGGAACCGAGCACTGCGAACCATGCCGAAACGCGCCTGCGCGGCTGCCTGCAAGCGGGTTCGAGCGCGGTGACCCGAAAGGATCTGCAGGGCGCGGTGATCGAGGTTCGCGCCTACTGCGGGGCTCAGATCAACCGGGTGCGCAAGCAGCGCGTCGCCGTCGCCACCCAGGGCCTTGAGGGCGAAGAGGCCCGCATCGCCGAAGATCGCGCCGTTCGTGCCCTCAACCGCGAAATCGCCTGGGCGGTCGCCAACTTTACCGGACTTTCCCAGTGACCCTGCTGACTATCGAAAACCTGCACGCCACCGTCGCCGACAAGCCGATCCTCAAAGGACTGTCGCTGACCTTGGGGGCGGGCGAGGTCCACGCGATCATGGGGCCGAACGGCGCGGGTAAATCGACGCTGGGTTATACCCTGGGCGGGCGGCCCGGCTATGAAGTGACAGGCGGCAGCGTGACCTTCGCTGGGCAGGACCTGCTTGCGCTGGAACCCTATGAACGGGCTGCCGCCGGACTGTTTCTGGGCTTCCAGTACCCGGTCGAAATTCCCGGTGTGTCCTTCGTCCAGTTCCTGCGCGAAAGCCTCAACGCCCAGCGCAAGTCACGCGGGGAGGAGCCGCTTTCGGGCGGGGAATTCCTCAAGCTCGCGCGGGAAAAGGCGGCGCTGCTCAAGATGGATATCGAAATGCTCAAGCGCCCGGTCAATCTGGGCTTCTCGGGCGGCGAAAAGAAGCGCGCGGAAATGGTTCAGATGGGCATTCTCGATCCCAAACTGGCGATCCTTGATGAGACTGATTCAGGCCTTGATATCGACGCTCTGCGGATCGTGGGTGAAGGGATCAACGCGGTGATGCGCAAGCCCGACAAGGCCGTGCTGCTGATCACCCACTACCAGCGCCTGCTTGACTACGTGAAGCCGGACTTCGTCCACGTGCTGGCCGGCGGCCGGATCGTCCGCACCGGGGGGGCGGAACTCGCTCTGGAACTCGAAGAGCGCGGCTATGAGGCGGTAGCGGCATGAGCGCCGCAGGCTTTCCCTCATTCCTCCGTGCCTCCGCGCCTCCGCGTGAAACGGAATTGAATCACGCGGAGGCGCGGAGGCACGGAGAAGGGGTGTGGTCATGACCGCGCTTGCCCTTCCCACCCGCCGGGATGAAGACTTCCGCTACGCGGATCTGGCTGCGCTGGCGCCGCTCTGGCCGATCGAGCCGGAGCGGTTCGTGCTGGAGGCGGATGAAGAGGCCGGACTTTCGATCATCCACACCGGCGCCGATCCGGTGGTTCGCGAAATCGAGCTGGATCTGGCGGCTGGCGCGAAGTTTGCGCTGCATCTGCTCAACGCCGGGACTGTCTATGGCCGGTTCGCGGTCAGGGCGCGGCTGGGCGCGGGGGCCGAATTCACGCTTGGCGCGGCGCAGCTGGGCAGCGCGGGGCAGGTGCTGGAAGTGGTGACCGAGGTGACCCATGCCGCCCCCGATGCGATCAGCCGTCAGGTGGTCCGCTCGGTCGCGGGGGGCAAGGCCGCAGTCAACTATCTGGGCAAGGTCCTGGTCGAACCGGGTGCTGACGGGACCGATGGCGAACAATCGGTCCGCTCCATGCTGCTCGATCGCACCGCCACTGCCAACAACCGTCCCGAGCTGGAGATCTACGCCGACGACGTGAAGTGCGCCCATGGCTGCGCCGTGGGTGAGCTGGATGCCAATGCCCTGTTCTATATGGCCCAGCGCGGTCTGCCGCCTGAAGAGGCCAAGAAGCTGATGCTTCAGGCTTTCGTTGCCGAGGCGTTCGTCGGCGCGGCCGAGGAAGAGGCGCTGCTGGACGCCGCGCTGGAAGCGCTGGGGGCGCTGGTATGAGCACGGCCACGCTCTCCCGGTTGGGCGGCAAGGCCGATTTTCCCGGCTTGGCTGGCGGCTGGCATTACCTTGATTCGGCGGCCACCGCGCAGAAGCCGCAAGTGGTGATCGATGCCGTTTCGCGGGCACTCGGCACTGACTATGCCACGGTCCACCGCGGGGTCTATGCCCGCAGCGCGGAAATGACCCTGGCCTTCGAAGCTGCGCGTGAAAAGGTCGCCGCCCTGATCGGCGGACAGTCTGCGGAACTGGTCTTCACCCGCGGCGCGACAGAGGCGATCAATCTGGTCGCTTATGCCTATCCCGCCAAGGGCCGGGTGCTGCTGTCCGGGCTGGAGCACCATTCCAACATCGTGCCCTGGCAGCTGGCCGGCTGGCAGATCGATGTCTGCCCACTCACCGCTGATGGGCGGATCGATCTTGATGCGGCCGAAGCGATGCTCACGCCTGAGCACACGATCGTGGCCTTCGCTCACGTATCGAACGTGCTGGGATCGATCCTTGATGTGCCGCGCGCGGTCGAACTGGCGCACCGGGTCGGCGCGAAGATCCTGCTCGATGGCTGCCAGGCGGCGGCGCGGCTGCCGGTCGATGTGGCGGCGCTGGGCTGCGATTTCTATGCCTTCAGCGCGCACAAGCTCTATGGGCCGACGGGGATCGGGGCGCTGTGGGGCCGCGCGGAACTGCTTGATGCGATGCCGCCGTGGCAGGGCGGCGGGGCGATGATCGACCGGGTTACCTTCGCGGCCACCACCTATGCCCCCGCGCCGCAGCGGTTCGAAGCGGGCACCCCCGCGATTGTCGAGGCGATCGGCTTCGGCGCGGCGGCGGACTATGTCCGCTCGATCGGGCTGGAGGCGATCCACAATCACGAAGCGGCTCTGGTCGCGGCGCTGCGCGAACAGCTGCGCCGCCGCAACGATGTGACGCTGTTCGGACCAGAGGAAAGCGCCGGAATCGTCTCTTTCGCGCTTGAAGGGGTTCATCCGCACGATCTCGGCACCATATTGGATGAGGCCAACGGCGACTTTGGCCGCGTCGCGATCCGCGCCGGGCATCACTGCGCCCAGCCGCTGATGGACCATCTTGGCGTAGCGGCCACGGCCCGGGCCAGTTTCGGGATCTATTCTGACGAAAGCGATCTTGCCGCCCTGATCGCGGGGATTGAAAGAACACGGAGAATCTTCGGATGATGGACACGGATCATCAGGGGGAACCCAAATTCACGGTGGAAGAGGTGGAGAGCGCTTCCCCGCCGCCGCGCGCGCGGGTCGAAGATGCTGAAAGCCCGGCAGACAAACTTGAGCGCAAACGCGATTATCTTGAAGGTTTTCTGGCGCAAAAGCCGCAGGGCGCAGCCCCGGGTGAGCCGGGCGGCGATCTTTATGAAGCGGTGATCGCCGCGCTGAAGGATATTTTCGATCCGGAAATCCCGGTCAACATCTATGACCTCGGGCTGATCTATGGGGTCGATGTCGCCGACGATGGCGGCGTGGCCGTGACCATGACGCTGACGACGCCGCACTGTCCGGTCGCTGAATCGATGCCGGGCGAGGTGGAACTGCGCGTCGGGGCTGTTCCGGGGGTGCGCGATGCCGAAGTGAACCTGGTCTGGGATCCGCCGTGGGACCCCGCCAAGATGAGCGACGAAGCCCGGCTCGAACTGGGGATGCTGTGATGGAGGCGGTGCTGGCACTTGCCGATACCCTGCTCGATCCCGCTGCCGCGCAGTGGGAACGGATGCACGCCGCGCAGGACCTGGACCAGCATGGCCCGGCGGCGCTGCCCTATCTGTTCGAGGCCGCTTCGCTGGACTGGAGCGCGGATCCGGCCATGGTCAAGCTGATCGGCAATTCGATCGCCAATATCTGGCGTGCGTCTGGCGTACTGATGAGCGCGCCTACTGCGGGCCTGCCGCAGGCAGCCGTGGATGAAATTGTGTTGCACCGTTCCCATTTCAGTGGGGAAGGATCCTGACCATGACCACAACCCTGCGCCAACGCCCTGCCGCCGTTATCCTGACGCCCGCCGCCGAGGCGCGGGTGGCCGCGCTGATGGCTGCCGCGCCTGAGGGGACGGTCGGCGTCAAGCTGTCCACCCCGCGCCGGGGCTGTTCGGGGCTGGCCTATTCGGTGGACTACGTAACCGAGGCCAGTGCGCTGGACGAGCGGATCGAAACCCCGGGCGGGCTGTTCTTCATCGATGCCGCATCGGTGCTGTACCTGATCGGCAGCACGATGGACTGGCGCGAGGATGATTTCACCGCCGGTTTCGTGTTCGAAAATCCGAACGCCAAGGGTTCCTGCGGCTGTGGGGAAAGCTTTACGGTCTGATTTCCGGGCAACCGGACCGGGCTGCAGCGGTCAGGTCTTGCCCGGGCGCGGGACGAAGGTTTCGCCGGTTTCCGCATCGATGAAAGCGATCAGAGCCTTTTCAAGCTCGTCCAGCTCCTCGTCGGCCTCCAGCATATCGTGCAGCAAGGAATGCTCGCCGGGATCAAGTTCGGCGGCCTGTTCCGCGTCCCCGGCAAAATCCCCAAGGTATTCGGGCTCATCGCCGCCGATGCCGAGCAGGCTGCCAAAGGCGCCTTCGACATCGGGCACCGATGTTGCCGATCGCGCCAGGAATCCGCCGATTCCGGCGCCGTCGTCGGCCATGAAGGCTTCCAGTTCGGCGGCGCGTTCGGGGCTGAGTGCTTCATGCCCGGCAAAGCCCAGCAGGAAGTTGGCGACACCTTTCACGAACAGGTCTTTCCATTCGGGCGCGCAGACGTCGTAAAGCGTGGCGTCCTTGATCCGGAACAGCATTTCGGCCTCGGCCTTGCTGACCCCGGCCGGGCGCTCACTGCCGGTGCCGAAGATCAGGCGCCGCAGCAGGGTGACTTCGGTGGGATTGATCCCCTGGCTGGTCAGCTCGCCCCGGCGGGTCGGACCATCGCCGTGCAGCACTGCGCTTTCCACCTGTTTCAGGGCATAGCTGCGCAGCGATGCCGGGACGCTGGTGGCAACCTCGACCACGTGAACCAGCAGTTAGAGTTCAACCATGGTGTCAACATGGCCGCTGTGGTCGATCCGGGCGACCAGTTCATCGGCCATTTCCTGATCGACATAGCCGCGCGGCTCGACCGTGTGGACGATAAAGCTGGTCAGCGCATCGACGAAGAAATCACACCATTCAGCGCTCGGTTCGTCGCAGGCGTCATTGGCGGAGAACAGCGATTCCGCCTCGTCCGGGCTCATCTTGCCATCAGCCCAGCCGAGCCGGCGCAGTTCAAGGATTTCCTCGGCGGAAATCCGTCCATCGCCCGCGATCTGGGTGGTCAGGTCACCGAATTCCAAACTCATCGTGCACAGGTCCCCATGGATATATCGCCCGTGTTCTGGCCGAATATCCCTAAAAACGGGTTACCCCGTTTGTTGGCGACGATTTTGCGGCGGGTTTGCCGTCAGCGGCGGCGGAGCGCGGCGATGCAGGCGGCCCGGTCCACATCCTGCCCATCGCTGGCGCGGCGCGCCTCGACATAGGTGGCCTGCGGTTCGCGGCCGGGGGCGGGGGGATAGAGATAGATGTCCAGCACACAGGCCGTCCCGCTGAACTGGAGCTTGCGGGCATCGCCCTCCCAGACTTCGAGCCGGGCCGGTCCGAACTGCGCGGTCAGATCCGCTCCCGTGGCGCCGATCACCCGTTCAAGGCCCGGCGCGACCTGCACCTGCGGGCGCGGCGGCGGAACCTGGCCGGGGGTGCGGACCGGAACCTTCGGCACGGTCTGCGGACGGCTGGGGGGAATTGTGGTCCCGCCCGATGCACAGGCAGACAGCAATAGACCCAGCGATAATGCGGAAAGAGCGGACTTGATCATAGGCTTGGCCGCCCCTTGCGATGGATCAGGTGAACCGCGCAAGCCGCGCCCAGAAAAGGTGCGACGAAATTGGCTATGGGCACGGTGAGCAGAAGTGCGGTGCAACCGCCCAGCGCGAACCGCTCCAGCGCCGAGAGCGGGGCGGGTTCCGCCGGGTCCCTGCGGTGGCGCAGCCAGACCATGTCCTGCAGTTCGCGGCCCAGCAGCACCGCGTTGACGAACAGGAATACCAGTGGCGGACCCAGTCCGGTGGCAGCCAGGACCAGCGCCACTGGCAGCGCCAGCAGGTTGAACAGGATCGCCCGCCCGGCCCCGCCCAGCGCGCGCCGCGCCTCTTCAGGCAGGCCAAGTTTGCGGGCCTGCGCCGCCATTTCCGGATAGTCACGGGCTTCCACCGCCAGAACCACATCGTCGGCGAAGAACTGCAGCACCGCCAGGGCGATGATCCGCCACACCAGCCAGCCCGCCAGGGCGGCGACCAGGAAGGCCAGAACCTCGGTCAGGCCGGGATCCAGGTTCAGCGATCCGGCATAGCGATCAATCAGGCCAACCAGCCCCCGCCACACGGCAAGCCCCAGCAGCACGAAAACCAGAACGGTAGCGCCCAGGCTTTTCAGCCAGATCGGCACCAGCCTACGGTCGAACATCCCGGTCAGGGCCATGGCAAGCGCGCGCAACATCGGCGCCGAATCGCCCGCCCACGCGCCGCTGTCAACGCCGCTTCCCTCACGCCGCAAAAGCCGCTAGGCGCGAAGCCGATTTTTGCCTGTCAACGGGAACCGCCATTCATGTCAAAGCCTTCCATTCAGGTCATCGCCATCGGCAATGCCATCGTCGATGTCATGGCGCCCTGCGGGGACGATCTGATCGAACGTTTCGGCATGGTTCGCGGCGGGATGACCCTGATCGACACCGCCCGCGCCCATGAATTGTACGATGCGATGGGCCCCGCGCGCGAGATTTCGGGCGGGTCCGCCGCCAACACCCTGGCCGGAATGGCGGCGCTGGGCGGCAAATGCGCCTTCATCGGACAGGTTGCGGACGATCAGCTGGGTGAGGTCTTCGCCCACGGTATCCGGGCCGGCGGTATCCAGTTCGATACTCCGGCTCGCGCCGGTGATCCGCCGACCGCGCGGTGCCTGATTTTCGTCACCCCCGATGGTCAGCGGACCATGAACACCTTCCTTGGCGCGTCGCAGTTCCTGCCGCCGCTGGCGCTTGACGAAGCGGCGATCGCCGATGCGGAAGTGCTCTATCTCGAAGGCTATCTGTGGGATCCGGAGGAGCCGCGCGCGGCCATGCGCCGGGCGATCGCGGCGGCCAAAGGGGCCGGGCGCAAGGTGGCCTTCACCCTGTCCGACGCCTTCGTGATCGAGCGTCACGGCGCCGATTTCCGGGCGATGATCGAAACCGGAGAGATCGACATCCTGTTCGCCAACCATGTCGAACTGGCCTCGCTCACCGGGCATGACGATTTCGATACCGGCCTGGCCGAACTGGCCCCCAAGGTGCCGTTGCTGGTGGTGACCCGCAGCGAAAAGGGCGCGGTCGCGATGCACGGCGGGGAACGCTTTGAGGTTCCGGCCGAACCGATCGCCCAGGTCGTCGATACCACCGGCGCGGGCGACCTGTTCGCCGCCGGGTTCCTGCACGGCCACGTCAATGGCCATCCGGTTGATCAGTGCCTGACCCTTGGCGCGATCTGCGCGGCCGAGGTGATTTCGCACTATGGCGCCCGGCCCGAGGCCGATCTCAAGGCACTGGTCGCGGCCCGTCTGGGCTGAGGCTGAACCTATTCATCCCATTTGGGATAGCGCAGGATCGGGGTTTGCCCGCGCAGAAATTCGCTCGGCAAGCAGCCGGTCAAGGCTTTGAAATCGCGGATGAAGTGCGATTGATCGGCATAGCCCGCTTCATAGGCCAGCGTGGTCCAAGGCAGGTCGGGATCAAGCTCCTTGCGGTGCACGGCGTGGCCGATCCGGCAGATCCGGGCATAGCGTTTGGGGTTGAGCCCGGTCAGTTGCCGGAACCGGCGCTGGAAATGGCGCAGCGACAGCCCGGACGAATCGGCCAGGTCCTGGATCGGCACCGTTCCGCGCTCAAGCCGCAGCCGCGTTGCCTCGCGCGCGACCGGATCGGTGCAGGTTACGCCGCCGCCGCCGAGTGTGCGCAGCCAGCTATCGACCGGCCCGGCCATCGCCGCCCAGTCCGGCGCGGCGCGCAGTTCTTCAAGCAGGCCATCGGGCAAGGAGACGGGGACGAAACTGTCAACCAGGGCGATCGGATCGACCTTGAACAGGCCGCCCGCCGCAGCGGGTTGAAGCCGGGCCGAAAAAGTCCGCAGCCGGCCTTCTGTTTCAAGGTCATAGCGATAATGGGTCAAAGGGCCGAACAGACCGGCCTGCGGTGCCTCGATCCGTTCGCGGCTTTCCAGGTCATAGAGCCATTGCCGCCCTTCCAGCACGATCTGGACAAAGCAATTGGGTCTGGCCGGGATCACCCGGCGAACCATCTGGCCCCGGTCAACGATTTCGCCGCCGATATAGCCGATCAGGCATGAACCCAAATCGGTGCAGCAGCTATTGATAAGGGTAATTTCCACCCCGGCTCCCCAGCGCGCGACCGTTGTTGAACCCGTTCTTTTGCTAACCCTTAGCTTCGCGTGCCACCTCGCGCCAGCCAATATCGCGGCGGCAGAAACCATCGGGAAAATTGATCTTGTCAACCGCGGCATAGGCGCCCGCCTGGGCTTCAGCGACCGTGCTGCCCCGCGCGGTCACGTTCAGCACCCGCCCGCCGTTGGCGACCAGTCCGCCCGCGGTCTGCGCGGTTCCGGCATGGAAGACCTTGGCCCCGCCCGCTTCGGCCTGCTCGATCCCGCTGATCGCGCCGCCCTTGACCGGACTGTCGGGATAGCCCTTCGCCGCCATCACCACGGTCAGCGCGGTGTCATCGCTGAACCGGGGCGGCTGCAACGAAGCAAGCCGTCCCTCTGCGGTGGCCAGCATCAGCTTGGCCAGATCGCCCTGGTAGCGCAGCATCAGCACCTGGCATTCAGGATCGCCGAACCGGCAGTTGTATTCGATCAGCTGGACGCCCTGCGGGGTCAGCATCAGCCCGGCATAGAGCACGCCG
>Ga0116180_1002633_pt1 | contig 14061 bp, 12 predicted proteins | sample AD_UKC073_MetaG_FD_89804 | JGI IMG/M metagenome (GOLD analysis project Ga0116180, IMG submission 89804) | Active sludge microbial communities of municipal wastewater-treating anaerobic digesters from USA - AD_UKC073_MetaG | ecosystem: Engineered > Bioreactor > Anaerobic > Digestate | place: USA...
GAGTTCATCGAGCAGCGATTCATCGTCGTTGGTCAGGGTGGCTGCGGTTTTCCACTTGGTCATGTAGTGCAGGATCAACCACGGCAAACCGATGAAGATCGCGGGAATGACAATGATTTCGGTCGGGAAATCCACGGCTCAGCCCTCCTGCTCGCTGTCGCCCTTGAGGGCGCGCTTCATTTCTTCGAGCTCCGCATCGATCTTGTCCTGACCGGCCAGGGCGGCGATCTCGTCGGCCAGGCTGGGCTTGCCGCGGCCATCGGCCAGGCTCAGCGCATCAGCGCGGCCTTCGGCGTAATCGACCCGGCGTTCCAGCTGGTCAAACCGGGCCATCGCCTCGTCCACCCGCTCGCTCGCCAGCAGCGTGCGCAGCTTGACGCGGTTTTCGGCGCTTTCCAGCCGTGCGGCGATCGCGCCCTGACGGGCCCGGGCTTCGCGCAGGCGGTTCTGGAGCTTTTCGATGTCGAGCTCATAGGCGCGCAGCGCATCGTCGAGCACGGTGATTTCGGCCTTGAGCTGTTCGGCCATGTCGGCGGCCTTCTTCTTTTCGACCAGAGCGGCGCGGGCCAGATCCTCACGGTCCTTGGACAGCGCCAGCTGGGCCTTGTCGCCCCAGTCGGCCTGGAGCCGGTCAAGCTTTACCGTATGGCGGTGCATTTCCTTCTGGTCCGCGATCGTCCGCGCCGCACTGGCCCGCACTTCGACCAGGGTTTCCTCCATCTCGAAGATGATCATCCGGATCATCTTTTCGGGATCGTCGGCCTTGTCGAGCAGGTCGTTGAAGTTGGCGGCGATAATGTCACGAGTGCGGCTGAAAATGCCCATCCAGGGTACTCCGGTGGAAGATGCAGTAGGGGTAGGGGTGCGGCGAAGACGTTCGACCTCGGCCTCAAAGCGCGAGGTGCGCTGGCGAGGGGCGGGGCCGATGGGGCCGAGGTCGTGGGCGGTCTGGGCCGGAACTCCCATGCGGCGGGGGGACTGGGTGCCGCCATCGGGGGTGGCTTGGGATTCCGGCCCAAGCGGGGAAAAGGGGTCATGTCCCATGTTACGGGCCACCTGCTGGCTCAAGCCTGCCCGGCCGCTTCGCCCGAAACCTGGGCGATGACGGTGGGCGACTGAACCTGGGCGGTCAGCGCCAGGACGTTGAAGGTCAGCATCGCCGCGATCGAGATAACGATCGCCCGGTCGAGCTTGGTGGTGGACTTGATCAGGTTGGTGAACATGGTGTTCCTCACGGAATTGGATTTGTTCACCTATCAGCAAGCCGCGTGCCAAATGCCGAAAATGGCGGTTTTGCGGGATGGTCCCAACTGATCGACGAGCGACATATGGGAATTCTTGCGTGAAGTTGGGAATTTTCGCTATATATTGGGCATGGAGCGCAACACCCAGTTCGTAGGCCAATCGACTGCCTTTCTGGATTCGGTCGAACGTGCCAGCCGCGCCGCGCCGATGGGCCGCCCGGTGCTGGTGATCGGCGAGCGCGGCACCGGCAAGGAACTGATCGCGGAACGCCTGCACCAGCTGTCGCGCCGCTGGCAGGAGCCGTTCATCACGCTCAACTGCGCGGCCTTGCCGGAAACCTTGATCGAGGCGGAATTGTTCGGTCATGAGCAGGGTGCCTTCACCGGTGCTACCAAAGCCCGCGCCGGACGGTTCGAGGAAGCCGACAAAGGGACGCTTTTTCTCGACGAACTGGCAACCCTCTCGATGGGCGCGCAGGAACGCCTGCTGCGCGCGGTCGAATATGGCGAGGTTACGCGGATCGGCTCTTCGCGCCCGGTCAAGGTTGATGTGCGGATCGTCGCCGCCACCAACGAGGACCTGCCGCGCATGGCCGATGAAGGCCGGTTCCGCGCCGACCTGCTCGACCGGCTGAGTTTTGAGGTTATCACCCTGCCGCCACTCAGGGTGCGAGAGGGCGATATCCGGGTTCTGTCGGACTATTTTGGGCGGCGCATGGCGGCGGAGCTGCACTGGGACGCATGGCCCGGGTTCAGCGAAGCGGCTATGGCCGGGCTTGAGGATTACCAGTGGCCCGGCAACGTGCGCGAGCTCAGAAATGTGATCGAACGCGCGGTCTATCGCTGGGGTGACTGGGAAGAGCCGATCGCTCACGTGGTCTTCGATCCATTCGACAGCCCATGGAAACCCGCCCTGCTGCCGCGCGCTGAAACGGCCAAAGCCGATGCCGCGCCGAACCCGGCTGCGTCCGCCCGGAATCTCGATCAGGTCAGCGATCTGAAGGCAGCGGTGGATGCCCACGAAAAGGCGATCCTGGAACAGGCACTGGCGCGCCACCGTTTCAACCAGCGCCAGACCGCCAAGGCGCTTGGCCTCAGTTACGATCAACTGCGCCACGCGATGAAAAAACATGGTCTGAGCGAACGGAACGGCGATTAAAATACTGGTAACGCAAGGCGCGTAAATAGCGTGAGATCAAGGGGGATCTTATGGGCCAGTTCGCGCGTATTCTGCTTCTTTCGCCGCGGTTGACGGTGATGGTGTTCATGCTGATTTTCGGCGGGATCGGCGGGGCGCTGAGCCACAAGGAACCGGCCGAATACAAGACGAAGAACGCCTGGAGCAAGCAGAGCGCCGACAGCAGCTATACCGCGCAGGACCGCGCCGACGATGGCTGGGGCAGCGGCGCGCGCTCGGGCAACTCCACCTCACGCAGCCGGTCCGGGCCGACCACCCAGAAGGTCTGGGTCAACAGGGACGGCGTGATCTACGAAGAAGAAGACATCAAGGCCTTCGACCGGTCCGAATATGAATAGGCGGCGGGCTTAGGGAGCGGTCGGCGATGTCTCTGGGCGCTCTCTTCAAACGAACGATTGCCGCGCTGATCGGCTTGGTCCTGATCGGTACCTTCGCGCTGACCGCCGTGTACCAGTACATCGACAACAGCCCGGATGCGCAGGAGCCGATGAAGCTAAGCGTCGAGCGCGCGGAAATCAGCATCGATGAGGATGACGGCCTGTTGACCCGGCTGGGTGCACTGATCGCGGCGTGGTGGGATTCCGACAAACTCGTGGCTGAAGCCCGCGACGAGGAGCGTGAGGAGGCCAAGGCCCGGCGCGAACGCGATCGCTTCATGGATGAAACGCAAAACTATAACGACGATTACTACGGCGCTGCGGGCTAGCGTCTGCCTTGACTTGGCAGGCCGGCACCGCTTTGTTCGCTTCAGACAAGGACAAGGGCGCCCTGAAGACGCTGAAACCGATTTCCCGATTGCTCGCCTGCGCGGCCATGGTTTTCGCAAGTCCGGCGCTGGCCGATCATACGCCGGATCAGCTTTCCGCCGCCAGGCAGGCTGAGGCGCGCGGGGCGGAAATGTATGCCTATGATCAGGCGGCCTGGCATTCGACCGATAGCTTTCAGGACGACCTGAAGAAGCGCGGCTGGTCGCTTGAGCGGGCACAACAGGAAGGGTTAAGCGGCTATATCGTCGAGCCAGCGGCAAATGGTCGGCTGCTGGCGACCTTTTACCGCACCAAAGGCGGCAAGCTGGTCGCCATGGCGCGCTATTGGGTACTGGGCAGCAAGGTCGAACGCGGCGAATTGATCAAGGATGGAGAGGACAACGCCCTTTCTCCGCTGGCGCTGAGACTGATTGAGGCCCGCGAGAAGGCGATTGATGCCGCGGTTGCCGACAAGGTGTTCCTGTGCACCAAGGGCAACGTCAACACCGTGGTTCTGTCCCCGCGCGCCGATGGCAGCATCCCGGCCTATGTGATGAGTGCGGGCGTGGAAACGGGCGTGTTTCCGGCCGGCGGGCACTACCTTTATGTCTTCGGCACCAATGGGAAACTCCAGTCCAGCCGCGCCTTCAGCAAGAGCTGCATCAATGTCGATTCCCGCGCGGTGCCCAAGGATGCCGCCGGCTATGGTCTGACCCATCTGCTCGATCCGCAACCGAACGAGGTCCATGCCTTCGTCAGCTATAACGTGCCGATCAAGCTGTTCGTGATAATCGATGCTTCGAAAGATTTGTGGGAGATCGACCGCGGCAAGATCATCTACAAGCAGGTGATGAAGGATATGCCATAGTTCCTCCTGTTCAGGGCTTGAGCCACGACCCAGAGTTTGGTCTGGCTCTAACTGCCCGCCCCGGCGAAGAAGCCTGCCTCGCACAGCATGGCGCGCAGCTGCTGCGGCTCCTGCTGCAGAAAGCTGCGGCGTAGTTCGGAAAGCCTTGCCGCAGTCATGCCGGGGGCATTGGAGAAATTGCGCCTCAGGAACAGATCAAGATATTCTCGCACTTCGGCTTCGTTGCGGAACGTGCAGTTTTGAGCGCCCAGAACCTGGGCGCTGCTACGATCGGTGCCGTCAGGGCCGGTTTCAGTCCCCCCCGCTTCGTTCGCACCGCCAGCCTCTCCATCTACCGCCTGATCGAGCATCCGCCCGATCAGTCCGGCATCGAACCCGGCTCGTCCGGCGGCGATGAAGAAATCGGTCGGCATGATTGCGGACTTGTCCGCGGGCAATTCACCCTCGCCCTGGGCTTCGTCGATAGCGATGCCCATGGAGAAATTGCCTGATATCCGGCCGCGAAAGATCTGATCGGAATTGTCCGAAGCGGCATCGAAATTCGCGGTATAGCTGCCGACCAGCGCGCCTTCGCCGTTCGCGGTCAGCATGGCCTCTACGGCATCTGTTTCCATGCTGACCGCTTCGGGAACACCGAGCGAGGCATAGCGCCGATAGACCGGATCGACCCATTCTGCTTTGACCCGGGCGCCCGCTACCGGGCCCAGAACTCCGGGTTCAACCCGCGGCAGCAGCAGTGTGATAATCAGGCGCGACTTGGCTGTAATCGCGGTCATTCGGGCGGCCTGCGCCTGCAATTCGGCGGCATCGGCGCCCGCGGAACCGTTTGACCGGGCATCGGTTTCACGCTGCACACCCATTGCGGTGCCGTTTGCGCTCGCCGCGGCAAGGTCGATCATCCTGACAAGATCGGCATCCTGCACGATGGAGATCTCGATATCATTGGTGCCTCGTTCAACCGCCATGGTCGGGGCTTGCCGCCCGGTCGGTGGCGATACGGACGAAGGGATGGTAACCATCTGGCCGCTCTGGTTCGGTACGGGCAGCGGGTGATAGCTGCACTGGCCATTCACGTTGCCTACCTGAATCGCGATATGGACTCGCACAAACAGCGGCCGCCCGCGTTCGGGTTTTGGCGCGGAATTGATCAGGGTCAGCACCGTTTCGCCGTTGGTTCTTCCCCGGAACAATGGCCGAGCATCGACATTGATCCAGCGCCGAACCCGGCCCTGGCCGGAGCGGACCGGCTGCGAGAGGTGATTGCCCAGCACGTTTCCGCGCAGCCCGATATGGATGTGATCGATGGCATCGCGCGGCCCGTTGAGGGTGGTGACGGTAATTGTCACTCTGGGATACTCGCTCTCCACAACGTCGGGAGCCATCCCCTCGATCGCCGGCAATTTGAAGCGCAGTGCCCGTGCAGCGAGCGGCGGGATCATGGCTGGCTCGTGAACGATGTCCTGCCCCGGAGCGATCTCCAGCAGCGGTGCTCCGTCCATGAACATTGCGGCCAGCCATTTGTCGTGGGCAAGAAAGCCCTTGCGGCTCTTGGCGATCTGATCGGGCCATTCGACAAAATGGGCCAGGAAAGCGGGGAAGGCCCGGTATAGTCCTGTCGCGCCCCATACTGGATGAGGATGGGTTTTGAGAAAACGGTCAAGCAAGACCAGCACCGGATCGATCCAGCGCTTGTTTGTTGCCGCGCGGGTGCGGTCTTCGGCGGTCATGCGAAACGCGCGCAAGGGGGCGAACATTTCAAAATCGCCCGGAACGGTAGCGGCTGGCAGATAGGGCGTGATTGTCTTTTGCGGCAGCAACGGCGCGGAAACCTGCCCGGTAGGCGGGCCGCCCTTTTTGACCGGCGCCTCCTCCTGCATCAGGAAGCGCCAGAAGCTGCAGGTCAGATAGGTGGCATTGTCGCTCCAGAACCCTTTGGCCCGTTCGGATTCCTTGCCGCCTTGCGCGCGCACCTCCTCGGCAAGAAATTCCGGTATCCGGCCTGGTACTTCGCTCAGTGTCAGTGTGACGTCATAGGGCCGCAGCCCGATGTCCTTGAGGATTTTCCGAATGCCCAGGGCATAGTTTTTAAGTGGGTTGCATCCCAGCTTGCGCAAGGCAAACTGGGCAATGGCATGGGTCGATCCTTCACCCAGCCAGCCGCGCACCTCGCCCCAGCCAGTCATCCCGGGGGCATATTGGTCGATGGCGTGTATCATCTCATGAGCAAGGGTTTGCAGCGGTGCCCAGGGATGCTCGTGGTCGATCGGGGGGCGGTAAGACCGGAAGACCGGGGCAGAGAGCATCATGTGCAGACCGCTCGGAACCTGTCGTTCGGTAGTATCCGGCTTGCCCTTGAGCTCTTCCGCGTCAGACACCATGACCTCTGCCGCAATTGCCGCGGTACGGGCGGCTCCATCGATGCCAAATTCACTGAGCGGATCTCCTGCCGCCGGACCGGTACCGCCCATCAGTTCGGGCGGCGCATCGACATAGAAGATGTGATAGGCATCGCCGTCGCCAAGCGGCAGCATGGGTGTCCACAGACCGCGGGAACGGTAATAGGCCGAAGCAGCCGTGAGCGACGCCTGAATATCCGCGCGTTCGGTTGCGGTCAGCGGCGATGCCACGGCCGCACATCGCCAGGTCAGCGCGCGTCCTCCGCCCCAGAACATCGGGACGTTGTCATGCACCACCCACAGTGGCCCGCCCTTGCGGTTCCAGTTTCCTTCGGCCAGGCGCTGGTCCCAACGCAGGTTGCGCAGTTCGGTGCTGCCGGAGGCCCGGGCCGGACCGATGGGGAGCAGTGACAGCGCGCTGCTCGCGCCGAGCCAGCCGAGCATCCGGCGGCGCGTCAATCGATCCGGCATCATGGCTGCGCCGTCTCCTTCAGTTGCCGAGAATACGGCCGACAGCGCCGCGCACCTTGCGGTCAACCGCTCTGTCAACTTCGTCTTCGGCAGCGCGTTTGGCGGTGTTGGCAACGCGGTTCAGCCCAAGGTCGATCGCAGCCGCGCCTTGCCGTCCGCCAGAACTATCCGCGCCCTTGACGCCGGAAATGCAGCATTCGGAAACCGATGCCTGCGGCACCGGTGATTTCAGGAAGCACTCGCCATAGGGGGTGCGGCCGGGTTCGACATAGGTCCAGGCCTTGCACTTGCGATCTGCATCGCAGCTGGCCTTGCAGGTCTGCCAGGTGTTTCCGGGGCGGGAATAGGTGATCGCGCGGTAATCGCTGCCATACAGGTCAACCCGGTACATCGGTTGCCACGGCGCAGCGCTCGCGGTGGACGTGCCCGAGCTTGCCTGACTGGCCGGGGCGGTCTGCGTTGCCGTATCCGCCGCAGCGACCACCGGGCGGGTCGATGGGCCGAGATAGCGCGCCGAACTGATCGAACCGCCGTATTCGCCCAGCGAAGCAACCTCCCCGTCCACGATCTGACAATTGGTCCTGAAGCCGGCGTCCATGCACACTTCCCAGCGCCCCACCGCCCGCAGCGAATAGGCATAGTCGTTCGCGGTGCCGTCAAACCCATCGGAGGCGGGCACATCCTGAAAATTGGCGATGTCTTTCCGCACCGTGACAGGCCCCCCCTGCATGGCCTCACCGCCGAACAGGGTCAGGCTGGCGTCGGTCCTTGCGGGGTCTGAATTTTTCGCGAACAGCGCCGCGCTGGTTCCGGTCACCGTCAACGTCAGCGCCGCAAGTGTGGAAAACAGGATCTGAGAACGGGTCATGGCTATCCTTCAGGAAGAGTGGTGTTGCCGCGAAGTCACTGATTTCGCGCTGCCGTCGTCTTGAATGGAGGTTTGGGGTCTGTCATACCCCGATCAGGGTATCGAACATCGCCGGGCTGCATTTTTGGACCACAGGGATTTCAGTGCAGTGCAAGTTGGTGGCGGACACGGTGATGTCGAACTTGTTGGCTACAGCTATCGCACCCTGCTCGACGGGTCGGGTTTCGATGATCTGATTGCGGCCTGGAACCGGCGCATCGATTCCGTCGGCGGCCTGTCCCCGAAGATCGACGATGTGCTGCTGGCCCAGCTTGGTGAGATAAACCGCCTGGCAATGGAAAGGTGGGAGGTTGTCGATCGCGATCCGGTTGACGAACTCCTGGCCCGCAGCCCGAATGCGGCGATGATCGAGAATGCCGATGGCCAGGTGCTGGCGATCAATCCGGCCGGGCGCAGCAAATTCGCTCTTGAAGTGGGGGATATCGACAGGGGCGAATGGCTGGCTCCGGCCCATGTGGCGGCCTTGCGGCAACTGCGATCGGCGGCTGGTGACAAGGCCAATTCTGACCGCCGCGTTGTCGAATGCGATGTCGGCAAGCATGAGGACGGCGCTGCCCGGGTCCTTCTGGCCGAGGCGCGGCGTTTGCCGCTTCCGGGCTATCCGCAAGACGTTACGCTGATCCGTTCGCTGGAATTCGAATGGCTGGAATCCACCACTACGCTGGTCGAGCAATCGTGGGCCCTGTCCGAAGCGGAATGCGAAATCGCGCGGCTTTTCTATCGCTGCCGCTCGCTTGCAGAGGTGGCGCGCATACGCGGGGTTTCAGTGCAGACCGCACAGACCCAGTTCAAGGCGGTTCTTGCCAAATCAGGCTGCCGCGGTCAGGTCGAACTGGTCCGGGTGCTGACGGCGCTTTGTATCCAGTCCGGCATCGATGCCCCGTCCTATACCGGCGAATGGGTCAATCCCTATCGCAACGAAACGCGGGTTGTCCGCCCAGGCGGGCGCGTCCTGACCTATAGCCTTGCCGGACCGCGCGATGGCCGTCCGTTGATCTGGTTGCATGGCCCGGTCTTTAACCATGCACTGCCCCGTGCAGTGCTGGACCGACTGGACGATTTGGGGGTCAGGCTGATTGTGCCTTGCCGCCCCGGCTATGGCCGCAGCGAGATTGACCGGGCGAGATCGGCAGAGGACGATAATGTTGATGCCCTGCTGGCGCTTGCCGATCATCTCGACCTGCACGATTGCCCGGCGATCGGTACGACCAGTGCTGCCTCCATGCTTATCCTGGCGCGCGATCGTGCTCCGCACCGATTTGGCCGGTTCGGCCTGATCAGCAGTTTTGGCCGCATGGACGAAGCTGAAGTACGCAACCTGACGCCGGTGCACCGGGCGTTCTTCAGGCTGGCATCTTCGGCGCCGCAGTTGCTTGGCTATCTCACCGCCCTTGCGCTGAGGATGGTCCGCCGACATGGTCCGGATTGGTACATCGAGCGGGCATACGGCTATAACGCGCGTAATGCTCAGGCATTGCGCAATGTCGAAACCCAGGCCCTGCTGCGCACCGATACGCAGGCGATGATGTTGCAATCCGGGGGCGGGTTTGCCCGCGATCGGATGCTGGTGCTCAGCGATCCGGACCCGGCCTTGTTGCGTGCCGACCGCGAAGATATCTGGATTTACGGCGCCGAGGACAGCCATCTTGCCCATCGCAGTCGGTCCAACGCTCGTGTTTTGCCGAAATGCCTGCATATCGAGATCGTGCCCGAAGCCAGCGAACTGCTGGTCTATCAAAGGCCCGACGCGATCTGCGATCTGATCGCACGACTGTAAACTGCCCGAAGATTGCCAGAGGCCCGTTTTATCAAAGTATGCTTGGCAGGCGGAACCTGCGGAGACGCCTGCTCCGATGAAGCAGCCATCCCGCTTGCAATCGCTGTGACCTTCGACTAAGGCGCGTTCATCCCGACATTGTTGATCAACGGAGGGGCTGGCGCCGCAAGGGGCCGGCACCAAAGGGCATTGTCGGAAAACCGGAGTGAAAATGGCGGATATCGCGCGCATTGTTGAGGTTGTCGAGCCTGAGGCCAAGGCCCTGGGCTTCGATCTCGTGCGCGTGCGCTATTTCAAGGGCGGGGAGATCGGCCCGCTTTCCGACGTCGAGGAATATACCCTTCAGATCATGGCCGAGCGGCCCGAGACCGGACAGCTGGTGATCGAGGATTGCGCCGCGCTTTCGCACCGGATTTCCGATCGGTTCGATGCTCTGGAAGAAGCCGGGGAAGTGCTGATCGACGATGCCTACCGGCTGGAGGTTTCCTCTCCGGGGATCGACCGTCCGCTGACCCGTCCGCAGGACTACGCCAACTGGGCCGGGCACGAAGCCCGCGTTTCGCTGACCAATCCGGTTGAGGGTAACCGCAAGTCGCTTCAGGGCGATCTTGTCGGGATCGAGGGTGAGACGGTGACGCTGGATGACAGGAAGTCCGGCCTCGTCTCGTTTCCGCTGTCAGACATTCATTCCGCCAAGCTGGTCCTGACCGACCGGCTGATTGCCGCCACCCGCCCGCTCGATACCAGTGGGGCGGATGAAATTCTCGAAGAACAGGAAGACTGAAAATGGCCAGTCCGATTTCCGCAAACCGCGCTGAACTGCTGGCGATCGCCACCTCGGTCGCCAACGAAAAGCTGATCGACAAGTCGATCGTGATCGAGGCGATGGAAGAGGCGATCCAGAAGGCGGCGCGTGCCCGCTATGGTGCAGAGAACGACATTCGCGCCAAGCTTGATCCGCGCACCGGCGATCTGCGTCTGTGGCGCGTGGTCGAAGTGGTTGAAGAGGTTGAGGACTATTTCAAGCAGGTCGATCTCAAGGCCGCGCAGAAGCTCGACAAGGATGCCAAGCTCGGCGACTTCATCGTCGATCCGCTGCCGCCGGTCGATCTGGGCCGGATTGACGCGCAGTCGGCCAAGCAGGTGATCTTCCAGAAGGTCCGCGATGCCGAGCGTGAGCGTCAGTACGAAGAATTCAAGGACCGCGCCGGGGAAATGGTAACGGGGGTGATCAAGTCGGTCGAATTCGGCCACGTGATCGTCAACCTTGGCCGGGCCGAGGGCGTGATCCGCCGCGATCAGCAGATCCCGCGCGAAGTGGCCCGTGTCGGCGAACGGGTTCGCGCACTGATCCTTAAGGTCGAGCGTCAGAACCGCGGCCCGCAGATCTTCCTGTCCCGCGCGCACCCCGATTTCATGAAGGCCCTGTTCGCGCAGGAAGTGCCGGAAATCTATGACGGCGTGATCACCATCCAGGCTGCCGCGCGCGATCCGGGCAGCCGCGCCAAGATCGGGGTGATCAGCCGCGACAGCAGCATCGACCCGGTCGGCGCCTGCGTCGGCATGAAGGGCAGCCGCGTTCAGGCGGTGGTGCAGGAAATGCAGGGCGAAAAGATCGACATCATCCCCTGGTCCGAAGACACCGCGACTTTCGTGGTCAACGCGCTGCAGCCGGCCACCGTCAGCCGCGTGGTGATCGATGAGGAAGAAAGCCGGATCGAGGTTGTCGTTCCCGATGACCAGCTGAGCCTGGCGATCGGCCGCCGCGGCCAGAACGTGCGCCTGGCCAGCCAGCTTACCGGCAGCCAGATCGACATCATGACCGAGGCCGAGGCTTCGGAGAAGCGCCAGAAGGAATTCGCCGAGCGCTCAAAGATGTTCGAGGAAGAGCTCGACGTCGATGAAACCCTGTCGCAGCTGCTGGTCGCCGAAGGCTTCAGCGAGCTGGAAGAAGTCGCCTATATCGAACTGGCCGAACTGGCCACGATCGAAGGCTTTGACGAAGAGCTGGCCGAAGAGCTGCAGAGCCGCGCGCAGGAAGCGCTTGACCGCCGCGAAGCGACCTACCGTGAAGAGCGTGTTGCCCTGGGTGTTGAGGATGCCCTGGCCGAAATGCCGCACCTGACCGAGCAGATGCTGGTCACGCTGGGCAAGGCCGGGATCAAGACCCTCGACGATCTGGCCGATCTTGCCACCGACGAGCTGATCGCCAAGAAGCGCGCCGAACAGCGCCGCCGCGATGGCAGTGCGCCTGCCCGCCGCGAACGCGAACAGGATCGCGGCGGTGTGCTCGGCGAATATGGCCTGAACGAAGAGCAGGGCAACGAGATCATCATGGCTGCCCGCGCCCACTGGTTCGAGGACGAACCCGCCAACGAGGAGGCCGCCGATGCGGATTCCTCACAATGAGCCGCTAGGTTCCGCAGCCTCTGAGGCGCCCGAGCGGCGCTGCATCCTGACCGGGGATCACGGTTCCCGCGATGACCTGCTGCGCCTGGCGATCTCTCCGGACGGCGATGTCCTGCCCGATGTTCTGGCGCGTGCGCCGGGGCGGGGGGCCTGGATCGGGGTCTCGCGCGGTGAACTGGAAACGGCGATTGCCAAGGGCAAGCTGAAGGGCGCCCTGGCGCGGGCCTTCAAGGGCGCGGCGCTGACCATTCCGGAAGACCTGCCGCAGCGCGCCGAAACGGCGCTGCGCCGGGCCTTCACCGATCGGCTGGGGCTGGAAATGAAGGGCGGCAAGCTGCTGGTCGGGTCTGATCGGATCGCTGAACACGCCCGGGCCGGACTGGTCGAATGGCTGGCCCATGCCAGCGATGCCGGTGAAGACGGCTCGCGCAAGCTCGATCAGGCCTGGCGGGTCGGCCGCGAAGCCGAAGGATCGGGCGAAACCGGATTAACCTTGCCTCTGGACCGGGCAGCGTTGTCTGTGGCATTGGGCCGCGACAATGTCGTCCACCTGGCTTTGACCGATCCCGGATCGGCTGCGCGGGTAGAAGTCCCTCTCAAGCGCCTGTTGCGCTTTCTGGGGCAAGGTGAAGCGAATGAACAGGGTAAGGGCGATGATGCGGCTGCGGCCGGGGCATCGCCCACGACGACGAATTGCGATTGAAGGGCTGGTAGAAGAACATGAGCGATAGCGAAAACAAACCGACTTTGGGGCGCAAGCCGCTGGGCCTGAAGAAGTCGGTCGAAGCGGGGCAGGTCCAGCAGACCTTCAGCCACGGCCGCACCAACAAGGTGGTGGTCGAGGTGAAGCGCCGCAAGCTGATCGGCAAGCCCGGTGTGGCAGAGGCTGCTCCGCCGCCGCCGCCCCCGCCGCCGCCCGCCCCGGCCGCACCCGCGCCCAAGCCCGCACCCAAGCCGTCCGCGCCCGCCGGTGAAACTCCGCAGGAACGCGTCGCGCGCTTGCAGCGGGAAGCGGAAGAGGCCCGTCTGGCCGTACTGGCCGAGCAGACCGAGCGCGAGGCCGAGGAGCGTCTGCGCGCCCAGGAAGAAGAGCGCCGCCGCGCCGAAGAGAACCGCAAGGCAGAGGCTGAGGCCGCTGCCCAGGCCGAACAGGCCGCTGCCGCTCCGGCGCCGACTCCGACTCCGGACGAGCCCGCAGCCGAACAGCCTGCCGCCGAAGCCAGTGAAGAGGCCGCGCCGCGCACTGGCGCTCCGGCTCCGCGCCGGTTCACCCCGGTTGCGCCGCCCAAGCGGCCCGAACCCGCCGCGGCCAAGAAGAATGTCCACCCGCGTGACAAGTCGGGCGGAGAGCGCCGCCATGCCGGCAAGCTGACCGTCTCGAAGGCACTCAACGAGGATGAGGGCGCCCGCGCCCGCAGCCTCGCCGCGCTCAAGCGCGCGCGTGAAAAGGAACGCCGGGCACACTTCGCCGGGCAGAGCCAGCCGCGTGAAAAGCAGGTCCGCGATGTTGTCGTGCCCGAAGCGATCACGGTGCAGGAACTGGCCAACCGCATGGCCGAAAAGGGCGGTGACCTGGTCAAGGCGCTGTTCAAGATGGGCATGGTGGTCACAATCAACCAGACCATCGATCAGGATACCGCCGAGCTGCTGGTCGAGGAATTCGGCCACAACATCACCCGCGTTTCGGAAAGCGATGTCGATATCGTCGCCTCGGACGATGTGGATGCCGAAGACACGCTCAAGCCGCGTCCGCCGGTGGTGACGATCATGGGCCACGTCGATCACGGCAAGACCAGCCTGCTTGACGCGCTGCGCGGCACCGATGTGGTGCGCAGCGAAGCGGGCGGGATCACGCAGCACATCGGCGCCTATCAGATCAAGACGAAGGGCGGCGATCTGATCACCTTCCTCGACACGCCGGGCCACGAAGCCTTCACCGACATGCGCATGCGCGGCGCCAACGTCACCGATATCGTGGTGCTGGTGGTGGCGGCCGATGACGGCCTGATGCCGCAGACGATCGA
>Ga0116180_1002637_pt1 | contig 14057 bp, 12 predicted proteins | sample AD_UKC073_MetaG_FD_89804 | JGI IMG/M metagenome (GOLD analysis project Ga0116180, IMG submission 89804) | Active sludge microbial communities of municipal wastewater-treating anaerobic digesters from USA - AD_UKC073_MetaG | ecosystem: Engineered > Bioreactor > Anaerobic > Digestate | place: USA...
CGGAGCCGACGAGCAGCTTGGAGTGGGCTCGGTTGTACGGGAGTCGGTCGAGCCGCTCGGAGCGGGTGAGCGCTGTCGACGCGTCTTGAGCGGGCACTGGGGTGGGAGCAGGCATGGGAGCCCTCCTCTGACTGACCGAGCGGCGCCCGGTTCCTGGTAGAGAGTACAACAAAGATTCGGTTGGATGACACCCCGCACTCCAGCAGCAGTGCGGGTCACCGCGCCAGCCCGCTCCGAGGCACGGCGCGGCATAGGCTCGAGCGGGTGAAGACGGCCCTGTACTACGAGACCGCGTCCCTCGCCGACCTCTACACGTGGTTCGCGTCGGAGGCCGCCCCCACGTCGCCCACCTGGGAGCGGGTCTGCCTGTGGATCGCACAGAACGACGCTGTTCAGGCCCAGCTCGCGACCCTGCCGGAGTCGAAGCGGCAACCGAATCTCTTCCTGGCGGCGCTCAAGTACCTGGGCGCCACCACGGAGCCAGGCGAGGATCTGGCGTCCTTCGTGGACGCGCACTGGGCAGAGATCGAGCAGGTGGTCGTGAGCCGTCGAACGCAGACCAACGAGGTCGGCCGCTGCGCCGTGCTGGCGCCCGTGCTCGCCTCGCTCCCCCAACCGATCGCACTGATCGAGGTCGGCATGTCGGCTGGGGCCTGCCTGGCACTGGACCGGTACGGGTATCGATGGACCGACGCCGCTGGCGAGGTTCTCGTGGAGCATGCGGGCCACGGATCCGACGTGACCCTTGGTTGCAACGTGTCCGGTAGCGGTCTGCGGCTCGCCGTTCCGGAGATCGTCTGGCGGGCAGGTGTCGATCTCAACCTGCTCGACCCGGCCGATCCGGACAGCGTGCGATGGCTGCGGGCGCTGGTCTGGCCAGGCGAGGAGGCCCGCGAGCGGCGGTTGGCATCGGCGCTGGCGACCGCTGCCGAGGTGCCGATCATGGCTGTCGAGGGCGACGCGACCGAGGCGCTCCCCGGTCTGGTCGCCCGGGCTCCCGCCGGCGCGACGGTCGTCGTGATCCACTCCGCGGTCCTGGCCTACTTCAGCGCCGAGGCGTGCGAGGCGCACATGCGGGTACTGGAGCAACTTCGCGACCAAGGCGTGCACTGGATCACCAACGAAGGCGCGCGCGTCGTGCCCGGCGTACGAGACCTCGTCGAGCAGCTCCCAGCCGAGCCCAGGCCACACTTCGTCCTCACTCTCGACGGCGTGCCGTTGGCGCGCGTCGGGGGTCACGGCGCATGGCTGGACTGGTTCCCCGGCGCTGACGAGGCCTGAGACGAGCACGGGAACCCCTCTAGGGTGGTCGTGTGCGACTCATCCTCATCCGTCATGGTCAGTCCGGGAACAACCTGCTCTTCGAACAGACGGGCGGCTCAGCCGGCCGACACCCCGACACGCCGCTGACCGACCTGGGCCACGTCCAGGCGCAGCGGACCGCCGCGTACCTCGCCGCCGATCCAGTCGACCTGCCGTGGCAGATCACCCACCTCTACACCAGCCTGATGACGCGGGCCGTGCAGACCGCGCGGCCCATCGCCGACGCGCTCGATCTGCCGCTGCTGCCGCTGGAGGAGGCGTACGAGGTCGGCGGGCCGTTCGACGAGGACGAGGAGACGGGTGACCGCAGCCCCAACCCCGGCGCGGTCCGCTCGGCCCTCGCGGAGATCTCGGCACGGCTGCGGCTGCCCGACTGGGCGACCGACGCCGGCTGGTTTCAGCGGGCGTACGAGGAGGAGCACGAGGCCTCACACCGCGCCCGCCGGCTGATCGAGCACCTGCGCGGCGAGCATGGCGACGACGATGTGGTCGCCGTTGTGACGCACGGCTTCTTCACGCAGTTCCTGATCCGTGAGCTGCTTGGCATCGACGAGATGAGCGGCTGGATCCGGATCCACAACACCGCCCTGTCGCTGTTCGAGGACCGCGACTGGGGCGGAACGCTCGCCCTGCGCCTGGGCTGGACCCCGCACCTGACCGGGCCGGAGATCAGCGAGTAGCAGCCCGGCCAGAGAGGTCAGAGCACCCGTACGGTGAGCACTCCCTCGATCGCCCGGATCTCCGCCACCAGCTCGTCGGCCACCGAGCCCTCGACGTCGATCAGCGTGTAGGCGTACTCCCCGCGCGACGAGTTCAACAGGTCGGCAATGTTGAGCCCATGCTCGGCGAGCAGGGTGGAGATCCGGCCGACCATGTTGGGCACGTTGGAGTTGGTGATCGCGACCCGGGTGGTGCCCTCGGCGCGACGAAGCCGAGCCTCAGGGAAGTTGACCGAGTTCATGATCTCGCCGGTCTCGAGGTAGAGACGCAGCTGGTCGGCCGCCATCACCGCGCAGTTCTCCTCGGCCTCGCCGGTCGAGGCGCCGAGGTGCGGCAGTGCCACCACGCGCGGGTGCCCCTTCAGCGCATTGGACGGGAAGTCGCAGACGTAGGCGTACAGGTGGCCCGACGCGAGCGCCTCGAGCACAGCAGCCTCGTCGACGATGCCACCGCGGGCGAAGTTCAGGACTACCCCGCCGGGCTTCATCTGCGCCAGCCGCGCGGCGTTCACCAGGCCTCGGGTTGCCTCCAGCAGCGGAACATGCACGGTGACGAAGTCGCTGCCGACGAACAGCTCATCCAGCGACGACGCCTGGGTCGCCGCCGAGCCGAGCAGCCAGGCGTGCCGGATCGAGATGGCCGGGTCGTAGCCCAGCACCTTCATCCCGAGTGCCATGGCGGCGTTCGACACCTGCACTCCGATCGCGCCCAACCCGATCACCCCGAGCGTGCGGCCGGGCAGCTCGAACCCGACGTAGCCCTTCTTGCCCTTCTCCACCGCAACATTGATCTCGTCGTCGGACCCCTCGACTGAGGCGGCGAAGGTGGCTGCGGGGACGATGTTGCGGGCGGCGAGCAGCATGCCAGCAAGCACCAGCTCCTTCACGGCGTTCGCGTTGGCGCCGGGGGTGTTGAACACCACGACGCCCCGCGAGGATAGCTCCGAGACCGGGATGTTGTTCGTGCCCGCACCGGCTCTCGCCACCGCCTGAACCGACGCCGGGATCCGGATGCCATGGAGGTCAGCCGACCTCACCAGGATCGCGTCCGGATCAGCCATCTCTGAGCTGACGTCGTACGTCTCCTTGGGCAGCCGATCCAGGCCCAGCCGGCTGATCGCGTTGAGCGTCTGGACCCGATACGTCACGCGTTCGCCTTGGCGAAGTCGTCCATGAAGGTGATGAGAGCGTCGACGCCCTCGATCGGCATGGCGTTGTAGATGCTGGCGCGCATGCCGCCGACCGACCGGTGGCCAGCGAGGTTGGTCAGCCCAGCAGCCTCGGCCTCGGCCACGAACTGCTTCTCCAGCTCCGGCTTGGCCACCAGGAACGGCACGTTCATCCACGAGCGAGAGTCGAGGGCAACCGGGTTGGAGTAGAAGTCGGAGGCGTCGATGTAGCCGTACAGCCGCTCCGCCTTGGCTCGGTTGCGCTCCCCCATACCCTCAAGGCCGCCGCTGCGCTCGACCCAGGCGAGGATCTTGCCGAGAAGATAGATGCCAAACGTCGGCGGGGTGTTGAGCATGGAGTCGTTGGCCGCCATCTGCGAGTAGTCCCAGATGCTCGGCGTGTTGGGCCGCGCCTTGCCGGTGAGGTCCTTCCGTACGATCACGACGGCCAGACCTGCCGGGCCCATGTTCTTCTGGGCGCCGGCGAAGATCAGCCCGAACTTCGACACGTCAATCGGCCGCGACAGGATCGTGGAGCTCATGTCGGCGACCAGCGGCACGTCGCCAGCGTCAGGGACATAGCCGAACTCGACACCTCCGATCGTCTCGTTGGGGGTGTAGTGGAGGTACTTCGCGTCGGCGTCGACGGTGTACGACCCTGCGGCCGGGGTGGTCGTGTAGTTGGATGCCTTCTCGTCGGTCAGCACCCTGACGTCGCACCCTTGGGCCTTGGCCTCCTTGATCGCCTTGGCCGTCCACTGACCCGTGTTGAGGAAGTCGACCACGTCACCGGGAGCGGAGAGGTTCATCGGGATCGCTGCGAACTGGCCCATCGCGCCGCCCTGGATGATCAGCACGTCATAGTCGTCGGAGATGCCCATGACCCGCCGAAGGGCGGCCTCAGTCTCGGCGGCGTAGGCCACGAAGGGCTTGCCGCGGTGGGAGACCTCCATCACCGACATGCCGGAGCCCTGCCAGTTGGTGAGCTCGGCGCCAGCCTCCTCGAGCACCTCGAGAGGCATGGCTGCGGGACCTGCAGAGAAGTTGAAGACGCGCATGGTGCCATCCAACCACCCTCCGCCGACACTCGCCGCCCGACCCCGGCTGAAGGCCACTACCCTGGCGGCATGCTCGCTCTGCTCTCCCCCGCCAAGACTCTTGACTACACGTCTCCCCTGCCGACGCGGAAGCACAGCGAGCCTCGGCTGTTGGACGAGTCCCAGGCGTTGATCGACGTCATGCGCACCAGGTCAGTGGCCGACATCGCCTCGATGATGTCGATCTCGGACGAGCTGGCTGCGGTCAATGCACAGCGCTACCAGGACTTCCAGACTCCCTTCACCATGCGCAACGCCCGTGCGGCTGCTCTCGCGTTCGCAGGAGACGTCTACCTCGGCCTCGCCGCCCGTACCCGGTTCGACGAGCGGGACTGGACCGAGGCGCAGAAGTCGGTCCGGATCCTCTCCGGTCTGTACGGGGTGCTGCGCCCGCTCGACCTGATGCAGCCGTACCGGCTCGAGATGGGCACCGCCGTCCCTACGGTGCGCGGGCGGTCCCTGTACGACTGGTGGGGCGACACCGTCAGCCTGCTGCTCCGCGACGACCTGGCCGCATCGCCGGGTGCGAAGGTCATCGTCAACCTTGCCAGCGACGAGTACGCCAAGGTCGTCCGGCCACGTGTGGTCGATGCCGAGATCATCTCTCCCCGGTTCGAGGACACTGACGCCAAGGGGCGTCGTACGGTCGTGTCGTTCTTCGCCAAGCGGGCACGCGGGGAGATGGCGGGCTGGCTTGTCACCGAGCGGGTCCGGACAGCCTCGGCGTTGACGAGGTTCGACAGTGCGGGCTATCGCTTCGATCCGGCCAGCTCGCGTCCCGATCGTCCCGTCTTCGTGCGTTCGTACGGGGATCGCCCCGCGATTGCGGCCCAGACCCGGTCTCTCGAGGACTGACCTGGCCTGGGCTCTGCGGCCCCGTCCGGTTTGACGCAGAGTCGAGACTTCTCCGTACGCGCTATTCCCACCGGGCGAGTTGACAGTTATTGTCAAACCCGGCTGGCCGCTCCGGCCACCTCCGACCAATCCGTCGACCGTTTGTCAGGAAAACCATGGACCTGCGCAAGCTCGCCCTCGCCATCGCCATACCGCTGGCGGCTTCGATGGGCGGCATCCCCGCTGCTGCCGCGCCCCAGCCGACTGCTCAGGGCGACGGTGTCTACATCGTGCAGCTGATCGAGGCGCCGGCGGCGGCGTACGACGGATCCACGGCCGGCTACCAGAAGACGAAGCCAGCCAAGGGCAAGAAGCTCGACTCGGCCGCCCCCGAGGTCGTCGCCTACACGACCTACCTGACGGGGAAGCAGGACGCGACGCTGCGCAAGGTCGGCAACGGCACCAAGCTCTACAGCTACACGTACAGCTACAACGGGTTCGCCGCGAATCTGACCGGCGCCCAGGCGGCGCGGCTGGCCAAGGACCCCGGAGTGCTGACTGTTCAGAAGCAGCAGATGTACAAGGTCGACACCTCGTCGACCCCGAGCTTCCTCGGCCTGGACGCGAAGGGTGGGCTCTGGGAGCAGCTCGGCGGTACGAAGAGCGCCGGCGAGGACATCGTGATCGGCGTGATCGACTCCGGTATCTGGCCCGAGTCGCTCAGCTTCAGCGACCGGGTCGACAAGGACGGCGTTACGGCGGCTGGGCAGCAGGGCAAGCTCGCCTACCAGCCGATCCCGTCGTGGAAGGTGAAGTGCTCTCCCGGCGAGCGGTGGACACCGGCCGACTGCAACAAGAAGCTGATCACGGCACAGTTCTTCAACGCCGGCCAGGGCGGCAACGCCGGCATCGACGCCGCGATGCCGTGGGAGTTCAACTCGCCGCGGGACTACAACGGTCACGGCACCCACACGGCCGCCACCGCTGGCGGCAACTACGCCACCCCTGTGACGGGCGCCCCCGCAGCCCTGGGAGAGACCGTCAGTGGCATGGCGCCGCGGGCCCGCATCGCGGCCTACAAGGCACTGTGGTCCACTGAGTCCGGCGATACTGCGAACGGTGCTGGCTCCGATCTGGTGGCCGCGATCGACAAGGCGGTCGAGGACGGCGTCGACGTGATCAACTACTCGGTCAGCGGGACGACGACCAACTTCCTGGACCCTGCTGAGATCTCGTTCCTGTACGCCGCCGAGGCGGGCGTCTTTGTTGCGGCCTCGGCGGGCAACAGCGGGCCGGCCACGTCGACCGTTGCTCATCCCTCACCGTGGATCACGACTGTGGCTGCGGGCACCCACAACCGTGACAGCGAGGGCTCGGTCACCTTGGGCAACGGCAAGACGTACACCGGGGCGTCCCTGGCGCAGCAGCCGATCACGGCGCCGCTGATCGACTCAGCGGCCGCGGGCAAGGCCGGTGCGAGTGCCGAACAGGTGGCCCTCTGCTACAGCTCAGCCGACGGCGGCAACGCTCTTGACCCCGCCAAGGTGGCGGGCAAGATCGTCATCTGCGACCGCGGCGTGACCGCCCGTACGAACAAGAGCCTTGCAGTGAAGGAGGCCGGCGGCGTCGGAATGATTCTGGTCAACACGTCCCCCAACTCGCTCAATGCGGACTTCCACGCAGTGCCGTCGGTCCACCTGGCTGACACGGCCCGACAGGAGGTGAAGGACTACGCGACGACCGCTGGTGCGAAGGCGACCATCAACAAGGCCACGCTCACGTTCACCAGCCCGGCCCCGTACACCGCAACCTTCTCCTCGCGTGGACCACTGGTAGCCGGAGGCGGAGACCTTCTCAAGCCCGACCTGATCGCGCCCGGGCAGGACATCCTCGCTGCCGTCTCGCCGATGACTGCTGGTGGGGAGAACTTCAACCTGCTCTCCGGCACGTCAATGTCTGCGCCGCACGTGGCGGGGCTCGCGGCGCTGCTGCGGGACCTACATCCGACCTGGTCGCCGATGGCGATCAAGTCAGCGCTGATGACGAGCGCGACGGATGTGCTCGACGGGCCGAACACCCACCCGCTGGTGATCTTCCGGCAGGGTGCCGGTCATGTCCGGCCTAACTCCGCTGCCGACCCGGGTGTCGTGTACGACAGCGGCTGGAACGACTGGCTGGCGTTCCTGTGTGGCGCGACGACCGGCGTCAACCCGACAACGTGCAGCGCGCTGAAGAACCAGGGCTACTCGATGGATCCCAGTGATCTGAACGTGGCCTCGATCGCGATCGGCGACCTCGCGGGAAACCAGACCGTGACCCGCAAGCTGACCAACGTGTCCGACAAGACCCTGACCCTGACGCCAACGGTCGCGGGGTTGACCGGCTTCACCACCAAGGTCAACCTCGCGTCGTTGACGCTGGCGCCGGGTGAGACGAAGCCGTTCACGGTGACGATCACCCGCACCACCGCAACGCTCGGCTCGTACACGGGTGGGCAGCTCACTTGGTCGGGCAACGGCTACACCGCCCGCAGCCCGATCGTGGTCAAGCCGGTGGCCCTGGCAGCCCCATCCGCCCTTGCTGCCCAGGCGAAGACGACGCTGACGTACGACGTTCGCTTCGGCTACACCGGCCCGTTCTCGGCCACGCCGCGCGGTCTGGTGCCGGGCACGAAGGCACCGGTGACGCTGAGCGATGACCCGACAGACGAGTTCCCGGGCAGCACGAGTGCGCCGCCAAGCGGGCCCAGCGCGTCCTTGGCCAAGGTCACGGTCGTAGTCGACCCTGGGACGACACTTCTCCGACTGGGGACGTTCGACCCTGGCCGTGGCGACGACATCGACCTGTACCTCTACAACAGCGCCGGCCAGATGGTGGGAGCGAGCGGTGCAGGCGGGTCGACCGAGCAGATTACCCTCGTCAACCCGGCGGCCGGCACCTACACCCTGTGGGTGCACGGCTATGCGGTCGTGGCCCCGAGCTCCAGCTTCGACGTGTGGCAGTGGACGGTGGGCGCGGGCGACGCCGGGAACATGACGGTTGCCGCGCCGTCGAGCGCTACGACGGGAGCTTCGGGCACGGTCACGGTCACGATCGGCGACCTGGCTGCAGGCAAGTGGCTGGGGACCGTGGCCTACAGCGGCGCCCCCGGACCCATGCCGAATCCGACGGTGGTCACGGTCGACGTACCGTAGGCCACAGGCCCAGCCGAAAACCTGCCGGCGTGCAGGGGTCCCCCACACCCCTGCACGCCGGTTGCCCGTTCTGGAAGGATCGACGCATGGCCACCATCGTCATCACGGGAGCAAGCGACGGCATCGGCGCAGCAGCGGCGCGTGCGTTGATAGCCGACCACACGGTCGTGATCGTGGGCCGCTCGCCCACCAAGACCCAGTCCGTCGCACGCGAGCTGGGCGTCGAGCATCACGTCTGCGACTTCGCCCGCCTCGATCAGGTACGCGCCCTCGCCGCCACCCTCGCTGACGCCCACCCGTCCATTGATGTCCTCGCCAATAACGCTGGCGGGATACTGGCCGAACGCCAGGTGACCGAGGACGGCTTCGAGGCCACCCTGCAGATCAACCACCTCGCGCCCGCGCTGCTGACCACCCTGCTGCTGCCGAACCTCCGAGCGGGTGCGGGCACGGTGATCATGACGGCCTCGGATGCCTCCCGCGTCGGGCGACTCGACCTCGCCGACCTCGCCATGACGCGAGGCTGGTCGTCGATGCGCGCGTACGGCACCGCCAAGCTCGCCAACATCTGCTACGCCCGCGGCCTGCAACGGGCAGAGGGCGGTACGGGGATCAACGCCGCCTCCTTCCACCCCGGCGTCGTCGCCAGCAGCTTCGGCTCAGGCGGCGGACCCAACGTGGTCGGCTGGTTCTACAAGTCGTGGCTAGCCCGGCAGTTGTTCCTGACCAACGACCAAGGCGCCGACACGCTGGTCTGGCTGGCCCGGGGCAGGCCAGGGGTGGACTGGACCCCAGGGGGGTACTTCATCAAGCGTCACGAGGTGGATCCGCCGCCCCAGGCGAACGACGACGCCCTCGTCGACCGGTTCTACGCCGCCACGCAGCTCCTGGTGGGCGGCGAGGGGTGACCGCGCTGAGGGCTACGCTCCCCACGTGAAGAAGCCCAGCGAAGCGAAGCCGGCGAAGCTGCCGAAGAAGCCGAAGGAGCCGAAGAAGCCCGGCACGACGTCTGAGCGTGCCAAGGCTGTCCTGGCTGACGACACCGACGAGCGCCGTCAGGCGGCCCGGGACTACCTGGAGTCTGAGCGAGCCGCTCGGAGCGCCGGTCTCGACATCCCTGACCTGCCCTTCGGCAAGCCCGACGCCCGCTGACCCGTCAACCCTGCAGGGCAAGGTCCGCAGCGCTCACCACGTTGAGCAGCGGACCGCCAGCCAAGCGACGCTCGACGTTGCGGCAGAACAGGTCCCACAGCCGCGGCCGGCAGTAGGTGCTCAGCGCTGAACCTGAGATGTGGGGTGTCACGATCGTGCGCGGCATCGTCCAGGTCCAGTGATCTGGCGGGAGCGGGTACTGCACGTGGACGTCGATGGCCGCCCCGCGGAGATCTCCCGGTACCAGCGCCTCGCGCAGCGCCACCATGTCGACGAGCGCTGCTCGGGCCGGGTTGAGGAAGAGCGCATCGCGAGGCAGCATCCCGATCGCTTCGGCATCGAGGAAACCCCGGGTCGACGCGGTGGCGGGCGCGCACAGGACCAACACGTCCAGCCCGGCGAGGAAGTCCTGCTTCTCATCTGAGTCGAACCAGCGGTCCGGGATAGGGAACTCGTCTGGACCGCGGTCGAACGGGTCGTACTTGTCGTCGCGGAACCGCGGCTCCGAACGGGTGAGCACCCACACCTCAAGGCCCAGGGCTCTCGAACGGCGAGCCACCTCCTGGGCGATCCCGCCGTACCCGTACAGCCCCACTCTCATTCCGCGCAGCTCTGCCTGGTAGCGCGCCGCCCGGTTCCACGTACCTGAGCGCTGGTCGGCCAGCATCCCCGGCAGGTCGCGATGCAACGCCAGCATCTGCATCAGGCACCATTCCGAGATCGGCACGTCATTGACGCCGCTCGCGTTCGCGACCCGGACCCGCTCCGGCAGTCCCGACCCGCGAAGCTGCTCAAAGCCGGCCGAGTTCAGCTGCAGCAGGTCGAGCCGCTCCAGTGTCTCCGGGGCGCCTGGTGCGGCGCCGGCGAAGAGCACGGACACGTCGCCCAGCCCGTCGGGCAGGGGCTCCCCCGGCGCGTACCCGTCGATGACACTCACCCGCGCGTCACCCACGAGTCTCCTCAACCGTGCCAGCCCCTCAGGGTCGACCTCACCAGCCACGACGTAGTGGTCGCTCATGACCGCATCTGCTTCCCAGGCACGGAGGCGAACTCCTCGTGCCCTGGCCGGTACGGGTAGCGGTTGCGTGTCTCGTCCGTCAGCGTCACCCCTAGCCCCGGCGCGGTCGGCAGGAGGACCTGACCACCCTCGATGACCAGGCTGTCGCCCCACAGCTCACTGTGCAGCGGTCCGGGATCGGGCAGCAGCTCAAGGATCCGTGTCGTCTGGGATGCGAAGGCCGCGTGCAGGTTCTGCATCACCCCGACCCCGGCGCACCAGTTGTGCGAGGCGATCCCCGTCCCCCGCTCGGCAGCCATCGCATCGACGGCGAGGAAGTCGCCGATGCCGCACCAGGCCGCGTCCGGCTGCGCGACGGCAAACGCACCGCGGCTGAGCCAGAGCTTGAACTCGGCCGCCGTCGTGAGCTGCTCGCCACCCGCGATCGGAATCGGCGAGCGCCGGGTCAGCTCGGCGTAGGCGTCAGGGTCCTCGTACGGCAGCGGCTCCTCGAGAAAGAAGAGCCCGTACGGCTCCAGCGCCTGCATCACCGCCGACGCGATCTCCAGGTCCCAGCCGACCCGGTCCTGTCGGCTGCCCATGTGCCCGTCGAGCAGGATCCCAAAGTCGTCCCCGGCGTGGTTGCGGAGCATCTCCACCTTGGCCACCTCCTGCGCCACGGCCGCCTCGGCACCCACCACCGGGTCGACGACGGCGCGATTGGTCATGTCCATCCAGCCAGTCGCCACCTTGAATGCGGTGAAGCCCAGCTCCCGATAGCGATCGAGCTTGCGCACCAGCTGCTCGGGTGGCCACGGCGACGGGCCGCCGGTCGCGTAGCCACGCAGCCGCGCGTGTTTCGCACCGCCCAGCAGCTCGTGTACGGGCACACCTTCAGCCTTGCCCTGCAGGTCCCACAGAGCAGCCTCGACCGCCGCAAGGATCCCCGGCACGACGCCGACCCGGGCCGTGTAGCCGAGGCACCACCGCATCCGTTCGGTCAGCACTCGCGGGTCGAGCGTCTCAGCCGCCAGCAGGATCGGGGCAACGTAGTCGACCACCGGCGTGACCAGCTCGGTGGCGAAGTAACCTGCGTACGTCTCCCCGAGGCCCGTCAGCCCAGAGTCGGTGACCAGTTCGACCAGCCCAACGCTGCGGGTCGACTTCGCGAAGGTGATCCAGGGGTCGTTGCTCGAGGGGCCCGTCAGCAGGACCGTACGGACATCGATGATGCGCATCGCTCTCCTAGCGTCACGACCATCGTTCACGGAACGCCTTTCCACGTCAACGGTGCTTGGTGGTCGTGCCAGGATGCGGTCATGACGACCGTGCTGCTGGTCGAGGATGACGCCGCGCTGGCCGGCATGCTCGCGGCGCATCTGACGCGAGAAGGCTACGAGGTCGTCCGGGCAGCCGACGGTGCGACGGCCCTGAACCTGCACGCTCGACACTCCCCCGCTGCGGTCGTGCTGGACATCGGACTGCCCGGGCTCGACGGGGTCGAGGTCTGTCGAATGCTCCGTCAGCGGGGTGACTGGACCCCCCTGATCTTCTTGACCGCCCGTGACAGCGAGGACGACCGGGTGCTGGGCATCGAGATCGGCGCCGACGACTACCTCACGAAACCCTTCTCGCCACGGGAGCTCACCGCCCGTCTGCGCGCGCTGCTACGTCGGGCGGAGACGGCCGGCCCGCAGGCCCACTCATCCCCATCCAGCCCGATCACCGTCGGGTCGGTGAGCCTCGATCCCGACCGCCGTCGCGTGGAGCTGTCCGGCCGCGACCTCGGCGTGACCCCGAAGGAGTTCGACCTGCTCGCCCACCTGATGACTCGACAGGGCAGGGTCGTCTCGCGCGACGCCTTGTTGGAGCAGGTCTGGGGACCTGACTCGGAGGCTGGCCCTCGTACGGTGGATGTGCACGTCGCCCAGCTACGCGCCAAGGGTGTGGACATCATCCGTACGGTGCGCGGCAGCGGCTACACCGCCGAGGCGCCACGATGAGACCAAGGCTGGGCTGGCTCGGATCGCTGGGCACAAGGCTCGCCGTCGCGATGGTGGCGCTGGTGGTGGTCACCGCGACCGCTACCGCCATCAGCGGGGTAGTCCTGCTCCGCCGTGCTGACGACTCGGCGGGCCGACGAGGTCTGGCGATGGTGGCCGACTCGGTCGCCGCCCAGGTGAGTGCCGGGGCCAACGCTGCAGAGGCAGCCAGCACGGTCGGCACGTCGACCGTGCGGGTGGCCGTGGTCACCCGCGGCCGCGTCACAGGCGAACAGCTGGCTCGATCAGCCACGACTCCCGATGTGGTCGAACTCCTGGATGCTGGAAAGCCCGTCTCCAAGCGCAGCACTGTTCAGGGCGTCACAGTGTTCATCGAGGGCCGACCGACGAACCAGGGCGGGGTGGTCCTCGTGCAGCGACGCGCCGACGCGCTCGGACTGGTTGACCAGGTCGTTCCGCAGTGGCTCTGGTTGGTCGCCGGGATCGGTGTGCTGGCTGGCGTCGTCGGGCTCCTGCTCGCCTGGCGGGTCGCCCGGCCCATCCGCCGACTGTCCGACGCCATGACGGCGCTGTCAGCTGGCGAGCGCCGCGCCGTGACCGTGGGTGGACCAACCGAAGTCCAGGCGCTCGCGGAAGAGATCAACCTGCTCAGTGCCCAGCTGGCTCACGCCGAAGCACGGCAGCGGGAGTTCCTCGTGTCGGTCAGCCACGACCTCCGTACGCCCCTCGCCACGATCGCGGGGTACGCGGAGTCCCTCTCCGACGACGCGGTTCCCAGCCACGAGCTGGCAGGGGTCGGGCGCGTCCTCGCCGACGAGTCAGCCAGGCTGGACCGGATGGTTGCCGACCTGCTCGATCTGGCCAGAGCCGAGGCTGACGAGCTCAGGTTCCAGATCGCAGAGGTGGACTGTCGCGAACTGGTCTCGGACGCGGGCCGAGTCTGGCGGGAACGCTGCGCCACTGCTGGCCAGCCGTTCACACTCGAGCTCCCGACCGAGCACCTCCTGGTGTCGGCTGACCCCCAGCGCCTGCGGCAGGCTCTCGACGGCCTCCTCGACAACGCCGTCCGGGTCACTCCTGCGGGACGGCCCATCGTGCTCGCGTCCACCCAGGTCGGGCCGGACGCGGTGATCTCCGTGCGTGACGGTGGCCCCGGGTTGACCGATGACGACCTGGCCGTGGCTTTTGACCGCGGCGCCCTGCACGAGCGCTACCGAGGCCGGCGGCAGGTCGGTACGGGAGTGGGCCTTGCCCTGGTCGATCGACTGATCAGGCGCCAGGGTGGGACAGTGATCGCCGCCCATGCCCCGGAAGGGGGAGCTTCGTTCACCATCTCCCTGCCCCGCCTTGCTGCATCGGAGGCCTCGAGGCCGGGATAGCCGGCCGCGATCACCGTCCGGCCCGAACACTCCCCGAACATTCCTGCGCCACAGTGGTGCCATGACGGAATGGACTCGTACCGCTCGGGTGCTGCGACGTGCGGGCTTCGGCGCCTCAGGCGCCGAGATCGACGCCGCTACCTCCCAAGGTCTGGACCGTTGGCTCGACACGGCGCTCGCCGATGCGCCA
>Ga0116180_1002641_pt1 | contig 14047 bp, 14 predicted proteins | sample AD_UKC073_MetaG_FD_89804 | JGI IMG/M metagenome (GOLD analysis project Ga0116180, IMG submission 89804) | Active sludge microbial communities of municipal wastewater-treating anaerobic digesters from USA - AD_UKC073_MetaG | ecosystem: Engineered > Bioreactor > Anaerobic > Digestate | place: USA...
CCATCGAGTAGCCAGGGATCGTCAGCGCGCCCTCGCGCAGCGACTTCGAGTCGTCGTACAGCTGGGTCAGGTCGAAGTCAGTCACGTCACCGCGGCCCTCGCAGCGCGGACACATGCCGCCGGTGACCGAGAACTCGCGCCGCTCCTTGACGGTCTCGCCACCCTTCTGAATCGTGACCGCGCCCGCGCCCGATGCCGAGGCGATGTTGAACGAGAACGCCTGCGACGAGCCAATGTGGGGGTCGCCGAGCCGGCTGAACAGGATGCGCAGCATCGCGTTGACGTCGGTCGCGGTGCCGACGGTCGAGCGCGGGTCGGAGCCCATTCGCTGCTGGTCGACCAGGATCGCGGTGGTCAGCCCGTCGAGCACGTCGACGTCGGGCCGCGACTGGCTCGGCATGAAGCCCTGGACGAACGCGCTGTACGTCTCGTTGATCATCCTCTGCGACTCCGCGGCGATGGTGTCGAAGACGAGGGAGCTCTTGCCCGAACCGGAGACGCCGGTGAAGACCGTGAGGCGGCGCTTCGGGATGTCGAGCGAGATGTCCTTGAGGTTGTTCTCCCGCGCCCCCTGCACCCGGATCCGGTCGTGGCTGTCGGCCTTGTGCGTCATGGGTTCCCCCTGGTCGTCGCGTACGAGGGACAACCTTAGAGCCGCAAGACCGGAAGTTGCTCACGCCGATCCGTGGCGACAGACTCCACCAGCATGAGCCTCGACCGCGCCCGTACGCACCTCGAACGCTATGGTCTTGCCGACCGGATCATCGTCACCGAGCAGTCGAGCGCCACCGTCGCTGAGGCGGCGGCCGCGCTCGGTACGGAACCGGCGCACATCGCGAAGACCATGTCGTTTCTCATCGATGGGTCGCCTGTGCTGGTGGTGGCCGCCGGCGATGCCCGGATCGACAACGCGGCGTTCAAGGCCACGTTCAGGACGAAGGCACGCATGATCCCGGCTGCCGACGTAGAGCAGCTGGTCGGCCACGCGGTCGGCGGCGTCTGTCCCTTCGGGATCGAACCTGACGTTGCCGTCCACCTCGACGAGTCGTTGCGCCGCTTCGAGACCGTCTACCCCGCCTGCGGAACGGCCTCCAGCGCGATCCCGCTGTCGTTGGCTGAGTTGGAAACCGCGTCGGAGATGGCGTCCTGGGTTGCGGTCACTTCCTTCGGGAAGGCACCGAGCCTTGGCGAGCCCGAGGGGCTTCACTCGTGACCAGGGTCGAGAAGTGGGAGCGCCGAGCTGAGGTGCCGCTGCTTCTCCTCGCGGTCGGATTCCTCGTCGCATACGCCTGGCCTGTGCTCGATCCGCGGATCGACGCCAACCTCCTGACCGTTCTGGATGCACTCTCGTGGACGGTGTGGGCGGCTTTCGCCGTGGACTTCGCGATTCGTCTGTGGCTCGCCGATCAGCGGTGGCGATACGCGCAGAAACACTGGTACGACGTTGCCTTGATCGCGATTCCGATGCTCCGACCCCTTCGGCTGCTGCGGTTGCTCGCGCTCGCAAGGATCCTCAACCGATCTGCCTCGTCGTCCCTTGCGGGGAGGGTCGGCACTTACGTCGGTGGCACCGCCCTCATGGCAGTCTTCCTGGGGGCCGTGGCCATGCTGGACGCCGAGCGTCACGATCCGAAGGCCAACATCACCACTTTCGGTGACGCGCTCTGGTGGGCATTCACAACGGTCACCACTGTCGGGTACGGAGATCGCTTCCCGGTCACCGCCGAGGGAAGGATCGTCGCGGTCGCGCTGATGCTGGTCGGGATCGCGGTCGTGGGCTCGATCACCGCGATGGTGGCCGCAGTCCTGGTTGCCCAGGTCCAGAAGGACCAGGCTTCGACCTGACCCCGTGGTCGTCGCGTGGAAGGATACTGCGGGTGACCCCGACGACCATGTGGCAGGAGGCGCCCGCCATCGTCGGCGCCCAACGTCGGGCTCGCACCGCGCTGATCGTCGCCCAGGTTGCTGGCAGCCTGGGCATGGGAGCCGGGGCGTCGATGGGGTCGATCATCGCCTATGAGGTGACGGGTACGGAGAGTCTCGCTGGCATCTCTCGTACAGTCTCGGCCCTCTCCGCCGGACTGGCCGCGCCCCTGATGATCGGGCTCGCGATGCGGTCAGGGCGACGGGCCGCCCTCTCCCTGGGATGGGCGTCGGCGCTTGTCGGCGCAGTGATCCAGATCGTGGCCGTCGCGATGCTGAGCCTGCCGCTGCTGCTCGTCGGGTTGCTGGTCTTCGGATCCGGACAGGCCGCCACGATGCAGTCCCGGTTCGCGGCCACCGACCTTGAAGTGCCATGGCGGCGAGCCAGATAGCTGTCGTTGATCGTCTGGGCCAGCGCTGTCGGATCGGTCGTCGGCCCAAACCTGGCTGGCCCGGGCGCAGCGCTGGGGACCTTGCTGGGACTCTCCCCCATCTCCGGGGCGTACCTGATCGGCTCGGTCGGCTTGTTCGTGGCCGCCGCGGCGGTGTTCATCGGCCTGCGACCCGACCCACTGACCCTGGCCCAGGAGCACGAGGATCTGGCTGGGCCGGGGGCTCGACGACGGATCCGGGACGTGCTGCCGTACGTGGGGGCGAACCCCCTGACGCGCTACGCCTTCGTCGGGCTCGCGGTGAACCAGACGATCATGGTCACCGTCATGTCGTTGACCCCCGTCCACCTGGTCAACCACGGTCACTCGCTGACGCTCGTCGGCTTCACCATCAGTCTGCACACGCTCGGCATGTTCGGCTTCTCGCCCCTGCCGGGCTGGCTCTCCGACCGCTGGGGCACCAGACAGACGATGCTGCTCGGGTGGGCGATCAACCTCGCCGCACTGGTCTGCGGGATCGCGGGGGCAGGGTCGGTCCACGTGGTGATGCTGGGGCTGTTCCTGCTCGGTCTGGGCTGGAGCTTCGTGATGGTCGCCGGATCTGCACTGCTCAACGCGTCGGCGGCACCCGAGTGGCGGCGTCCGGTGCAGGGCGCGGTCGACTCTGTCACCCAACTCGGGGCGGCCTTCGGTGCCGGCGCGGCTGGTCTGCTGCTGGCGTGGCTGGGCTTCCCGGGCCTGAACGCCGCAGCCATGTCACTCCTGCTGCCCGTCGCGGCCCTCGCCTTCACCGTTCGTGGGCGTCGCGCAGCCGTCCGTGACGAAGGCGCACCGTCCGAGACATCGCCCGGGACCTGACAGCTGGCAGCCGGCCGCTCGCAGGGATAGGTCAGCCGACACCGGCTCCCCGGGCGGCACCGTCGTCGTCACCCAGCCAGACTCCACCTTTCCGCGGAACTGCTCCTGCGTGACCCACCCCCAGCAGTCGACCATGCCGTCGGCATAGACCAGAAGGTCGGTGAGGTAGTAGGTCACGTTGTGATGAACACCGGTCGCCACGACCCCTCCACCCGTTCGGCGCCGACCATCCGGTACGTCAGCTTCCATGACGCCAGGGCCGCACCCTACGTCTCCCTCGTTGCGCATCTGCCGGAACGCTGGCGAACCAGGGGGACAATGGACCATGACCGCTCCCACTCTCAGGCTCAACGACGGACACACGATCCCCCAGATCGGGCTTGGCACTTACCCCATGGACGACGCGGAGGCGACCGCCGTGATCGCTGACGCACTCCAGGCCGGGTACCGCCACGTCGACACCGCTTACAAGTACGGCAACGAGAAGGGCGTGGGCGCCGGTGTCAGAGGCTCCGGGGTGCCCCGCGCCGAGGTGTTCATCACCACCAAGATCGACGGGGACTACCTGGGGCCGAAGGCACGCGAGGGGGTGGAGGGCTGCCTGGAACGGCTGGGCGTCAGCTACATCGACCTGCTCCTGATCCACTGGCCCCTTCCCGCCCGGGGGCTCCACCTTGATACGTGGCAGGCGATGATCGGGTTCGTCAGCGAGGGCCTCGTCCGCTCGATTGGCGTCTCCAATTACAAGCCGGCCCACCTGGATCGGTTGATCGCGGAGTCAGGTGTCACTCCGGCGGTGAACCAGATCGAGCTGAGCCCGCGGATCACGAGGGCCGACCACCGCGCGTACGACGCTGCGCATGGGATCGTCACCACGTCGTGGTCACCCCTTGGCAAGGGGGTCCTCGATGACGACCGGGTGGCCCACGTGGCGGCCAAGCATGCGGTGACCCCCGCTCAGGTGATCGTCCGGTGGCATGTGCAGCAGGGGCTCGTGGTGATCCCGAAGTCATCGTCACGCGAACGGCTGCGCGCGAACCTCGACGTCTTCCGGTTCGTGCTCGACCCCGCCGACCTTGCCCTGCTGGCCCAGTTAGACGAGGGTCCAGGGGCTGGCGTGGACTCGGACCAGACCGGCCACTGACTCGCCAGCCTACGGGCCTCGCGGCCAAGCCCGCCGACTACCTGCCGGCGCTGCCCACAGCTCCCAGTTGGCGCCGTGCACGTCGGCGGGCCAGGCATCAGGGCAGGTGTCAGCCAGATCGACGGGCGTCGGTGATCACGAGGTCGGACCCTCGTCAGTCGAGATGGAAGACCTCCTCGAGGGAGACAAGCGACTCGTCACCTGTCTTCTCGCCCGTGTCGAACAGATGCGCCACCGAGGCCTGCCACCGCGCGTTGACCTCCTCGAGCTGCATCCGCGCGGTCGCCTCCTCGAGCGAGTCGGGCACCTCGACGTACCCGAACAGCGTGCCGTCGGGTGCGAGGAAGAGCGAGTAGTTGCTCCACCCTGTCCGGCGCAGCGCGTCCTGCATGTCGGGCCAGACCTCACGGTGGCGGGCGGTGTACTCCTCAAGATGTTCCGGGGCTACCCGGCTGATGAACCCGACCCGTGGCATCGGCGTACCTCCTCGAATGACGACTTGCTGTCCCACCCTAACCATCCGCTGCCCCGCTCGGCCCCGCCCCGCACTAGCCTGCGAGCATGACTCAGCCACCCCAGGGATGGAACCCGCAGCAAGGCAACCCTGGCCAGCCACCCCAGACCCCCGGCTACCCGCAGAGTGCGGGCTACCCCCCGCAAGGACCGACCTACCCCCAGCAGCAGCCCGGCTACCCGCCCCAGGGGCCTGGCTACCCACCCCAGAACCCCGGCTACCCACCCCAGGGCGGCTTCAACGCGCCGGGTGCTGGTCAGCGGCCCGCGTTCTCCGCCCCGCCGCCGAGCTCGGGGCCGAACACCGGCAAGGTCTGCCTGATCATCGCCGCGGTGGCGATGGTGATCATCATCGGCATCGTCGCGCTGATCGCTGTCTTCGCTGGCGGGCTGCTGGCCGCTCTTTCGTCGGGCACGACGACGACCTCGCCCGCACGGGTCTCGTCGGCACCCGTCACGCGGGCCACCACCAGTTCCACGACCCCGGTCACCCGTCCGGCCAGCACCTCAGCCACCAGCCGGCCAGCGAGCACGACCGCCACCGTTGCGGCAGGGACGAAGTCGGTCCAGGGCCAGACCATGCCTGACAAGGTCGGTTCGTACACGAAGCTCTCCTCGCAGGACAAGCCCAGCACCGGCGTCGCAGCGACCGCTGTCTACACGGCCAACGGCAAGCCGCTGATCGTGATCTTGTTCGACAACACCACTGACGTCGCGAAGGCTCTGCCTGACTGGAAGCCGGTCGGCAGCAACATCTGCGGTGCACCACCCGCGGGCGCTGCCGCCAGCGGATCCGGCTGCGGTCGCGTGATGAAGGACGGGTTCCTGATGGTGATCGGCGACGACACCCCGGCCAACCTGTCAGTGGCGACCGACCAGCTCTACGCGTCGTTCAAGTAGACCGGGTCAGGCGTCGAGGAACTCCCGCATCGCCGCGGCAAGGGCGGCGGGCTGGTCCCGTACGACGTCTGCCCCGGCACCAGAGATCGTCACCACGCGGGCGTCGGGCAGCCCAGACCGCAGTTGCTCGGCGTTCGCGGCACCGGCCGGGTCGTCTGCCCCGGCCACCACCAGCACCGGGACGCGGACGTCGGCGAGGGTCGTCGACATGTCGGACGCGATCATGGCGTCCAGACCCTCGATCATCTGCTTCTTCGGCACCCCTGAGGCCAGCAGCCGCCGCTCGGGAACGAGCTTCAGCATCGTGCGCTGCACCTTGAGCGCGGCCTTCGGCGGCACGACGAAGCCAGACACCACAACCAGTCGGCGCACCTGGCCCGGGAAGGAGACGGCCATCCGCAGCGCCACGAGGGCGCCGAGGTTCAGCCCGCACACATCAGCCTGCGGAGCCCCGCGAAGCTCCAGCTCAGAGGCCACGGTCGCGGCCGCGGTCGCCAGGTCGAAGGAGATCCGGTCGCCCGGCTTCAGGCCTTTCAGCCAGGGCGCGATCATCGGCCGGTCAGCGCCGAGGTCGGTGACGACGTCCTGCCAGACGGGCGGACGCTGACCAGAACCGTGCAGGAGAACGAGAGGAGCAGGCACCCCACGATCCTGACACAGACCGCGGCCGGTGCTAGGTTCGCAGGGCAGTTCACGACGCAGCGGGCGAGGACAACCACAGAGGGGACAGGCGTGACGGAGAACATCGGTGGCATGGGCGCGATCATTACCGACACGGGGGTGGCCTTCCGAGTCTGGGCCCCGAACGCCACCAGCGTCTCAGTCAAGGGCGAGTTCAACGACTGGTCGGAGGACGCCAACCCGCTCGGTACGGAGTTCAACGGCTTCTGGTACGGGTTCGTCGAGGGCGCCCAGGTGGGTCAGGAGTACAAGTTCCACCTGACCAATGGGGAGAACGGTTTCGACCGGATCGACCCGTACGCCCGGCAGGTCACCAACTCCGTCGGAAACGCCGTCATCTATGACCATGCCGCCTACGACTGGGAGGGCGACTCCTTCGTCTGCCCCCCGCACAACGAGCTCGTGATCTACGAGACCCATGTCGGGTCGTTCACCTCGGGTGAAGGTGTGGGTACGTTCGAGGGGCTGACCGGCAGCCTCGACCATCTGCAGGAACTCGGCATCAACGCCGTGCAGCTGATGCCGGTGGCCGAGTTCGCTGGCGACCATTCATGGGGCTACAACCCAGCCCACATCTTCGCCGTCGAGACGGCGTACGGCGGCCCGGACGCCCTGAAGGACTTCGTGAAGGAGTGCCACCGCCGCGGGATCGCCGTGATCATGGACGTGGTCTACAACCACCTGGGCCCGTCCGACCTCGACCTGTGGACGTTCGACGGCTGGAGCCAGGACGGCTTCGGCGGGATCTACTTCTACAACGACGACCGCGCGCATACCCCGTGGGGCTCGACCCGCCCCAACTACGGCACTGGCGAGGTACGGCAGTTCCTGCACGACAACGCCCTGTCATGGCTGCGCGACTTCCACGTCAACGGGCTGCGCTACGACATGATCCCCTACATCCGTTCCGCCTCCGGCACCGGCTTCGACCTGCCTGAGGGCTGGAGCATGATGCGCTGGATCAACGTCGACGTACGGCAGGAGTTCCCCCGCGCGATCACCATCGCCGAGGACATGCATGGCCACGCCAGCGTCACGTCGACCGCCGATGACGGCGCCTCGTTCCACGCGCAGTGGGACGCGCTGTTCGTCCACCCCGTACGAGAGGTGCTGGAGACCCCTGACGATGGCAACCGGTCGATGGCCGAGCTGCGCGATGCGATCGGGTCGTCGTACGGCGACACCTACTCCCGGGTGATCTACACCGAGTCGCACGACGAGGTCGCCAACGGTCGAGCTCGAGTCCCAGAGGAGATAGAGCCGGGCAACGCGACCGGATGGGCCGCCCAGAAGCGCTCCACCTTGGGCGCCGGGATCATGCTGGCCTCCCCCGGCATCCCGATGCTGTTCCAAGGACAGGAGTTCCTCGAGGGTGGCTGGTTCCGCGACGACGTGCCACTCGACTGGAGCAAGGCGGAGAACTTCCAGGGCATCGCCCGGCTCTACCGCGACCTGATCCGGCTGCGGCGCAACTGGTTCGATACGACGAAGGGGTTGTCTGGCCACGGCCTCAACGTCTTCCACACCAATGAGAACGCCAAGGTGATCGCGTGGCAGCGATGGGCCGAGCACGGCGCGGGCGACGACGTGGTGATCGTGGCCAATCTCTCCCACGAGGCACGTGACAACTACCGGATCGGGTTCCCGTCGTACGGCCTGTGGAAGCTCCGGTTCAGCTCGGACGCCACGATCTACTCGTCCCTGTTCGGGGACCACGACTCGTTCGACGCCGATGCCACCGGCGCTGGCCAGGACGGCCTCGAGCACTCGGCGACCGTCAACGTCGCCCCGTACTCGATGTTGATCTTCAGCCAGGACCGGTAGCTGGCCCGCTCAGCTCACCTTGTCGGCGGGGGCTGCCCACGTGTTGCAGTCCCCGATCTTGGTGCCGGCCAGGCCGGTCTGGTTCCACAGCAGACGTGAGGCTGCCGAGCCATGGTGCGGGGTATCCCGGCCCCAGCCCTGCTTCATCCGGTCAAGGTCGGCAGGAGCTGTGCCGAGGCCCTTGGTGGTGGCGAACTGGTACATCGACAGGCATTGGGCCTGGAGCTCTGAGCGCCGGGTCAGTTCCTCCTTGTCACCCGTAGCCCCTTCTCTGGCGCTGATCAGGTACTGCACGTGGTGGGCGTACTCGTGTGACAAGGTGACGAAGGCCTCAGCCCTGGTGGCCACGACCGCCGGCGTGATGGTGTCCCAGATGTAGATCGTGAAGGTGTCGTCCGCGCAGTAGTAGGCCGGGTAGACCTTCGGGTCGGGCGGGTCGCCCACGCAGCGCGTGGTGGGGTTCTGGGTGACGAACTTCACTTGGGGTGGCGCGAACGTGCGGCCGGCCTTCGCGAACACCGCTGTCCACTGCGCGTCGAGGCAGGCCTGCTGCGCTGAGAAGACGGCCTGGGTGCTCGCCCAGTCGGTTGCAGCCGCGATCGGCTTGCAGGTGGCCGACAGCGATGCGGCGTAGACGATGGGGATCGCGTCGGCCCTCGTCGTGGTGGACGGCCGCGGAGTGGTGGGCGCCTGGGAGAACGAGGGCATCGCGACGCTGCTGGGACCAGCCACCACTGACGGCTGGGCGCTCGCCGACAGCCACCGTACGGCGAAGAATCCCGCCGTGATCATGACCAGCAGCACCGCCACCACCACCACGATCAAGATGATCGCTGCTGGCGACGACGGCCTTGGCGCGGGCCGCTGGGGCAGATGGGCGGGTGGCCGAGGCGGGGGCATCGCGGACATGTCCACGATCGTACGGCTGCCTCAGGTGACCAGGTCCTCGCTGACGCTGAAGGTGTCACAGGCGGCCAGGCTGGTGGCCTTCAGCGCCCGGGAGCCCCAGTACAGCTGCGCCTCCGCCGAGCCGTGCCCCGCGGGGTCGCCCGAGTAGTTCCAGCTCGACCGCAGCTGGTCCCACTCCCGCGCGGTCACGGCCAGACCGTCCATCGCCTGCATCGCGACGTAGGCCATGCAGTGGGCCTGGAGCTCGATCCGGCGGGTGGTGAGGTCGCCTCGGCCCTGCGCTGATGCGGCGGTCAGGATGCCGGTCAGCTCCTGAACGTGGTGGGTGTACTCGTGGGCGATCACCTCGAAGCCGAGCATCCGATAGCGCACGACCGGATCGGTGACAGCGTCGGAGATGTAGATGGTCTGGTTTCCTGCGCAGTAGTGCGCCGGGGCCTTGTCCTTGTCCGGGGAGGGTCCGCAAGGGGACCTCCTGATCGGGTCGGAGTAGAAGAGGAGCACAGGCTTGCGCCACGTCGCGCCCGCCGCCTCGACCACCGGCTGCCACATCGCGTCAAGACAGGCTGCCTGGATCTGGATCGACTTCTGGACACCCGCCCAGGTGGTGTCCTTGGCTGGCTTCGAGCAGGTGCCCGACAGTGTGAGCGGGTACAGCTTCTCGCCGATGACCGGCGCTCGCATGGGCGTGGGTGTGGAGGTCGGCGTGGGTGTGGGAGTCGGGGTCGGAATGGGCCGTGCTCGAGGCTCCGGCACGGCCGGCACATGGCTGGCCTGGGACGCTGGGGCGACGACTCGCGGCTGCGGTGCGAACGGCGCTACCGCCGCCACCAGCACGATCGAGAGTACGACGACCGCCGCGCCCACCAGACCCGCGACGCCTTGCCCGAGCGTGAGCCGTGGCCTCGGCTGGGTTGGTCGCGCTCGAATCGCCGGGATGGGTGCGCGCAACGGAGGAGCGACGGCACGCCGAGGAGCGACGAAGTCAGGCCGCTCCTGGCCGATCCAGCTGCCAGGAGCGTCGAGTTGGCCGGGTTGGCCGGGCACGGCGGGTTGGCTGACAACTGCAGGTGGCACATGACCAGCGCTCGCGGCATGTCGGGCAGAGACGTCTGGAGTCCACAGGGGGGTCGCCCAGTCACGGGGCGGCTGCCCCAGACTGCCGGGACCCACGTCGACCATGACCGCCCTCTCGTTGCCTCGCAGCCTACCTGCGCTGTCGAGGGGTAGACCGGGTCAACGACTCGCGGCGACGACCACGTCGTTGACGAACGCGTCGAGGCTGGGATCCTCACGACGTCCGAGGTTGACCTTCTGGAGTCCTGCCGCCGACGGCACCCAGGCACACAACTCGCTGGTCGCCGCCCCTGAGTCTGGGTCCGAGCCACGCTCGGAGGTGAAGAAGAGCCGCTTCGTCGGATCGTCGTTGGCGACGAGCATGGCGTACTTGGCCTCCGGCTCCTGGGTGGCCTCAGGCAGCGTGACCAGCACCCCGTTGAGCTCGGGCAGCACCACCACGTACGCGGCCAGTCCGTCCGGATCGATGGCCTCCGACTCGCCTGCGCGGCGGTTCATCTCTTCCCAGAGCTCGACAAACCGCGGCCCGAGATCCACCTTCTCGGCCTCACCGAACAGGTCAGTGCGGGGGTCGAGCGCCGCCTCGGGCAGCACCTGATGGGCGAAGAGATGGTGTACGCGACGCGGAGCCATGGCGGCATCCTGCCACGTCCCCGGATCCACCGGGGAGAAAGCTTTCCGCACCTGTCTCACCGGGGGAAACTCGGCAAGATTCTGCAACTCTCCGACCCTCGACGAGAGTGGAGTTGAGTGTCAGGTGTCCACCCCTGTGAGTGAGGAGCCCCAGATGCCACCGATTCCGGATGCCGCACAGGTGCTGGTCGACTTCCAGCCGACCCGAAGCTTCTTCGTCGGGATCGACTCCGACGGGTGCGCCATGGATGCCATGGACATCAAGCATCAGGAGTGCTTCACCCCCTGTTCCATCAAACACTGGAACCTCCAGCCGATCTCAACACTGGCGCGCGAGACAGCGCTTTTCGTGAACCTGGGCTCGGTGACCCGCGGCCTCAACCGCTGGCTGGCTCTCAAGCAGCTGCTCGATCTCCTCCGAGACCGAGCTGACGTGGCCGAGCGGGGGGTGACGATTCCCCCGTACCCGGAGCTGTCGGAGTTCATCGCTGCGGAGGGGTACCCACTGTCGGACACGGGCATCGCTCGGTACCACGCCGACCATCCGTCGGCAACGATCGCCCGAGCCATCCGGTGGGGAGACGCCGTCAATGCCGCTATCGCCGACATGGTGCACGGCTGCGGCCCGTTCCCGGGAGTCCGCGACGCCATCGAGGCGATGCAACCCGACGTCGACTGCATGACCGTCTCGGCAACGCCGCTCCACGCTCTCGAGTATGAGTGGACCGCCCACGGCCTCGCCCCCTTCATGAAGGTCATCGCCGGCCAGGAGATGGGCAGCAAGGCCGAGCACGTGCAGTACGCAGCCACCGGCAAGTACGACCCCGAGCGGATCATGCTGATCGGCGACGCCCCCGGCGACCGCGACGCAGCCCAGAAGGCAGCCTGCCTCTACTACCCGATCGTGCCTGGCCGCGAGAAGGAGTCGTGGGCCAGGTTCACGGCCGAGGCGCTCCCGAAGTTCCTCGCCGGCACCTTCGTGGGCCCCTACCAGAGCTCACTCATCGCCGAGTTCAACGCCGCCCTGCCCGACGAAGTGCGCTGGGAGACCATCTCCGGCAGCCGTCGGATCTCCATGCCCGCCGTCAAATAGCCCACCTACCCGACCAAGGACCGACCATGCCTCAGCTCGTCAACCTCGCTGCCGCCCCGTACCACCTTGACGCCGACCAGATCGCCTGGGTCGAAGAGACCCTCGCTGGCATGACCCTCGACGAGCAGGTGGGTCAGTGCTTCACCAACCTGTTCTTCTTCGGAACCGATGGCTTCTCCGGGAACCCGTACACCGCCGAAGAGATCCTCGAGAAGTTCCACATCGGGGTCGCCCGCTATCACGGCGGCTCATCCGACACGGTGCAGGACCTGCTCAACCGGCTGCAGTCGGCCTCGAAGATCCCGCTGCTGGTGGCGGCCAACTGTGACTCCGGCGGCAACGGGGCCATGTCTGATGGCACCTACATCGCCTCGGGCGCCCAGACCGAGGCGACCCGCTCCACGGAGGTGGCCTACAACGCCGGCTGGGTCTCGGGCCGCGAGATGAAGGCCGTCGGGGTCAACGTGAACTTCGACCCGTGCGTCGACATCCTTTTCAACTGGCGCAACACCATCGTGAACACCCGCGCGTACGGTACGACCGCCGACGACGTGATCACCTACACGATCCCGTTCGTCCAGGGGCAGCGGGAGTCCGACATCATCACCTGCATCAAGCACTTCCCCGGCGACGGCTCTGAGGAGCGCGACCACCATCTGGTGCTGGGCGTCAACGAGCTCTCACCAGAGGAGTGGGACGACTCGTACGGCCGTGTCTACCGCGCCCACATCGACAACGGCGTCGAGATGGTGATGGCTGGCCACTTTGTCCTGCCGGACTACCAGAAGAAGCTGAACCCCGAGCTCGCCGACGCCGACCTGCTCCCGGCCACCCTGGCCCCTGAGCTGATCAACGGGCTGCTCAAGACTCACCTGGGTTTCAACGGCGCGGTCATCACCGACGCCTCGCACATGCTGGGGATGACCTCGGCGATGCGACGCGAGGACTACGTTCCGGCCGCGATCGCCGCAGGCTGCGACATCTTCCTCTTCTTCAACAACCTCGAAGAGGACTTTGGGTTCATGAAGGCTGGCGTCGAGAAGGGGATCATCTCCCAGGAGCGTCTCGATGACGCCAACCGTCGGGTGCTGGGCCTCAAGGCGAAGCTGCGGCTGCACGAGAAGAAGGCGGCTGGCACCCTGCTCACCACGCCCGAGGACCTCTCCGTCGTGGGCTGTGCAGAGCACCTCCGCATGCGCGACGAGGCTGCCGACCTGGGCATCACGCTGGTCAAGAACACCCTCGACCAGCTGCCGCTCAACCCGAACGACCATCGCCGGATCCGGCTGTACCACCTCACCGGCGAGAGCGGGATGTTCGGTGACGTCTCCGACAAGCTCGCGCAGACGTACGTACGGCTGCTGACCGAGCGTGGCTATGAGGTGACGATCAATGACGGCACCACCCGGGTGAAGGGCCCCACGCTGCAGTACCGCGAGGATGTCGATGCCGCCCTGATCATCGCTGAGGTCGTCGGGTACGGGGCGCAGAACAACTACCGGATCATCTGGAAGACGGCGATGAGCAACGAGTGCCCCTGGTACGTCTGGGAGGTGCCCACGTTCATGGTGAGCCACAACTACACCACCCATCTGCACGACGCGACCATGGTGAAGTGCTACGTCAACGCCTATGACAAGAACGACTCGAACGTGCTGGCCACCATCGACAAGCTCGAGGGGAAGAGCCCGTTCAAGGGTACGGCGAACGATCTGGTCTGGGCCGACAAGTGGCAGGCCCGCCTCTGAGCTTCGAGTCGCCTGACCCCGGGGGCCGTCCGCCCGCTGAAACCTAGTCTTGCCGTACGGGAAGGTGCCTTGTCGACTTGACGGCCCGTCGTCTGGGCGGCGAAGGTATCCACGACGAGAGGCTGGAGGCACGTGTCCGAGAGTGACGACTCGATGGTCCCCCGCGCCGACGCCGCGGCACGGGTCATCTTCGTGGGGATGGGTCCCGGAGACCCCGATCTGCTGACCTTCGGGGCGGTCCACGCCATCGCTGGGGCCGATGTGATCATCGCCGACACCGAGGCGCTGCTGTCGACAGCTCAGAGCCTGAAGACTCGCGACGACGCCATCCTGACCACGCTCGACGACCTCG
>Ga0116180_1002643_pt1 | contig 14033 bp, 13 predicted proteins | sample AD_UKC073_MetaG_FD_89804 | JGI IMG/M metagenome (GOLD analysis project Ga0116180, IMG submission 89804) | Active sludge microbial communities of municipal wastewater-treating anaerobic digesters from USA - AD_UKC073_MetaG | ecosystem: Engineered > Bioreactor > Anaerobic > Digestate | place: USA...
AACGGTGCTCCGGTCGCGCCCGCCCCGGCCGATGCCCCGACGGTCGCCCTGGTGGTGCCGAGCGGGCACGTCTGGGTGCTGTCGACCGGCCCGCTGCGGGGCTGGGACTCGCTGTCGCGGACGAACGAGTCGGGCCGTGGCCTCATCGGGGAGGATGACATCGTGGGGCGGGTCATCGCCACGGTGTGGCCACCCAGGATGATCAGGGCGAGCCATGGGACGGAGGAGGATCGGTGACCGAGGCACCCGCACGCCACGAATCCACCGGGTCGCTCCGGCGCACCTATCTCGCCGTCCGCGAGATCGCCATCGTTGCCGTCCTCGCGATTGCGCTGTCGCTGGTCGTCAAGACCTGGCTCGCCCAGGCGTTCTACATCCCCTCGGGGTCGATGGAGGACACCCTCTCGGTCGGTGACCGCGTCATCGTCAACAAACTCGTCCCCGGCGCCGTGCCCTTGCAACGCGGCGACATCGTCGTCTTCGAGGACCCGGGAAACTGGCTGCCACCCACCACTCCGGCCGATCACGGCCCGCTCCTCAACGCGCTCGAGCGTGGCCTCGAGTTCGTGGGGCTGATGCCGAGCTCGGCGGAGGACCACCTCATCAAGCGTGTCATCGGGCTTCCGGGCGATCACGTGAAGTGCTGCACCACCGACGGGAAACTGCAGGTCAACGGCGTGGCGATCGAGGAGCCCTACGTCAAGCCCGGTGACGTGCCGAGCTCGATGAGTTTCGACATCACGGTGCCGGCCGGCCGGATCTGGGTCATGGGCGATCACCGAAGCAACTCCGAGGACTCCCGCTTCCACGATCCCGACGGCAACGGACGAGGTGGCTCGGTCCCGGTCGCGGATGTCACGGGGAGGGCCTTCGTCATCGTGTGGCCGTTCGGCCACGCCGAGTGGCTCGGCCGCGCCGTCGACACCTTCAGTGGCGTACCCCACCCCACCACCGCGCCGTGATCGCCCGCGGCTCCCGCCGGCCCAGCCTGCGGGTCGAGCGCGCCCTCCAACGTGATGGCTACCGACTGCTGGCCGGCATGGACGAGGTGGGGCGCGGGGCACTCGCCGGGCCCGTCACCGTCGGGGTCGTCCTGATCGACGAGTCGGTCCGCTCGGCACCCACCGGGGTGCGTGACTCGAAACTGCTGGCGCCCGCGGCACGGCGCGCTCTCGTCCCCCGGATCCAGCGCTGGTCCATCGGGTATGCCGTGGGGCACGCCAGTGCGGCCGAGATCGACCAGGTCGGCATTATGGCCGCGCTGCGTTCGGCCGGTCTGCGTGCTCTTGCCGCGCTGCCGCGGACTCCGGACCTGGTCATCCTCGACGGCAACCACGACTGGCTGACGGCCCCGGAGGAGGTCGGCCTGCTGTCCTTCGCGGCCGAGCACCCGACCACCCCGCCGGTCACGACGATGATCAAGGCCGACCTCAAGTGCTCCTCCGTGGCGTCCGCCAGCGTGCTCGCCAAGGTCGAGCGCGACGAGCTCATGATCACCCTCGCCGACGCCGAGGACACGTATGCGCGCTACGGCTGGGGGGACAACAAGGGATATTCCGCACCGGAGCACCTTGCGGCCCTGGCCGCGCACGGCCCGTGTGCGCTGCACCGGCGCTCGTGGCGCCTGCCGGGGGTCATGACGCAAGATGCTGGCATGAGCGCTGAGGAAGGACGTCGCGCATGAGCGCCGAGGACCTCGAGAAGTACGAGAGCGAGATGGAGCTGTCGCTCTATCGCGAGTATCGCGACGTCGTGGGCCTTTTCAGCCACGTCGTCGAGACCGAGCGACGCTTCTACCTGTGCAACAGCGTCGACGTGAAGGTCCGCAGCGACGGCGGTGAGGTCTATTTCGACGTCACCATGACCGACGCATGGGTTTGGGACATCTACCGCCCGGCGCGGTTCGCGAAGAAGGTCCGCGTGGTGACCTTCAAGGACGTCAACGTCGAGGAGTTGGCCAAGGCCGACCTCGAGTTGCCCAAGGACGCCTTCTGAGCTGAGCCTCGGCGCGCCTGGCCGCCCGGGTCATCCACAGGTGGCCGTGCCGAGGGTGTGTCGTCCACAGGCAGAGGGTGCGCGCCTCGCGGACCATCGTGCGGCCCGTCAGGGTCGGGGCATGACCACCCAACCTCACACCGATGTCCGCACCGATCTCGGGCGGCGCGGCGAGACCCTGGCGGCTCGCCACCTCACGTCCCTGGGCATGCAGGTGCTCGCCCGCAACTGGCGCTGCCCGGGCGGCGAACTCGATCTCGTCCTGCGCCAGGGCTCGACGCTCATCGCCTGCGAGGTCAAGACCCGCTCAGGCACCGGCTTCGGTGATCCCCTCGATGCCATCACCCCCGCCAAGCAGGCACGGCTTCGACGGCTGCTGGCCACCTGGGCCACCGAGCACGGTGGTGGGGCGGATGTCCTACGGGTCGATTCGGTGGGCATCGTGTGGCCGGAGCATGAGCGGCCCCTGCTGCGACACGTCGTCGGTGACCTCTCATGAGGTTCGGGCGCACGCTCGCTGTCGCCCTGAGCGGCGTCAGGGGAACCCTGGTCGATGTTGAGGCCCACATCGGGAACGGCCTGCCCACCTTGATGATCTCCGGCCTGCCGGACAAGGCCTGTGCCCAGGCACCTGATCGGCTGCGATCGGCGGTGGCCAGTGCCGGTCTGTCCATTCCTCCCAGCCGGATCGTCGTCAACCTCTCGCCCGCCTCCATCCCGAAGCACGGGTCGGGCTATGACCTGGCCATCGCGGTCGCCGTGCTCGCGGCCGCCGACGTGATCGAGGCGTCCGTGGCGGCGCGATCGGTGCATTTGGGGGAGTTGGGTCTGGACGGCTCGATCCGGCCGGTTCCTGGGGTCCTTCCCGTGGTGATGGCAGCCGCAGCCGCGGGTGTGCGCCATGTCGTCGTGCCGGCCGCGAGTGTCGCCGAGGCTCGCCTTGTCGAAGGGGTGACCGTTCATGCCGCCGCCACCCTGGGCGCACTCGTCGAGGCGTATGCCGTGAGCGCACGGAGGGGAGGCACCCTGCCGGTCGCGTCGGCACTCCCCGGCATCTGCACACCCGATCGCCAGGTGGGGGACCTTGCCGACGTCGTCGGCCAGAAGGAGGCCCGTGAAGTTGTCGAGCTCGCGGCGATCGGCGGGCACCACCTGCTCCTCACGGGCCCGCCCGGCGTCGGCAAGACGATGCTCGCCGAGCGGCTCGTCGGCGTCCTGCCCGAGCTCACCCGAGCCGAAGCGTTGGAATCGCAGGCGATCCGCTCCTTGGCCGGTGTCGGCCAGGCGCGTGGCCTCGACCTGACGCCGCCCTTCGAGGCACCTCATCACACGGCGAGCACGGCGGCGATCGTCGGCGGCGGCAGCGCGGCGGTGATCCCCGGCGCGGTGTCGCGGGCTCATCGCGGTGTGCTGTTCCTGGACGAGGCCCCTGAGTTCAAGTCCTCGGTCCTGCAGTGCCTGCGGCAACCGTTGGAGTCCGGGGTGGTCACCATCGCACGCGCCCGCGAATCGGTGACCTATCCGGCGGGCTTCCTCCTCGTGATGGCGGCCAACCCGTGTCCGTGCGGGCACTCCTTTGCCCGCGGCCAGTCCTGCAGGTGCTCACCGATGGACCTGCGTCGGTATGCCTCCCGTCTCCAGGGGCCGCTGCTCGACCGGATCGACCTGCGCGTGAACGTGCCGCAAGTGGCCGCCGGTGCGGTCGCCGAGATAGGGGCCGAGAGCTCGCAGACCGTGGCGCAACGGGTCGCGCAGGCGCGCTGCGCACAGGCGCAGCGCTGGGCCGACGTCGGAGTCACCCTCAATGGTCACGTGCCCGGTCACCTGTTGCGTCGTCGGCCGTTTCGACTGGCGCGGGCAGCAACCGCCCGCCTCGATCGCGCCCTCGATCATGGGGAGCTGAGCCTGCGTGGGTATGACCGGGTGCTGCGCGTCGCCTGGTCGTTGGCGGACAGGGAGGGCCGATCGACACCCGGCCCGGCCGAGGTCACCCGGGCAATGGATCTGCGGTCCCCGGAGCTCGCGGCATGACCGGCACCTCCCTGGCCGTTGTCGGTGGGGATGAGCGCCGAGCCAGGGTCGTCTGGTCACATCTGGTCGAGCCGGTTGTCGACCCCTGCAGGCCACCACCGCGCCTCACGGTGACCGGCCTGATCGCCCGTGACGGAGCGCTGAGGCCACTGGAAGGGCTGGCATCTGGTTCGCTGACGCTGGCCGGTGCGCAGGCCCGGCTCGCCGGACTGGATCTTGCCGCGCACCTGCGTGCCCTCGACCGTCTCGGCATCCGCGTTCTGATCCCCGGCGACGAGGAGTGGCCCCTCGGGTTGGACGACCTGCCCACGCCACCGCACTGTCTCTATGTCAGGGGCCCATTCCACCAGTCGGCCCTGCACGAAGACGGCCTGGCGGTCGTGGGTGCCCGCGCGTGCACCCCGTATGGCAGTCAGGTCGCGCGCAACATGGCGGCGCACCTCACCGACCGTGGCCGGGTGGTCATTTCCGGCGGCGCCTTCGGGATCGACGCCGCTGCTCACGAGGGGGCGCTCTCGGCGCAGGGGCCCACGGTCGCGGTGCTGGCCTGCGGCCTCGACCGCTTCTACCCCCAGGCCAATGCCGGCCTCTTCCGACGCATTCTCGACGACGGTGCACTCGTCAGCGAACTGCCGCCCGGATGTGCTCCCTATCGCCAACGATTCCTGGCCCGCAATCGGCTCATTGCGGCCCTGGGCGTCGGGACCGTGGTGGTCGAGGCAAGCCTGCGATCGGGCTCGCTCAGCACCGCCGGGCGGGCCTTCGAGCTCGGCCGACATGTCGCAATGGTGCCCGGGCCCGTGACGTCAGCCGCGTCGGCCGGCTGCCATGAGTGGCTGCGGACCAAGCCGGTTTCGCTGGTCACCGACGGGCGCGACGTGCTCGACCTGATGGGCCAGCTGGGTGTGGACGCCATGGATCCTCGTCGGCTGCGCAGCACCGTTCTCGACCTCATCACCGACGACGATGAGGCCCTCTACTCGGCCGTCCCGGTCCGGGACGGAGCGGACGTGACCGCCCTGCAACGCGCCAGTGGGCTGAGCGCCCAAGACACGACCAAAGGTCTCGCGCGGCTGCAGGCCCTCGGTGTGGTGGAGCGCCGTGCGGGCAGGTGGCGCAAAGCGGCCCTGACGTGAGGTCCGGTGAGACCGGCGCAGGATTGATCGGTTTTCCCCGCGGACGGAGGGGGAGGTTGCTCACGGCGCGGGGGTTTGTCACGGTGTCCTCGTGGCGATCACGGAGGCGATGCTCGAAGACTTCACGGGTCACCTGCGTGCCGTGAAGGGTCGAAGCGACCACACGGTGCGGGCCTACCTGGGGGATCTTCGGGCCTTCGACGCGCACCTGGCCGATCATGGGGTGACGGCCCTGGAGGAGGTCACCTTGCGCGATCTGCGGGACTGGCTCGGCGTGCTCGCGGCCGGTGGCGCAGCGCGCACCACGATCGCTCGGCGGTCGGCAACCCTTCGCACCTTCTTCCGTTGGGCACTGCGGACCGATCTGGTCCGCCACGATCCCTCCTTGCGGCTGGCCGCCCCGAAGAAACATCGCGTCCTGCCCGCTGTGCTGGCCCGCGGCGACGCCTCGGCCCTGCTCGACGTCGCGGCGGTGGCGTCCGACGACGACGAGCCGGTCGCCGTCCGCGACGCGGCCGTCCTCGAGTTGCTCTACGCCACGGGCATCCGGGTGGGGGAGTTGACCGGGCTCGACATCGACGACGTGGACCTGGCGAGCAACGTCGTTCGGGTCATCGGCAAGGGTGACAAGGAGCGGACCGTGCCATTCGGTACGCCCGCGGCCAAGGCCATCGAGCGCTGGCTCACCGGCGCGCGGCCTCGGCTCGTCGGTGCGCTGAGCGGCCCGGCGCTCTTCCTGGGCCGTCGGGGACGGCGACTGGATCCTCGTCAGGTACGCACGATCGTGCATGGCCTGCTCGGTGAGGTTGCCGGCGCTCCCGACATGGGGCCGCACGGACTGCGGCACAGCGCGGCGACCCATCTCGTCGAGGGGGGTGCCGACCTGCGCATGGTCCAAGAGCTCCTGGGCCACAGTTCGCTCGCCACGACCCAGCTCTACACCCACGTGTCGGTCGAGCGGCTCAAGTCCAGTTACGCGCAGGCGCACCCGCGGGCGTGACCGACAGGCCCAACTCCGTGGCGCCTCAGTCGGGCACCGGGGTCATCAGCACGATTCGAGGAACCGTCAGCAACAACAGGGGATCGAGGTAGGTGTCGCCGCGCTTGGCGCCGAGATGGAGGCACCCGCTCGGACAGTGACTCGGGGCCGATGCCATGAGGCCGAGGGCCTGACCTCGCGTGACCGACTCTCCGACGCGCACCGTGGCGTCGATGGGCTCGTAGGTGCTGCGGATCCCGGACACATGCCGGATGCTCACGGTGCCACGCCCGGCGATGACCCCGACATGAGTGACCAGGCCGTCGTCGACCGCAAAGACCGTGGCACCTTGAGGAGCAGCCAGGTCGATGCCGCGATGGCCCGGGGCCCACGCTGTGTCCGGACGGTCAAACGGCCGCTCCACGCGCGGCCGCGGCGCCAGCGGCCAGTTCCAGCGCGGCTCACCGACACCCTGGGTCGTCACGCTTGCCCCGGCCGGTGGCAGCGGAACGCACCAGAGGACGGTGACACATGCGGAGGCGATCGCCAGTCGGCGCCCAAACCGCCCCGGAAGACCGGGTGCTCTCCTGGTGGACATGTCGTCAGCGTGGACGGCTCCGGCGTCCGCAGCGACCTCGAGGCCTGCGAATTGTGGACGACACGCCCCCCGGGCGTCAGCCTGTGGACGGGGGCTCGTCGGCCGGCCCCTCGGGGATCAACCCCGCAGGGCCGCCAGTCGCTCGACCGCCTCGAGGAGGATGTCGTCCCGCTTGCAGAAGGCGAAACGGACCAGGCTCGCCGTCGCCTTCTTGTCGTCGCAGAAGACAGATACGGGCACGCCGACGACGCCTGCGCGGGCGGGGAGTTCGCGGCAGAAGGTGAGCGCGTCGGTCGCCCCGAGGGCGGCTGCGTCCGCAACGACGAAGTAGGTCCCCGCTGGCACCGACACCGGAAGGCCGGCGGTCCGCAACCCGGCGACGAGGAGGTCGCGCTTGCGCTCCAGCGACGTCGCGAGACCGGCATACACGTCGTCGCCGAGTCCGAGACCAACGGCGACAGCCGGCTGAAAGGGTCCGGAACCGACGAAGGTGACGAACTGCTTGACCGCGCGCACGGCGGCCACCGCCTCCGCCGGGCCACTGACCCACCCGACCTTCCACCCGGTTGTCGAGAAGGTCTTGCCGGCCGACGAGATGGTCAGAGTGTGGTCCCACATTCCGGGCAGCGACGCGACGCAGATGTGGTCGGCGCCGTCGAAGGTCAGATGCTCGTAGACCTCATCGGTCACCACCCATGCGCCGCGCTCGCGGGCGAAGCGGCAGATGAGGTCGATCTCGCTGCGGGAGAACACCTTTCCCGTCGGGTTGTGGGGTGTGTTGAGCAACACCATGCGCGTGCGGTCACTGAAGGTCGTGCGCAGGGATCCTTCGTCGAAGGACCAGTCCGGGAAGCGCAGCGGCACCGTGCGCCGGACGCCTCCCGCGAGCGCGATCGACGCGGCATACGAGTCGTAGTAGGGCTCGAAGGTGACCACCTCGTCGCCGGGCTGCACCAGCGCGAGGATCGTCGCGAGGATCGCCTCGGTCGCTCCCACGGTGACGAGGACCTCGGACCGAGCGTCCACGTCCAGCCCGTAGAAGCGTTTCTGGTGCAGCGCAATCGCGTCGAGCAGTTCGGGGACGCCGGGGCCGGGTGGGTACTGATTGCGGCCGGCGTCGATGGCCTCCTTGGCCGCGTCGAGAACAGCCTGCGGGCCGTCGGTGTCCGGGAAACCCTGGCCGAGGTTGATGGCGCCGTGCTCCACCGCGAGTGCCGACATCTCGGCGAAGATCGTGGTGCCGAAGGGAGCCAGCGCGGGATGCCCGGGAGGTCGCGTCATGCTCCGAGCGTAAGGGCGACAAGGCCGAGTCTCGCTGACACACTGTGCCGGTGACCTCGTACGCGTCCTTCCCGCCACTGGTGCCGGGTGACCGGGTGGCGGTCGTGGCACCGGCCAGCGCCCCCGAGGCGCAGCGGGTCAGTCGCGGTCTCGACATCCTGCGCCGATGGGACCTTGTGCCGGTCGTCCTGCCCAGCGTGACCGCCCGCCCCGCCCTGGGCCATCTGGCCGGGAGCGACACGGCCCGCGCCCGCGACCTCGTGACCGCCTGGCGGGACGACAGGGTGCGCGCCATCTGGTGTGCGCGCGGAGGGTATGGCGCCCAGCGGCTTCTCGACCTGCTGCCTGCGCGACTGTTCGCCCAAGGTAGAGCGAAGCCGATCGTCGGTTTCTCCGACGTGACGCCCCTGCTGCACCGGGCCCTGCAGGGGTCGGGCATGCAGATGGTGCACGGCCCCGCGATCGTGAACCTCGGCGAGGCCGGGGACGAGACGTTGGAACATCTGCACACCTTGCTCACCGAGCCCTTCCGACCCCGGACCCTCATGCACAGCCTGCGACCTTGGCGCGAAGGCCGCCCTGAAGGCACCCTGCTCGGTGGCAACGTCGCGCTGCTGGCAGCGTCTATCGGGACCGGCGACCTTCCCAGCGCCGAGGGGGCCATCGTCCTGCTCGAGGACGTCGGTCAGTCGGCGTGGGTGCTCGATCGCGGCCTGACCCAGCTCGTCCGGGCAGGGTGGCTGCGTCGGGCCGCCGGGATCGTGCTCGGTGACTTCTCGATGGACGACGATCCGGCCGCCGTCGAGGCGGTGCTGCGCGATCGCTTGCTCCCGCTGGGTGTGCCCGTGTGGGCTGGAGCTCGGATCGGGCACGAGCGGGTCAATCTTGCCGTTCCCCTCGGCGGCCATGCCCGAATCATCGAGGGATATCTGCGCCTGGCCTGACCGATTCTCACCAATCGTGAGCCTTCGGTATGCCGGTGGGCTGGGACCGTCCCCGCCTCACGCCTCGGTGTGCGCGATGTGGTCGAGCTGGCGCCAGACCAGGGCCAACGTCACCCCGGCCCCGACGAAGGCGAACCAGAAGGGCGCCGCGACACCCCACTTCGTGGCGATGAGGCCGCCGAGGAACTGGCCGACCAGTAACCCGGTCGTCATGCCGAAGAAGTAGACCGACCCGACGCGTCCCTGGAAGGCGTCCGGGGTGGCGCGCATCCGCACGGCATTGGAGACCGAGCCCCACACGAAGGCGTAGCAGCCGAAGACGAACATGAGGCTGAGTGCGACCACCAGGTGCGTGGTGAAGGCGAGCGCCAGGTGGAGCAACACCTCGAGGGTGAGGCAGGCCTTCATCAGGGTCGCCAACGACACGCGCCGCTCGAGGCGGTCGTAGCCGAGGACGGCGAGGACCCCGCCGATGCCAACCGCGGTCGAGAGCAGTCCGAAGCCGACGGCATCGACGCCGAGGCGGTCCTGCGCCCAGAGGACGAGGATTCCCCAGGGTGCCCCCCACGTGAGGTTGAAGACGAAGATGACCAGGGAGAGCGTCCGGATGGCTCGGTTGTGCCGGATCCACCGCAACCCCTCGACGATGTCGTGTCCGATGTGCTGCTGAGTCGGCGCCTCAAGGCGCGCCGGCAACTCGATCCGGGTGAAGAGCCAGGCGCCCAGGAGCACTGCGGCGCCCTGAGCGCCGAAGGGGAGCACCATCCCCACCGCGAAGAGGAAAGCCCCGATCGGGGGGCCCAGGAGTTCGTTGGCGACGAGGTAGCCGGCCATCGACCGAGCACTCGCGATCCCGAGATCCGCCTTGGGCACGATCATCGGGATGACCGCCCGAGTGCCCGAGTCGGCGAACTGCTCAGCCACGCCGACGAGCAGGAGCGCCGTCAACACCGCCCAGATCGATACCCGACCAGTGACGATGGTGGCCGCGAGCCCGGCGATGACCAGCGCCCGCAGCACGTTCGCGATGACCACGAGGCGACGACGGTCGACCCGATCGGCCAGCGCGCCGGCATACAAGCCGATGACGAGGTTCGGGAGGCGTTGCACGATGGCCGCCGCCGCGATGAGGGTCGGGTTGCGGGTTTGCGAGGCGACCAGCAGTGGGCCGGCGGCCAGCGCGATCCCATCGCCGATGTTGCCGACCCAGGTCGATGCGAGGTTCCACCGGAAGGGCACCCCCATCCGCGGGGGAGCGATGAGATCGATGATCCGGCGAACAGGAGACACGCGCAGACACTAACTGCGCAGTGCGTCCCGTGACCCCGCACTCCTCAGGTGGTGCTGGGCTCCCGAACGAAGCCGCTCACATCCCACGTCCCGCCACGGAAGGTGTGGACGGTGGCATCGACGACGGCTCGGTCCCCGAACGTATCGAAGGAGACAGGACCGGTCAGGCCAGCAAAGGAAACCGCCTGCAGCGCGTCCCGCACCGCCGCCCTGGACGCATCAGGGCCCGCGGAACGTATCGCAAGAATCAGGGCAGCGGTGGCGTCGTAGGCCTGGACCGCAGTAGCGCCCTCCAAGCGGGGTGGCCTCCCGCCAGCCAGCAGGCGGCCGGACACGGCAGGCGTGATGGTGACGTCACCGTCCCGAGCGGCTTCGACAAAGGGTCCGGAGAAGATCTCATCCCCGCCGACCATGGGGCCGGTGAAACCGGCAGCGGTCAGCGCCGACCGCAGTTGCTTGCCCTGCGGTGACAGCCCCCCGAACACCACGGCTTGTGCCCGGCTGTCCTTGATCCTCGCGACGGCATCGGAGTAGTCGGTCGTGACCTTCGGGAGGGTCAACGTGGTGGTCACCTGCCCCCCCAGGGCCACGAAGCGCTCCGCAAACGTGCTCACGACGGTGGTGCCGTACCAATCGGTTTCGGACAGGGTCGCGACACGGGAAATGCCCATCCCGGCGCAGACGAACTGGGCCAGGATCGGGCCTTGGACCTGGTCGGGGGTGGTGACCCGGAAGAAGCCCGGCCACGGACGCTTGGGTGCCGCTGCGTCGTTGCCATGTGTCATCCCCGGCGCGGTCGAGCCGGGGGAGATCACGGCCAGATCCCCGACGAGAGGCAACACCTGCTCCGCGACGTCGGAGTTCATGGGCCCGATGATTCCGACTGCCTTCGTGGCGGACACCTCGGACGCGGCCTGTCCGCCCACACTCGGGTTGCCCTGGTCATCGTGGGCATCGAGAGTGAACCTCACGCCTGGGACGATGTCGTTGGTGTTGGCATCAGCGATCGCTGCCTGAGCCCCCTGGACGACCTGTTGTCCCAGTCCTGAGCGATCGCCGGTGAGGGGCCCGATGAGCCCGACGGTCACTGTCCGTCCGGCTGCATCGCTCGAACCCGATGTGCCCGCGGGCGGTCCGAGGGGTTGGCCCGTCCCGGCGACCACCTGACTCGGCGGGTGGACCTGGCAGGGCGAAGCCGTCGCTGCAGGGGATGCCACGGGAGACACAGGACGCGCCGCTGACGGGATGGCGTCCTTCGGACGCGGATCTGCGGGGCCGCGCCCGAGGACGAACCACGCGGCCAGGCCGATGACCGCGACGAGTGCCGTCGCCAGGGCCGACGCCAACCACACCTTGGACCTCGAAGGTGGTCCTTCAGTCGTCGTGGGTGCTGCGATCTGAGAGCCAACTCCCACCTCGAGGACCGATTCGGCGACGGGGAGCTCGGAGCGCTGCTGGGTTGGTGTCTGCGGCTCGCTCTCGGGCATGGGCTCGACGAAGACGGGCAGGTGGGTCCGAGGCAGGGTCGCTGCCGGTGGCTCGCTCTCGGGCATGGGGAGGACGCCACTGTGCAGCAAGAGACCGCACTGGACGCAGAGTTCGGCGTTGTCGTCGTTCGACTGGCCACACCAACCGCAGAACACGACCCGCGCCTCCCAAACCAGCGCCGGAGGCGCACACGAGTGCCAGCCAAGGGCGAATCCACGGGAGGATCAAGTCGCCAGAAACGGTGACACGCTCAGGATGGGCGCGCCCCGTGCCCGTGGCCGAGAACGTCGTCGGACCGCGGTCCGACCGTGCCATAGCCTCACAGGATGCACATGGCCGAGTCCGAGCAGTCCGCCGTCGACATCGCGACCGCCGTGCGTTCCGGCGCGACCACCGCCCGAACGCAGGTGGAGGCGGCGCTGGCTCGGCTCGAGGAGCGCAACCTCGAGGTCAACGCCTTCACGACGATCCGCCGCGACGAGGCGATGGCCGAGGCCGACGCCCTCGACGCCGGGGGAGTGGGGCATGACGGCCTCCTGGCCGGAGTGCCGGTCGCGGTCAAGGAGGAGTACGACGTCACCGGCACCGTCACGACCCTGGGTGGGTGTGGCAACTCGACACCCAAGATCCGGGACAGTGAGGCCATTCGCCGCCTGCGAGCGGCCGGCGCCATCATCATCGGCAAGACGACGATGCCCGAGTTCGGTCAGTTCCCGTTCACCGAGTCGATGGCCACGGGCATCACCCGCAACCCCTTCAACCCCGATCGGACCGTCGGCGGCTCCAGTGGCGGCTCGGCCGCGGCCGTCGCGGCGGGGATCGTGCCGATCGCGCTGGGAGCCGACGGCGGAGGGTCGATCCGGATCCCGGCCGCCTGCACGGGACTGATCGGACTGAAACCCTCCCGCGGCCGGATCTCGTTGGCCCCCAACGCCATGCACTGGTACGCGCTCGTCGTCCTCGGCGGCCTGACCCGCACCGTCCACGACTCGGCACTTCTCCTCGACGTCCTGGCCGGCGCCACCGAGGTCGACCGCTTCAGGCTGGACCCACCCACGATGTCGTATGCCGCGGGGCTCGGCGAGCCCCTCCCTCGCCTTCGCGTGGCGTGGACGACCAAGCCGGTGATGCCGGGGATCAGCACGCAGGCGCCGGTCGCTGCGGCGGTCGAGGTCATGGCACGACGGATCGGCGCGCTCGGACACCGGGTCGAGCACGTGTGGCCACGGTGGCCCACACCGACCGATGCCTTCGTGCCGCAGTTCTATGCGGGGATGCGGGAGGAAGCGGAGTCCGTGGAGCACCCGGACCGGCTCGAGCCACGCACCCGCCAGACGGTGGCCCTCTCACGGTGGGCGACGCCGCGCCTGGTGGATCGGGCGATGCGTCGCGGCGAGGCGATCGCTGATGCCCTCGACGCCCGGGTGCTCGGGGACGCCGACGTGCTGGTCCTGCCGGTCATGCCCGGTATCGCCCCGCGCGTGGGCCTGCTCGACGACCTCGACACGATCCGCGCCCAACTCGCCACCGTCCCGCATGTCGCGAACATGGCGATCTTCAACGTGAGCGGTCACCCGGCGATCTCGGTGCCGGCCGGGTTCGACGAGCACGATGTGCCGATCGGCGCCCAGATCGTCGCGCGCCGCGGTCGTGAGGATCTCCTCTTGCGCCTGGCTGCCGAACTCGAGGGCGCCGGAGCGCTCGCGCGGTCCTGAGCACCCGCCGGGCTCCCGTAGACTGGTGGGTGCACCCGGCTGTGTCGGGTGACTTCGCGTGTCCCTGACCGGTGACGAGGAACTCCTCCGAATCGGGACCAGAGCCGACAGTGCGTAGGCCGTGTGTCGGGCGCCCGCCCGGCCCCGCGGCATACGTCCGGACTCTCGTCGGGACACCAGGCAGGCGACCACAACCCCGTGGCCGCCGTCGCAACTGTGAGCAAGGAGAACACGGCATGGCCGTCGTCACCATGCGCCAGCTCCTCGAGAGCGGCGTCCACTTCGGGCACCAGACCCGTCGCTGGAACCCCAAGATGAAGCGCTTCATCATGACCGAGCGCAATGGCATCTACATCATCGACCTGCAGCAGTCGGTCAGCTACATCAACAGCGCCTACGAGTTCGTCAAGGAGACCGTCGCCCACGGCGGCACCATCCTTTTCGTCGGCACCAAGAAGCAGGCCCAGGAGCCGATCGCCGAGCAGGCGACCCGCGTCGGGATGCCCTATGTGAACCAGCGTTGGCTGGGCGGCATGCTCACCAACTACGGCACGATCAGCAAGCGCATCGGCAAGA
>Ga0116180_1002647_pt1 | contig 14027 bp, 18 predicted proteins | sample AD_UKC073_MetaG_FD_89804 | JGI IMG/M metagenome (GOLD analysis project Ga0116180, IMG submission 89804) | Active sludge microbial communities of municipal wastewater-treating anaerobic digesters from USA - AD_UKC073_MetaG | ecosystem: Engineered > Bioreactor > Anaerobic > Digestate | place: USA...
ATCGGAAAATCCGACAAAGGAATACAAAACAATCCGCCCCCACCCCTTATCAAAACAGGAGTTCAATTCAATGAAAAAATACGGGAATGATGATTTTTAATGGTCTATGATGTATATTTTGCGTTCAGCGCAATCATTTTTAGGGCCGTTATGGCCGCCTCATCGCCTTTATTGCCATGCCTTCCGCCGGCACGGGCTTTTGCCTGTTCCGGCGTATTCGTGGTCAACACACCAAAAATTATGGGAATGTCGTATTTGAGATTGAGTTCGGTAGTTCCATGAGTGACACTTTGGCAAACATAGGTAAAATGAGGCGTTTCGCCCTGAATAACACAACCCAATAGAATTACGGCATGAACATCGGTCTCCTCGATCAGCAGTTTTGCACCGTAAGTAAGTTCGATACTCCCCGGAACATACTCAACGACAATATCATCGGCCTTTACGCCAAATTTAAGCAACGTTTCGTATGCTCCTTCCAACAATTTATTGGTAATATGCGAGTTCCATCCCGAAACTACAATCCCTATCCGCATCCCCGTTCCATCAGGAATACTGTTCGCATCGTAAGACGATAAATTATGAAATTCGGTTGCCATGTTTGTCTAAAAATTTATTCTTGCCCTCGACTTTTCAATTTTGCCTGTTCAATATACTTGTCGGCCTCTTGAGCCTCTGGTGAATTAAGGTAAGTGTCTTTTATCTTCGTAAAAGTTTCGATGGCTTTATCGTAATCTTTTTGATGCAAATATACCTGCCCTATTTTTTTATAATAAATAGGAGCCAACATTTCGTCATTTGCCTTATCTGCAGCTTTTTTATAATGAGCCACTGCCTCTTTCGGATTATTCATATTCATATAGACATCGCCAATAGCACCCATAACAGCTGGAGCAATCAAAAAATCGTCCCCTTTAAACTTAGTGAGATGGCGAAGCGCTTTCTCGTTGTCGCCCAACCTGGTGTAGCAAATACCGGCATAGGCATGAGCCAAATTGGCGGTCTTGGTTCCCTTGTACCGGTCAATAATGGCTTCAAATCCGATGTAGTCGTTGTTGTTTCCAAAAAGCGCAAGCGAATCTTCCTCGTTCTGAAAATAACGCTCACCTTTAAACATAGCAGCCCGAGCTTTTTCGTTTTTCGGAATCACATACAAAAAACGATAAGCCAAAAATATACCTACAACCACTACCACCGCAGCCAAACCATAAAGAACGGCTTTCTGATTCTTTTCCAAAAACTGTTCCGATGCGGTTAATTTTTCATCGATAGCTCCAAGCTTCTTTTCTGCTTTATCTTCTTTATATTTTTTCTTCGACATGTTATTGGGGATTATAAATTTCAAGGGGCAAAAATAAGGATTTTCAAACGATAAATAAAACTTAATCGCAATATTTTTATGAAAAGAAATTTGCCGCGGGTTAATCTTTTGCGTACGTTTGTAATCAAACTTACACCAACAAAGAGATCGTAACCAAAAAATTCGACATCGGAATGAAAAAGTATATCGCAACGGCAATGCTTATTTTGATTACCGGATTCCAACTGAAAGCCCAAAAAAGAACGGAACAGGTTTTCACCTCGATACCGGTAGTAAATGGAAAGGTTGTGTTTCGACAATTCATCTATACAGGAACAGAACTTTCTCCCGAACAAAAGTACGACCTTTTATGTCAATGGGCGAAAAACAGGTATACGAAAGATCCGTATTTGATAAGTTTGCGTTACAACAATGAAAACCTGAGCATTACGGTAAGTTCGAAAGTAGAATGCATGGTACCGGGAAACAAAGGGAGTAAAAACGGGAAAATGCTGATGAGTTACCGTTTCGATGCTTCCATAACCGGCGCAGGATGTATGTTTGTTGTGCGCGATATATACTACGAGCAAGCAGACGCAAAAGACAGCTCGTTGCCCATTGTTGCGTATCCGGCCGAAGAAATGATCACCAACTCGGCAATTTCTTCATCGACAGGCGAACAAAAAGAATTGAGAACGGCCCTCCAAAAACAGACGCTGACTTTTTTGAACACATTGTACAACAACCTCAACAAGGTATTCAACACACAAGAGTAGCGCAAAATAAGGATAGGTTTGCTTGTTCTCGGAAAATTTATTCCGAAAAAGTTGGCAAATAAAAATTATATCGCTAATTTTGTGCCCTGATTTGCTTAACGACAAGTCGATAACGATTTAAGAAACAGTAGAAAATGGCCAGAATTTGTCAGATAACAGGAAAAAAAGCAATGGTGGGAAATCGCATTTCCCACTCCAATAAAAAGACCAAACGCAGATTTAATGCAAATTTGTTCAGAAAAAAATTTTATTGGGTAGAAGAAGATTGCTGGATCAGCTTGAATGTTTCAGCCGCAGGTTTGCGTCTTATCAACAAAATAGGGCTGGATGCCGCTCTTAAACAAGCAGCCGAGAAAGGATACCTGAATAGATAACAAATTAAAGGAAGAAGCAATGGGAAAGAAAGCAAAAGGAAACAGAGTGCAGGTGATTTTGGAATGCACCGAGCATAAAGAGAGCGGTCTGCCGGGTACGTCAAGGTATATCACTACCAAAAACAAAAAAAATACGCCCGAAAGACTCGAATTGAAAAAATACAATCCGATTTTAAAGAGAATGACCATTCATAGAGAAATCAAATAAAAACAGCATAAATCATGGCAAAGAAAAGTGTTGCGGGATTTCGCGATAAAACCAAGAGAACAGGACAAAGTTATACAAAGGTAATTAAAATGGTAAAATCGCCTGAAAATGGAGCTTATTCATTTGTTGAGAAAATGATCCCCAACGAATGGGTGAAAGATTACCTTTCGAAATAAATCCGTTAAAAATATATAAAAACTTCCCTGCGTATCTATGTAGGGAAGTTTTTTATTGACTATTTTGTAGCTTTGTAGCTAATTCAATTAATGATAAAATGGGCTTATTCGATATATTTTCAAAAGGAAAAAAAGAAACTCTCGACAAAGGACTCGAAAAAACCAAAGAAAGTTTTTTCTCGAAACTCAATCGTGCAATCGTTGGAAAATCGAAAGTTGACGACGAGGTACTCGATAATTTGGAAGAGATACTGATAACCTCCGACGTTGGCGTAGATACGACGCTCAAAATTATTGACCGTATCGAAAATCGCGTTGCACGCGATAAATATGTGAACACAGATGAACTCACACGCATTCTTCACGAAGAAATTGCCGACCTGCTCACCGAAAACAATACAAACGATAGAGAAGAATTTGCAATTCCCGAAGACAAAAAACCCTATGTGATTATGGTGGTGGGAGTGAACGGAGTGGGTAAAACAACCACCATCGGCAAACTGGCTCACCGATTCAAACAAAACGGCCTATCGGTTTACTTGGGTGCAGCCGATACATTCAGGGCGGCTGCGGTTGAACAGCTCAGCATTTGGGGAGAACGTGTGGGCGTGCCTGTGATAAAACAAAAAATGGGGTCGGACCCCGCCTCGGTGGCATTCGATACCATCAGCTCGGCAAAAGCAAATAATGCCGATGTGGTTATTATCGATACCGCAGGGCGACTTCATACCAAAACCAATTTGATGAACGAGCTCGCCAAAATAAAAAACGTGATGGGGAAAATTGTACCCGACGCGCCGCACGAAGTGTTGCTCGTGCTCGATGGTTCTACCGGACAAAACGCTTTTGAACAGGCCAAACACTTCACAAATGCCACTGAGGTAACGGCACTGGCCATTACCAAACTCGACGGCACGGCCAAAGGAGGTGTGGTAATTGGGATATCGGACCAATTTAAAATACCGGTAAAATACATCGGGTTGGGAGAAGGTGTCGAAGATTTGCAGGTTTTCAACCGAAAAGAATTTGTGGATTCGCTGTTCGGAGAGTAACACAGGGTATGGTAAAAAACAAAATCGATATCGTTACACTGGGCTGCTCTAAAAATCTGGTGGATTCCGAATTGCTGATGCGCCAATTAATGGCCAACGGATATAGCGTTGAACATGATCCGCAAAATCCGAAAGGCGAAATTGTCGTAATCAATACATGCGGATTTATCGGCGATGCAAAAGAAGAGTCCATAAATACCATTCTCTCTTTTGCCGAAGCAAAGAAACGGAAAAAACTGAAAAAAATTTTCGTGATGGGATGTCTTTCGGAACGTTATCGACAAGAATTGATGGAAGAGATTCCGGAAGTGGATCGTTTTTACGGAAAATTCGATTGGAAAAAATTAATCGCCGATCTCGGCAAATCGTACCGACACGATTTGCGGTTGGAGCGAACACTCGCCACCCCGCCCCATTATGCTTACCTGAAAATATCGGAAGGATGCGATCGCACCTGTTCCTATTGTTCCATTCCGTTGATCACGGGGAAACACAAATCGCGCCCAATGGAGGAGATCGAAGAGGAAGTGCACCTGCTGGTGGACAAAGGCGTAAAGGAATTTCAGTTGATTGCACAGGATCTTACCTCTTACGGCATCGATCGATATAAAAAAACGATACTGCCGGAGCTGGTCGAAAAAATTGCCGGTATCGAGGGCGTGGAATGGATACGATTGCATTACGCATACCCTGCCCATTTCCCGACGGATTTGCTGCGGGTGATGCGCGAATGTGACAAGGTGTGCAAGTATCTGGATATTGCCCTGCAACATATTAGCGATCGGATGCTGAAAATGATGCGCAGAAACATTACCAAACAAGAAACCATTGAGCTTATTCAGCGTATCCGAGAAGAGGTGCCGGGAATCCACCTGCGAACAACCATGATGGTGGGCCATCCGGGAGAAACGGAAGAAGATTTCGACGAGTTGCTGGAATTTGTTGAACAAACCCGTTTCGAAAGGCTCGGGGCTTTCCCTTATTCGCATGAAGAAGGAACGTATGCAGATAAACATTATGCCGACACGATTCCTCCCGAAATAAAACAAAAACGCATGGATAGGCTGATGAGTTTGCAGGAAGAAATCGCACTGTCGATCAACGAAGCGAAAATTGGGAAAACCCTGAAAGTGATTATCGACCGCGAAGAAACCGATTATTTTATCGGTCGTACGGAATTCGATTCTCCGGAGGTGGACCAAGAAGTGCTTATCGAAAAATCAAAACCGCTGGAAATAGGAGCGTTTTACGATGTAATCATCACTTCTGCACTTCCGTTTGATTTAATGGCAAAAACAAAATAAAAATGACCAACGAAGATTTTGTTGCCGCATTGTCGCAACAACTCAACCTGGAGACGAAAAAAACTTCGGAGATATTGGCAACGGCAATAACCATCATAAGCGAAAAATTGGCCGAAGGTGCTCGCATTTCTGTCGAAAATTTCGGTATCTTAGCTACCGAAAAAAAACCGGAACATATTTTTGTGGAACAGGAAAGCCGACAACGATTTCTGATGCCTCCCGAAATTGAGGTGGTCTTTAAACCCGATTCGGCGTTTATCGAAAAATTCAAAGAAAAAACAGCATGAGAGAAGAAGTGAATTTGCAGCAGTTGACCCTTTTGCTGGCCGAACGTGCCCATATTCCCCATCAGGAGGCCGAAGCGTTTCTGAAAAAGTTCTTTGCGGCTATTCCCGAAACAGTATCGAAAGAAGACCGCTTGGAGATAACGGATTTCGGCACATTCACGCTTACGCGGTTGGCTGCCAAAGACATTGCACCGGAAGCAAAAGAACGCAACAACGCGCTGTATTGCAAACTTCGTTTTTCACCGGCAGAAGCGTTGAAAAATGCGGTGAACAAGCCTTTTTCGTATTTTGAAAGGGTGTTGCTCAACGAGGGGGTTTCATTTGAGGGGGTAACAGTTGTTGAAGAAAAAGAGAAGAAAACAGCGGAAGAGATTTGGATAAAAATCGACCGCGACAAAGCATTCGCCCTCGACTCAAAAGTTAAACAAAAGACAAAGAAAAAACCGATTGCACGCTGGATGCCCGTTTTAGGGACGGCCGCAGTTGTTGCTGCGTTGATTTTTTTTTTTCATGTCGGAGCAAAAAAAAGCGCCGGAACTAAAAAATAATCCAAAAAAAGTAACGGCAAAAGCTACAACGATCGGAAAGCCGGAAACGGATTCGACTATGACGAACAAATCGTCTCAAACGCCAAGCCAATTGCCAAAAGAACCCGAAAAAATACGATTGCCCGTAGACAAAACATTGCGATTGATCGCACTCGAAAAATTCGGCAACCGCGAATTTTGGGTGTATATTTATTACAAAAACAAGGAAAAAATAAAAAATCCGAATATCGTTCCCGTAGGAATTGAACTGATCATACCCGACAAATCGGAATACGGTATCGATGCATCCAACCCTCAATCGGTTGCCAAAGCCAAAGCTTTAGGCGATATGGAATTAAAAAAATTTCAATGAACCGCATACAAATTAAAAAAAATTTCAAATGAGCTATTTTACCGACTTACTTATCAAAAGAAGAAGCGTGCGCAAATTTACCGACGAACCGGTGACGCCGGAAGAAACACAGCTAATACTTCAAGCCGCATTATTATCGCCGACTTCGAAAAATAGGCATTCATGGGAATTTGTTGTGGTGGAAGATAAAACGATGTTGGAAAAACTTTCCCATTGCAAACCGACTTCAGCCGCATTTGTTGCTCAAGCATCCATTGCCGTGGTGATTGTTGGAAATCCGTTGGTAAGCGATGTGTGGATAGAAGACGGTGCCATTGCGGGTATTGTCATGCAGTTGCAGGCAGAAGACCTGAACATAGGAAGCTGCTGGGTACAGGTAAGAGGCAGAAACTATTCGGAAACCATTACATCGGGCGAATACATCAACGAATTGCTGAATATCCCTTTTCCTCTGGAACCTTTATGCATTATAGCCTTCGGAAAAAAAGAAAAAGAAAAGCTACCCCACGATGTGGATAAGTTGATGTGGGAAAAAGTACATATCGAAGTTTTCAAACCGAAAGAATAACCCTATTATGATTTCTACCCTCGTTTTTATCGGAGCAGGAAATGTAGCTACCAACATGGCAAAAGCTTTCCGAAAAACGGACTACAAAGTGCTTCAAGTGTATAGCAGAACTATTGGGCACGCACAAATGCTTGCCAACGAAATTCATGCGGAATTTACGAATAATCCTGCAAAAATACGGACCGATGCCGATGGGTATATTTTTTCGGTAAAAGATGATGCTTTGCCCGAAATTCTGCGTCGAATGCCTAAAACAAACGGTACATGGATACATACCGCAGGAAGTGTGCCCATGCATATTTTTGCCCCCTATATCGCCAATTACGGCGTAATTTATCCATTGCAGACTTTCAGTAAAAAACGCGCCGTGAATTTTGCCGATATTCCCCTCTTCATTGAAGCAAACAACAACGAGACGCGTGAAACGATACAGTCATTGGCAACGGCGCTCTCCCCAAAAGTGTATTATATGGAGGGTGAGAAACGCCAATACCTTCATCTTTCGGCTGTGTTTGCATGCAATTTTGCCAACCATATGTATACACTTGCAGCAGATATTCTTGAAAATGAAGGCATCCCATACGATGTACTGAAACCGCTCATTGAAGAAACAGCTGAAAAAGTAAAGGAAATGTCGCCACGAAATGCACAAACCGGTCCTGCCGTGCGTTTCGATAAACAGGTGATGAAAAAACATCTCGATCTACTCAAAGACGACGAAAAAAAACATATCTACCGTCTTTTGAGTGAAAGTATTCACAAACATGCCGAACAAAAATGATAAACTACGATCTCAATAAAATAAAGACATTGATTTTTGATGTTGATGGGGTGCTTTCACGACAAACCATCATGCTTTCTCCGGAGGGTGATCCTCAGCGAACCACCAACGTGCGCGATGGATATGCCATAAATATGGCAATAAAAAACGGGCTCGAGATCGCCATTATTACAGGCGGAAACTCCCCATCGGTAAAAGTGAGGTACCAAGCCCTTGGTGTAAAACATATTTACTTGAAGTCGAAAACAAAAATGATCGATTTCCGGGATTATATCGAAAAAACAGGGTACCTGCCCGAAGAAATAGTGTATATCGGAGACGATATCCCCGATTATGAAGTCATGCAGCTGGTGGGATTGCCCGTTGCACCCGCAGATGCCGCCCCCGAAATAAAACAGATTGCAAAATACATATCGAAAGAAAAAGGCGGGGAAGGCGTGGTGCGCGATGTTATCGAACAAGTGCTGAAAGTTCAGGGGAAATGGCTGAACGGAAAAGCATTCGGATGGTAACTATTCCTGAAAATTGATGCCAAAAGAAATATCTCAACAAACAAATAACTATATTTGCAGACGAATAAAAAAAATTCAGGATCGATGCCAAAAATAAAAGGTTATGTAGAGGTTGACATCGAACGATGCAAGGGCTGCGATCTTTGTGTTGTAGCATGTCCGGAAGGTGTGTTGGAATTGCAACCTCGCGAGGTGAACAAGAAGGGATACCATTATGTCTATTTGAAAAATCCCGATGATTGCACAGGTTGCGCCAATTGCGGATATGTTTGTCCCGATGCTTGTCTGACAATATATCGCAAAAAATTTGTTCAGTGAAAGTGAACCCATGCAAGTATCTTGTTCCATTTATTGGAAATAAAAAAAATCATATCGTTGAACGATAAAAGCTAAAATCATATTTATGTCAGAAGAGATAGTATTGATGAAAGGGAATGAGGCCATCGCTCATGCTGCAATCCGCTATGGGGTGGATGGTTATTTTGGTTATCCGATCACTCCCCAATCCGAAATCATAGAAACCTTGATGGAAGCCGCTCCCTGGGAAACTACGGGAATGGTAGTATTGCAGGCTGAAAGCGAATTGGCCGCTATAAATATGGTATATGGAGGAGCAGCAAGCGGAAAAGCAGTAATGACCACATCATCAAGTCCCGGCATCAGTCTTAAACAGGAGGGGATTTCGTACCTTGCGGGTACCGAATTGCCGGCGTTGATTGTAAACGTACAGCGTGGAGGGCCGGGATTGGGGACCATTCAACCATCGCAATCCGATTATTTTCAAACCGTAAAAGGTGGCGGACATGGCGATTATCGATTGATAACATTGGCTCCCAATTCGGTACAGGAAATGGCCGATTTTGTGGATCTCGGTTTCAAACTCGCATTCAAATACCGCAATCCGGCAATGATTCTAACCGATGGAGCCATTGGCCAGATGATGGAAAAAGTGAAATTGCCGGAATTTAGACGGCGACGCACGGAGCAAGAAATTCGCGAACAGTGTCCTTGGGCAGCACTCGGAAAAACACCCGACAGAAAACCCAATATTCATACATCGTTGGAGCTGGATCCGATGATCATGGAAAAAAACAATGAGCGTTTTCAAGCAAAATACAGGGAAATAGAAAAAAACGAAGTGAGGTATGAAGAAATTCAATGCGAAGATGCCGAATATCTGTTTGTGGCTTTCGGATCGGCTGCACGTATTTGCTTGAAAAGCATAGAAATGGCTCGTGAAGAAGGAATTAAGGTCGGGCTACTTCGCCCCATTACCTTATGGCCTTTCCCAAGCGAAATCATCCGAGAATATGCCGAAAAAGTAAAGGGAATGCTCGTCGTTGAACTAAATGCGGGTCAAATGGTTGAAGATGTCCGTTTGGCCGTAAACGGAAAAGTAAAAGTGGAACACTACGGTCGGCTGGGAGGAATTGTTCCTACACCCGACGCTATATTGGAAGCATTCAAAGAAAAAATAATCGAATAAAATAGGTAAATCGTGGATCCAAAAATACGCAATATAATTTTGATTGCATTTATAATAGCGGTTGTGGCAACCATCATCATTTATTTCGCAACGGATAAAAACATAAAATATACATGGTATGCCGGCGGAACCGCAATAGCCCTTTATCTTGTCTATCGATTTTCAAAACAATAACGAACATGGATAAAAACGAAATAGTGAGCCCCGAAAACCTAGTGTACAAGAAACCTAAATTGATGAACGATAACGAGATGCATTATTGTCCGGGTTGTTCGCACGGGGTAGTACACAAAATAATTGCCGAAGTAATCGAAGAACTGGGTTTGGAAGATAAAACAATCGGCATTGCACCGGTAGGGTGTGCCGTTTTTGCTTATAATTATATCGATATCGACTGGGTAGAAGCAGCCCACGGACGGGCACCGGCAGTTGCTACCGCCATAAAAAGGCTGAATCCCGACAAAATGGTTTTTACCTATCAAGGCGATGGCGATTTGGCCGCCATTGGAACGGCCGAAACCATTCACGCTTGCAATAGGGGGGAAAATATTGCCATTGTCTTTATTAATAATGCCATCTACGGTATGACAGGCGGCCAAATGGCTCCCACAACACTTCCCGACATGATAACCTCTACCACTCCGCGGGGTCGCGACGTGCGCATGACAGGTAATCCGATAAAAATACTCGACATGTTGGTTCAATTGGATGCCGTGTGTTTTGCCACACGGCATAGCGTGCACACAGCGCCAGCCGTAAAAAAAGCAAAAAAGGCGATTAAACACGCTTTTGAAAATGCAATGGCGGGAAAAGGCACATCGATAGTAGAAATTGTTTCGACCTGCAATGCCGGGTGGAAAATGACTCCCGCTGAAGCCAATAATTGGATGGTTGAAAATATGTTTCCTGCGTATCCACTGGGCGACTTGAAAAATGTTTAACAAATAATCGAAAAAAATGACATACGAAATAGTAATTTCAGGATTTGGAGGACAAGGGGTTTTATCGATGGGGAAAATTCTCGCTTATTCGGGAATAATGGAAGGCAAGGAGGTGTCGTGGTTTCCTTCCTATGGCCCCGAACAACGAGGCGGCACAGCCAATGTAACCGTTATTTTGAGCGATAAACCCATCAGCTCGCCTATCGTAGACAAATACGATATTGCCGTTGTATTGAATCAACCTTCCCTGGAGAAGTTCGAAGAGAAAGTGAAACCGGGGGGGATTATTATTTATGACGGATACGGCATTTATAATCCACCCAAACGCAAAGATATCGACGTTTATAAAATCGACGCAATGGACGAAGCCGTAAACATGAATAATGATAAGGTATTCAATATGATTGTGTTGGGGGGATTACTGAAAGCCGTTCCAATAGTACAACTCGAAAACGTAATGGAAGGATTGAAAAAATCGTTGCCGGAAAGATATCACAATTTGTTGCCAATGAATAAAGAAGCCATCTTGAGAGGTATGGAAATTATCCGCCAGGAAAATTAGAATGACCGACTCGATCCTGCAACCCTCGTCCAACTACCTCAATTCCGCCGGCAAACTCGAGCACTTCTACCCAACTCAATCCTGCAACCCTCGTCCATCCCGTAGAAAATCAGGAATAAACGAAAATTAGGGATAAAAACAAGCTTGTTTTTAACGGCCGGTTTGATCTTTTTCGGACCGGCTTTTCGATTTGCGACGGGGAGTCCTTTTTTTGATGGTAGAAACATTTTTTGAAACGGAAGTTCGTTTTCGATGAGAAACGTTGTTTGAGCGTTTTTTCTGTTGCGATCGAGATGATTTTTTCGACTTTCGCTCTTTTTGTGGGAGATATTCGGGTGCAGAGCCAAGTTCGGCCGGAACCGGAATTTTATCGATGTCTTTGTGAAGAAATTTCTCGATTCGCAAAAATCGATGCTGTTCCTGTGGCGAAACCAACGTGATGGCCGTACCCGAATCACCCGCTCGTGCCGTACGCCCGATGCGATGTACGTAATCTTCTACGTCGCGAGGCACTTCAAAATTAACAATCAACGAAATATCGTCAATGTCAATGCCACGCGCAACAATATCGGTTGCAACCAAAATGTCTATCCGCTCACTACGAAATTCATGCATGGTCTGATCGCGTTGCGACTGATCGAGATCCGAATGCATTTCCCCCACCGACAATCCTATTTTTCTCAGTGTTTTTGCAATTTCCTTTACTTTCGCTTTGGTTCTGGCAAACAGAATGGCCTTAGCGGGTTTTTTATTTTTGAAAATATATTTAAGGAGTGCTACTTTCTGTGATTCATAACAGATATAAGCCGATTGGGCAATGGTTTCGGGAGGTCGCGAAATGGCAATGGAAATTTCAACAGGATTATGGAGAATGGTTTTGGCCAATTGGCGAATTTTTTTAGGCATGGTTGCCGAAAACATCACCGTCTGACGGTTTTTGGGCAACAACCCCTCTATTTTCATAATATCGTCATAAAAACCCATATCGAGCATACGATCGGCCTCGTCGAGGACAAAGTATTTTACACCCGAAAAATCGATATCGTACAAATTGATATGTGAAAGCAATCTGCCGGGAGTAGCAATAACAACATCGGCACCGGTCAACAAACCTTTTTTCTGAACATCCCATGCATCACCATCGCTGCCTCCATATACTGCAATGGACGAAAACGGAGTGAAATAGGCAAATCCTTCGAGTTGCTGGTCAATTTGTTGCGCAAGTTCACGCGTAGGCGCCATAATAATGGCGTTTATTTTATTCTCATGATGGGGTTCTGTTTGTAGATTGCTAAGCAGCGGAAGAAGGTAAGCGGCAGTCTTGCCGGTTCCCGTTTGCGCACAAACAATGGCGTCGCGTTTTTCCAATATAACGGGAATTGCTTGCTCCTGAACAGGAGTGGTTTCGGTAAAATTCATTGATTCCAGACCCTTTAACAACGAGTCGCAAAATGAAAAATCTGTAAATTGCATAATATTCTATTTATGCAAAGGTACAAATTAATTTTGCGTTTTCATGCATTCGATCCGAATACGACACTCACTGTCAATTTCCTCAGCATAGAAAATCGCCCGTTTTTTGGCTGGGATTTCACCGATGCTTCTCTCTTTACACTTGATCGTAAGGGAAATTTATTTTATTTCAAAAATAATTGTACCTTTGCATGCGTTTTAAGGGAGAGATGGCAGAGCGGTCGATTGCGGCGGTCTTGAAAACCGTTGAACCGAGAGGTTCCGGGGGTTCGAATCCCTCTCTCTCCGCTGAAATACAAACTTATAGGCAATCCAACAAAAATCCTGTAAACTTTTCAGTTTACAGGATTTTTAATTGTATCCGATTCTATTCATAAGAACTATCCGCATTTAGAAGCACCGCAGTTTCGGCATTTCAAACAACCTTCCTGATAAACCAACGTTTCCTGACCGCAAACGGGACATTCTTCCCCTTTTACATCCGAATCGCTCGGAAGATACCTTTTCAGTGCACGCACTACACCACTTTTCCAAGTATTGATTGTCTGACTGTCGAGTTCCAATCCCGATACCAATTTTATTACCTGATCGATAGGCATGCCATAACGCAGAACACCCGAAATGAGTTTGGCATAATTCCAGAATTCAGGATTAAATTTGCTGTCCAGTCCCTCTATTGTTACTTTGTATCCTCTCCGATTTTTAAATTGAAAATCGTAATGTTTTGTTCCATCATTATCATACGCTTTTATGATTTTACCTTTTGTAACCCGCTTAGGCAATAAAATACCATCGTCTTCATCATTGAGACCGGTAAAAATTTCATAAGGCCTTCCATTAAGCAAACCAATAAAAGCAATCCACTTTTCCTTGTTATTCTGGAATCTGATTACATCGGCTTCGAGCTCTATAGGACGAGTGGTAACGATTTGAGGCATCTCAAAACACCCTTCCTTACCTGTATCATCGTCATTCGAGACCAAAACTCCCGAGCGCGAACCTTCACGATAAACGGTACATCCTTTGCATCCACTTTTCCAGGCTTCCATATACAACTCACCTACAAGATCTTCTGTGATATCGGCCGGCAAATTAATGGTGACACTGATGGAATGATCTACCCATTTTTGTACCCGTCCTTGCATGCGTACCTTTTGCAACCAATCCACATCTTTAGAGGTGGCTTTATAATAGGGCGATTTGGACACCAAGTCGTCGATCTCCTCGTTACTGTAAATTTTTGTGGTGGAATAGCCGTTTGCTTCCATCCAAGTAACAAATTTGTGGTGAAACACAACGTATTCTTCCCATGAATCGCCATTTTCAT
>Ga0116180_1002648_pt1 | contig 14022 bp, 11 predicted proteins | sample AD_UKC073_MetaG_FD_89804 | JGI IMG/M metagenome (GOLD analysis project Ga0116180, IMG submission 89804) | Active sludge microbial communities of municipal wastewater-treating anaerobic digesters from USA - AD_UKC073_MetaG | ecosystem: Engineered > Bioreactor > Anaerobic > Digestate | place: USA...
TCCGTCTGTGCCGTCGGGGGGTCCGGCCGCGGCTCTCGACACTCTGCTGCCAGACGCGACGCAGGCGACCGACGGGGCCGTTGCCATCCAGGGGCGGACCCCATGGCAGATCGTCAGGCGTCGGTTGCGCAAGGACCGCGTCACCATGGTGGCCTTCGGTGCTTCGGTGTTCTTCGTGGTCCTTGCCGCGCTTGCCCCCCTGCTTGCCAAGGTCGGCGTGCTCAACCCCGACCAGACCCATGCGGAGCTCGTTCAGGGCTTGGGCTCGATGCCGGAAGGCTTCATGGGCGGCGTGTCAGGCGCGCACTGGCTCGGCGTGGAGCCGGGCACCGGCCGGGACCTGCTCTCGCGGATCGTCACCGGCATGACCACCTCACTCACGGTGGCACTTCTCGCGACGATCTTCTCGGTGGTCGTCGGCACGATCATCGGCATCATCTCCGGCTTCGCCGGAGGCCGGATCGACTGGCTGTTGAGCCGGGGCATGGACCTCGTTCTCTCGTTCCCCAGCACTCTCATGCTGCTTTCGCTGCAGGCCGTTCTCGTCGATCGGATCGCCGCGGTCATGGGGCAGCCGTCCAGTGCGCCGCCACCGAAGATCGCGTTCATGGTCCTCGTCCTCGGCTTCTTCGGTTTCCCGTTCTTCGCCCGCATCATCCGCGGCCAGGTTCTGTCGTTGCGCGAACGTGAGTTCATCGAGGCGGCCCGCTCCCTCGGAGCCCGACGCGGCCGCATCTACTTCAAGGAGCTGCTCCCACACTTGTGGGCACCGTTGCTCGTCTACACCACTCTCGTCCTGCCGGCCAACATCTCGGCCGAGGCGGCTCTGGGCTTCCTGGGCGTCGGGCTCAACCCCCCGACTGCGTCACTCGGCGCGATCCTCAACGACACGGTCGCCTATGCGCTGCCCGACCCGGCCTACTTCTTCTTTCCGGGCGTGACCGTCTTCCTGCTCGTGTTGTCTTTCAACCTCTTGGGTGACGGTCTGCGCGACGCGCTCGACCCCAAGGCGGGCCGCCAATGAACCCCGGCCAGCCGGCATACCCCCTGCGCGACGTGCGGGGAAACCCACGACTTATCGCTTCCACCCGAGCGCGATAAGTGACGGCTCGCGACGCCCGTCGCGGACCGACGACCCGTCGTAGCACGTACGACGGAAGTACGACAAGGAGAATGCATGATGCGCACGAAGAAGGGCGCGGCTTTCGTCGCCCTCGGCGCGGCGGTCGCAATGACAGCTGCAGCCTGCAGCTCGAGTTCGACCGGCAGCACCTCGGCGGCGTCGACCGCGGCCGCTGCGGCCAAGGGCGGGACGCTCTACATCCTCAACCTCGGTCCGCACAATGGACTCGACGTCCAGCAGTCCTACGTCGGCGCAGACCTGCAGACCGCCAACCGGGTCTACATGCGCTACCTCACCAGCTACTCGACGGGAGCGAACCCCAAGCTGGTGCCCGACCTTGCCACCGACGTGGGCACGATGTCCGACGGCGGCAAGACGTGGAAGTTCACCATTGTCGACAACGCCAAGTGGCAGGACGGCAGCAAGGTCACCTGTGAAGACGTCAAGTACGGCGGCTCGCGTACCTTCGCCACTGACTTGATCTCCAACGGGCCGACCTACACGCTGCAGTTCCTCGACATCCCGACGGATGCCGACGGGACGCCGTCGTACAAGGGCCCGTACAACGGCACCGGTCAGGCGCTCTACGACAAGGCCGTGACCTGTGATGGTCAGACCCTGACGCTGCACTTCAAGACCCCGTGGGCCGACTTCAACCAGGCCACCGCGTCGCTGGGCATTTTCGCGCCGTTCCCGAAGGCGCAGGACAAGGCTGACAAGAGCCTGTTCGCGCCGTGGTCCAACGGCCCGTACATGCTCGAGGGCACCTTCGACCCGGCCAAGGGTGGGACCTGGGTCCGCAACCCCAACTGGGACGCGGCGACCGACCCGATCCGCAAGGCCTACCCCGACAAGATCGTCGACGTCGAGGGCATCCAGGGCGAGACGGTCTACCAGCGGCTGCTGGCCGACGGTGGCGACGACAAGACGGCCATCACCTTCGGTACGGCCCCGCCGTCCGTGCTGCCGACGATCGCCAGCACGCCTGGCGCCGACAAGCGCCTGGCCAACGTGCCGGCGCCCTACGTCGACTACGTCCAGCCGAACATGACCAGCACGGCGATGTCCAACCCCAAGGTCCGTCAGGCGTTCGCCATGGCGACCAACCGGGATGCCTACATCACCGCCAACGGTGGCTCGCAGGTCATGGTCCCCACCTACGCGATGTGCAACAAGGTGCTGGCGTGCTACAAGGACTTCAACCCCTTCGGTGCTCCGACCGCCGGTGACCCCGACGGCGCCAAGAAGGTCCTCACGGACGCCGGCGTCGCGATGCCGGTCAACATCACCGTCGTCTACCGCAAGACGCCGACCCGCGACAAGTCGTTCGCGGCGCTGAAGGAGACCTGGGACAAGGCGGGCTTCAACGTGACCCTTGAGGGAGTCACCGACAAGTACTACCGGACCATCTCCAGCCCGGCCATGAAGACCAAGGACGCCTTCTATGCCAGCTGGGGCGCTGACTGGCCGTCGGGTTCGACGGACATCCCGCCGCTGTTCGACGGACGCATCAACATCACGCCGACGAGCACCAACCAGGACTACGGCTACTACAACAGCGACGCGGTCAACAAGGCCATCGACGCGGCCTACCTGATTGCCGACCCGACCGCTCGTGAGAAGGCCTGGGGCGACATCGACGAGATGATCTCCAAGGACGGCGGCGTCATCCCGCTGGTCAACCAGAAGTTCACGTTCCTCTACGGCTCAGGCGTGAAGAACTTCGAGGTCAACACCTTGTTCGGCGGCTACGCCGACTTGGCAAACATCGCGGTCAAGTAACGCACCACCTCGGTGCCGACGTCGTCGGCACCGAAGCCGCAGGACAACCGACTGTGCCGGACGGGAACCCTCCCGTCCGGCACAGTCCGGCCCCCCGGACCGAGAGGAAGGTGAGCGCACCCGCGCGGTGCCCTGATCCATGTTCTTTTACATCATCAGGCGGCTGATCTCCGTCGTCGTCATGCTCTTCATCATCAGCATGACCACTTTCCTCGTCTTCTTCGCCTCTCCCGTTGATCCGGCCAGTCTCACCTGCGCCAAGAACTGCACGCCGGCGGTCATCGAGGGCAACCGCAAGCTCCTCGGTTTCGACAAGCCGATCACGGTGCAGTACGTCAACTTCGTCAAGGGCCTGTTCGTTGCTCGCGACTTCCCCGACGACCCCGAGCAGAAGGCCCGCGCACCCCAGACCGTCTTCACCTGCGACGCGCCGTGCCTGGGCTATTCCCAGCGGCAGGCCAAGTCCGTGACGGTGATCATCAAGGAGGGTCTGCCGATCACGGCGTCGATCGCCTTTGGTGCCTTCGTCCTCTGGATCACCTCCGGTGTCTTCTTCGGGATCATCGCGGCGCTCAATCGAGGGCGGTGGATCGACCGGCTGCTCGTCGGGATCTCGCTCATCGGCTACTCGTTGCCGAGTTTCTTCATCGGCCAGCTCCTGCTCGTGTTCGTCGCGATCAAGTGGCAGTTGTGGCCGATCCCCAACTTCGTCCCGCCCTCCGAGGGCCTGTGGCCATGGCTGCAAAGCATCTTCCTGCCATCGCTCACGCTCGCCGCGATCTTCGGAGCGTCCTACGTCCGGCTCACCCGTGCCTACATGCTCGAGACCATGTCGGAGGACTACATTCGCACCGCCCGAGCCAAAGGGGTCAAAGAGTCGGTGGTCGTTCGTCGACACGGTCTGCGCGCAGCCCTCACTCCGATCGTCACGGCCGCGGGCCTCGACCTGGGCGGCCTATTAGGTGGGGCGATCATCAGCGAGCAGGTCTTCAGTTTCCGAGGACTGGGCTGGACCTCGATCCAAGCCATCACCAACACCGACCTGCCGGTGATCGTGGCGGTCGTCGTCGTCGCCTCGTTCTTCATTGTCATCGCCAACCTCGTCGTCGACGTCCTCTACGGCGTCATCGACCCGCGCGTGAGGATGAGCTGACCATGACCGAACCCACGGCATACCTCGATGTCCGCGATCTCAAGGTGCACTTCCCGACCGACGACGGGTTGGTCAAGGCTGTCGACGGGCTGACGTTCACCGTCGAGCGTGGCAAGACCATCGGCATCGTCGGCGAGTCCGGCTCGGGCAAGTCGGTGACCAGCCAAGGGATCCTCGGCTTGCACCGGCGCAGTCGGGCTCGCGCCTCTGGCCAGATCTGGCTTGACGGTGAGGATCTCATGACGGTCACCGACGAGCGGATGCGGGAGCTTCGCGGCAACAAGATGGCGATGATCTTCCAGGACCCGCTCTCGGCGCTGCACCCGTACTACACGATCGGCGCGCAGATCATCGAGGCCATTCGGGTCCACCACGCGGACACGTCCAAGGCCGCGGCGAAGGCGAAGGCCGTCGACCTCCTGGGCCTGGTCGGGATCCCCAGCCCGGCCCGACGTGTCGACCAATACCCGCACGAGTTCTCCGGTGGGATGCGCCAGCGGGCGATGATCGCGATGGCGCTGGCCAACGACCCGAGCCTGCTCATCGCTGACGAACCCACGACCGCCCTCGACGTGACCGTTCAGGCGCAGATCCTCGACCTCATGCGCAAGCTGCAGGCCGAGTTCGGCTCGGCGATCATCATGATCACCCACGACCTCGGGGTGGTCGCCGAGATGGCCGACGACATCCTGGTCATGTACGGCGGTAAGGCCGTCGAGCACGGCCCCGTCAACGAGGTGTTCTACGAGCCCGAGCACCCCTATACGTGGGGTTTGTTGACCTCGATGCCGCGGTTGGACCGGGCTCGGCTCGCCCGCCTCAACCCCGTCCCGGGCAATCCGCCCTCGCTCATCAACGTGCCGCCCGGGTGCGCCTTCCACCCGCGGTGCACGTTCACCGGCAACGTGCCGGGCGACGCGTGCCGGCGGGTGGTTCCGGACCTGGCTCAGGCGGGACCGGGTCACCTGACCCGTTGCCACCTGCAGCCGGCCACCCGCGCCGAACTGTTCGCCACCGAGATCAAGCCCAGGCTGTGAGGAGGGGCGCATGACCATCCAGACGAGCGCCGGGCCCGCGACAGTGGACACCCCCGAAGGTCGGCCGCTGTTGCGCCTGACCAACCTCACCAAGCACTTCCCGCAGTTCCGCCAGACGCTCGTGAAGCGACCGGACAAGCCGGTCCGCGCCGTGGACGGGATCTCCTTCGACGTGCAACCCGGACAGACCGTGGGTTTGGTCGGGGAGTCCGGCTGTGGCAAGTCGACGGCCGGGCGCACCTTGCTTCGCCTGCTTGAGCCGACCGCGGGGACGATCGAGTTCGAGGGCCGGGACATCACCAGCGTCCAGGGTGCCGAGTTGCGCACGCTGCGCCGGGAGATGCAGATGATCTTCCAGGACCCCTACGGCTCGCTCAACCCACGCCAGACCATCGGCTCGATCATCGCCGCCCCTTACGACATCCAGAAGATCACTCCCGAGGGCGGCCGCCGAAAGGCCGTCCAGGGACTGATGGAGCGGGTCGGTCTCAACCCCGAGCACTACAACCGTTACCCGCACGAGTTCTCCGGCGGGCAGCGCCAGCGCATCGGGGTTGCCCGGGCGATCGCCCTGCGCCCCAAACTCATCGTCTGTGACGAACCGGTGTCGGCGCTGGACGTGTCGATCCAGGCTCAGGTCGTCAACCTCCTGGAGGACATCCAGTCCGAGCAGGGCTTGGCCTACGTCTTCATCGCCCATGATCTGTCGGTGGTGCGGCATATCTCCGACAAGGTCATCGTCATGTACCTCGGCAAGATCATGGAGGAAGCGGACCGGGACGAGCTCTACGAATCGCCCCTGCACCCCTATACCCATGCCTTGCTCTCGGCCGTGCCGGTGCCCGACCCCAAGCGCGTCGAGCGCAAGGAGCGGATCCTGCTCAAGGGGGATCTGCCCAGCCCGCAGAACCCGCCCAGCGGCTGCGTGTTCCGCACCCGCTGCCCGAAGGCCCAGGAGCGGTGCGCCGCTGAGGTTCCCCAGCCGCTCGAGTTGAGCCCTGGTCACCGAGTCGCCTGCCACTTCCCCGAGGCACGTACTGTTCTGTAATGGCCCGCTTGCTCTTCGTCCACGCTCACCCTGACGACGAGACTCTCGCCACCGGCGTGTCCATCGCGCACTACGTCTCGCGCGGCCACGACGTCGAGGTCCTCACCGCAACCCTGGGGGAGGAGGGAGAGGTCATCCCACCCGAGCTCGCGCATCTGAGCGCCGACCGGGACGACGCGCTCGGGGAATTCCGCAAGGGCGAGTTGGCTGCCGCGATGGCCCGGCTAGGGGCACGGCATACCTTCCTCGGGGACGACGGTCGCGCAGGGCCTCGGTGGCGAGACTCCGGCATGGTCGGTATGCCGTCCGCTGACCACCCGCGCGCCTTCGCAGGGGCCGACGTGGCCGAAGCCGCGGCCGTCCTGGCGGCATACCTGCGCGATCGGCGCCCGGACGTCGTGGTGACCTACGACGCCCAAGGCGGCTACGGCCACCCGGACCACATCCAGACTCGACGGGTCGTCCAGACCGCGATGGCCGGGTTACCCGCCGACGAGCGGCCGGGCCGGTTCTTCGAGATCGTCACCCCCCGTTCGTGGGTGGTGGCCGATCGGCACTGGCTCGCCGAGCATGTGCCGGCCGCGAGCGGGCTGCACATCCCGGCCCAGGACGACGCGTATGCCGTGTCCGTCGTCGACGACGCCACTGCCAGTCACGTCGTCATCGACCCAGTGGCGGGCGAGCGCATGGCCTCGGCGCTGGCCGCCCACCGGACCCAGGTGAGCGTGTTCGAGGGCTACTACAGCCTGTCCAACGACATCGCAGCCCGGTTGTCGGGCCGAGAGGCGTTCGCGCGCCTGGACCCTTCGACAGGGGAGCGGCTGCCCCGGACGGCCCAGACCTGGTTCCCGGGCCTGCTGGTAGATCTGCCGTGAGCGCGACCGACGCGGCGAGACGGGGTTCCACGACGGCGGCGATCACCGGATCGGCGTCGGAAAGGTCGTCGGGCTGACCGTCGCCGAGAAGCGACCAGCCGTGACGTTCTTCCGCGGACGCGGTGGACATCAGGACCGAAAGACGTTCGGCTCCAGCGGGTTGTCAGGTTCGTGGGCTACCGTGTGCCCACGAGGCGGGGGCCAACTGCAGCAAGGAGGGTTGACGTGCGTGAGTGGAGCCGGATCCTGGCCCGGTCCCTGGTGGCGGTCGCGATCCTCGCGGGCGCCTATCTCGCCGTGGCCTGGTGGACCGGGCGGCAGGTCCCCGCGGCGCTCGTGGTTGAAGGCGTCAGCGTTGGTGGGATGACCACCGAGCAAGCCACCGAGCGACTGACCACCGAGTTGGCGACCAAGGCCAAGACCCCGATACAGGTCGATCTGGCCGGCACCCAAGCATCCGTCACCCTCGATCCGGCCTCCTCGGGCTTGAGCTTTGACATCCCGGGGACCCTTGAGGGGCTCACCGGTTTCAGCCTGGACCCGACAGTCATCTGGACCCGCCTTAGCGGGCGCCCGGATCGGCCGGTCCTCGTCAAGGTCAACGAACCGCGCCTCCTAGCCGTGCTGACTGAAAAGGCCGCGGCCGTGCAGACCCCGGCGGTGGAAGGGTCCGTCTCCTTCGCCGGCGGGAAGGTCGTCACGATCACCCCGGTGAACGGAGTGGCCCTGCATCTGGACGACGCCGTCCGCAAGGTGGTCCAGGCCTGGCCCCGGGTCCAGTCGGTCACGGCCGCCACGACGATCACCGAACCGAAAGTCACTCAGGCCAAGGTCGATTCCGCGGTGAAGTCCTTCGCGGCGCCGGCGATGGCCGGCCCCGTGACGATCGTCGTCGGCGACCAGACCGCGGTCGTGACCCCCGAGCAATACGCCGAGGCACTCTCGATGGTCGCGGACGAGAGCGGAACGCTCAACCCGGTGGTTGACAAGGACGCCCTACGCGGTGTCGTGGCCTCGGCGACCAGCGGGATCGTGGTGCCGCCCAAGGACGCGACGATCGTGCTTGAGGGGAACAAACCGGTCATCCACCCCTCCGTCGATGGGGTCTCGGTCGACACGACCACGGCCGCCGACTTGTTGGTGACGGCGCTGACGTCCAGCGATCGGCGGATGTCGCTCTCGACCGTCGTGGCCAAAGCGACGTTGACCACCGAAGGCGCTCAAGCACTCGGGGTCAACGAGATCATCTCCAGCTTCGACTCCGTCTACCCCTTCGATCCACCCCGCACCAACAACATGACCATTGGCGCGGCGGCGGTCAATGGCACGCTGATCAGGCCGGGTGAGGTGTTCAGCCTCAACAAGGTCCTGGGGGAGCGGACGACGGCCAAGGGCTACCAAGAGGCCGGCGTCATCACCAACAACCGCCTCACCAAGAACGTCGGCGGCGGCGTTTCGCAGATCTCGACGGTGACCTACAACCTGGCCTGGTTCGCCGGGGTCGAGCTCACCGCCCACAAAGCGCACTCGTTCTACATCTCGCGTTATCCCGCGGGTCGCGAGGCAACGGTGAGTTGGCCCGACCTGGACAACAAGTGGACCAACAACAGTCCCTACGGCATCCTCATGCAGATGTGGCTGTCCGGTGGGCAGGTTCACGGGCGGATGTGGAGCACGAAGGTCTACGACGTCACGGCCGTCGCCGGCCCGATGACCAACATCCGGCATGGCAAGACGATCAGGGACAGCGGTCCCTCGTGCGTCCCACACGCCTTCACGGATGGGTTCGACATCACGGTGAAGCGGGTCTTCTCCAAGGGCGGGACCGTTGTCAAGACCGAGTCCTACTCCACAAGCTATCTGCCCGCCGATCAGGTCATCTGCAGTTAGCTGTGCCCGGCCCGGTCCTCGGTCATCGCGTAGTACACGTGCCCGTGGTGGGTGTGAAACCCCAACGCGTCGTATGCCGCGCGAGCCGCCCCGTTGCTGCGCTCCACCTGGAGGTAGACCTGCGCCATCCCCTGGTGCACCGCCAAGCGTGCCACGGTGGCGACCACGGCGGTGGCCAGACCCTCGCGGCGCCGGTCCGGTGCCACCCACATCGCGTGGATTCCTGCCCAACCGGGGTAGGTCGACATCCGCGCGATGGCGACCGGCGGATCCTCATCGGCGCTCCCCTGCGGGACCGAGAGGAAGAGTTGGCCGCGGGACCCGGCGAGGATCGCCTCGGCGGCGCCCGGCACGATACTTCGGTATGCCGCGAACGCCGCCAACCAGGTCGCCGTCAGGTGCTCGTCGACGACCACGGTCGGGGCGCCGACCACGAGGGCGGGGATGTCGACGCACGTGGCGGTCATGCTCTGGGTCGCCGACCGGGGCACATAGCCGCGCCGCTCCAATTCCTCGACCAGCCCCGGATCGGTTGGTGCCCCGGCCGCGTCCGTGACGAGAGCGAACCGAGCAGGCAGCGAGCGGGCGGCATACCAGCACTCGACGGTCTCGACCGCGGCGCTGAGCGGAAGACCGGGGTCGCCGACCACCAATGCCGAATTGCCGCGCTGGGTGAAGCCGGCGGATGCACGCAACAACCAGCCGCCTAGCCGGACCTCTTCCAGAGCGCGCCACCCGTCGGCCATCACATCCTCGAGTGCGCTGACGCTGCTCTTCACGGCTATATCCTGCCTTCGTCGTGGGGCGCAGATGTGCTGGCCCCTCCGACTCGGCATACTAGAGACGTCAACCCAGGCCTGTAGGAGGACCGCTCACATGACCTACGTCATCGCCCTGCCATGCGTCGATGTCAAGGACAAGGCCTGCATCGAGGAATGTCCTGTCGACTGCATCTACGAGGGCGAGCGGATGCTCTACATCCACCCCGACGAGTGCGTCGACTGTGGCGCTTGCGAGCCGGTGTGCCCCGTCGAGGCGATCTACTACGAGGACGACGTCCCCGCGGAGTGGTCGGACTACTACAAGGCCAACGTCGAGTTCTTCGATGACCTGGGCAGCCCCGGCGGGGCCGCCAAACTGGGTCTGATCCCCAAGGACCACGCCCTGGTCGCTGCGCTGCCGCCGCAGGCCGCCGAGCACTGAGCGATCGCCCTGCCACTCACACCTCCGAGCCTTCCCGACTTCCCGTGGGACTCGCTCGTCCCCTTCCGTCGGGTTGCCGCCGCGCATCCTGACGGCATCATCGACCTGTCGGTCGGCACTCCCGTCGATCCGACCCCGCTCGCGATCCAGGCCGCCCTCGTCGCGGCAGCCGATTCGCCGGGGTATCCGACGACCGTGGGCACGCCTGCTCTACGCGAGGCCGTCGTGGCGTGGTTCGAGCGCCGTCGCGGGGTGCCTGGCGTGGGCGCGGACGCGGTGCTGCCCACGATCGGCAGCAAGGAGTTGGTGGCCTGGTTGCCCACCCTGCTCGGGGTCCGAGCGGGCGACATCGTCGGGATCCCGGCAGTGGCCTACCCGACCTACGACGTCGGGGCGCGGCTGGCCGGGGCTACCCCGGTGGTCGTCGACGGTCTGGCCGCGCTCGGGCCGCTCACCCCGTCGACCACCCCCAAGATGCTGTGGCTCAACAGCCCCGGGAACCCGACCGGAGCGGTGTTGCCGGTCGAACATCTGGCCAAGGTCGTGGCCTGGGCACGCCGGCACGGCGTGGTCGTCGCGGCCGACGAATGCTATGCCGAGTTGGACTGGCGTCCGCCGGACCCGCGGCGGCCGGGCCCACGGCATACCACCCCGTCCATCCTCGACCCCGCGGTGTGCGGCGGCAGTCACGAGGGTCTCCTCGCGGTCTACTCGTTGTCCAAGCAGTCCAATCTGGCCGGCTACCGGGCGGCGTTCGTCGCCGGCGACCCGGCCCTCATCGCGGGCCTGGTCGAGGTGCGTCGGCACGCAGGGATGATGATGCCCGGCCCGGTCCAGGCGGCGATGACCGTGGCCCTGGGCGACGACGAGCACGTCGCCGACCAACGACTGCGTTACGGCGTGCGCCGGGAGATCCTCATGGAGGCGCTGACCGGGGTGGGTCTGCGGATCGAGCACTCCGAGGCCGGCCTTTATCTGTGGGCGACCCGCGACGAGGACTGCTGGGACACCGTTGGGTGGTTCGCGCAGCGCGGCATCCTCGTCGGCTCAGGGTCTTTTTACGGCGACGCCGGCCGCCGACATGTGCGTGTGGCGCTCACTGCGACCGACGAGCGCATCGCCGCTGCCGCCGGACGTCTGTCACCGGGGTCACATCGCGAGGCCTGACCGGCTCGGGTAACGTCCGGTTCAGCCACGGGATGAGCCATGTTCACCTGACGAAGGGATGGTCATGACCGAAACCGCGACCCCGACAGCCGCATCGCTCCAGGTTGCCGACCGCACGGCGAGCCTGCCTGTCGTGCCGTCTGCCCAGGGAGAGCCCGGCCTCAACGTCGGCGGGCTGCTCAAGGACACCGGACATGTGACCTATGACGTGGGCTTCGTCAACACGGCCGCCTGCCGCAGCGCCATCACCTTCATCGACGGTGATGTGGGCATCCTGCGCTACCGCGGGTATCCCATCGAGCAACTGGCCGAGAAGTCCAGTTACGTCGAGGCGGCCTTCCTGCTCATCTACGGCGAGTTGCCCACCCCGAGCCAGTTGGCCGACTTCGACTCGCGGATCCGCCATCACACGATGCTTCACGAGGACCTGCGCAACTTCTTCTCCGGCTTCCCGCGGGACGCCCACCCGATGCCGGTCCTGTCCTCGGCCGTGAGTGCCCTGTCGACGTTCTACCAGGACTCGCTCGACCCGTTCGACCCGGTGCAGGTCGAGATCTCGACGATTCGGCTCCTGGCCAAGTTGCCGACGATTGCTGCCTACGCGTACAAGAAGAGCATCGGCCAGCCGTTCCTCTACCCGGACAACAACCTGTCGCTGCCGGAAAACTTCCTGCGGATGACCTTCGGGACGCCGGCCGAGCCCTACGAGGTCGACCCGGTGCACGCCAAGGCTCTCGACCTGCTGCTGCTCCTGCACGCCGACCACGAGCAGAACTGTTCGACCTCCACCGTGCGCATGGTCGGCTCGTCGCACGCCAACCTCTTCGCATCGGTGTCGGCCGGCATGAACGCGCTCTTCGGCCCGCTGCACGGCGGCGCGAACCAGGCCGTCCTCGAGATGCTCAGCGGTCTGCGGGAGTCCGGCGAGTCGCCGCAGTCGTTCATGACCCGGGTCAAGAACAAGGAGGGCGGGGTCCGGCTGATGGGCTTCGGCCACCGTGTTTACAAGAACTACGACCCCCGCGCCTCGCTGATCAAGAAGGCCGCCGACGATGTCCTGGCCAAACTCGGTGTGGAGGATCCGCTGCTCGGGCTCGCCCAGGAGTTGGAGTCGATTGCGCTAGCGGACGACTACTTCGTCGAGCGTCGGCTCTACCCCAACGTGGACTTCTATACCGGGCTCATCTACAAGGCCATGGGCTTCCCGACCAAGATGTTCACCGTCCTGTTCGCGCTCGGGCGTCTGCCCGGTTGGATCGCGCAGTGGCGCGAGATGATGACCGACCCTGAGACGAAGATCGGTCGGCCCCGCCAGATCTACACCGGCGCCACCGAGCGCGACTACGTCGGGATCGACTACCGCTGACCGCGGCGGCCTGAGCGCCATGGCGACGGTGGCGGAGGTCAGCGCACCGTCACCAGGGTGATCGAGACCGTCCCCCGCTGGGCTGTGGCCGTGGTCGGCCACGACTGCGGGTCGCCGCGTGACCAGGTCCGGCCACCGACCTCGACCCGGTCCACCCCGAGGGAATCCGCGCGGGCCACGGCCCAGGCCGCCAACGCCCACGCGCTGGCGCCGTCGGCGGTGACCGTCACGGTTGCCCCGGACCCCGTCGAGGCCGTGCCGAACTCGGCCGTGATCGCCGAGCGGAGGGCAGCCGTGGTCGGGCGGTTGGACGGTGGGTCGAGGCGGCATACCAGCGTGGCGGGCGCGGCACCGGTCAGCGCCGCGGCCAGCGCCGTCGCTTCGTCCTCATGCTGCGCGTATGCCGCGGGCGCGCCACTGCGCTGGACCTCCTGAGCCACCTCGGTGAGCGGCCGAGTGAGGTAGTCCTTGACCTTCACGAGTTTGTCGAAGAACGCGTTGCTGGCGTAGATGGGGTCGAGGATCTGCTCGACGGTGCCCCACCCTTGGCTCGGGCGCTGTTGGAACAGGCCCACGGAGTCACGATCGCCGAAGCGCAGGTTGCGCAGTTTGGACTCCTGCAGCGCCGTCGCGATAGCGATGGTGGCAGCGCGGCTGGACAGGCCGCGCGAGAGCGCCACCGCAGAGATCGTGGCCGCGTTTCCGGCCTGTTCGGGGCTGACCTCGACGTGGGCCGATGGCGCCGTGGTCCAGCAGGTCGGCGGGCTGAACCCCGCAAGGATCGTCCGTACCCCGACGAAGCCGGCGATACCGACGATGAGCACGAGGGTCGCGGCGAACACCCGCAGCAAGCGGCGGCGACGGGGAGAGGGCGGACCTTGTTCGGCGAGGACCAAGCCCGCGGGGGTGCGCGGCATACGGGATCGTGGCGGGTCAGTCGTTGGCGTGCAACGCGGCGTTGAGCGCGATGCCGTGCCCGTCGCGGGACGTGACCACGACGGCGCCCGAGACCGAGTCGCGCAGGAAAAGGAGATTGTCCTGGCCGGACAGGTCGCGGGCCTTGACGATCTGCCCGTCCGGGAGCGTCACCTTGGTGCCCGCGGTGACATAGAGGCCCGCCTCGACGACGCAATCGTCGCCAAGGGCGATGCCCAGCCCCGACTCGGCGCCCAAGAGACACCGTCGACCGATCCGCACCCGCTCGGTGCCGCCGCCGGACAGCGTGCCCATCGTGGAGGCGCCGCCGCCGATGTCGGAGCCGTCGCCGACGACGACGCCCTGGGAGATCCGGCCCTCGACCATCGACGCGCCCAGCGTGCCGGCGTTGAAGTTGACGAAGCCCTCGTGCATGACCGTCGTGCCCGCGGCGAGGTGAGCA
>Ga0116180_1002652_pt1 | contig 14009 bp, 12 predicted proteins | sample AD_UKC073_MetaG_FD_89804 | JGI IMG/M metagenome (GOLD analysis project Ga0116180, IMG submission 89804) | Active sludge microbial communities of municipal wastewater-treating anaerobic digesters from USA - AD_UKC073_MetaG | ecosystem: Engineered > Bioreactor > Anaerobic > Digestate | place: USA...
ACCTGGTACTACGCCGACGCGCCCCACCAGCAGCGACCCCACCTGGAGGGTGCCCGGCGGGCGTCCACCTTCGATGAGGTCGTCAGTGGCCTCGACGAGCGGACCGCCAAGTTCGAGGCCCGTCGCTGCATGTCGTGCGGCAACTGCTTCGCGTGCGACAACTGCTTCGGCGTCTGCCCGGACAACGCGGTGAAGAAGACCGGTATCGGCAAGGGCTACGAGATCGACTACGACTACTGCAAGGGCTGCGGCGTGTGCGTGCAGGAATGCCCCTGCGGGTCGATCGAGATGGTCCCGGAGACCTAGCCAGCACGGGTATGCCGGTCGGCCGGGTGCCGCATCGCCCGCCGGACCGGCATACCGCCGGGCTCAAGGGAGCGCATCAGCGAGTCAGCTGGTGCGCTCCCGCAGTTGGGCCAGGTGCGAGGACACCGACGGGTCCAGCCCGAGCCCGATGGCGAGGTAGGTCGCCGCGAAGTCCACGAGCGAGGTGAGATCGGCCAGCCGTTCCAGGGTGTGGCCGGGTTCCGCTCGGGCCTCACTGACCCGGATGCCGCTCTCCCGGGCCACCGCGACGACGGCGTCGGCAAGGGCTACGCGGTTGGGGTCGGCACCTGCGGCATCGGTCAACGACGTCGAGGCGTCGACCGCGGCGTCGCGGAGCATGAGGACCGCGAGGGACGCGTCTGGCGGGGCATCGAGGTAGGGGTCGCGGAAGATTCCCGTCAGCGCATCGTCATTCGGTCCGCCGCGGCGTCCGGTGGCTGCTGCCGCGGCCTGCGCCCCAGTCTGGGTGTAGGGCCCGTCCAGTAGGGCGACTGCACCGCTGGCGGCTCCGGGGAGCTCACCGGCCATGGCCGGCACTCGGGCGATCCGCGCGAGCACGCTGACGGCGCGGCGGGCCGCGACTCCCGACAGCGGGCTGTCACCGATGACGACGGGTACACCCTCGGCAAGGTCGGCAGCGAGCAGCTTGGCCGGGTTGACGAACGACTCGGACGACGGCCGGAAACTTTCGGCGGCGCGGTCGAGCCGCTCGGCCGTCGCCTCCAGCACGTCGGGACCGACCCGAGCCAGCCCGAGCGCCTCGGCGGCGAGCAGCACCGGCGTGAGCATCGACCACAACGCCGTGCGGCTGGAGGTCCGGGTGGTCGGGACGTCGACATGGACGCCTCTGGCCTGGGCGCAGACGGCAGCCAGTGGCGAATCCGGTGCCCCGACGGTGAGCAGGAAAGCCCCCCGACGAGCGGCCTCCGCGGCCAGACTGACCGGCCCAGCGGCCCGGCCGGACTGCGACACCGCGATGACGAGATCGAGCGACCCCACCCAGCCCGGCAGCGGACCGTGCGAACGAGTATCGATCGGCACGGGTGACCCCGCACCAGCAAACCAGCCCAGCGCATCGCCGACGATGGCGGTGCCTCCGGTGGCAGCGACGAGCACCGAACGTGGTCGCGACCCCCCGGCCACCCCGGCGATCCCAGCATCGGAGCTGAGCCGCACCGCCTCACGCACTTGGGCCCCTGCCGTCGCGAGCGACCGCAGCACCCCTCGGGAGTCGTGGCGCGCCAGCACGTCCTCGTCGTCGATGAGCGTCGGGTCCAGCGCGGGCATGGTCAGTTCGCCTCGGCGCGCACCCTGGCCTGGTCGACGAGCAGCACGGGGATGCCGTCGACGATCGGGTAGTTGCGCCCACAGTCTGCGTCCCCACAGGCCAGTTCGGGCCCCTGCGGGCCGTCCTCGTCGCGCAGCTCGGCGCGGCACGCAGGGCAGCGCAGCAGGCTCCGCATCCAAGGCTGCAGGCCGTGGTCGACCGCTGGGCCAGCTGGCTCGTCCCCTGATGGGGTGGTCGCGATGGGCTCGGGGGACAGCTCGGGCACGAGGGTGTTCTCCTTCATGGGGTATGCCGGGCGACTCTCGGACAGCGGGCGGCCAGCCAGGTCGGACCGGTCCAGCGCGACCAGCAGGTGCAGCAGGGCGGTGAGCCCTGAGACGCTCCCCCACGCCTCAGCCCAGCGATAGTCGCCGCCGTCACTGACCTTGAGCCGGTCGACCGGCAGCGCGAGCAGGTCGACAACGGCAGCCGGGGGTAGAACGCCGCCGCGCTCATCGAGCACGACGATCTGGTCGCCATCGCCGTCGAACGCCACGCCAAGGTCGGCTCGTTCTCGGGCGATCGACTCTCTCAGCCGATGGAGGTCGGCATATCCGTCCGGGAGGTCGTCCAGGGCGCGATCGACGCCGACCCAGCGCAGCGGCCAGGCCGGGGCAACTCCGTCACCGGTGACCAGGGCGTCCAGCAGTCGTGCGACGGCGGGGCCTGCGGCATCGACGGCGACAGTGCGTGGGTGGCGGCACGGTCCGCCGGAGATCAAGGTGAGGAAGGCGGCATACTCGCTCGTCACCTCACGACGGGTATGCCGTCCGGTCGCCTTCGCGTCCGCGTTCCCCAGCGCGGGCACCGCGTCTCCGACCACGGCGTCGTCCCCGTTCGCCAGCACGCTATCGGCCAATTCCGCGAGGGCAGCCACGTCGGCCTCGCTCCACGGGGTGACCCCAGGCCCCCAGACGGTCACTGTCACGTCGACGGCATACCGGCTGCTGGAGCCCACGAACACCGCGGGCGAGCCATAGGCCCCGGCGCAGAAGCGCAGGCCGTCAGCTGTCAGGCCGCCGAGATCGACCACGTCACGCCCCGCATCGAGCAGTCCCCTGACGAGTGCGTCACCGTCCATGGCAGCCGCTGCCCGACCGTCGTTGCCGACGATGACCGGCTCGGTCGAGCTGCCCAGGTGACCGCCGATAGCCAGCCCCACGGCATACCAGGCGGTGGCGTCGAGTGGGTGCGGTCCGCGAGAGGCGAGTCCACCCGCCACGACCGACGCGCTGATCGGAGCCGACGCGGAGTTCACGCCGGCCAGCCTAACCCTCCGAGAGCGACCCCTGGGGAGTCGGCTCTGGCTCCTACTCAGGGCGACCGCAGCACCCGCAGGTGGCCCCGGCGGACGCCTTCGGTCGGGTCCCCGTGATCGGACGCCGCGGACCGTGTCGGTGGGACGGAGGCGCTGGCGTGGGGACGAGGTCGGGCCGCTTCGCGGACGGCGTCAGCTAGTGCCAACAGGTCGTCGGTGGACGGCGGTGGCACGGAGTAGTCGATGTCGAGGCGCACAGCCTCCCAACCCCGAGGCACCGTAAGCCGCTCGGCATGGCGAGCGCACAGATCGTAGGAGTGTGGCTCGGCATAGGTGGCCAGGGGGCCTAGCACCGCGGTCTGGTCGGCATAGACATAGGTGAGCGTCGCTACCGCGCCGCCACGGCACCCCGTCTTGGAACACTGCCGCATGAGAGCCACGCCGGAACTCTAGATCCCGGCGCCGACCAGCGCCCGTCCGGCGCGCCGCGCAGGCGCCTAGAGTTGGCCCGTGACCCCGTCCGCCGGCCAACCGCTCAGCCCGCGCAGCTCCCGAAGCCCCAACCAGCCGCGGCGCCGTCGCCGCCATGGGCGTGGCCTTCGAGGGCCGCTGGCCTGGCCTCCGGTGCCGGCCATGACCAGCCGGGCCGAGCGGTTCGATGAGGTGGTTCTGGAGGTCGCCACCAGCCTGGAGCGTGCGTGGAACCGTCCGTTCCCGGTCTTCGAGTTGGCCGTCGAGGAAGTTCCGCCCAGCGATCCGGCTCCGTGGGAACACGCCGAGATCCCGCTCGGGCGGGTCTTTGCCGCCCAGGGACGCACGCCGGCGCGCGTCGTCATCTATCGGCGTCCGATCCACACCCGAGCCGTGGACGACCGCGATCTTGCGTTGCTGGTCGGGCAGGTGGTCACCGAGCAGATCGCCGGCCTGTTGGGTGTCGCCCCGCACGACCTTGACCCGCGCTACGAGCAGGATTAGCGAGACGCAACCGGCAACCCGGTATGCCGTCGGGCCGTCAGCGACGCACGTCGCGAACGACGACGTCGGTGCCCGTCACGACAGCAGGGTTGAGGGCAACAACGCTGTAGAGCGGACCGCCCGCATCGGTGAGCTCGAGGACCAGACCGGCCCGCACCGCTCCCCCGCTGGGCCGGAGCCAGACAGCTGCGGTGCCGGTGACGTCGACCTGGGTGACCGAGTCACCGGGAACGGTGACGTCTGAGGCTGTCGCGGTGCCGTCTGCGGCGACCTTGGTCACGGTGACCCGCGCGTCGGCCCCGACCGCCGCCAGCACCAGCCCGGCTCGCGTCACGGCCGGCACCGGCGTGCCAGCCACTCCGTCGATCGGCTCGGAGGCGGCGGCCCACGCCAGATCCGAGGGCCCGTTGCCGTCGGCCCGGCGCTCGGTCATTGCTGCGGCGACCATCGGCTGATCGGACTTGACCTGCACGGCATACGTGCCCGGAGGCAGCGACCCGATGGCGATGTCGCGAACGGCCCCCGCCGGGACGCGGACCACGCTGTCCTGCGGGAGCGAGATGGGGCCGTCCGGGGTGAGCGCACGAGTTTGGACGACCGCCTCCACCGTGCCGGGGACGAGCACTCGCACCATTGCCGGACCGGAGACCGGCACGGCAGCGATGAGGTGCTCGGTAGCCGGGGCCGGGGTCGAGGCCACGTCGTCGCTGCCGCGTCCGACTGCACCCTCGATCCAGGAGTCCTGCATCACCGCCGCGACCACGCCTCCCGAGGCGACGACGTGGACCGCGGGGGACGCCTCCCCCGGAGCAATCGCGTCGAGCAGCACGACCGTGCGCCCGCGCGGCGGCACCGCCAGCCGAGAGCTCGAGGTCGCGGCGATGATCCCCTGGCGGCCATAGACCGTGACGTCGACGGTCAAGGTGTTGGCCCCCGGGTTGGCGATGACCAGACGCTCGCGTCGGGTGGTCTCCCCGGCGCCCGCGAGCAGCCAGTGGGAGTCGCGTGGCACTTGACACGCGGTCGCGATGAGCGCGCGGTCGTCGGAGTCGGTCCGCAGCCAGGTCTGCAGCCCGGCCATCGCAGGTGCCAATCCGTCGGCACCGGTGATCGACGCGCTGGCGTTGCCGGAGAGCGTGCCGCTGATGGTTCGCCCACGCTCGGTGGACGTGCCGATCTCAGGACCGTCGGGGAGTCCTCGGGTGCTCAGTTGTCCCGCGGCGGGGGTGACCATGCCTTGCACTGCGGCGGCCGGTGCCGTTGCCGCAAGGACCGTGGTCGTCCCTCCGGCGACGGCCGGGACGCCGGCCAGGCCCTCGGTCTCAGGCCCTGGACAGACCAAGCTCGCCGTGCGCACCGGGATTCCCACCGGCGTGCTGGGAGCGGCCGCGACGACCGGGGCGCCGAAGTGCACCTGCCCCGAGGCTGCCGATCCGGCGAACACGATGCCGCCCGCGACGGCCCCAGCCCCGGCAGCCCGCAGGATCCTCACCCAGGGGACGCTCATCGCAGCCTCCTGGATCGGCGGTTACCGAAGGGCACGGCGAGGAAGACCGCGATGCCGACCAACAGCAGGTGAAGTTGGTACCACCGGCCGTGCCGGGCCGGAAGCGCGATCTCCAGCGTTCCCGCCGTCGCCGGGAGTTGGTATGCCGGTGGGCCGGAGCCCGCCAGCGGGGTCAGGCTCTGACCGTCGAGCGTGACATTGGCCCGATCGGCCCACTGACGGCTCTCAGCGACGACGAGTCTGCGCCCGTCGGGCCCAGCGGCCAGGGACGCGGTGAGCTGGGCGTGCGGGCCGCTCACCGGCACCCCCGAGATGGGCTTGCCATCAGCGGAAGTGAGCCGCACCCGCGAGGGATTGACGGCTTCACCGGGGTTGGTGGCCGAAGCCCGCGTCAGCACGCGCCAGAGGATCTGCCCGTCAGTGCTGCCTAACCGGGTCAAGCCTGAGGTGGCATCGAGGACCCGCACGAGTGGGTCGGTTCCTGCCGCCCTCAGCGAGACGAACCCTACGCCGAGGTCGGCCAGGGCCGCCCCGGGCGAACTCTCCGCAGGCGTCTGCCCCGACGCGAGAGCATGCACGAGGTCGATGACCCCGGGATCGGTGGGCCACGCGCGGGGTGCGACAGCCCGCACGACGCTGGCAGGTTCGGCACCGACCACCTCGACATCGAGGTGCTCGGCGCTGGGGGTCAGGACCACCATGCGATTGGCATCGGAACCCCGCGCTTGTTCGACGGCGACCGCAGGAACGGTCGTCGCGGTCGCCACCTGAAGGGTGTCAATGCCGGGTCGCAGGGCGCCGGCCGCGCCGACGGTGACAGCCCCGACGAGAACGGCCAATCCTAAGCCGGTCACAACCCGACGCCACCCCCAGCCGTGGGCACCAACGAGGTCGGTCAAACCGAGCGAACCGTGCAGTGCGAGAGTGAGCACGGCAAAGGTCAGCAGTTGGGCGCCCACGCCCGGCCAGAGCGTCGTTGACGCGACCGTCCCATCGCCGGCCACTGCTGCGCCGAGCTCGATGCGTCGAGCGAAGACGGCGACCCCGAGACCGACCAATCCGAGCACGGTCACGCTCCAAACCCCGACCGTCGCGGCGCGCGAGCGGGTGCGACGCACCAGCGCGAGCGCAGCCGCGACATACCCGGGGACGGCCAGGAACGCGACCCAAGTGGGCATGCCGTCCGGGAAACCGAGCACCACCTTCCCGAGCGCAACAGCGGGAGCTGGAGCGATGTCGAGCAGTCCCGGGGCGCCCAGCAGCGCTGCGGGATCACGCCATTGCGGGAGCCACGGCAGCAGCAGGGCCAACGGAATGCCGAGGATCGCGAGCCCACGCACGCGAGGGGCCAATCCCGGCCCCACGACGACGATGACCGCCGCCACGACGACAAGAGGGACAAGATAGAGGGGCACAAAAGCCGCGAGGACGGCACCACCCAGGCCGGTGGCGGCAGCAGCCGTAAAGGTGGCATTGGGTGCCAGCGAGCGCACCACCCCGGCTGCGACGAGCGGGAGCAGGATGTGGGCCAGCACCACCGTGACCCGCCCGCTGGACACCGCTGCGAGCGCGACCCCACCCGTGCCCCACGCCAGGGCAGCCAACCCGCGGAGCCAACGAGAGGCGGGCAGCACGCGCGAGGCGAGGTATGCCGTGCCGGTCGCCAACGGCATACCGAGCAGGAGCAACCACGCGAGAACGACAGAGGCAGGCGATCGGCCATCCGCGACATAGGGGAGGCGTTCGCCCAGCCAGACCAACCCTGCGAGCACCCCGACGCTCGGGCCGGATTCGGTGGTGCCGCCCCAGCCGGCGCCCGACCAGACGTCGCGATAGGTGTGCCAGAGCCCGGACGACCCGGTGACCACTCGCTGCAGCTCACCGCCCACTAGCCCGTAGCCCTCGGCGTCGAGGACGCCCGCGCGCAGTACCTGACGCAAGCCATAGGCGGATGCCCCTGCGGCCCCAACCACGGCGAGGAACCCGGGGTTGGTGACAATGCGCTGGGGCAGGGAAGCGGGCAGCACCGCGAGGTTGTCGGCTTCCTCCGCCACCGGGCCAGACTCGGTGGACCCCAACCCAACACTGCTGTCGTCGATCTCGCGGTCGGGCGTCAGCGCCTCGTGGACCTTGTCGACCAGATGGCGCACCGAGTCGCCGGTCGTGACGAACACGGTCGAGAGGTCTCGCCGACGCAACCGACGCAACCGACGGAAATGCCACCGCGACCGCAGCGCAGAAATCGGATGCGCGAGCGCCCCGATGTCGCCGAGTTCGACCCAGGCATGCGCCGGACGTTTGAGCAACATCAGCGCTGCCGCCGTGACCAACGAACTCACGACGATCCAGATGGACAGGAAGGGCAGGGCCCACGGCGAGCAACGCGCCAACGCGACCCGGCGGGCAGCGCTGCGGTGGGCCCGCCGGGCAGCGGCCCCCTCCGCCGTGGTGCTGCGCGCCACGTCGTAGCGCGCGTCGACATGCCGCACCCGGGCGTCAGGGACGACGACGACCCGATGGCCGGCGAGTTGGGTGCGCCAGCCGAAATCGAGTGAGTCCGCAGGGTCGGGGTATGCCGCGTCGAGGCCACCTAGCTCGGTGTAGACCGAGCGGCGCACCAGCATGCCGCAGCTGCCGACCGCGAGGACGTCGGTGCGCTCGTCGTACTGTCCCTGGTCCCGTTCGCCCGGTGCTGGAGCGAAAATGCGCCGACCGGTCGCCGTGAGCTGGTGTCCGACCTCGAGCAGCCGGCGCGGCCGTTCCCATTCCAGGACCTTGGGGCCAGCCATCCCGACCGACGGGGAGCGGCGCACCGCACCGACGAGTGCGGCGAGCGCCTCGGGCTCGGGTGCGCTGTCATCGTGCAGCAGCCACAGCCAGTCGGCGCCCGCGTCCGGGGCCAGCCGCTCAACCCCGGCCTGGACCGCGGCGGCAAAGCTGGTGCTGGCGTCCACCCGGACCACGTCGACAGCGGGGATCGCGTCGGCAAGGTCGCGATGAGAGCTCACCAGTGCCGCGCTGCCGTCGGTCGAGGCGATGTCGACGGCGACCAGCCGCTCGGGTGCCTGGCGCTGCGCGGCCAGACCGGCCAGGCACGCCGGCAACCAGGGGGCGCCATTGCGCAGGACGAGGATGGCGGCGACAACGGGCGCCTGGACCTGCTGCGCCTCGGCCACGAGGGATGGCCTCCCGGGACTCTGCCCCATGGTGGGGTCGGCGAGGCTGCGCGAAGCCTCCTCCGCGCTGGGAGGTGAGGCCTCGGCGGAGGCGGCCAGGGGGTGGGTCGGGGAAGTCACCAGCGTCCTAGGTATGCCGCGGCGCCGGTCCGCGGGTCAGGCCACAGCGAGCGCCCGGGGCGCTCACACGGCTCGCTTCTTGAGCTTGCGGCGTTCGCGCTCGGACAGGCCACCCCAGATGCCGAAGCGCTCGTCGTTGGCCAGCGCGTACTCCAGGCACTCGACGCGGACCTCACAACTGACGCAGACCTTCTTGGCCTCGCGCGTAGACCCACCCTTCTCGGGGAAGAATGCCTCGGGATCGGTCTGGGCGCACAATGAACGCTCCTGCCACCCGGCCTCCCCCTCGGCCCCCACCTGCGCGGGAACGAGCAACAGCTCGTGCATGTCGCCTCCTCGACCCATCGTTGGCATGCACCCCTCCGGACATCCGCTGCCGGTCAGGTCCCAGGCCGCAGCCGACGAGATCGCCACCATGCCAAGCCCTCTAGAGCCTGCAGGCCACCCGTCGCACGGTCGCCAGTGCGAACGACAACACTGGAATTACACGCGTGTCATACCCGTTTCGTCAAGCCGAGATCTGATATTCGCGCCAGTTACGTGCATCCCGGGCGTGTCGCGGCCCCGCGACAGGTCCGCCCCCGATCGGCCGGCGGTCTCCGTAGGGCTCCGTCGAGCTCCAGCGGCACGTCCCGGTGTGGACGCGATCGGGCTCGCCGACTGGTCGACGGAACCGTCCCCCGACGGGAAAGGCTTGTGCAACAAGGGCTCCCGAACGCCTGACAGACTGCATCCATGCATGTGACCGCCCTGTCTGGTGGCGTGGGAGGCGCCCGCTTCTTGCGGGGTCTCACGACCCATCTGGCCCGCACCTCCGACCTGGCCGACACGACTCTGACAGTCATCGGCAATACCGGCGACGACATCACCCTCTTCGGCTTGCGCGTGTGTCCCGACCTCGACACGCTGCTCTACACCCTGGGCGGCGGGGTCCACGAAGGACAAGGCTGGGGTCGGGCCGACGACACCGCAGCCGTGCAGACCGAACTGGCCGCACTCGGCGTGCAACCACAGTGGTTCGGGCTCGGGGACCGAGACCTGGGCACGCACATCGCCCGCTCGCTCTGGCTAGGGCAGGGACACACGCTCAGCGAGGTGACAGCCCGCCTGGCCGACCGCTGGGGCCTGCCCGACGGCGGCATCACTTTGCTGCCGATGACCGACACTCCGGTGGAGACCCACGTCGTCGTCGACGAGGGCGAAGGCCCCCGCGCGGTCCATTTCCAGGAGTGGTGGGTGCGAATGCGGGCAGCCGTACCGGCTCAACGCTTCCTCGTCGTCGGCATGGAACGCGCGACCGCGGCACCAGGCGTCCTCGACGCCATCCGCAAGGCTGACGTCGTCCTGCTGCCCCCGAGCAACCCCGTCGTCTCGGTCGGCATCATCCTCGGCGTCCCCGGAGTCCGAGACGCTCTGCGCGGCACCCAGGCACCAGTCATCGGGGTATCGCCCTTGGTCGGCGGCCGCCCGCTGCGTGGGCACGCCGACGCTTGTCTGCGCGCCATCGGGGTCGAAACCTCCAGTGCAGCCGTCGCCGGCCTGTATGCCGACTTCCTCACCGGCTGGTTGGTCGACGACTCCTTGGATGAGGTCGGCGAGGCTCCCGCCGGAGTGCACGTTCGCCGTCGCCCCCTGCTCATGCGCGACCTGGACTCGGCGGCCGACCTCGCGGGCGCGGCCCTCGGGCTCGGACTGGAACTACGCCGCCGATGAGCGCGCGGCTGGAGATCGTCGGCCTGGCCGGCATACCTGAAGTCGCCGAGGGGGACGACCTCGCCGAGCTGCTCCTGGCGGCCCTCTCGCGATCGGGCGAGACCTTGCGGGAGGGGGACATTCTCGTCGTCTCCAGCAAGGTGGTGTCCAAAGCGGGGGGCCTGCAGGTCGGCGCCACCGTCAAGACCGGAACCGTCGCGAGCCAGACGGTGGCCGTCGTCGCGGAGCGCACCAGCGGGGATGGCTTCACGCGGGTGGTCCGCGCCAAGGCGGGGCCGGTCATGGCGGCCGCCGGCGTCGACGCCTCCAACACCGGTGGGCGCGACGTCCTGTTGCTGCTCCCCCACGACCCCGACGAGGTATGCCGTGCGCTGCGTTCGGCGCTGAGCTCCCGCACCGGTGTGTCGGCTCTCGGAGTGATCTTGTCCGACACGGCCGGCCGGCCTTGGCGGGTCGGCGTGGTGGACTTCGCGCTCGGGTCCGCCGGCGTGCGGGTGGTCGACGACCTGCGCGGACTGCCGGACGCCGATGGTTTGGTTCTGCAGGTGACGACCAGGGCCCTGGCCGACGAGATCGCTGCCGCCGCCGACCTGGTCAAGGGCAAGGTGGAGCGGACCCCAGCAGCGCTGGTGCGCGGCCTGGCCGATCTCACGGCTGGGGGGCCCGACGCTGCGCGCCCAGAGTCGGACGGTGCGGGCGACCTCGTCCGCACGTCCGATGCGGGCGACTGGTTCGCTCTCGGCAGCCAGGAAGCGGTCCGCGCGGCACTCGGGGTCGAGCCGGGCACCCCGCTGGCAGAGCGCGTCGGGATCCGCCCAGTGGGACCGGAACCCATTGCGGCGCAAGTGGATCGGGCGGTCGCTGTCGCACTGGCCGAGGTCCCCCCGGTGCACCCTGAGCGTCGCGGCCCCGATCAGGGCGTCGACGGAGCGGTCGACATGGGCGTCGACGTGGGATCCACCGATCTCGTCGTCACCGGCCCTGACCTGCTGACCGTTGGCATGGTCGGGGCTCGGTTGGTCGCCGCGCTGACCGGCGAGGGCGTGCGGCATACCGTCGAGGTGGACGCCCAAACCGTCCGCGTCCGCCTGACCGACGCCACCGGATTGGGCTGACAAGCCTCTCGGCCGTCCCCGGGGGCCTCGCCGAACGGGGACGCCGGGACGCGGCGACGTGGCGGGTCAGCCGCGACGGGTCGGAAGGTGGGTGCGGGGCGCCATCCGGGCGCCACGCCGGGGCCGGGAGAAGCCCCCGAGTTCCAGGAGGCGCTGCACCCGGAACCGGTGCCCGGCATACGTCTGCAACAACTCTTCCAGGCCGTCGTCGTCGACCTCGGTGCCGGTGAGCGCCCAGCCGATGTTCTTGGCGACGTGATAGTCGCCGAAGCTCACCGCGTCGGCGTCGCCGAGGGCCCGTTGCGCCACCTCGGCGGCCGTCCACCGCCCGACCCCCGGCACCGTCTGCAGCCGGGCCCGCGCGTCCGGACCCGGTACGGCAGCCAGCCGACCCAGGCTCTCGGCCACCCGGCATACTCGCTGGATGGTGTCTGCTCGCGCGAAATCGACTGGGGCACTGAGGAACTCCCATGACGGGATGCGTCGCCAGCCGTCCGCATCCGGTGGTACGAGCATCCCCGCCTCCCCAGGGGGACCGGGCGCGACCTCACCGAACCGACGCACCAAGGCCGTGTAGCCGCGGAAGGCTTCCTGCCCGGTCACCTTCTGCTCGATGATCGCCGGCACCAGCGCATCGAGAACCAGCCGACTGCGGGGCACTCGCCACCCAGGGAAGCGGCGCAGTGCCTGCGCGACGGCCGGATGCCGAGGCTCGAAACCGCTTGGGTCGTCACCGTCGCCCACCCAGTCGGGCGCGTACTCAAGCGCCCACGTGGCTCCCGGCCCCCATGCCGTGGCTGACACCTCGGTATGCCGTGGGGTCGCCAGCAGCCGCACGCTGGCCGGTCCCGCGGGCGTCCGGACGCACCGGATGACCGACCCATCCGCGCCGGAGTGATACGCGCGGTCGCCGGGCCCGCGGCGGAACACCGCTAGCACCGCTCCGAGCTGCAGCGGACGCGGCGTGCGCCAGGTGCGCTCGCTGCCCTCGCCCACGCCGGTCACGGCGCCCACCTTAGGCTGCCGGTATGACCCTCCCCCACCAGGTGCTCGCGACGCTGCGTCGTGCCGACGCGACGGCCCCGCGGGCCACCTGTTACGACGATGGCACCGGAGAACGCATCGAACTCTCGGCCCGGGTTCTCGCCACCTGGACCGCCAAGGCGGCTGCGCTGCTGGTCGAGGACGCCGACGTGTCGCCGCGCAGCACGGTCGGGCTCGCCCTTCCCGCCCACTGGCGAGCCCTCTACTGGGCGCTGGCGACCTGGTCGACCGGTGCCTGCCTCGTCACCGGCGCGGCCGCCGCTAGGGCCGACGTGGTGGTCACTGACGATCCCGTTCTCGCCGCAGCGGTTGTCCAGGACGGCCGGTATGCCGTGCTCGTCACCCTCGCAGCCTTGGCTCGATCCAACCCGGACACTCCGGCGGGTGCCGTCGACGAAGCCGCCGAGATCGCTTCCTACCCGAACGATTTCGTCGCCCTTGATGAGCTGGAGCCCGACGATCCGGGCTGGGCGCACGGAGGTGAGCACACGGCATACCGACATCTGGTCGAGCTGGTGAATCTGCAAGAGCTGCCGACCGGCGCCCGGGTGCGGGTTTCCGACGCGCTCGAGCCGTTCCTGGCCGGCACCCTCGCAACGTGGGCAGGGGGCGGGTCGATCGTGCTCCTGCGCAACGCGCTCCGCGACCAGACCGATCGCCTGGCCGCTGAGCGGGTCACTGTGGATCTCACCGAGGAGCGCGTGACCGAATAGCGTTGCCGCTCAGTCGAGTTCGACCCGGAAGTCGGGCTCGGTCGCGGCTTTGATGTCCTCGACCGTGACCCCGGGTGCGAGCTCACGCAGAACCAATCCGTCGTCGGTGATGTCCATGACGGCGAGGTCGGTGATGATCCGCTGGACGACGCCCTTGCCGGTGTAGGGCAGCGAGCACTCCTTGACGATCTTGTAGGTGCCGTCTTTGGCGACATGCTCCATGAGGACGATGACGTGTTTGGCGCCGTGGACGAGGTCCATCGCGCCACCCATCCCCTTGACCATCTTGCCGGGGATCATCCAGTTGGCGATGTCGCCGCGTTCGGACACCTGCATGGCCCCGAGGATGGCCGCGTCGACCTTGCCGCCGCGGATCATCCCGAAGCTTGTCGCCGAGTCGAAGAACGACGCGCCTCGGCGCACCGTGACCGTCTCCTTGCCGGCGTTGATGAGGTCGGGGTCGACCTCGGCCTCGGTGGGATAGGCGCCGACACCGAGGATGCCGTTCTCGGACTGCAGGACGATCTCGACGTCGTCGTCGACGTAGTTGGGCACGAGCGTCGGCAGGCCGATGCCGAGGTTGACGTAGGCGCCGTCGGACAGTTCCTTCGCGGCGCGTGCGGCCATCTCTTCTCGGGTGAGAGCCATGGCTCAGGCCTCCTTGGTCACGGTGCGGCGCTCGATGCGCTTGGTGGTCGCCTGCTCGGGGGTCAGCGGCACGACCCTCTGGACAT
>Ga0116180_1002653_pt1 | contig 14008 bp, 9 predicted proteins | sample AD_UKC073_MetaG_FD_89804 | JGI IMG/M metagenome (GOLD analysis project Ga0116180, IMG submission 89804) | Active sludge microbial communities of municipal wastewater-treating anaerobic digesters from USA - AD_UKC073_MetaG | ecosystem: Engineered > Bioreactor > Anaerobic > Digestate | place: USA...
ATTTGACCCATAAAAAGTAAAAGAAACCACGCAAATATCACCCGGCTTCCTCACTAAAACATAACGAAACAATCAACCCTCCCAAACAATTACGCCGGAGTTTGCGCACAGCTAGCTTCATCACTAAAACATAACGAAACACAGTTGTTTCAATAGGTAGGTATATTAGGTATATCGATAACCGAATTATTTCATTTTATCGAAACCTTTGCCATAAACACCGATCACGGAAGCCTGACTAACGAAAGCATTATCGTCGATTGCTTTTACGATACGAAAAATAGAATTGGATTCGCTTCGTTTTGCAATTACCAATAACACTTTCTGCGGCTGCTTTGAATACCAGCCAATACCATCAAGGACGGTACATCCCCGATGGAGTTGTAAATTTATCTGTGTGGCAATTTCATCGTATTTTGAAGAAAAAATAAAAAATTGCACCGATTGACGTATCCCGTTGAGTGCCCAATCTAGCGAAGTAGCCATTACGGCAATGATAATAATACCATATACGATTGTTTCTACACTATGAAAAATAAGATAAGATGAAGAAACAATAGCCAAATCGATCAACAACATCGTTCTTCCCGGCGTAATGTTGCGATACTTATTGATGATCATTACAATAATATCAGTGCCTCCTGTACTCCCATTTGCCGATAACACCAGTCCTATCCCCACTCCACACATAATTGCCCCGATTAATCCGGCAATAAGCGGTTCATTTGTCATAATAGGCTCCCATGAAAAACTTTCGAACATACCGATAAAAAATGACAAAGAAGCAACACCTATAATTGTTTTTATCAAAAATTCCTTTCCAAGAATTCGATACGAAATCAACAAAAGAACAGCATTAAAAATTAAAACCGAAGCAGAGACAGGAAAATTAAATGCATAATTCAATAATACTCCCACGCCTGTAAGTCCGCCGGTTACAAACTTGTGGGGCATGATAAACTGGGTTATGGCAAGAGCATACATAAAAGTCCCCAAAAAGATGGTTAAAAGATCTTTTACATAAAAATTTTTAGTAGAATATCGAGACCGCTTCTCCATATCAAATCAAATAACGATATTGACGATTTTTTTGGGAACAATAATAATTTTTCGAGGTGTTTTACCATTAAGCCATTTTTGAGAATTCGGGTGTTCCAAAACCGATTTTTCGATTTCTTCGCGAGTAGCATCTGCGCTAAAATCTAATGTAAAACGCGTTTTCCCATTAAAAGAAATTGCATAGGAAAATACATCCTCTTTCAAATACTCTTCGTTATATGCCGGCCATTGAGCATCAAATATGGTAGTTTCATTACCCAATTTGTGCCACAATTCTTCAGAGATATGTGGTGCAAACGGAGAAAGGCAAATAGTAAGATCGGTTAAAATGGATCGTTTATTACACTTCAAAGAAGTCAATTCGTTCACACAAATCATAAATGCAGAAACCGCCGTATTAAACGAAAAATTCTCGATATCGAACGTAACTTTTTTGATAAGTTTGTGCAACGACTTCAACTCTTCTTTCGATGGCTCTTCGTCAGTTACGGTAAACTCACCTTTGGTAAAAAACAAATTCCAAAACTTACGCAGAAAACGATAAACACCATCAATCCCATTCGTATCCCATGGTTTGGCCTGTTCAATAGGACCAAGAAACATTTCATAAAGACGTAATGTATCGGCTCCGTATTTTTTTACAATATCATCCGGATTTATCACGTTAAACATAGACTTGGACATTTTTTCCACTGCCCACCCGCAGATATACTTCCCATCTTCAAGAATAAATTCGGCATCTTTATATTCGGGGCTCCAGTTACGGAAAGCTTCAATGTCCAGAACATCGTTATGCACTATATTGATATCGACATGAATAGGCATCGTGTCATACTGATCTTTCAAATTGAAAGAAACAAAAGTATTGGTGTTTTTTATTCGATATACGAAATTGCTCCTCCCCTGAATCATTCCCTGGTTAATAAGTTTTTGGAAAGGCTCCTCCACACACGATGCTCCAAGATCAAAAAGAAATTTGTTCCAAAAACGGCTGTAAATAAGGTGACCTGTGGCATGTTCAGTCCCCCCGATGTATAAATCGACGTTTTTCCAATATTCGACTGCTTCTTTTGAAACTAAAGCCTCATCATTGTGAGGATCCATATACCGAAGGTAGTAGGCCGACGATCCGGCAAAGCCGGGCATAGTAAAAACTTCAAGCGGATACCCCTCCTCCGTTTTCCAATTTTTTGCCCTTGCTAACGGAGGTTCTCCGGTTTCTGTAGGGAGAAATTTATCTATTTCGGGCAGTTCAAGAGGCAATTTGCTCTCATCAAGGGTATAAGGCATGCCATCTTTATAATAAACAGGGAAGGGTTCCCCCCAATAACGTTGGCGAGAAAATATAGCATCGCGCAAACGGTAATTCACCTTACGGTATCCAATTCCCCGTCGCTCTATTTCATCAATAGCTGCAGAAATGGCTTCATTCACCGTAAGACCGTTCAGAAAGTCGGAATTTATCATAATACCCTCTTTGGCATCGAAGCTCTCTTCCGATACATCGCACCCCTCGATTAAGGGAATAATAGGCAAATTGAAATGCTTGGCAAAAGCATAATCTCGACTATCATGAGCAGGTACTGCCATAATGGCCCCTGTACCATATCCTGCCAAAACATAATCTGAAATCCATATAGGCAACAACTCATTTGTAAAAGGGTGTATAGCATAAGAACCCGAGAAGACTCCACTCACCGTTTTATCGGTTATCCGTTCCCGCTCGGTTCTCTTTTTCGTTTTCTCCAAGTAAGCATCAACCGCCTCACGATATTCGTCCGTTACAAGTTGTTCAACCAGTTCGCTTTCCGGAGCCAACACCATATACGTAACGCCAAAAATCGTATCGGGACGGGTTGTAAACACATCGAAAGAAACACCATTCTGTGTATTGAAATGAATTATCGCCCCTTCCGAACGCCCAATCCAATTGCGTTGCGTTTCTTTCAAAGAATCTGTCCAATCTATTGTATCGAGACCATCCAACAACCGTTGAGCATAAGCGGAAACGCGCAAACACCACTGGCGCATCTTTTTTTGCTCTACCGGATATCCCCCACGGATAGAAAAACCTTCACTCACCTCATCGTTCGCAAGCACTGTCCCCAATTGCGGACACCAATTCACCATGGTATCTCCCAAATAGGCAATACGATAATTCATTAAAATCTCTTGTTGCTCTTTTTCCGATTTTGCCTTCCATTCCTCTGCGGTAAAATGCAATTCTTTGGTTCCCTCGGCATGAATGCCTTCCGTTCCGCTTTCTTCAAAATGGTTTACCAGTTTTTCGATAGGTTCTGCCCGCTGCAATTCAGTATCGTAATAATGATGAAACATTTTGATAAATGCCCACTGCGTCCATTTGTAATAGTTGGGATCGCATGTTATCACTTCTCGACTCCAATCATACGAAAAACCGATTTTATCCAATTGTTCGCGATAACGGGAAATATTTTTGTAAGTCGTAATGGCAGGATGCTGTCCGGTTTGTATGGCATACTGTTCGGCCGGCAATCCAAAGGCATCAAAGCCCATGGGATGCAACACATTGAAACCTTGAAGTCGTTTATATCTTGCGACAATATCCGAAGCGATATATCCAAGCGGATGCCCCACGTGTAGTCCTGCTCCCGAGGGATAAGGAAACATGTCCAATACATAATATTTTGGTTTCGTGGGATCTTCCGTTACTTTATAAGTTTGATGATCAATCCAATATTGTTGCCATCTTTTTTCGATTTCTTCAAAGTTATAATCCATTCCTTCTACTTTTTAAAAAACGTTGCAAAGATAATGAATTAATTAAGAACGAACAATCAAAAAAATATTTACTTAACAATCTCTAAATCCGAACTTTAATTAACTACACTTAACGCTATTTTTTTGCTAAAAAAAGGACAATACTGCTATCTTTGTTGTGGTTATGAGGAATTTTATTTACATATTCCCGGTGATCGTATGCCTGCTTTTGCCCTCAACTTCAAAAGCACAGTATCACTATGCCGATTATACAAATAAAGGAGGTGGATCCCATGGCTCTACCATTTATTTGATGCCAAATGTCTATCCTGCCGTTTTGATCGGTGGCGATACGGTGGCATGTATGACTTTGCGGGAATTTGTCAAATATTCTCCTCTCCGTTTCAAATCCCAAAAAGAAGTAATTCAATACAACAAACTGATTCGGGATGTAAAAAAAACGCTTCCTTATGCAAAAGAGATAGCGCACATCATTATCGAAACTTATGAATATATGGAAACGCTTCCTACGGAAAAAGCAAGACAGAAACATCTGGAAGCGATGGAGAAATATCTTTTCGATACCTATAAACCTCATATGAGTAAACTAACCCGATCACAAGGTCAACTGCTTATAAAATTGGTAGACAGAGAAACAAACACTTCAGCATACGGCATTATCGACGCTTTCATGGGGAGTTTTAAGGCGTGGACTTACAATCTATTTGCAAAACTATTTGGAAATAGCTTGAAAGCAAGATATGATCCTTATGGCAGGGATCGTTTAACCGAACGTGCCTGTGTCCTGGTAGAACAAGGAGCAATTTAAACGTCGCTCTCCATAAGTTCAACTTAGAAATGCAACACCCGGATTTGGTTTTTAAAAGGATTCTTCAAAAGGATTCTTCAGAACAATCCATAAAAACACAATAAAACCACTTTTATCTTCCTGCTATTTTCAGTATCTTCATGGCGAATAGCGATTATTTTTCAAACATTCCTTATGAATTATGGATCATTGCGATTAACCGATTGGTTGCCCACTACGAAAAAAGAAATGAAAATACGGGAGTGGGATTATGTCGACGTAATTTTGTTTTCGGGCGATGCGTATATCGATCACCCTGCATTTGGAGCTGCAGTCATAGGGAGACTGCTCGAAAAAGAAGGTCTACGTGTAGCCATTGTTCCTCAACCTAATTGGCGTGACGATTTGCGTGATTTTAAAAAACTGGGCATACCGCGATTATTTTTTGCCATCTCGGCCGGAGCCATGGATTCCATGATTAACCGCTACACAGCCAATAAACGCCTTAGGTCGAACGATGCTTATACTCCCGACGGACGTTCCGATATGCGTCCCAATAGAACAACCATCGTTTATGCCAATATTCTTAAAGATCTCTATCCCAATGTTCCTGTCGTAATCGGTGGAATTGAAGCTTCCCTTCGTCGCATTACCCATTACGACTACTGGGATGATCGGTTGCATAAGACCATTCTCGCCGACTCAGGAGCGGATCTTTTAATCTACGGAATGGGCGAACAACCCCTAAAACAACTTGTCAAAGAGGTGAAAAACGGCAAAAGGATAAACGAAATTTACACCATTCCTCAAACGGCCTTTCTTGTTCCTAAAAATGCTGTTCCAGCCAACATATTTACGGAAGAAAAACGTCTTTTTTCTCATGAAGAATGCCTACACGACAAGTTGAAACAAGCACAAAATTTTCGCATTGTAGAAGAACAATCCAACCGTCTGCATGCTGCACGCATTTTGCAAAATGTGGATAATAAAACACTGGTTGTAAATCCACCATTTTCTCCAATGACCGAAGAAGAAATCGACGCATCGTTTGATCTTCCCTACACCCGCCTGCCTCATCCCAAATACAAAGGCAAACATATTCCGGCATACGAAATGATCAAATTTTCGGTAAATCTGCATCGTGGTTGTTTTGGCGGATGCGCTTTCTGCACAATCTCGGCACATCAAGGAAAATTTATTGCTTCACGATCCAAACGATCCATCCTCAACGAAGTGAAAAAAATCACGGAGATGCCCGATTTTAAAGGGTATATCAGCGATCTTGGCGGACCATCGGCAAACATGTATCGCATGGGAGGTAAAGACCATTCACTTTGCGAAAAATGTAAAAAACCTTCTTGCATTTTCCCGGAAATATGCAGCAATCTGAACACCGATCATTCGGCTTTACTGGATATATATCATGCAATAGATGCGATGCCGGATATCAAAAAAACATTCATTGGCAGCGGCATTCGTTACGATATGCTTTTACACAAAAGTAGCGATAAACAAACCAATCAAGCAGCAGAAAACTATATTGAAGAAGTGATCGTCCATCACGTATCGGGAAGGTTAAAAGTAGCACCGGAGCACACATCGGACAACGTATTGCGGATTATGCGAAAACCTTCGTTCAATCAGTTCCTTCAATTTAAAAAAATCTTTGATTCAATCGATAAGAAGTACAGCTTAAACCAGCAACTTATACCCTATTTTATCTCTTCACATCCGGGTTGTACCCTCACGGATATGGCAGAACTGGCGGTGACCCTCAAAAACCTAAACATAAAGCCCAAACAAGTGCAAGATTTTACACCTTCGCCCATGACGCTGGCAACTGAAATCTATTACACGGGTTACCATCCTTATACCCTCGAACCCGTATATTGTGCACGAACAAAAAAAGAAAAAAACACCCAGCATCGGTTCTTTTTCTGGTATCGCCCCTCAAACAGACCGGCCATAATTGCCGAGTTGAAACGAATCAATCGTCCGGACATGATCAAAAAAATCTACTCGAAAGGTTAATGTAAATTAAAACCCTAAAGATTCTCCTTTTTTCATGCAGCGTTTTTTCGTTTTTCTCATCATATAAAATAGAAGCCGTTACGAAAAAACGATCGATCTATGAAAAAATATTTTGTTTTCCCTTTTGTGGCAATTGCCATATTTTTCACTGCTTTTTCCTGCGATGACAACAACTCGGGCCATTATCTCTTCGACATCGCTACAGTTGAAGTTCAAAATGACAAAACTTTTGTTCTCCGATTAGACGATGGCACACGATTATGGCCTGTGGATTTGGATGTACATTACACACCTAAAGACAGACAACGCGTTTTTGTAAACTTCACCATCCTTTCCGAAAAAGAAAATAGCTGCGATTATTCCATCAGAATAAACGATATTTGGGATATTCTCACCAAAAACCCTATCCTTCTTACAGCCGAAAATGCCGACAGTATCGGCAACGATCCGGTAAAAGTAAAGAGCATATGGATAGGAAGCGATTTCCTGAATGTAGATTTCCTTTTCAATTACAACGGAGTAAAACCTCATGCCATCAATCTGGTAAAAAACACCCTTGTCACTCCGCCTGACGATGGGAAAATCTACTTGGAATTCAGGCACAACTCCTATCAAAGCCCAAGTATACGGCTTTACGAAGGTTTTGTTTGTTTTGATCTGAAATCGCTGAGAGTACCAACAGCCGATTCTGTTCAATTGAACATCAGAGTAAAAGAATGGGATAGAGAAAAAACATTCGACTTGGTGTACCGCTATAATGAAACTGCACCATTGCGAGTAAAAAGCGAAAAACATATTTATACGATTTCATCAAACGAATACTATTAATAAAAACCGCACCGATTAGTTCTATTTCTTATATGACTTTTTGATTTTCCAAAACCGGCAAAACCCTGTGAAGTGTGTTGCCGGTTAATTTTTTGATTAATGATAAACCATGTTACAAAACATATAAAATAATTTCTTATTTATGGGCAAACCCTCTATTTTTGGATTCAGATAAGTTCAGCACAGTTAATGTTCTCATGGGGTTAAAGTTCAACCACAGCCGGACCAAGGTTCAACAAATGGCCGATTTTATCAAGCAAGCCATAACTGTGAACGAATACAAGGTGGGCGAAAAGTTGCCGTCGATAAATTTTCTAAGCAAAAAATATAATGTATCGCGCGACACGGTTTTCAAGGCTTTAATGATGCTGAAAGAAAAAGGAATCATCGATTCCATTCAGGGAAAAAATTACTACGTCCTGAACCGGTCAACTCGTATTTTTTTGCTGCTCGATGAATACACGCCATTTAAAGAAGCATTATACAACAGTCTGGTTAAAAAACTTCCGGAAAGTTTTACGGTAGACTTATGGTTCCATCAATACAACGAAAATTTATTCAATACGATTGTCAATGAAGCAGCCGGAAAATATAACCGCTATATCGTAATGAATTACGACAACGAAAAATTTTCCGAAGTTCTGGAAAAAATTGGCAACGATCGCCTGTTATTGCTCGATTTCGGTAAATTCGACAAAAAGGATTATTCATACGTATGCCAAGACTTCGACGAAAGTTTTTATCATGCACTTGAATCATTGAAAAAGGAATTGTCGAGATACAAAAAACTGATATTTGTTTTCAACAAGCATCATAAACATCCTCGGAGCAGTAAAATTTATTTTTCAAGATTTTGCGAAGACAATGGATTCGACTTCGAAATCCTCGACGAAATAAAGGAAACAACTCCAATTCAGCGGAACCACTGTTATCTGGCCATCAAACAAACAGATGTGGTAAAAATCGTCAAACAGGCAAGGTCAAACAACATGACAATGGGGAAAGATTTCGGTTTGATCGCATACAACGAAAATCCTTTTTACGAAGTCATTGGGGATGGCGTGTGCAGTATCAGCGTCGATTTCGATCTGATGGGAAGTCTTGCGGCAGATTTTGCTCTGACAGGAGAAAAAATACAACGCTATTTGCCAACCAATGTATACCGCAGAAATTCAATCTGATCGAAAACATCGTTTGCATTCCGAGAAGAAAAGCAATTTTCAATATCCGTTTTCAATAGTGTGACCCAGACCAAATTTTATAATAAAAAAAATATTACGGAAATGGCAAAGTATCCTAAAATCGGTATCCGCCCCACGATAGACGGGCGTCAAGGAGGCGTAAGAGAAAGCCTCGAAGGAAAAACGATGAACCTGGCAAAAAATGTTGCACGGCTCATTAGTTCAAATCTGAAAAACGGAGACGGAAGTCCTGTTGAATGTGTCATCGCCGACAGCACCATCGGTCGCGTCGGAGAAAGTGCAGCCTGCGCCGAAAAATTCGAGCGCGAGGGTGTCGGTTCAACTATCACAGTAACTTCGAGCTGGTGTTATGGAACAGAAACGATGGACATGAATCCACATTACCCGAAGGCCGTGTGGGGATTCAACGGAACGGAACGCCCCGGAGCAGTTTATCTGGCAGCCGTTCTGGCCGCCCATTCACAAAAGGGTTTACCCGCCTTCGGTATTTACGGACACGATGTGCAAGACATCAACGATGATTCGATTCCCGAAGACGTGGCAGAAAAAATCCTTCGTTTTGCCCGTGCTGCTCAGGCAGCAGCCACCATGAGAGGGAAATCCTATCTTTCCATCGGCAGCGTAGCTATGGGCATAGCAGGATCGATTGTCAATCCCGACTTCTTCCAAAAATACCTGGGTATGCGGAACGAATCGGTCGATTCTACCGAAATCATCCGCCGCATGAAAGAGGGTATTTACGATCATGAAGAATTTGAAAAGGCAATGGCTTGGACAGAAAAATACTGTAAAGTGAACGAAGGGACGGATTACAATCGCCCTGAAAAACAAAAAAGTCGTGCCGAAAAAGATAAAGACTGGGAATTTGTGGTAAAAATGACCATCATTATCCGCGACCTCATGAAAGGCAATCCCAAACTCAGGGAAATGGGATTCAAAGAAGAAGCCATCGGGCACAATGCCATTCTGGCCGGATTTCAAGGACAACGTCAGTGGACGGACTTCTTGCCAAACGGCGATTTCAGTGAAACCATCTTAAACAGCTCATTCGACTGGAACGGCATTCGTGAAGCCTATCTCCTGGCAACGGAAAACGATTCGCTAAACGGCGTTGCCATGCTGTTCAATCATTTGCTTACCAACAAAGCACAAATCTTTTCCGATGTCCGCACGTATTGGAGCCCACAAGCCGTAAAACGCGTTACGGGAAAAGAGCTTACAGGATTAGCTGCCAATGGGGTTATCCATCTTATCAATTCGGGAGCAACCACACTTGACGGTACTGGTCGGCAGACATTAAACGGACAACCGGCCATGAAAGAACCATGGAACATCACCCAAGAAGAAGTAGAAGCTTGTTTGGCAGCCACTACATGGTCGCCCGCCGATCGCGATTATTTCCGTGGAGGTGGTTTTTCTTCCACGTTCCTGACGCGTGGAGGAATGCCTGTAACCATGTCGCGTGTGAACATTGTGGACGGATTAGGCCCCGTTTTGCAATTGGCTGAAGGTTGGACAGTAGATCTTGACCCCGAAGTGCACGACATCATCAACAGGCGCACCGACAAAACATGGCCAACAACATGGTTTGCACCACGTCTGACAGGCAAGGGGGCTTTCAAGGATGTTTATTCGGTAATGAACAACTGGGGTGCCAATCACGGAGCCATCAGCTACGGTCATATTGGGGGAGATTTGATCACACTGGCTTCGATTCTTCGCATCCCGGTATGCATGCACAACGTAGAAGAGAGCGATATCTTCCGCCCATCGGCATGGAATGCCTTCGGAATGGAAAAAGAAGGAGCCGATTTCCGTGCATGCAAAAATTTCGGACCGATTTATAAATAAGAAACGAAAAAATAAAAAACGGAAAGATCAAAGGAGGATAGCATTCGGCTTATTGTTTCGCAAATTCAATTAAACGGATAAAGCCGGATGCTGTTTGTAGGTCAAATACAATAACACAAATGGAAAAAATAAAACAACCCCTTCTTAAAAAAAACGGGCAAAATTTCCTTGTTCCTTTCATTCTTGTTACCTGCTGTTTTACCTTATGGGGATTTGCCAACGATATTACCAATCCGATGGTAAAAGCATTCTCTAAAATTTTCCGAATGAATGTAACGCAGGGAGCGTTAGTACAGGTAGCGTTCTATGGAGGATATTTTGCAATGGCATTCCCGGCTGCCATATTCATCAGAAAACATTCCTATAAGGCGGGTATTTTAATGGGATTGGGACTCTATGCGGTAGGTGCTTTTTTGTTTTTTCCTGCCAAAGTATCGGGAAACTACTATCCGTTTCTTTTAGCCTATTTCATTCTCACCTGTGGCTTGTCGTTTTTGGAAACCAGTGCCAACCCCTATATTTTGACGATGGGTCCGGAAGAAACGGCCACTCGACGGCTCAACCTGGCACAGTCGTTCAATCCGTTGGGATCACTGGCCGGAATGTACGTGGCCATGAATTTTATTCAGGCACGACTCAATCCCATGAGCACGACAGAACGCGCAACACTCGACATTACAGAGTTTGAAGCGCTTAAGCAATCCGATCTCGCCATCCTGATTCATCCTTATCTTGCTATCGGAGGAATTGTTGCCACCATGTTCGTCATTATTCTGTTGACAAAAATGCCCAAGAATGGCGATTCATCGAATGAAATCAATTTTTTCCCCACATTAAAACGCATATTTTCTATTCCCAATTACCGTCAGGGAGTAATCGCACAATTTTTTTATGTGGGAGCTCAAATCATGTGTTGGACCTTCATTATTCAGTACGGAACACGTGTTTTTATGGCACAAGGCATGGAAGAACAGGCAGCGGAAATACTCTCGCAGCGATACAATATCGTAGCTATGATTATTTTCTGCTCCAGCCGGTTCATTTGCACCTACCTGCTTAAATTCTTTAATCCCGGAAAATTGCTTCGCACATTGGCCATTGCGGCGGGCGTCTTTACTCTTGGCGTAATCTTTCTCCAAGATATTCACGGCCTTTATTGCCTGGTAGCCGTATCGGCATGTATGTCGCTCATGTTCCCAACCATTTACGGCATTGCCCTGAAAGGAATGGGCGAAGATGCCAAATTTGGTGCTGCCGGACTAATTATGGCCATTTTGGGCGGTTCCATACTCCCTCCCGTACAAGCAGCTATCATCGATTTGGGAACAATCGGCAAATCGTTTCCGGCCGTAAATGCCTCCTTTATTCTGCCGTTCATATGCTTCATAGTTGTAGCTTGGTATGGAAGTCAAGCCTATAAAAGAAGTAAAAAAGCAAAAACAACACTATACGTCAATTAAAAATAAATTACACAATATGATAAAATACAATTACCGCATTGGATCACTAATTTTAATTCTGACTTGCATCGCACTGATTTCGTGCCAACCGAAAAAAACTGTCGAACCACCGGCACCCGTATTGCCTGTACCGTCTGAAAATCAACTGGCATGGCACGAAATGGAAACAAACGCTTTCATCCATTTTACCATAAACACCTTCACCGGTCGCGAATGGGGATACGGCGATGAAAGCCCAACGTTGTTCAATCCCTCGGCCTTGAATGTCGATCAATGGATCTCGACTCTCAAAGACACCGGATTCAAAGGTGTTATCCTAACCTGTAAACATCATGACGGATTTTGCCTGTGGCCATCGGAATATACGGAACATTCCATAAAAAACAGTCCGTACAAAAACGGGAAAGGAGACCTTGTAAAAGAAGTAAGCGAAGCATGCCGAAAATACAACCTGAAATTTGGAGTTTATCTTTCGCCTTGGGACAGAAACCACAAAGATTACGGGAAACCTGCCTATATCGACTATTACAGAAATCAGCTCAAGGAATTGTTCACGAATTACGGCCCCGTTTTCGAAATGTGGTTCGATGGCGCCAACGGTGGAGACGGGTATTACGGCGGCGCAAGAGAAACCCGAAAAATAGATCCCAAAACGTATTACGATTGGCCAACAACCTTGGCCTTGATACGCAACATTCAGCCACAGGTCCTTTTCTTTAGCGATTCCGGTCCCGATATCAGATGGGTAGGAAACGAAAAGGGATGTGCCGGAGAGACCAATTGGAATACCCTTACCCCCGACACGCTTTACCCGGGAAAACCGGGGATCGGCGAATTGTTGAAAACAGGATCTATCGACGGTACAAAATGGATTCCTGCCGAAGCCGATGTATCCATCCGTCCGGGATGGTTCTATCATTCCGAAGAAGATACACTGGTAAAAACTCCGGAACAGCTTTTCGATATTTATTTGACATCGGTAGGCCGTGGTGCTGTCCTATTGTTGAACATTCCGCCCGACAGAAGGGGACTGATTCATGAAAACGACGTGAAATCGCTTCAAGGTTTCAAACACATGTTGGATTCCGTTTTTGCAAACAACTTGGCAGAAGGAGCCTCGGTAAAAGCATCCGCTTACAGAGGAAAATCGAAAAAATATGCTCCCTTGAACTTAATAGACGGCAATAAGGAAACTTACTGGGCAACGGACGACGAGGAAAACACCGGCCGGTTCGAAATCGACTTCGGTAAACCACAAACCGTTTCCTATGTTCTGTTGCAAGAATACATCAAATTGGGGCAAAGAATCAAATCGTTTTCGATAGATGCATGGAAAGATAATAAATGGCACCAAATTTCCGAAGGAACCACCATCGGTTACAAAAGAATAGTAAAAGTGGATCCCGTGACCACACAAAAAATAAGGGTCAATATCTTGGATTCCAAAGCATGCCCGGTGTTGTCCAATGTAGAGGTATATTGATATGAAGAAATATTTTTACGGTCTTCTTTTCATTCTTCTCCCCCTTTCGGTTTGCACATCGAAAACTTCGGAAAACCGTCTCGTATTGCAATATACTTCGCCTGCCGCAATTTGGGAAGCTACTCTTCCGCTTGGGAACGGACGCATCGGCATGATGCCCGATGGGGGTATCGATACGGAACATATCGTTTTGAACGATATCGCCATGTGGTCGGGAAGCAAAGATCCGGAAGCATTGAACCCCGAGGCTATTCGCTACCTTCCCGAAATCCGAAAATTGCTGCTCGAAGGAAAAAACCTTGAAGCCCAAAACATCATGTATCGACATTTCCGCTGCGGAGGAAAAGGTTCGGCTTTTGGGCAGGCAAAAGATGCCCCGTATGGATGTTTTCAGATGCTCGGAGATTTGCATATTCGTTATTCGTATCCTAACAACGATCCCGTCGATAACTATCGACGAACGCTTTCGCTGAACGATGCCGTTGCTTATACCCATTTTCAAAAAGGGAATACGAAATATACACGTGAATACTTTGCATCGTTTGCA
>Ga0116180_1002657_pt1 | contig 14001 bp, 10 predicted proteins | sample AD_UKC073_MetaG_FD_89804 | JGI IMG/M metagenome (GOLD analysis project Ga0116180, IMG submission 89804) | Active sludge microbial communities of municipal wastewater-treating anaerobic digesters from USA - AD_UKC073_MetaG | ecosystem: Engineered > Bioreactor > Anaerobic > Digestate | place: USA...
AACATTGGAAATTGGAGAGTTATGATTTTTTTTTCTGATAAATCAATCGTTTTTTCAACAATTGAAAGTGCGATGCTATCTTTGCCACCTTTGGGACAGAATATTGTATTTACAGATTCAAGAGTTTTTTTTGCCTTAAGAGTGATTAGTTCAGGATCTCCTGGACCTATACCTACTACATATAGCTTCATATTTGTCCTCTGATGATAAAAACAGGATTTAAAGCCTTAAAAAGCTTTCTTCCAGTTTTTTTTTCTACTCTTGAAACGTTTATCTGTGATATATCAACCATGAATTTTTTGTTTTCAAGAAGATTAATAGTATTATTCAATGTTTCCATTGAGATAGCAGTTACAACAACTATTTTAAGTCTTTGCATTCCTGAAATAAAATCAAGTATTTCATTTAGTTTTCCTCCGCTACCGCCTATGAAAACTCTGTCAGGTTCAGGAAGTCCGTAGAGAGATGAAGGTGCTTCGCCTTCGATGATTTTGAGATTTCCTAGTTCCAGATTTTCTTTATTTCTTTTTATCAGATCTGTTGATTCTTTTTCAATCGCATAAATTTTTAAACTATCTGAAAGCATGGCAAGTTCAATACTTACAGCACCAGAGCCAGCACCAATATCCCATATTACACCTTTTTTTGGAGGTTTTAGCCTATGAATTATTGATGCTCTTATCTCATCCTTTGTTATCATTCCATTTTCATGAATGATTTCTTTTTCTTCAACTCCGAAAAGATATTTAGAATGAATATTTTGAACGGAATTTTTATTCTCACAGGAAAGAATTACAAAATTAGGTTCATTAAAAGTCTCTGCTGTAACCTGCTTTAAAGAAGCAACTGTAATTTTTTCATCTTCATATCCAAGCCTTTCAAAAACATAAAAATTTAAATCTGTGTATGCTTCTTTTTTATTCATAATTTCTCTTGCTAAAGTATCCGGACTGTTTATGGTATCTGTTAAAATAGCCACTCTATCATGTTTTAATAATGTATCAATAATAAGCTCTATATCAAGCTGCCTTCCATGAAAACTCAATGTTGAAATTCCGTACCAGTTCTTTTTTATAATGCTCAATGCTTTCTGCAGGCATGATAGATCAGGATAAATCTCGATATTTTCATCACCAAAAGTTTCAATTGCCTTAATTCCGATTCCAAAATAAAGCGGATCCCCACTTGCTATTAAAGCAATATTATGGTTTTCAATCCCTTTTTTTATGAAATTAAATGTATCTTTAATTGTTTTTATGTTGGCTATTCTACTTCTAACTGCATCGTATATATCATATTTTTTAAAAACTTCATTAAGTCTTGGAGATACAACAATGAAAGGGCATTGAAGAAGAATATGTTTAACCCTTTCTTCCAGTGGTTTGAACCCTATGCCCACTATGTAAAGTTTATTCATCATTGGTTAATAGATATGTTTCCATAATCCAGCCATTTTCTTTTTTTAATCTGCGTCTTAAGTCAATAAGTTGTTCAATGCATTGATGTAACTGTCCTGAATAAATAGATTCCTTTTCCGTGCCGAGATATGCTCCCCAGTAAATTTTTGGATTTTTTTCTTTAAAAAGTTTGAAAGTTTCATAGTTATCAAGAAGCACAACTATGTTGTCGTTTAAATCTTTTATTTTTTTTAATCCTCTCGGTGTTGTTAGAATCACTGAGCCTGCTATTTTGCTAAGAGAGATTTTATGTCTGGCTGAAAGAAGTTGAATTGATGAAATTCCAGGGATAACCTCAAACTCTAATGAAATATGCTTTTTAAGTTCAAGCATTATATCAATATGTCCATCATATAAAGATGGATCTCCAAGTACAAGGAGACCTGCTTCCTCAATATTCTCTAATGCTTTTAAAATTATCTCAGTTTTTTGGTCTCGCCATTGCTTTACAGATTTTTCATATGGACTGGATTTTTTTCGCTCAGGAAAATCAAGCTTGATTAATTTATAATCTCTATCAGGATGACAACAATCAATAATTCTTTCTCTTATATCTGTGAGTTCTTGTTTCCCACCTTTTTTTAAAGGTACAAGAAAGACATTCAATTTCCTGATTGTTTCAATGGCTTCAACTGTTAAATATTTAGGATCTCCAGGTCCTATTCCAATTAGATAGATTTTTTTCATTGCCTGTTCAACATTTGTAATATCAACATTTTTGCATCCCTCACAGTTAATGGAAGCTTTTTTATATTATCAGATTTATCCTTCAAAGAATAAATGAGTTCAGCAATGAAGGGAAGCCTGAGTCCGAATTCTTCAACATCCTTTGATGAAAAGACATCCTCAGGAGCACCATATTTTACAACGGTTCCGTCATGAAGCAAATAAATTTTTTTTACAAAAAGTGGAATAAGATCAATATCATGTGTTGCAATTACAAATGTTATACCATCAGCATTTAATTTTCTAATTAACTGAACTAATTCTTTCTGTCCTTCAGGGTCAATTCCAGCAATTGGTTCATCAAGAAGAAGAATTCTATGTCCCATACTTAATAAACATGCTATACACAACCTTTTTTTCTGCCCGAAACTCAGTGAATGTATTTCCTTCTGCTCGAATCCTTCAAGGCCAACCATGGAAAGTGCTTTTTTTACTCTTTGCTTTACTTCCTCATCATTGTAGCCCATGTTATATGGACCGAATGCTACATCATCAAATACAGTACTGGCAAAAAGTTGCTCATCAGGATTCTGAAAAAGAAGTCCCATTTTTGAATAAATCTGGCGTGGTGTTAAACTCTTTACATTTTCTCCATCAACTAAAACTTCGCCACTGAAATCCTTTAGAAGTCCGTCCATTATCTTTAAAAGAGTTGTTTTCCCCGACCCATTTTTCCCAACTATTGCCACAATATCGTGTTCTTTAATATTTATTTCTATATTTTTTAAAACTGGATTATTTTTGAAGTATCCAAACTGATTAATTTTAACCTTCAATTTTAACATACGTTTTTTATCATTCGCGAAATTATATAAAACATAGTGTATTTTATCATTTTTCATTTTTATTAACTATTTTATGTCAGCAATATCTGAATGATACATAATTTTGTATTTATTTATTAATTTTAAAAAAGTTAAAATAGATAATAAATGATTCAGCAACCTGTAATATACAATTTCTCTCTATTTACAGATTTTGATATATACCTGTTTAAAGAAGGACATTACTTTAATGCATATGAAAAGTTAGGTTCTCATATTATTGATTTAAATGGAACAATAGGAACTTATTTTGCTGTATGGGCTCCGAATGCAAAGCAGGTTTCTGTAATGGGAGACTTCAACAACTGGAACAAAGAATCTCATCCATTAACTGCCCGATGGGATAATTCTGGAATCTGGGAGGGTTTTATTCCCGGGATTGAAAAAGGGACAAAATATAAATATTATATAGTATCAAGATATGGCTATCTTCTTGAAAAGGGAGACCCGTATGCATTTTTCTGGGAGACTCCACCAGCCACAGCTTCATTTGTATGGGATTTAGAATATAAATGGAATGATGAAGCCTGGATGAAAAACAGGGCTAAAAATAATAACCTGAATTCACCAATCTCAATTTACGAGATGCACCTTGGTTCCTGGAAAAGGGTTCCTGAAGAAGGGAACAGATTTCTTACATACAGAGAAATGGCTTTATGGCTTGTTGAGTATCTGAAAGAAATGGGATTCAGTCATGTTGAATTTTTACCGATAATGGAACATCCATTTTATGGTTCCTGGGGATATCAAACAATTGGATATTTCGCACCAACAAGCAGATATGGTACTCCGCAGGACTTTATGTATCTTATTGATCAGTTGCATCAAAATGGGATAGGAGTGATTCTTGACTGGGTTCCATCTCATTTTCCTGATGATGGACATGGACTGAGTTTTTTTGATGGCACATATCTTTATGAACATCAAGACCGCAAAAAGGGATATCATCCTCACTGGCATAGCTATATATTTAACTATGGAAGAAATGAGGTCAGGAACTTTCTAATAAGTTCTGCTATTTTCTGGCTTGAAAAATATCATGTTGATGCTTTGCGAGTTGACGCTGTTGCATCTATGCTTTATCTTGACTATGGAAGAAACGAGGGTGAATGGATTCCTAACAAATATGGTGGGAAAGAAAATTTAGAGGCAATTGGTTTTATAAAAAAAATGAATGAAACAATTTATGAAAGATATCCTGACACACAAACAATTGCTGAGGAATCAACTTCATGGCCAATGGTGTCAAAGCCTGTATATTTAGGAGGATTAGGATTTGGGATGAAATGGAATATGGGTTGGATGCACGATACACTTGAATACTTTTCAAAAGATCCGATATACAGAAAGTATCATCACAATAAACTGACTTTTAGCATCTGGTATGCATTTTCGGAAAATTTCATACTATCCCTTTCGCATGATGAAGTTGTTTATGGCAAAGGTTCTCTTTTGACAAAGATGTCAGGAGATGACTGGCAGAAGTTTGCCAATCTAAGGCTTCTTTATGGATACATGTATGCTCATCCTGGAAAGAAACTTCTTTTTATGGGTGGAGAAATTGCTCAGAGGGATGAATGGTATCATGAAAAAAGTCTTGACTGGCATCTTCTTGAATATGAATCCCACAGAGCTATTCAGAGATGGGTGAAAGATTTGAATAATATATATAGAAATGAATTAGCCCTTCATGAACTTGATTGTGAACCATCGGGATTTGAATGGATAGATTTTAATGACTCGATACATAGTGTAATAAGCTTTTTAAGAAAAGGGAAAAATTCAAAAAATATAATTCTTGTTGTCTGTAATTTTACACCTGTTCCAAGATTTAACTACATCTTGGGTGTTCCCGAGAATGGTTATTGGAAAGAAATTCTGAACAGTGATTCTGAAGTTTATGGAGGAAGTAACCATGGAAACATAGGAGGAGTAGAAGCATCTATGACTCCCTCTCACGGCAGGCCGTACTCTATTTCTGTCACAGTTCCTCCGCTGGGATTGATATTTTTTAAGTGGATGGCATAAATAATTTTCTCATAGGAGAAAGATTATGGAACGATATATCTGTATTCATGGACACTTTTATCAACCTCCAAGAGAAAATCCCTGGCTTGAATATGTGGAGCTTCAGGATTCAGCATATCCTTATCATGACTGGAATGAAAGAATTACTGCAGAGTGTTATGAGCCAAATACTGCTTCAAGAATCTTAGATCCTGAATGGATGGTTGTTGATATTGTAAATAACTACTCAAAGATAAGTTTTAACTTTGGACCAACTCTTCTTTCCTGGATGGAAAAAAACAACCTGAAGTATATGAAGCTATAATAGAAGCTGATAAATTCAGTAGAGAAAGATTTTCTGGACATGGATCAGCAATTGCTCAAGCATACAACCATATGATTATGCCCCTTGCAAACAGGCAGGATAAATATACGCAGGTTTTATGGGGAATTGAAGACTTTAAAAAGAGATTCGGAAGATATCCTGAGGGAATCTGGCTTCCTGAAACTGCTTGTGATACAGAGACTCTTGAAGTTTTGGCAGAATTCGGAATTAAATTTACAATACTTGCCCCAAGACAGGCAAAAAGAGCTAGAAAAATAAAAAGCAGTGCTAGATGGTTTGATGTAAGTGACGGGAAAATTGATCCCACGACTGCATATTTATGCACGCTACCTTCAGGAAAAACAATATCAATTTTTTTCTATGATGGCCCTATATCTCAAGATCTAGCTTTTGGAGGTTTACTTGTAAATGGGGAGACTTTTGCTCAGAGGCTTGTTTCCGCATTTAACGAAAGTAGGCAATGGAATCAAATTGTACATATTGCCACGGATGGTGAAACCTATGGACATCATCAAAAATTTGGTGATATGGCTCTTGCCTATTGTCTACACTTAATTGAGTCACAATCCCTTGCAAATATTACAAACTATGCAGAATATCTTGCAAAAAATCCACCTACCCATCAGGTTGAAATTTTTGATAATTCTTCATGGAGCTGTATTCATGGGATAGAAAGATGGAGAGAAAATTGTGGATGTAATACTGGTAGATTTTCTGGGGCATTACAGGCATGGAGAAAGCCATTAAGAGAAGGAATGGACTGGCTCAGAGACTTTCTTATTCCTCTTTATGAAGAGAGGGCTAGAAATTACTTGAAAGATCCATGGAATGCAAGAAATGAGTACATTCATGTGATACTGGATCGCAATAAGGATAATGTGGAGCAATTTTTTAGAGAAAATGCTTTAAGAGAGCTTAGTTTTGAAGAAAAAAAAGACGTGTTAAAGCTTCTTGAAATTCAGAGAAATGCTATGCTTATGTATACAAGCTGTGGATGGTTTTTTGATGAAATTTCTGGTTTAGAAACCACTCAAGTTATGCGTTACGCAGCAAGGGTTATTCAGTTAGCAGAGGAGATATTCGATGTTTCTGTGGAAAAAGAATATCTTCAGTTTCTTGAAAAAGCACCAAGTAACATCCCTGAATTTGAAAATGGCGCAAAAGTTTATGAAATGTTTGTAAAACCGAGTATGCTTGACCTGTTAAGAGTTGGAGCTCATTATTCTATTTCTTCACTTTTCAAAGAATATCCTCAAAGCACGCAGATATTATGTTATCAGGCAGAAAACGAATTTTATGAAAAAACAGAAGCGGGTAAACTGAAGCTTGTAGTGGGAAAAACAAAAATTAAATCTGAAATAACATGGGATGAAGACCTTTTCAGCTTTGCAGTTCTTCATCTTGGTGATCATAATGTAAATGGAGGGATAAGAAAATTTATAGGTGACGAATCATTTTCTTCTATGCACAGAGAAATCAGAGAATCCTTTGATAAAGGAGATATTCCTGAAGTAATACGACTTATGGATAGACATTTTGAAACAAATAACTATTCTTTATGGCATCTCTTTAAGGATGAACAAAGAAAAATCTTACATCAGGTAGTTTCACCTGTTTTTGAAAGCGTTGAAATGTCATTTAGAAAAATATACGAAGACAATTACTCTCTTATGAATTTCTTCCGTAGTCTTCAGATCCCTCTTCCAAAACCGCTGGCAGTAACAGCAGAATATGTGATAAACAAGGATCTCAAGAGAATTTTTGAAAACGAGTTAGATATTGAAAAACTGGAAAGTCTGATAAAGGAATTAAAAAAGTGGTCGATAGAAATTGATAAAGCAATAATTACCTTTGTCAGCACATCATGGCTTAACAGTTTTCTTGAGAAAATAAAACAACAGCCTGAAGAAATTTCATATATTGAAAAGGTCGAAAAAATTTTGAGTCTGTTAAAATCATTGAATATTGAACCCGATATATGGAAGCTTCAAAAAGAAATTTTATTTATTGGCAAAAATATCAGTAGTTTAATGAAAGAAAGAGCATTAAAAGGAGATGACTTTGCAAATAGATGGATTGAAGTATTTCAAGCATTATGCAATTATTTAAAAGTAAAAATACAGTAATATTCAAAAGGTAGGTAAGTTGAGAATTCCATGTTCTACATATAGGTTACAATTTAATCATAGATTTACTTTTTCAGAGGCAAAAAAAGTTATTAAATATCTTTATGAACTTGGCATTACTGAAATATATGCATCTCCTTATTTAAAAGCGAGCAAAGGAAGTCTGCACGGTTATGACATTGTTGACTACAATAGTCTGAATCATGAAATTGGAACAGTAAAAGATTATGAAGATTTTATAAAAAAGCTTGAAAAATATAAGATGGGACAGATTTTTGATTTTGTTCCAAATCATATGTGTATTACTGATAGTAGTAATCTATTATGGATGGATGTTTTGGAAAATGGACAGAGCTCTCTTTACTCTGATTTTTTTGATATAGACTGGCATCCTGTTAAAAAAGAGCTTGAAAATAAAATTTTGCTTCCTATCCTTGGCAATTACTACGGACTTGTTCTTGAAAATCAAGAATTGAAATTAATTTTTCATAATGGTGCTTTTTTTATAGACTATTATGAGCACAGGCTGCCAATAAGACCTCAAACATATATTAAAATTCTTAATTTTAGAATTGAAGAACTTGAAAAAAGTCTTTCTTCTAATTCTTCTAATTTGATGGAACTATTAAGTATAATCACGGCTCTTAATTATTTGCCAACCCATATAGAAAGAGATCCTGAAAAAATTAAAGAAATACATAGAGAAAAGGAAGTAATAAAAAAAAGATTATGGAATCTTTACCGAGAAAGTCAGGAAATAAAGAATTTTATATATGAAAATGTGAATATATTTAATGGAATTAAAGGTGAACCAAGAAGTTTTGATCTTCTTGATGAACTTTTAAATGAACAGGTTTACAGAATTTCTTACTGGCGTGTTGCTTGCGAGGAAATAAACTACAGGAAATTCTTTGATATAAATGAACTGGCTGCTATAAAAATGGAGAATCCAGAGGTCTTCAAAGAATGTCATAGATTTGTATTTCAGCTTATTAAAGAGGGAAAGATAACAGGTTTAAGAATTGACCATCCTGACGGCCTTTATAATCCTTCTGAGTATTTTAAGGATTTACAAAAAAACTGTTTTATTCAGATTCAGATAGCCAACTTTGAAAAAGTTCAGAAAAAAGTTTCTGATTCTTCAGAAGAAGTCAACGATATTGCACTATTTAAAGCTGAAACTGAAGAGATTGAAAAAATTATATCTGATGAGTATGAAAAAACAATAGCAGATCAACCAGATTTTAAACCTTTCTACATAGTTGGAGAAAAGATTTTGATGAGAGGTGAAAAAATACCTGATAAATGGGGGATTCATGGCAGCACAGGCTATGTTTTTTTAAATTATTTAAATGGAATTTTTATAAAAATAGATAATACAAAACCATTTGATGGAATATACAAAAATTTTACAGGGAAAAAAATCGAGTTTAATGAAATAGTTTATGAAAGTAAGAAAATGATAATGAAACTCTCTATGGCAAGTGAAATTAACACTCTTGGGCATCATCTTAACACGCTATCAGAAAAAGATAGACGTACAAGAGATTTTACTTTAAACAGTCTTACCGATGCTATTGTTGAAGTTATTGCCTTTTTTCCTGTTTACAGAACGTACATTAATAATTTAGAGATGGATGCCAGAGATAGAAAATACATAGAAATTGCAGTCAGTCGCGCCAAGAAGAAAAATCCTGATATAGAAGAAACTATAGAATATCTTAAAAATGTTCTTTTACTTCAATTCCCTGATTATTTTAATGAAGAAGACAGAATGCAGTGGTTTAATTTTGTTATGAAATTTCAACAGATAACAGGACCTGTTATGGCAAAGGGAATGGAAGATACAGCTTTTTATATTTATAATAAACTAATTTCACTTAATGAAGTTGGAGGAATGCCTGATAAGTTTGGAATCACTCGAGAAACATTTCATGGACAAAATATAGAAAGACTGAGACAGTATCCCTATGAACTTATTACCACTTCAACACATGATACAAAAAGAAGTGAAGATGTAAGAGCAAGGATAAATGTTCTTTCTGAAATTCCAGATGATTGGAAGAAATGTCTTAGTAAATGGAATAAAATAAATAGAAAGAAAAAAATATTAGTTGATGGTAAAAGAGTTCCTGATAAAAATGAAGAATACTTGCTTTATCAAACTCTTATTGGCACATGGCCTTTTAGATTCTTAAATGATGAAGATTATACAAACTTTAAGGCAAGAATTAAAAAATACATGGTAAAAGCGTTAAGAGAAGCACAGTCAAATACAAGCTGGATAAATCCATTTACCCTTTATGAAGATGCGATGACTATATTCATAGAAAGAATATTAGACGGTAAAGATAACAAATTTCTAGATGATTTTATAGAGTTTGAGAAAAAGATTTTCCATTATGGTATATATAACTCTTTATCTCAAACTCTTCTTAAAATAACATCTCCTGGAGTGCCTGACTTTTATCAAGGTACAGAGATATGGGATTTTAGTCTTGTTGATCCTGATAACAGAAGAGATATTAATTTTGAATTAAGAAAAAAAATGCTTGCAGAGTTAAAAAATTTTTATCAACAAAATGGTGCTTTAAAACTTGTAAAAGAATTGATAGAAAACAGAGAAGATGGGAAAATAAAAATGTATGTGATTTATAAAACTCTTAATTTTAGAAAACGCCATAGATATCTTTTTGAAAAGGGAGAATACATACCCCTTGAAGTATTTGGAGAAAGATCAAATAATATTTGCACTTTCGCGCGCCGAATAGGTCAAAAGGTAGTAATAGTTGCTATAGCAAGATTTTTTACAGAACTTATTTCAGACAAAGAAGTTTTTCCTTTTGATGTTGAATGGAAAAACTCATTTATAGCAGTTCCATTTGCTGAAAAGGGAGAAAAATACAGGAATATTTTCACTGATGAAGTAATTGAAGCAAATGATAATGAGAGAACGAATATTTTAATGCTTTCTAAAATATTTGTTACTTCTCCTGTGGTTTTACTTGAGAAGATATAAAACATGTTCAAAGTAAGTCTTGAATAAAATAAAAATAGAAAATTAGTAACTACAACTGTAGCAACCTTTTTGTCTTTTCTGATTCTGAGGAATTAATTACTTTGCAGAGAGATTATATTTGAGGAACATCTAGATTGACTAAAATAAATTTTTACTGGTAAAGTATTTATTAAATTCTTAAAAGAGAGGAGGGGATGAACTGGATGCCCTCTATAAATGTTAGGGATATGGATTCATTTGAATCGGCGTTAAAAATGTTCAAAAAACAGTGTGAAAGGGAAGGAATCCTTTCTGAAATTAAAAAAAGAGAACATTATGAAAAACCGAGTGTTAAAAGAAAAAAGAAAGTTCTTGCCGCAAAAAAGAAATTAGCAAAAAAAATGAAAATGTTATCTAAGTAAATTCTATGTGGTGAATGTAACAGGAGATTCTCATAAAAGAGAATCTCCTGATTTTATTTAATTTTAATCAGGAGGACTAATGAAACTTATAAAGTTATATCAAAAAGCCATTCAAGTAGGGATTGAAAATGATCCAAGAGGTAAAAACGAAGTTTTAAAAACTCTTGAAAAAAGAAAAAAGGATTATCAATCGCTTTCTGACAAGAAAAAGGAGTTTTTTGATATAGAGTCTCTTAAAAATCCATACAGTGATTCGAGAATTCTTTATGGTACAGGTGAGGAAGACATCAAGAACATACTTGTTGGCATAGATATGGAAGTTGGAGAAATTGTTCTAGCAGATTCATTGAGAAAAAATGGTAACAAAGTGGATCTTATTCTTGCACATCATCCTGAAGGTGGCGCATATGCTCGACTTTTTGCTGTAATGGATATGCAAGCAGGTATTCTTGGAAGATTCGGAGTTCCTATAAATATAGCTGAAAGCCTTATAGAAGGGCGGATGAAAGAAGTCGAGAGAAGGCTCATGCCCGTAAATCATACCAGGGCTGTAGATGCAGCAAGATTGTTTAATATTCCATTTATGTGTTTGCATACACCAGCAGATAATATGGTGGCAACATATTTACAGAAACTTTTTGATGAAAAAAAGCCCTATACACTTGATGATGTAATAGAACTTCTTCTTGAGATTCCAGAATACAGAGAAGCTGAAAAGAATAGCGCTGGACCAAAAATTTTAATTGGTAATAAAGACAGAAAAGCAGGAAAAATATTTGTTGATATGACAGGTGGAACAGAAGGCTCAAAAGATATATTTCAGAGCGTTGCTTTAAGTGGTATAAATACAATAGTAGCAATGCATTTAAGCGAAGAACATCGAAAAGAAGCAGAAAAGAATCATATAAATGTTATCATTGCAGGACATATAGCCAGTGATACTGTTGGATTAAATTTACTTCTTGACAGAGTTACTGAAGGAGAAAATATAACATTTTTAGAATGCTCAGGATTTAAACGTATTAAAAGGCATTAAGCCTTTTGGAATGCATTATCAACAACTTTTAGAAGAAATAAAAAATAGGATAGACATTGTTGATTTAATCACTGAATATATTGATTTGCAGAAAACAGGTCAAAATTATAAATCTCTATGTCCATTTCATGCAGAGAAAACTCCTTCATTTGTTGTAAGCCCTTCTAAACAAATTTTTCACTGCTTTGGCTGTGGAAAAGGCGGTGATATTTTTACTTTTCTTATGGAATATGAAAAAATCAGTTTCATTGAAGCTGTTTCAATGCTTGCTAAAAGAGTTGGGCTGGAATTTAAACCTGTAAACAAAAGCATGTCTCAAATTTCTAAAGAAAAACTTTATGAACTTTATGAAACGGCAAGTAATTATTATATTGAACAGTTAAAGTCGTCTGAAAAAGCAAAAAACTATCTGAAAAGTAGAGGAATTAATGAAAAGAGCATAGAAATATTTAAAATCGGATATGCTTCTGGAGAAAAAAATCTTCTATATACCTTTTTAAAGGGAAAAGGCTTTGATGATAATTTAATTAATTCATCTGGTCTGGTCAATAACAATAATGACTTTTTCAGAAATAGAATTATTATTCCAATTCTGGATTTAACAGGTAGAGTTGTAGGATTTGGTGGAAGGCTATTAGATTCAACATCCCAACTTCCAAAATATATTAATTCTCAAGATACTCCGATATTTAAAAAAGGAGAAAATCTTTTTGGATTGTGGCACTCAAAACAGTATATTCGTGAAAAAGGATATGTAATGATAATGGAAGGTTATATGGATGTTATTCTCTGTCATCAGTATGGTTTTAAAAATGCAGTTGCACCTTTAGGAACCGCTCTCACTCAGGAACAATTAGAAAAAGCAAAAAGAATTTTTAATAATTTGAAAAAATTTACTAACAGGATATTATTAATATTTGACGGAGATGAAGCAGGAGTTTTAGCTGCGCAAAAGTCGTTATTGCCACTATTTTATGGAGGATTTATTGCAAAGATAGTGTTATTGCCTGATAAAGAAGACCCTGCAAGTTTTTTACAAAAATACGGAGAAAAAGCATTTAAAAATCTTATTTCAAAAGCCTTGTCTCCTGTGGATTTAATTATGAAAATTTATCTAGAAAAAAATTTAAATGAGGGAATTCATAAGTTTCTTATCATTTTAAGCTATATCGAAGATCCAATATACTGTGATGAACTTATAAGAGAACTTTCTGAAAAAACCGGTGTCAATGAGAGTGCACTTAGAGATCAACTTAAAAGGATTGTTTACAGTAAAAGCTCAAAAAGCCATAAGAATTATAATAATGATATCAAAATTCTATCAGTTCCTAAAGAAGAGGAGATTCTTCTTCGTATAGCTATATCACATTCAGAAAAAATCAATTACATATTTCAGAAGATTAATATTGAAGATTTTGAGAATGAATTGATAAAGAACATTTTTCTTAAAATAGAGAAACTACACAATCATGGTCAATTTTCAACAAATAAATTGTTAAATATTCTTAATGAAGCTGAAAAAGCCTTTATATCAAAATTGATCATTAATTCTCAGATTGATGAAGATTTGATAATACAAAATATGAATGATTGCATTAAAAATCTTGCACTAAAATCAATTGATAAAAAAATAAAAAAAACTGCCAAAATAGGTGATGAAAAAATTCTCAGCGAACTTATTAAAATGAAAAAGACTATTATGAGAAACTACAATGGATAAAGATTGTGTAGAGAAGTTTTCCGAAGATGACAGACTTATTGATAAATCATCACAAAATTATGATTCCTTAAAGCTTTACTTTAAATGTATAAGTTCATTTCCTGTATTATCAAAACAGGAAGAAACAACTCTTGCCAAGACTATTAGTAATAAAAAAACTGAATTAATAAAAGAACTTCTTTATATTCCTTTTATTCAGAGAAAAATTTATGAGCTAAGTAATATTTTTTCAAGTAATCCTGAAAAAGCTAAAGAAATATTATCTGATGATGAAGAATTAGACATTGAACAAATTAAAGAAATATTTATTAAAGTTTCAGAAAATGTAAAAAAAATTAT
>Ga0116180_1002662_pt1 | contig 13996 bp, 15 predicted proteins | sample AD_UKC073_MetaG_FD_89804 | JGI IMG/M metagenome (GOLD analysis project Ga0116180, IMG submission 89804) | Active sludge microbial communities of municipal wastewater-treating anaerobic digesters from USA - AD_UKC073_MetaG | ecosystem: Engineered > Bioreactor > Anaerobic > Digestate | place: USA...
GTAGGCCGTCCACCCAGGAAGCCCGTGGTGCGGTATCACGAGTTCATGTACCAGGCCGCCAGTTGGGATCAGGCCCGTCGCGTTGTGGCCAAGGTCGAGTGGCACCAAGACGAGTTATTCCCCTTTACACAATTTGGGGTCGCGATGGCAAGCTCATTAGCCCGATCCATTTCGCTGGAATGGGCTCCCTTCCTGATAGTTCTCGGCGGACTCGCGGCAGTAGTAGGCGGACTTGCGTGCTTAGCTAAAGATGAGCATCCTCAGGGGGTGTAACTGCATGGCAGCAGGCATGAGGGATCGGATTGTAGTTCTTGGCCGCCCCAGTTCTGGCAAGAGCGTCTACCTTTCTGTGCTGTACCAGCAGCTTTGGGATAGCCCTGGCGACTTTACCATGAGGGCTGCGGATGGGATAACTCACGCTGCTTTGCTGCGTGATTTCTCATCTCTGCTGGAGGGAAGGTGGCTGGCGGCAACACAAGCTCTTCGCCAGATGGAACTGGAACTGATTTATCGCAACAAGCGTATACCGTTCACAATGCTGGACTACCCTGGTGAGCTGTACCGCCGAATGTTTTTTGAGAAGCGAGTTGACAGCCCCGAAATGGAGGTCCTTTACGAACACCTGAGCCGTGCACTAGGGGTCATTCTCCTGATCGATCCGAGGGATGTGGTTGATGGGGGGGAGGCCCAGCTGGACACAGAATACGCCGCCATCCAGGTCGTTGAGCACTTTGCCTCGCAATTCAACAGTGACAGCCTTCCGTTGGTCCTTGTACTCACGAAACGCGACGAGAACCAGGATTTGATTCAGCGGAGCGGGGGTCTCGCTGGCTTTGTGCGTAAATACATGCCACGGCTATGGAAATTGCTTAATGGAGTGCCAATCGTTCATCTTTCCGCAGTCAGAACTGTGCCTACTGACGACAAAAACAGCCGAGTACCATGGCTGCCAAGTTCCGATGAGCAAGTGGTGATTCCGATTCGGATGATCCTCAACAGGCTGGAAGCCAATAGCGCACCACGCCCGAGCCAACTTGAACAGAAATGGCACACGCTTCGAATGCGCTACTGGCAACCAGTATTAAGCGTCCTTGTAGGGGTATTTCTCTTCCTTTTCTTCTTCGTTGTCGGCGTTTGGGTGGCCTCTTGATGATACATTGTGACAAGCACGTCTTCGCTCATCGCGGGCATTATCGCACTCTGCTGAGTTCTGACTCGCTGCAGGTCAGTGAGATCGAGCAGCTTGAGCAATACCATTTTGGTCAGACGAACGACCCAACTTACCTCGAATCACTGCGTCAGGAACCTGGCTTGATGCTGCACCGCCTCAAGAGCAGCCGTTTCGCGCTGACGCGGGTGGTCAAAGGACCACTGGATGCTGGCGGGCGGAGTACGCTGGCATTCGTGTCATTAGTCTTTCCAGAGTCGGCCTGGCTTACTAGCATCGCCAGCAATCTCATTTCAATCGTTCAATTGCCTGGAACAGTCTGGGACGGTCGCACGCCAGTAGTTGATGTTCAGGAGCCGCAACCGCTACCCTTGGGAGAAGGCTACAGCGTTCGATTGGCGGATGATTTGGTGGCGCAGTATCAAGCTGCCTCTGCATGGGGAGCCTCGTTGCTGTGCTTTTCAGACACCATTAGCTTGCGAATAATCGCCCATGTTGCCGCGACAGCAGCAACAGAAGACCTGCAACGCTTCTCGTTTGCATATCGTGCCTTGTCGGACGCCGTGCCTGTAGGAATTAATGTGCTGGATCGTCGCTACACGCCTAGCGGAACGGCAAGCGCGACGAAATGGTTTGAGCATGATAATAAGATCTCATCCAAGACATCATTAGTATACACTCAGGCACGAACCCCGAGGCCGTTCGGAAACCCGATTGAGGACGTTTCGGTGGACCAGAGCTATAAGGAACCAGTCCCCATGGATAAACAGAATAAACAGCCTGGAGAGGGGCTTCTCAAGGTGGTTGCGGTAATGTCCTTGTTGACCTTATTTGCTGTTGCACTTCTGTGGATGCAAGCGCCCCGAGCAACACCAGGTAGCAGCTGGGCTGTAGCAACATCTGATGGTGGGTTAATCGATAGGGCTAAACAGATACAGGACTCGCTGAATGATGTGCTGAAGAATGCCTCCGATACCGAGAGGCAACTCAAGGAAATTCTGGAGAAGCAGGCCGCGCTGGAGCAGCAAGTTAGCGCAATTAGCGGAAAGCAGGCTGAATTCGAGAAGTTGCTCTCAGACACTTCCGAGAAGCTCCAGAAAAGCGTTGCAGACGCACAGGCAAATTTGGAAAAGAAGGTTGACGCGCTAAAACCGGCGCAAAAGGAGGAAACCGGCGCATCCGAAACACCTTCTCAGGATAAGAAATAGTTCGACCTGCAATCTGTTGTAAAATGGTGCTGAAGTGATTCGTTGGACTTGCGAGAAGTGTGGGTTCTCTGGGCTATATAATGCCCAACCAGGTCAGCAGATAAGATGCCGTGGCTGCCAGAACACTGCGGTCGCAACTGCGGAGGGATTAGGTTCTCGACGACGCATGACGATTGCCCAAAGCGGTGACAGGTGTGCGGGCCGCATCGCCAGTCTCGGCGTCCGCCCCGTCCACGGACTTGTCCTTGCCATAACCATGACCATCGTTGCTGGCGCCTATTTGTACAGCAGGAGCACATGGTGGTTGCCCGAAGGAGTTTTAACAGACCTGAGGGACCCCGAGGTAAGCAGTGCAGTCGGCATGATTGTGTCCACCATCCAGAAGACCCTTCCCAGTGGACGCATTTTGGACATTCCCATCGCGACTGGCAGTTGTTTTCTGATTAGCCCGGATGGAGTGGCTCTCACTAATCGACACGTTGTTCAGGAGCTGAAGGAGTTTCAAGCTTCACCCCTCAAGGCCAGGCTTGAATTGGAACAGACCATTAGGCTGGAGGTCAAGTTCTACGTCTTTATTCGGGAGGATCAGTACGAGGCCGAGGTGCTCCATACTGGCGGCAGCTACGATGAGGATTATGCCATCCTGAAGCTGCCCGTGCGTAACCCCGCGCGATACTTTCGCTTGTGTGATTCTATAGCGTTGGACCGCGGCGACACCGTGTTTGCACTTGGGTATCCTGGAATCGCTCGGAAGCCACTCTCAATTCAGGAGGGCGCCGAGGAGGTTACGCGGCAAATGATTGCAGCGACGGTCGGTTCACGGTTAAGGCAGCAGTTTAAATTGCGAGACTTTGAGTATGTACAGACGAAGGGAGCTATTACTCGAATAGTTCAGGAAGGTTCGAGAACATGGATTGAACATGATGCGGCGATACACCACGGAAGCAGTGGAGGACCTCTGCTGACATCTGATTGCCGCGTTGTTGGCATTAACACGAGAGGGCAAGGACCAGTTGTTGGGGATGAAGAAGGCAACCGCGATATTGCTCCGATCTTGCAATATGCTCTTGGCCTTGGACATGTGAAGAGAGAGATTGTGCCTCACGCTCCAGCGGCAGTATGGCGTTAGGCCCGTGGCGAGGAGACTTATGTCTGTAAACTTTAAATGCAGCACGTGCGGGAAGCAGTACGCTGCTCCTGAGTCGAGAGCAGGTCAAGCCATTAAGTGCTCAGAATGCGGTGAACTCTTGCGTATACCAGACTCACGCAGAGCAGAAGACGCATCAATCGAGTATGGGGCACCAACTCCCTCGTGGTTTCTTCCGATTGTGATATGGCTGTTTATGAGCTGCTTGGGTGGCATGTCTGGATTCGTGTATGGCCACTGGTTTCGGCATTAACAGAGTGAGAGGGTTGTCAGACGCGGCATCATTAGGTGGCGTGAAGTTGAGCAACTGAAACGTGAAGGCAATCTTATAATGGATCCACTGACTCTGCTCGGCCTGGCAGCCATCGGTTATGCGATATTCCACGAAAGCGCTGAGGAGCGCCAGCGTCGTGAGCAGCAGGAAGCTGAGAGGCGGGCTAAGGAACAGGCGGAACGTGCAGAGAGAGAACGATGGGAGCGGGAGCAACTGCGGCAGGAGCAGATTCGGCGGCAAGAGGCTCAAAGGCGCGAGGAGGAGAGACGCAGGTCCGCATTTAGCACAACTCGCGAGTGCTTTTCAAAGGAGTACGTGTCATTCACGCGCATGCGCACCTACATCACCTGCCCTCAGAAGTTCAAGCTGCTGTACCTGGATCACTGGCCAGAAAAGGATGATTTACTTCAGTTTGGCAAGGGTCGCCTGGTTCATAAGATGATCGAGTCGTACCTGCGTCTGTCGCCGGGCGCGTTGAATTAGGCCACTGATGGGCGCGTTATAACCGGCCAGTGGACCTTGCGTCTGTATACCTCATTTGCCCTTCTCGGTGCAAGCTTCTTCTTCCTTCATCCTCGCGGCCTCTTTATTTCTGAGCCGGTAGCTCTTGCCGGTGATGGTGATCATCGTGTCCGTTGAATGAACCGCATGGCAGGTTGGGTCTGGGCCGGGCATGGTTCAGCGGACGGGCGGCGTAGATGTGGCGGGCGTAGTCGCCTGCGCTTTCTTCCACCGGTCCGGCAGCCACTCGTCGAGGCGACTCACGGGCGTGTTCTGAAGGCCGGTCAGCAGTTGGGTGAGGTACACCTGCGGGTTGATGCCGTGCCGCTGGCAGGTGCTGGTGATGGTGCTGATCACGGCGGCGGTCTGGCTGCCGCCACGCTAATAGCTAAAAAGAGGCAGCCGCCAGAACGGCACTGCCTCTTCTGGCTATCCCAGCAGGTTCGTAATGTTGCGAACCTGTATCGCGGGTTAACCTCATGCGGAGCTCGATATCGGAGCTCCCGCCGGAGTCCTCTGTTTCACCGGCTGCAGGCTCCTCTGCGTCCCATCATTCAGCCGGAGCACTATCCGCCCATCAACGTGAGCAGTCACGCTGTGCCATCCGGTCAGCGACTGCAGCTGCTCCATGATCCGTCTCCGCAAGTGCTCGTCCGGCCCTACGAGCTGATCCCAGAAGCGGCTCAGATCCTCGGCAAACTGATCCATCTGGGTATCGTAGCTATCTCCGCCATCGTTCCAGCCGCCGAAGTGGTGCCAGATTTCGGAGGGGCTCAGCCTTTCCTGAGCCTCGGGCGTGACGTAGACCAGCGTCTCGTACTCGCTGGCGTCCTTGCGCAGGTCTGCCGGCGGTATAGCCATCGGCACGTTCGACCGGAATATCTTCCCATCGGTCGTGTGTGCCGTGATGACCAGCGACTCTACGCAAATCAACTGCCCTGACCAGAGCCAATCCTCGTGCAGCACCTTCCCCGCCTCGACCTGCACCTTGGTGATGCCCGGCAGCTCCGCCCAGCTGTACCCGTCATAACTGCTCTCGATTTCGACCGGTACGAACGGCTGCTCGAACGTGCCCAGCGCCGCCAGCAGGTGCACGTTGGCCTCATCAGCGTCGTCCTCTGCAGCAGCCGAGTTCCATCGGTAGCAGCGATCCAGCGTGTAATCCTCCGGCATGGCCACCTGCACAGGCTCAGGATCATCACCGGCCAGCAATCCCACGCGGTAGGTCGGCACTGCCTCAGGCAGCTGGATGCCCAGCTCCCGTGATCGCAGGTATTCCTTAAAGGGCAGCCGATGCCATTTGCGGCGCTGGACGAACCGATATGCCTCCAGCTCGATGGCGGCCTTGAGGCTCTTGAATGCCGCGTTCTGGACAACTTGCGTTCTGGCCGGCAGCATCAGGCAGATATCCGTGGGCTCGCCGGTCAGGTCCGCCAGGAAATGCAGACCGTGCTCACTGATCGGGTGGTAATTGAACCCGACCACCTGCCCGTGGAAGTTGACCAGCACGTTGTCGTAGTAGTGACGGGTGTCCTTGCTGCAGTGGTGCCAGGGGCTGAGCTTATCCGCTTCGACAGCCTCGATCCGGCAGCCCAGCTCAGGATAACGCGCCGCCCGCGCGGAAACGAATGGTATCTGAGTACAGAGGTGATCATCCACGACAACCTGCATACCGGTGAATACGGCATTTCGTTCGACAGCTTCCGGTGTCCACTTCTCATCCGGGAAGCTCAGGACGGTGCCCTCGACCGGCTCGGGATAATCCCGCACCGTCATGAGCCCACCTGTCCAGCCGTTCTCATCAATGGTGACGATCTGTCCTTTGGAGCGGATGGTGACTTCCCGAGGCGCAAGAGAGAATAAGCCCACACCGGCAGGATCCTCGCTTTGCTCCAGTTCATCGTTCCAGCCTGATCCGCCCAAGTCCAGCAGCTTGGCGAAAGTCTCGATGCCGCTGCCATTATCCTGTACTACCACCGTGCCATCGGGGCGATTGGTGATCTCGACGCTTGTGGCGCCAGCACGACGGGCATTCTGAAGAATCTCAATGATCCTACCTTCCAGCGTGCCCGTGAAGAGGCGACTGGCTTTGGTCAGCAACCGCGGGTTCACCTTTGCTTGTATGGTCTTCATGCTTACTGTCTCCATGTTGAGGTGAGTCGAATGCCGAAAGGCGATGCTCGACCTTCTCGACAAAGTCCATTCAGCGGCTCATAACGCTTGAGGGTTCAAGTGGCGGCAGGCCCTTTTGACTTCTGGCTTCCTGGCACTGTTCATCGCCTGCCCGCATGCCCACGCAGACATTGGGACGTGTGGGATAGATGCTGCAGCGATGATCAGCACCCAGACACTGACACGGATGGCCACCCGCAAGCAAGACACAGCGGGTCTCGTCGGCCAGATCATCTATCGTGGGCTTCCATCCACCAACGTCCGCTTCCAGAAGTCTGGGTTCGCGAAGTCCGTCCAGTTCGTAGGCCTCGACCAGCAATGCACCACTGCAGCAGGCACCGCAGCAATCGCACTCGCAGGCGGCTTTCTGATCTTCGCACATCGGCTGCTGCTGATTATGCGACGCCCTCAAATTCACGGGCGAAGCGGCTCTTGTTCCGCCTCGTCGTCCTCCTCAATCACCTCCTCTTCCACGTGCTCCCTCACATCCACCACTCGGTACACGTCAGTCCATGTCTTTCCGCATTTCAGGCACCGGGTCTTGCATTCGTATTCGTCCTCGAAATCCGAGAGCATCAACCGGTCACAATCCAACTCATCATGTCCGCAGTAGGGGCATGTCTGTGCTCCGCTCTTCAGGTAGGCAGTCTTCTGTTCTTCAGTCATGGGTTTCTCCTGCCCATCTCACACGGCCTCCATGGCCGCAGCTAAAAGTTAAGAAAGAGAGGCCAGCCCGTTGATGGACTCGCCTCTCTCTGTTTGCCGGATTCTACGCAGCGGCTCCGGGGGTGTCCCTGTAGTTGGACCCCAGCGACTCCGGGCTGGCCTTGGCGTGGATACCCACCGGCATGACCACCCACTTTACCCGCCGATCCGCCCAGTCGTAGAAGACCGCCGGGTACTGGTGGATGTCGCCGTTGGTCGCGGGCGTGTTCTGTTTGACCTCGATGAGCACGTTTTTGCCGGTCAGGGTCTTGAGCACGTCCTCCAGGAACTGCGGGTTGAACCCGGTCAGAATCAAACTATCGCCACCGCCAAGGAACCGGCTTGTGACCTGCCCGGATGATTCGCCGTTCTCGGCTGACTTGGCTGTCACGGTGGTCTGATCGGCAGCCAGCCGGACCTGCACACCGGGGCTATACGAGGCACAGGCCGTGCTCACCTCGCGAACGGTGGTCAGAAATTCCTGCCGGTCCAGCATGAACTTCGACTCGTTCTTCGGCACCACGTCACGCCAGCAGGGGAAATGACCGTCGATTTCCATGCCGTGCAACACCCAGCCGTTGCCGACCACGTACAGGCTCGACGGGCTTTTCTCGCCCTTGGCATCCTGGTTTTCCTTCACGTACAGCTTGAGCGTGCCCGGCTCGTACTGCTCGGTCAACCGCACGATCATCTGGCACAGTCGGGCGGGCAGGATCACGGCCATATCCTGCGCCGAGGCTTCTGGCCTTCCAATCTCGATCACCACCATGCGGCGACCGTCGGTGGCGACCATGTGCATCCTTCCGGCCTTCACTTCGAGCAGCACCCCGTTGATGGCGTACCGGGTGTTCTCACGGGCCACGCCGACCAGTGCGGTTTGCAGGCTTTCCCTGAAGGAACCAGTGGGCAAAGACAGCATCCTGCCTTCCGGCTGCAGCGGGATATTCGGGTATTCATCGGGCGTCATGATCGCGAGTCGGTGGTGAGCATTGCCGCCGTTGACGATCAGGTGCTCATCCTCTTGCCAAATTGAACAGACGGGGTTCGATCCGGTCTTCACCCGCTGCAGCAATTCCCTGCAGGGCACAAGACAACGGGGCATCTCGCCCTCGGCGGGCAGATGGACGGTCAGGCTCAATTCGAGGTCCGTGCCTGCCAACCAGAGCCGCCCATCGGCAGCATCCATCCGGACGTGCTGCAGAACAGGCTTACTGCCGCGGTTTGCCAGCACACGGTTAATCTTTTCCAAGGCTTTGACCATCGACTTACGTTCGATGGTCACCTTGGCCTCTGTCGTTATTGTCATGTGGGTTCCTTTCCGTAGGGGATCGATTTAGTGCTTGTTCAGGATTGATGAATAAGAGAGCCGGGTAGGCCGGGCAGAGGGGTTGCAGGTTCGCAAAGTACGAACCTGTGCTTGGTCTATGCGATCAGGCCACGAAGCAACCGTGCAGGCAATTCACGGGTGCAACCGCCTCGATAATCCGGCGGAACACGTTCGCGAGGACACCCTGGCCCATGATCTCGCCCGCCCGGGTTTTCGCTGGGCCAAGGTCGTATTCAGCAGGCAGACCCGTGATGGCCTTTACTTCAGGCAGGGTGAGCCAGCGAAACCAGCCCTCTCTGCCGGGCCGCACGTCCTTCACAATGGGGGCGTCACCCTGACCGGCGAAGTACCGCTTGGAAATGGTCTGAACGGCAGGCGTTTCCGGTGTGAGCTGCTGACTAGCAAAGCCGTTACCCTTGCCGGTCTGCCTGGCCCAGTGCTCGAATAGCCATCGCTTGCCCGGATCACTTACATGGAACCATTCGCACTCGGGGTGATTCGGCGGTAACAGGATCTCAGCCAGCGTATGCCGCTCCGGTTTCAGGTGCGGCCATGAGATTGGCCCATTTGTGGCGACAATGACGGCACGCTTCCGCGTAGTCAGTGCCCCGAACTCCATGCCGCTGATGATCTGGTGATCCACGTTGTAGCCCATCCGTGACAGGATGCTCATGGTCACCTGCCCGATTTCGGACTCCACGTAGGCCGGGACGTTCTCAATCAGCACCGTCCGGGGATTGCACTGATCCACCACCAGCATCGCCCAGAAGGACATGTCGGCCAGATCGTGATCAACCGGACCGGTTATCTCCCGCTTCTGGTTGCCCGCCTGCCGTCTTTTCTGGCTGAATGGCTCACAGGGGATGCCCATCGTGAGCAGATCCACCTGGGGCAACTGGCGAAGATTGAATTGGCTGATGCACCCGCAGAACATGTGACCGGCATGGTTGCTCTGCCAAATGTCCGCGTAATCCGGGTTGATTTCCAGGGCAAACTTCGAGCGGTATCCCGCTTGGCTTGCAGCCTCGTCCAGCAAACCACCGCCCGAGAATACCGAACCCATCGATCCGTCTGCCTTGCGGGTGGCTCGCTTGACCTCGGTATAGGCCGGGGTAATGACGATCCGGCCAAAGGACGTTTTCACCTCGACCTTGGACGCCTGCTGGATGGCCGAACGGATGTTGTTGTTGCAGTAGTCCAGGATCGGGTAACGGCCTGCCTTGCGGCCAGGCGTGACGCGGTGGTCCCCGGAAGAATCCAGGGTGATGACGATCTCATTGTTGCCGTAGGTCGTTTTGACCTTACGGCCCGGTTCAAATCCGGCCTGCTCCAGGAACTTGCCCTCTATCCAGATGCGAGGTAAGCCTCTGTTCTGGCCGATGCTCAGAACGCTGGTCCGGATGATGGACATGGAATCCTCCTGTTAAAGAAGCAGAATTGGCCTGTGGCTCGCCGGTCTTAAACTTTTAGATGGCACCGGCTGAAGCCCGGCGGCAACCGTGCGCTACAGTAAGGATGCAGAAGTTGGTGCTGCTCGTGGAGGTCATGCTGTTGTTGAAAGATTTAGAAAGGGCCTTTTGCCTGGTCAGGCCCAGTACAGATGGAATCCGCCGAGTGCCGTAAGCCGTTCCATGATGGCTTCAACGCGTTCGGCATCCTTCTGCGTGCCTTCATAGGGCGCATCAGCTCGTTCGCGGATCAGCCGCTCCAGGTCGGCGTCATATTGCGGTACCACGAACGCAGCGGCGAAGTTGCAGACGGTCTCGCCGGGTGTCCACTGCCACAGAATTACGCCACCCTTATCGCGGATATTGACGTTGCCCAGCCAAGCCTGACCGTACGCCTGGTGGACGGCTTCGATCAGCTTTCGGGAGGCATCGTTGATCAGGCCCCACGCCTCTGGTAGCCAGCCGTCACCCAGGCGCAGGCCCTCCAGAAGGGTTTTCGTGAACGCTTGCTGTTCCTGGTCCAAGTTGGTTGTGGTTTCGACGCCGGTCGGTGGCGATGGAGTATCAGGGTTGGAATCGGTCATGTGATCACCTCGTTTTTTTAAACTTGAAGGGGTTCAGAGCGATAGGGGAGAACGGGAAGGCGGTCGGATGCGGGCAAGACACATAGACGCATAGACACAGTGTTCTGCCACCGATGCTGTTGAGATGCGCTCAGCGGGATCTACTCTTCTCCATGATGGGGTGCCTGCCGTCGCCTCACTTCATCCTGCCCCTCGGTGGTCAAACACCTTGCCCTGACCGTCGATACCGAACAGGCCGTCATCAACTGCCTTCTCGATGGCCAGGCTTGCAAGTGCCTGCCACTCTCTCGCCTGATCCCGGAAATTGCAGTAGATATGCCAGAACGGCTCCTCATGTTGGACCGCGATGATGGGTATGTCCAAGTCCTGTGGCGGTATCCGGCGGCTTCCTTCTGGCAACAACCGCAGTGCATCGGGTGACAGGCTGTTCAACACGGCTTGGATGCCGATCTCGCCCATGATTTGCGATACTCGCATGAGGTCATCTACGTTGGCGGGCTTATTCAGTGATCTGCACAGCACTCTCATGGAGATCTCCTTTGTGATCTGCATTTCCACACAGTTCTTTGTGCAGGTCGGTCAAGTCCTCATCGGGGAGCAGGTCCAGCAATCGGCCGATCAGCTTCAACAAGCCGTCCATGCTGGAGTCGAGGTGGTTCAGGATGTCGTTTATCCTGGCGCTACGTTCGATGCTCATGTCATCAACTCCTTTTCGAAGCGCGCCTGGTACGCATGGACAGCTTCCATGTTCATGTCTTTGAAGTCGAGAGGACCCGAAGAGCCGCCAGCAAGATCATCACCAGCGACTCTCCGGGCCTTGAGGGGAACACGAGCATGAAGCCCAACCCGACCAGGCACAGAAACATGTGTCTATGTGTCTATGCGTCTACGCCGCCACCACCGCTTCCTCGGGCTGATAATTGCTGCCCAGCGAGTCGGGTCCCGGCTCGACCTGGATATTCACCGGCATGACCACCCATTTCGTGCGCCGGTCGGCCCAGTTGTAGAACACCGCCGGATACGGGTAGACCTTGCCATCCGTTCCCAGCCGGTTCTGCTGGACTTCGATCAGCACGGTCGGCCCACTGAGCGTCTCCAGCACGTCGATGAGGAAGTCGGGGTTGAACCCGGTGAGAATCAGGCTATCCCCGCCGCCCTGGAACCGGCCCTCGACCTGCCCGCTGGATTCGGCGCCCTCGTACGACCGGGCGGACACGGTGATCCCGTCGGCCCCCAGCCGCAGGTGCACGCCCTTGTTGTACTCGCTGCAGGCGGTGCTGACCTCTCGGAGCGTGTGGAGGAAGCCCGCGCGGTCGGCCAGGAACTTGGATTCATTCTTGGGGATCACGTCGCGCCAGCAGGGGAAGTGGCCGTCGACTTCCATCGTGTGCAGCACCCAGCCCGAGCCGATCAGGTACAGGTCCGACGGGGTCTTCTCGCCCTTGTCGTTGAAGTTGTCTTTGACGAAGAGCCGCAGGGCACCGGTCTCCTTCTCGGCCAGCCGGAGGATCTGCTGGCAGAACCGCGCCGGCAGAATCACCGCCAGTTCCTTGACCTGGGTGTCGATGGGGTCCTGCTCGAGGACCACCATCCGGCGCCCGTCGGTGGCCACCAGATGATTGCCCCTCTTGATCTCCAGCAGAATGCCGTTGATGGCATAGCGCGTGTTCTCCCGGGCCACACCGACCAGCGCCGTCTTGAGATCATCCCGGAAGGCACCGGCCTGCAGGGTCAACATGTTGCCCTCGGGCCGGAGCGGAATGAGCGGGTATTCCTCGGGCGGCAGGGTGGCCAGGCGGTGATGCACGGCGCCGCCGTTGACCACCAGAGCATCATCCTCCCGCCAGAGCTGGCAGTTCGGGGCCGAGCTGCTCTTGACCCGCTGGAGCAATTCCCTGCAGGGGGCCAGGCACCGGGGCAACTGGCCCTCGGCCGGGATGTGCAGGGCCAGACTGATATCCAGATCGGTGCCGGCCAGCCAGAGCTTGCCCTCCGCGGCGTCCATCCGGATATGGTGCAGGACGGGCTTGCTGGTGCGGTGGGCCAGGATGCGGTTGAGCTTTTCGAGGGCCTTGACCAGGACCTTGCGATCCACGGTCAGCTTGGTCTGAACTTCGGTTGCTGTGGTCATAGGGGTTCCTTTCTGTAAATGCAACTGGTTGCGGTTGGGAGTTAACGAACAGAGCGATGGGGGATTGGCAGGGGGCCTCGCAGGTTCGTAATCGTACGAACCGGTGCCTACGGGGGGTCTCAGGCCACGGCTACGGGGTTCCGCCCTGCCTGGACCTGGATCTGGCTCATGCCGGCGATGATCGGGTCCAGATCCTCCAGCGGGATGTGTATGGCGCAACGGCCGGTCAGGCCTTTGCTGTTGATGGGCTCGATGGTGACGGTCTGGTCAACTTCGGAGGCGAACAACGAGACGCCCTTGGCCTTCATGAGTCCATTACGGCCCAGTGCGTGGGTCTCCCTCCTTGAGAACATGATGGTTGTGGTCATGGATTCCTCTCCGTAAGTATTTGTGCAGCATGGTCCGCAGAAGTACGGACCATGCCGGCCTGCCCGATTACGTGACTCCGGCTGCGCTGTACTCGGCCCATTCCCGGTTGAGGCGGCTGACCTCGCGCCGGTAAACGCTGATTCCGCGCTCGCCGATTTCGAGCTTGCCGCCGCCGGGCAGGGGCAGCGTTCCCACGTAGCCGGTCAGGTTGTAATAGAGCTGACCCACTGTCGTGCCATGCAACAGCACGTCGTAGCGCGGATGGGGTTCCATGAGAGCGCAACCACGCCGGGTTTCGACCAGTTGAATGGCGGGTGTTCGGGCCATATCACGTTTCTCCCATGGGTGTTGGTGGATTGGAGCAGGTTCGTAATCGTACGAACCGATCTACTGTCAGGATTGATCTTGCGGCAGGTTCAGCGTCTCCCCGAAGGGTGCCCGCTCACCCGTGGTGGATACCCACAGCACGGGATAGTCTGGGGCTATATCGGGAAAGCTGCCGTACAGGTCGGTGAGATAAATCAGGCAGGCGGGGGTGATGCCCTGCTGATCCGCCCAGGTGAAGGCTGGCCGGAAATCCGTGCCACCACCGCCCGAGAGATTATCCAGCACGATGGGCAGATCTTCGGTGCGGTACTCGACAGCGGAATGGACCTCCGCATCCACGCTCAACACATGCACGGTGGTGGGGTAGGCCGCCAACACGTCAGATACGGCTCCGGCGAACATGGCCAGTGTGTCCGGACCAATGCTGCCCGAGGTGTCCACCGCGATGATCACTTCCGGCAATTCGTTAGAGCGCAAGCCGGGCAGCAGGATTCCACGCTGCAGGTGCCGGCGATTGGGATGTGAGCTGTCGTAGTCGTTGCGGGCGGTCCGGGTGATAAAATCCGCCAGTACCGTTCGCCAATCCACTGGTGGACGGGTATAGGCTTCCAGCAGGCGAGCGGCAATCCCGGGCA
>Ga0116180_1002663_pt1 | contig 13991 bp, 9 predicted proteins | sample AD_UKC073_MetaG_FD_89804 | JGI IMG/M metagenome (GOLD analysis project Ga0116180, IMG submission 89804) | Active sludge microbial communities of municipal wastewater-treating anaerobic digesters from USA - AD_UKC073_MetaG | ecosystem: Engineered > Bioreactor > Anaerobic > Digestate | place: USA...
CCCGCTCCGCGACCGGCGCATCGCTGTTCAGGTCGTCGAGGATGTCGTCGGCGTAGCGGGCGAAGCCGTAGAGCGCGTGCACCGCGGGACGCTGCGACGGGGCCAACAGCCGGGTGGCCAGGAAGTACGTGCGGCCGTGTTCGGCGTTGAGTCGGCGGCAGTAGCGGTACGACTCCCGGAGTTCGTCGTCGATGATCCCGGCGGCGTCGAGTTCGGTGCCGATCATGCCCGTACCTGCTTTGCGGCGGCGGCGATGACCGTCGGGTCGGCTTTGCCGGGGCCGGTGACGCGTTCGGCGGCCAACCGGCCGGAGATCAGCGTGGTGGGGACTCCCACCCCCGGTACCGTCGAGCCACCGGCCAGGACCACGTTGTCGATACCCCGCACCAGATTCGCCGGGCGGAACGGCCCGGTCTGGGCGAAGTTGTGGGCGAGGGCGAACGGGGTACCCGCCGCCATCCCCTGCCGGGCCCAGTCCGCCGGGGTGACGACGTCGAGCACGTCGGCGTCGTCCAGCAGTGCCGACTCCCGCCCGGGCATCAGCCTTTCGGCGGCCGTCTTCAGGATCCGGTGCGCGTAGCCGTCCCCTTCGGCGGCCCAATTGATCGTGCCCACTTCGAGATTGGGGCAGGGCGCCAGGACGTAGAGTAGGTCGCGGCCGGGCGGGGCCAGGCTGCGGTCACCGGCGGTGGGCATGGTGACGAGGATGGACGGATCGCTCATCAGAACGCCCTCGCGGATGATCTCGTCGAAGGTGCGCGACCAGGCCGCGCCGAAGCTGATGTTGTGGTGCTGCAGCGCATCTCCGACCGCCGGCACCCCGACGTGCATGACGACGGCCGACGGGGCCGGCTTCAACGCCACCGGCCGCCGGGGCGACCGGCCGAGAAGCTGATAGGTCAGTGGCAGGTCGGTGGTGAGAACCACGGCGTCGCAGGCGATCCGGTCGCCGGACTCGGTGCGCACCGCGGTCACCCGGGAGCCGTTGCGCTCCAGGCCGGACACCGTGGTGCGGTAGCGGAACTGCACTCCGGCGTCGGAGGCCGCCGCCGCCAGTGCCTCCGGGACCGCCCGCATGCCGCCGCGTGGGAAGTACACACCCTCCACGGTGTCCATGTAGGCGATGACGGCGTAGGCGGCGAGGGCCTGCTGCGGCGGCACGCCGGCGTAGAGCGCCTGGAAGGTGAAGATCCGCTGCAACCGCTCGTCGGTGATGTACTTGCGGACCATACGTTCCCAGCCGCGGAACCCGCCGATCGCCGCCAGCTTGGCTAGCTTCGGGGTGACCAGCGACAGCGGGGAGGAGAAGTTCGATCCGATGAAGCCGTCGATCTCCAGGCGGTACAGCTCGCCGAGCCACTCCCGCATCCGCAGGTATCCGGCGGCGTCGGCCGGCCCGGCGAACTTCTCGATGGCCGCCGTCATCGCTGCGGCGTCGGTGTGCACATCCAGTGCGCTGCCGTCGGCGAAGGAGGCGCGGTAGGCAGGGTCGACCGGCATGAGATCGAGGTGGTCGCGCATCGAGGCGCCGACGGCGTCGAAGGCCTCCTCGATCAGGTTCGGCATGGTCAGGACCGTCGGGCCGGTGTCGATCCGGTATCCGCGGATATCGGACTGACCCATCCGGCCGCCGGGGAATCCGTAGCGTTCGACGACGGTCACCTGGCGGCCGCGGCCGGCCAGGTGCATTGCTGCGGAGAGGCCGGACAGACCGGCTCCCACCACGACGACGTGATCGGTGAATCCAGGTACGGTGCGCATCATCGGCTCCTCGGTTTCTTTCGGTCGTTCACGTTGTGCGGCGGGTGCACAGGTCAGCCATCCGGGCCAGCCGGGTCCGCACCCGGTCGTCGATCCGGATATCGGCGATGAGGTCGAGGGCGTCGGTCACCCGTTCGGCGATCATCTCCTCGATCCACGCGGGCGCCCCGGTGGCCACGATGAGAGTGCGCCAGTGCGCGATGTCGGCGGGGCTCAGCGCCTCGGCGTTCATCAGTTCGGTGAACTGCCGCCGGACGACCGGGTCGGCCATCCGCTGGGCCGCCACCACCACACTGGTGGCCTTACGCTCGGCGAGGTCGCCACCCGCCGGCTTGCCGGTGACCTCCGGTGCGCCGAACACGCCGATCAGGTCGTCGCGAAGCTGGAACGCCTCGCCGATCAGTCCGCCGTAGCCGCCGAGGGCCTCGAGCAGGTCCTCCCGGCCGGCCATCGCCGCGCCGATCTCCAACGGACGGCGCACGGTGTAATTGCCGGACTTGCGACGGGCGACGTCGAGCACCGCGTCCAGGGTGGGCGCCGCCCCGGCGTCGTTGGCCACGTCCGCGACCTGGCCGACGGCCAGTTCGATCCGCATCGCGTCGTAGTGCGGCCAGGCCCGGTGCAGGGCCTCGGCCGGCACTCCGCTCTCCCGCATCATCTGTTCGGCCCACACCAGGCACAGATCGGAGAGCAGGATCGCCAGCGCGGCGCCGAACCGGTCGGCCGAACCGGCGAAGCCGCGCTCGCGGTGCCAGCCGGCGAAGCTGATGTGGGCGGCCGGACGGCCCCGGCGCAACGGCGAATCGTCCATGACATCGTCCTGCAGCAGCGCGAAGGCGTGCAGCATCTCCAACCCGGCCGCAGCCCGCAAGGCGGCCGCCTCGGCATCCGGGCCGGCGTCCGGTCCGCACTGCCAGCCCAGGTACATGAACGTCGAGCGCACGCACTTGCCGCCGTCGACGAACCGGGTCAGCACATCGGGCACGATGTCGACGCCGGTCCGCTGCAACTGTGGCACCGCCCGGGTGCCGACGAAGTGCGCCAGGTGCGCCAGCGCGGCCTGCCGGGTGCCGTTACGCCAGAACTCGAACTCCGCGCACGGCTCGCTCAACCAGGCCAGGGCCGCTTCCACATCCGCGTCAACGCGGGTCGCGGTGTCGGAGACACGCACGGGCCGCTCCTTCCGTCGGGCACGGTGGTCGCCGTCCGGCGCCCCCGCTGTGTCTCCCATTCATAGACGACGACGGAGGCCCGCGCCCGCCCAGAACGCCCCGCAGCGCTCATGGTCACTCACGCGTAAGGATTGGTCGACCCGCTATTGCGCGGCGGCCTGCAGGACGCCGAACTGCCCTGGGCAGTAGATGTTGATGGCCGCACCGAGGAACTGGAACGCCTGCGCCGATGTGGTGTCCCGTGGCAGGTTGCGCTGGATGAAGTGGGCCGATGCGAAGGCGTCGGCGTCGACCCCGCGGTCCAATCGCTTGCAGGCGATCTTGCCCAGCCAGGCGTTGTAGTCGCGCTGACCGTAGATGCCGAAACCGTGCAACTGGTTGGCGAAGTCGATGTCGGGATCAGCCTGCGCCGGCGCCGCCAGCGCCAACGGAAGCACCATCACAACACCCGCCACAGCCGCACGCCATCCGCCCATACCCGCAGTTTAGGGCAGATGATCGGAGACTGTTAAGTGGGCTAACATCTTGCCGGTGAGGCGCGAGGCGGACGAGATGCCGGGGGCGAGGTGACGAACCGGCACGTGGGCGCCCACCCTGCGATTCCGCGGTTCGTCCGGCTGTTCTCGGTCCCGATCCTGCTGGGCTGGCTGGCCCTCGTGGTGGTCCTCAACGTGGCGATACCCCAGTTGGAGATCGTCGGCCAGCAGCACTCGGTCTCGCTGGCACCCGACGACGCGCCCTCGCTGCAGGCGATGAAGCAGGTCGGCAAGACCTTCGAGGAGTTCGACTCGAACTCCTCGGCCATGATCGTCCTGGAGGGCGACGCCCCGCTGGGCGAGGAGGCGCACGACTACTACGACGGCCTGGTCGCCACACTGCGGGCCGACACCCGCCATGTCCAGAACGTCCAGGATTTCTGGGGTGACCCGCTCACCGCGAGCGGGGCGCAGAGCGCCGACGGCAAGGCCGCCTACGTCCAGCTGTACCTGGCGGGCAACCAGGGCGAAAGCATGGCGAACGAGTCGGTGCAGGCGGTACGCGACATCGTCGCCAACTCGCCGCCGCCACCGGGGCTGAAGGTGTACGTCACCGGCCCCGCCGCGATGACCTTCGACCAGCAGCACGCCGGCGACAAGGGTGTGCACAAGATCACCGCGGTGACGCTCGTGGTGATCGTGGTGATGCTGCTGTTCGTCTACCGCTCGATCGTCACCGTCGCGCTGGTCCTGCTGATCGTCGGTGTGCAGGTCGCCGCCGGCCGGGGCGTCGTCGCGCTGCTCGGCTACTCCGGCCTGATCGGCCTGTCGACGTTCGCGGTGAACCTGCTCACCACGATGGCGATCGCGGCGGCCACCGACTACGCGATCTTCATCCTGGGCCGCTACCACGAGGCGCGGTTGGCCGGCGAGGACCCCGAGACCGCCTTCTACACCATGTATCACGGCACCGGCCACGTGATCCTGGGATCCGGGCTGACCATCGCCGGCGCCACGTTCTGCCTGCATTTCACCCGGCTGCCCTACTTCCAGAGCCTCGGCATCCCGCTGGCGATCGGCATGGTGGTGGCGACTTTCGCGGCCCTGACCATGGCTCCGGCGCTGCTGACCGTCGGCAGCCATTTCGGGCTGTTCGAACCCAAGCGGGCGATGAAGACCCGCGGCTGGCGCAAGGTGGGCACCGCCGTCGTGCGGTGGCCCGGGCCGATCCTGGTCGCGTCGCTGGGGCTGGCGCTGATTGGGCTGCTGACGCTGCCCTCGTACTACAACAACTACAACGACCGCGACTACCTGCCCGCCGATCTGCCCGCCAATCAGGGCTACCAGGCGGCCGACCGGCACTTCCCGCAGTCCCGGTTGAACCCCGAACTGCTGATGATCGAGACCGACCACGATCTGCGGAATTCCGCCGACATGCTGGTCATCGACAAGGTGGCCAAGAACATCTTCCGGGTTCCCGGCGTCGGCCGGGTGCAGGCGATCACCCGGCCGCAGGGTACGCCGATCGAGCACACCTCGATCCCGTTCATCATCAGCATGTCCGGCGCCACCCAGCAGCTGAACATGTCCTATCTGCAGGACCGGATGAAGGACATGCTCAGGATGGGCGACGAGATGCAGGTCAACATCGACAACCTGGAGCGGCAGTACGCGGTGATGCAGGAGCTGACCGGCGTCACCCACAGCATGGTCGGCAAGACCCAGCAGATGGTGGCCGACACCCTGGAACTACGTGACCACATCGCCGACTTCGACGACTTCTTCCGCCCGATGCGCAACTATTTCTATTGGGAGCCGCACTGTTTCGACATCCCGGTGTGCCACGCGATGCGCTCGATCTTCGACAGCATCGACGGCATCGACAAGCTCAGCGACGACCTGATGTCGGTGGCCGTGGACATGGATCAGCTCGACATCCTGATGCCCAGGATGCTCACGATCATGCCGCCGATGATCGAGAACATGAAGTCGATGAAGACGATGATGCTGACGATGCAGTCGACGATGGGCGGCATGCAGGATCAGATGCAGGAGATGCAGGAGAACGCGACGGCGATGGGCAAGGCCTTCGACGCCGCCAAGAACGACGACTCGTTCTACCTGCCCCCGGAGGTTTTCGAGAACGAGGAGTTCAAGCGCGGGCTGACGATGTTCGTCTCGCCCGACGGTAAATCGGTGCGGTTCATCATCGCCCACGAGGGCGACCCAGCCTCGCCGAAGGGCATCGCGCTGATCGACAAGATCAGGGACGCCGCCTTCGAGTCGATCAAGGGCACCCCACTGGAGGGCTCCAAGGTGTATCTGGGCGGCACCGCGTCGGCCTACAAGGACATGCAGCACGGCGCCAACTACGACCTGCTGATCGCCGGGCTCGCCTCACTGTGCCTGATCTTCATCATCATGCTGATCCTGACCGGCAGCGTGGTGGCGGCGGCGGTGATCGTCGGCACGGTCGCGCTGTCGCTGGGTACCTCGTTCGGACTGTCGGTGCTCATCTGGCAGCACATTCTGGGACAGCCCCTGCACTGGATGGTGCTGGCGATGTCGGTGATCATCCTGCTGGCGGTCGGGTCGGACTACAACCTGCTGCTGGTGTCCCGCTTCAAGGAGGAGATCCACGCCGGGATCAACACCGGCATCATCCGGTCGATGGCCGGGACGGGGTCGGTGGTGACCTCGGCCGGACTGGTGTTCGCCTTCACCATGGCGTCGATGATCGTCAGCGACCTGCGGGTCGCCGGACAGGTGGGCAGCACCATCGCCCTGGGTCTGCTGTTCGACACCCTGGTGGTGCGCTCGTTCATGATGCCCTCGATCGCCGCCCTGCTGGGCAGGTGGTTCTGGTGGCCCCAGCAGATCCGCCAGCGGCCGGCCCCCCGGTCCTGGCCCGCACCCCCCACACCACCGACCCATCCCGATGAACTGGCCTCGGCGTCCGCGCCGGCACCCTGAGGAGGACACATGAGAAATCGACGAGTCCGGGCGGCGGGTTTCGCCGCACTGGCGGTGGCGGCCTCCGCGCTGGTGCCACCGGCGATCGCGAACGCCGACGCCACCGACGATTACCCGATCCCGCGCCGGATGATCAACACCACCTGCACCGCCGAGCAGATCATGGCGGCCGCCCGTGACGTCGAACCGGTCTACTACGAGCGGTACATGATCGACTACAACAACAAGTCCCCGGAGGTCCAGCAGGCGGCACGGGATTACATCCACGGCTTCTACGCCAAGACCCCGGCCGAACGGCGGGCCTGGTCGGAGGAACTCGCGACCAACATTTACGCCGATCAGCTGGCCTTCCAGTGGCCCAACCACGCCAAACTGTTCTTCAACAACAAGGGTGTCGCAGCCAATACCACCGATATCTGCCTGCAGTACCCTGCCGACGACATGTCTCTGTGGGAGTGGTGATGACGATGAGTTCGCAGAATGCGGTGCCACCGGTGATCGAACGCTGGCTGCAGATCATCGAATCCGGTCTGAACGGTGAACGCGACGACTCGTTGGTCGATCTGCTCGCCGAGGATGCGGTGTTCCGCTCCCCGGCGGTGTTCACCCCGCAACGGGGGCGCGACCTGACGGCGGCCTATCTGCGGGCCGCCGAGCATATGTTCGCCGGCACCGATTTCCATTACGTCGAGAAGTGGTTCGGCGAGAACTCTGCGGTGCTGCACTTCGCCGCGATGGTCAAGGACCCATCGGGTAAGGACCTGTCGGTGGAGGGGATCGACATGATCCACTGGAACGACGACGGGAAGATCACCGAGTTCACCGTGATGATCCGGCCGTTCAAGGCACTCCAGGGCGTCATGGGCGCGATGGCGGCACTGCTCGCACCACCGTCATGATGGTTGCCGTTGCACGTTTGTGACCGGTTCGTTGTTTTGCTGGCGCTCACAATGACCCGCGTGGCCCTGGATAAAGGCTCGCGGCAGTGGGTACAGTGCCGATGAGTCCGTCGCCACTCGTCGTTCCTGCGGTGTTTGCCGACGCCGGAAGACGGCGTTAGCCGTAGCAGGAGCCGGGCCACGGTGAAGAGTGCTGCACGAGAACAAATGGGAGTGTTGTCGATGAATTCTCCGATTCCGTCGAAGCGGGCCGCATCCTGCGTGGGCCGGGTCGGAGCACTCGCCGCCGCCCTCGGGGTGAGCGCCGCGTTCCTGACCGGGACCGGGGTGGCGTGGGCCGACTCCAACCCGGCCGCACCGGACCGCGACACCGCCGCGGCGGCCACCTCACGAACCGCGACCGAGGCGGCGGGCACCACGAACTCAGCCGACTCGGCGCTGTCCGGGGCATCCGCGGCACCCCGGCGCACCACTCGCGGCGCGGATCGCACTCCCCCCGCCGGGGCCACCGAACAGCGCAACGACACCCCACCGGCCCCGCGCCGGGCGTCGGCATCGGTATCGGCATCGGTTCCCGCACCGTCGGTGGACGCCGACAAGAACGACAGTCCGTCGGACGTGGTCCGGAGCGGAACCTCGACAACCGTGACCACCTCGAATTTGGACATGAATCCCGTTGACCCACAACGCCTTCCGTCGCAATCAGCGGCCACCACGGTGACCGTTGCGCCTGCCCAGTCCGCCGCGGCGCAGACGGCGGACACCGCGCCCCGAGTCACCAGCCTGACCTCCGTGCCGGTGGCCGCCGCGGCCCCGGCCGCCGTGGACGTCACCGACGCGACGGACCTGTCCCCCGCTCCGACCACCCAGGCCGTCGCGCCCGCCGGTCTGGTGTCGCGGCTGCTCTCGGCGATCGGCTTGAACGGACTGGGCGCCGGCGGGTCGCCGGAGGTCCCGGCGGAAACCCCGGCACTGTGGGCGCTGCTCGCCATGGCCCGGCGGGAGTCGGGGCGGACCCTGCGGTCGGGTGCCGCCCAGACCCTGGAACCGGTTCCGGCGGCAACCGTCACCGCAGCCGCAGTGACGGCACCGAAGAGCCTGGCGTCGCCGTATGTCGGATGGGTGACCGGGCAGCGCAACAACGGCATCCCCGGGCTGGGCTGGCCGCAGACGAACAACACCAGCTGGGCCGGCGTGTACGGCACCGACCTGGGCATCATGTGGTTCAACGGTGAGAACGGTCTGACCCAGCTGGCGTTCGGGGACACCTTCAGCGGCCCGAACATGACCGGCGACTGGCGCTCGAACGTGCTGCTGCTCAGCGACGACACCCAGCTCTACAACGGCCTGAGCCTGATCAACACCGGGTACGCGTATCAGTTCATCCCCGCCGCCCGCGATGCCGTGTTCTTCATCGGCTCCGAGGTCACCAACATCCCGTCGTCGGCCGTGTACGCCAACGGCGAGAACTACGTCAACTACTTCTCGGTGAAGTCGTGGGACACCCCCGGCCGCTGGACCACCAACTACTCGGCGATCTCGATGTACAACCCGGCCACCGACAAGTGGGTACTGCAACGCTCCACCATCCGCTCGGCGGGCTGGTTCCGGTCGTCGACCCCCTATGTGGCGGGCAGCCAGAACTTCCAGCAGATGGCCTACGTCCTGCAGCCCGAGGACAAGGTCGCGCCGGGCGAGACGCGCTATCTCTACGCATTCGGCACCCCGGCCGGCCGGGCCGGTTCGGCCTACCTGTCGCGGGTCCCGGAGACGGCGATCACCGACCTGTCGCAGTACGAGTATTGGGACGGCAGCAGTTGGGTGCGCAACAAGCCGGCCGTGGCAGCCCCGGTGATCGGCGACTCGCCCAACTCCACCGGACTGTTCGGCTGCATCATCGACCTGGCCAACAACCCGAACTTCTTCGGCGGCTGGTTCGCCGGTCTGACCGGCGCCAAGACCGGCGGCAACGTCAGCGAGATGTCCATCCAGTACAACGAGTACCTGGACAAGTACGTCGTGATGTACGGCGACGGCCTCAACAACATCCAACTGCGCACCGCCGACACCCCGGAGGGTCCGTGGTCGGATCCGGTCATGGTGGCCAGTTCGATTCAGTACCCCGGCCTGTACGCGCCGATGATCCACCCGCTGTCGGGCACCGGTCGGCTGACCGACGCCGGTGGTGACCCGGACGTGAGCACGCTGTACTGGAACATGTCGCTGTGGGGCAATTACAACGTCGTGCTGATGAAGACCGACCTCACCCCGCTCGCCCCGGTCACGACGGTGGTCTGACGCCCGCGCCGATAGCGGCCGTTCGCTGCCACCGGCCGGCCCGGATTCGGCATCATTGACGCTGGAGTCAACTCCGTGAGGGGGTGCCGGGATGCGCGCGTCGTCCTGTGTCGGCCGGGTGGGCGGACTTGCTCTCGCCCTCGGTGTGGGAACACTGGTGCTCATCGGTGGCGCTGACACCGCTTCGGCCGAGCCCTCGGATTCCTCCGGCTCGCGGGGAACCGCCTCCGTCGCCGGCTCCCCCTCCGCTGCCGACAAGCCCACCACCCGGAGCGCCGGTCGCGGGGCTGGGCGGGCCGAACGCGAATCACAGACCGGACCTGTACGCCGCCTACCGGCATCACTCGCCGGCACGTCAGGCATGGAACCGGAGCGGACGGTGCCGACGACCGCCGCCAAGACCCGACCGGCCGCCCGGGCGGCCGCACCGTCGTTCGGCGAAGTGGTGCAGTACACGCTGTTCCACCGGTCCGCGACGGCGAATCCCACCCAGGCTCCCGGCCAGTCGACCGCGGGCGTGGTGACGGGCAACCTCAACGCCGGCACCGAAAACGGCGCGGCGATGATCGTCACCCTGACCCAGTCACCTGCCCGTGGCAGCGTGACCCTCGGCGACGGGGGCTCCTACACCTACATCCCCGATTCAAGCCTGGCTGCGGTGGGCGGCGAGGACATCTTCGGCGTCACCATCGACAACGGCGCACCGTACCGCCTGTCCGGACTCGGCGGCGCCATCCAGGGCATCATCGCGGCCATCGCGCAGATGATCGGGTTGCGTCAACCCGACACCGTCACCGCCATGGTGACGGTCCGCATCGTCGGCACCCAAACACCGGTCGACCCGGTCGACCCCGGCCCGGCCAACCCCCGCCCGACCGACCCGGACCCGACCGACCCCGGCCCGACCGACCCGGTCAACACCGCCCCGGTCGCGGCTGCGCCGACCGTGGGAGCCCCGGACCCGGCGACCGGGGTGGTGACCGGGCGGATCAACGCCACCGACCCCGACGGCGACGCCCTCACCTTCACGCCGGCCCAGCCCGTCACCCCCAAGGGTGCGGTGTCGGTGACGAACAGCGGTACGTTCACCTACCTCCCCAGCGACACGGCCCGGCAGCAGGCCGCCAGTGCGACCGCGACGGACACCGACCGCACCGATACCTTCGTCGTTTCGGTGGCGGACGGCCGCGGCGGCGTTATCGCGGTCTCGGTGGATGTTGCGGTACTCCCCGCCGCCACGCCTCCCCCGGCACCCCCGACACCGCCGGTTCCCCCTGCTCCACCGACACCCCCTACTCCCCCCACGGGGCGCATGGCCATCGGGATGAACCTCGAGAACGTCGTCGACTGGTCACCGGCATGGACCTTCACCGACGCGTTCAAGGCATCCCGGCCGTGGATTTCGCACAGCTTCAACCCGCAGACCTGGCAGACCACCTGGGACCCTGCCGCCGCACCCGTTCTCGACCTCGACGAGGACGGCAACGTCCGCTCCCTCGCGACGTGGACACAGAACGGGGTGCAGATGCGACAGTACGCCGGAACCCTGATGTTCAACGGTCTCGACGGCGCCTACGCCGCCGGCACCTACCACGCGCAGTGGGACGGAACCGGGGTGGTGACCTTCGGTATGGACGCGGTCGTCACCTCCACCGGCGTCACCACCGAGGGACGTCACTACGCCGAATTGGCCGTCACACCGACCGACAGCGGAATCTATCTGCGGATCGAACAGACCGATCCGGCCGACCCGGTGTGCGATATCAACGTGTGGATGCCCGATTACGCCGGACAGAGTTTCGTCGGCCAGCGGTGGCAGCCCGGCGCGGACTTCTCACCGTTCCACCCACTGTTCCTGTCCCGGCTGTCCCCGTTCGGAACCCTGCGGTTCATGGGAATGCAGGAGACGAACACCACCGACATCGTGACGTGGGCGCACCGGCGCGACGCCGACGACATCCGGCAGGGCTCCGGCCCCGAGGGCACCCCCAGCGAACCGGTGGTCAACGGCATCTCCCTCGAGTACATGGTGGAACTCGCCAACGAACTCGACGCAGACCCGTGGTTCAACATGCCGTACGCGGCGGACGACACCTTCGTGCGCAACTTCGCCACCTACGTCCGCGACCACCTCGAACCCGGGCGGACGGTGTACGTCGAGTGGGCCAACGAGGTGTGGAACTTCGGCTGGGGATTCGAGGCATCGCAGTGGGTCGCCGATCAGGCGCGCACCGCCGGGCTCGACCCCGACTACGGGCAGTGGATCGTCGCCGGGCGGGAAGCCAAGCGGGACATGGTCATCTGGTCGGATGTGTTCGCCGGCCAGTCCGAGCTGGAACTGGTTCGGGTGGCAGCCGGCTGGGCCGCGGTGAACTGGGTGACCAACCAGATCGCCGAGAACATGGACGGCGCCTTCGACGCGATCGCCATCGCCCCGTACATCACCCCGACCGACGAACAGCGGGCGGCCTACACGGCGGGCACCGGCGTCGACCGCGTCCTTGCCGACACCCGGACGAACATCGACGCTTCGGTGCAGTGGGTAGCCGACCACGAGCAGCTCACCCGGGAATGGGCGGCGCGACTGGGCCGACCGATCGACCTGTTGGCCTACGAGGGGGGTGCTCACCTCGACGGACGGGGCTCCGCCTACCAGGGAGCGTTCTACACGGCCGGCGTCGATCCGCGGATGGGTGACATCTACCGGGATTACCTGCGCGCACTCGACGAGGCGGGCATGGACCTTTACGTCGACTTCCAGTTCACCGGACAGGCCGGGCCGGCACCCTGGGGAGACTTCGCCAAGTTGCACCGGATGGACCAATCGTTGAGCAGTGCATACCGTTACAACGCGGTGGTGGCCGCTGCGGACGGTTCGCTGTGGACCGTAGTCGTCTAGATGCCGGGGTCGTCTAGATCCGGGGTCGTCTAGATCGTTGCGCCGAGCGGAAGTGTCATAGGCACGGGGTAGTTTCGAGACGTCATGACAAGAACTCTGCCGCCTGTCCTGGGCGTCCTCGCCCTGCTGGCCGGCTCGCTCATCGGGGTTACCCCGTCCGCGGCGGCGAACCCGGCCGGCGCCACCCAGGCGAAGCTGGACAGTCTGCCGGTCAAGGGCCGCGCCCCGAAAACGGGTTACAGCAGAAGCCAATTCGGTGATTCATGGACCGACGACGTGTGGGTACCCGGCGGGCACAACGGCTGCGACACCCGCAACGATGTTCTGCGCGAACAGCTTTCCGACGTGGTGATCAAACCCGGCAGCAACGGCTGCGTGGTGCTGAGCGGTATCCTCAACGACCCGTACACCGGGACCTCGGTTCAGTTCCAGCGCGGACCGAACACCTCCCAGGAGGTCCAGATCGACCACGTCGTCGCGCTGTCGGACGCCTGGCAGAAGGGCGCGCAGCAACTCGACGAGCTGACCCGCCGCAACTTCGCCAACGATCCGCTGAACCTGCAGGCCACGCTCGGATGGATCAACCACCAGAAAGGCGATGCCGACGCCGCGAGTTGGCTGCCGCCGAACAGGGGTTACCGGTGTGCCTACGTGACCCGGATCGTCGACGTGAAAGCGGCGTACGGCCTCTGGGTGACCCAGGCCGAGCGCGACGCGATCGCCGGGGTGCTCGCCTCGGACTGCGGGTAGTCACGGTGGATCGAGCTCAGAAGATCCCGCTGGTGCGCCGGATCGCCGGCGGGAGCCAGGCGCCCTCGAACGCGGCCGGTTCGGGAGCATAGATCCGCAGGTAGACACTGAAACCACCGGCGGGAACCTGCAGCCAGTTCGCACCCGGGTCGCCCGGATCCTGTTGCGACAGAACGACATCGATCGAGCCGTCCGACCGCGTCACCAGCGGGCCGTTGCTGTAGACGTTCGGGGCGGTCGTGGTGACCAGCTGACCGGCGTTGTTGTAGACGGTGAGCGACCAGAACCCTCCCTCGTCGGTGGGCGGCGCCTGACCGGGCGCGAACCTGATCAGATAGGAACTGTTCCCGTTCAGTGGCAGATAGGTGGCGTCCAGCAAGCCCGGGTAGTACAGGGCCTGGTCCGGGGTGTTGGCCACCAGCCCGACGTAGGCGACCCCGGCCCGGTAGAGGTAGTTGGTGCCGAAATCGGCGATCTCGGGCCGGGTGACGGCCCAGCCGTGATGCTGGATCGCCGAGAGGGTCTGGATCGTGTCGGTCAGCGGGGGCAGCAGCGCAGCGGTCACCTGGACCGCGAGGGCCGCCGCCCACTGCGAGACCGGTCCCAGCCGATCGGAGACCTGCAGCGCCGTCGTGGGATCAGCCGGGTCCGGGCCGACCCCGATCTTGGCGAGCGTGGCCAGGATCGCGGCGTCCTGTTCCGGCGGGTACGGCGGGTTCTGGGTGATCGCCGTGCTGATCGCATCCAGCACCGAGATCGGAGA
>Ga0116180_1002669_pt1 | contig 13962 bp, 10 predicted proteins | sample AD_UKC073_MetaG_FD_89804 | JGI IMG/M metagenome (GOLD analysis project Ga0116180, IMG submission 89804) | Active sludge microbial communities of municipal wastewater-treating anaerobic digesters from USA - AD_UKC073_MetaG | ecosystem: Engineered > Bioreactor > Anaerobic > Digestate | place: USA...
GCCGGCCTCGGCCGCCCAGCGGCTGACCAGGTCGCGGCCCTGCTTGTCCAGGTCGGTCAGCGTCAGCCGGCAGACGCCGCCCTTGGCCGTGGCGCCGATCCGGGCGAGTTCCATCAGGCTGTCCCACAGCCGCTGGCCGTTCACGCGCAGGCCGGCGACCTTCTTGGGCAGTGGGGTGGTCTTCATGTCCATGATGTTCTCCAAGTTGGAATCGCGCTAACGCCGCGAGCTGGGGTCCAAACCGATAAGCCGTAAGACCCAATTAGCAGCAAAGCCGAGGACCAGGGGCCACCAACTAACCAAAGCAATGGCAAGTAGAGCGCAGCAGATCGAGACCATGGAGGAAAGCAGCAGCCCTATGTGCTTTGTCTCCTTGTATGCCGATAGACCCCCGATCGAAAGAACGATTGAGACTCCGGCAAGAAGGTAGATGAGGTACTTCATAAGTCAGCGTACAACTGGCACAGGCACTTCCAGCGCCGCCTTGCGCGCCAGCGGCGCGAACTGCGGCGCAAACGGCGGCCGCTTGATGTACTGGCCGGCGCCGCGCACCGCACGCAGGTCGCCATCGGCCCACACCAGGCTGCCGCGGCTCAGCGTGTGCGTGGCGCGGCCCTGCACCGTGCGGCCCTCGAAGATGTTGAAGTCGCCCAGGCTGTGCTGGGTCTTGACCGACAGCGTCTGCGTGGCCTGCGGGTCCCACAGCACGAGGTCGGCATCGGCGCCGGGCGCGATGCAGCCCTTCTTCGGGTAGATGTTGAACAGCTTCGCCGCATTGGCCGACGTGACGGCGACGAACTCGCTGGGCGTCAACTTGCCGCCATTGACACCCTCGTGCCACAGCACGGCCATGCGCTCCTCGACACCGCCGCAGCCATTCGGGATCAGGCTGAAGTCGGCCTTGCCAGCCGCCTTCTGCTCGGCGCAGAAGGTGCAGTGGTCGGTGGCGGTGGTGTGCAGCTGGCCCGATTGCAGGCCGCGCCACAGCATGTCGCCGTGGCCCTTGGGCCGGAACGGCGGGCTCATCACGTGGCCGGCGGCGAACTCGAAGCTCGGGTTGCGGTAGACGCCGTCGTCCAGCACCAGGTGGCCGGCCAGCACCTCACCGTAGACGCGCTGACCGCGGGCGCGGGCGGCGGCGATCGCCGCGGCGCTCTCTGCGCAGGACACATGCACCACGTAGATCGGCACGTTCAGCACGTCGGCAATCGCGATGGCGCGCTGCGCGGCCTCGGCCTCCACCGCGGGCGGGCGGCTCAGCGGATGACCCTCGGGCCCGAGGATGCCCTTGGCCTTCATCTCGGCCTGCAGCAGGTAGACCAGCTCGCCGTTCTCGGCGTGTACCGTGGGCATGGCACCCAGCTCCAGCGCGCGGCGGAAGCTGTTCACCAGCGTCTCGTCGTCGCACATGATGGCGTTCTTGTAGGCCATGAAGTGCTTGAAGCTGTTCACGCCCTCGTCCCGCACCAGCAGGCCCATGTCGTGGTGCACGCTGCTGCTCCACCAGGTCACGGCCACGTGGAAGCTGTAGTCGCCCGCGGCCTTCTCGGCCCAGCCGCGCCACTTGCGGTAGGCGTCGATCAGCGGCTCCTGCGGGTCGGGGATCACGAAGTCGATGATCGTGGTCGTGCCGCCGGCCATGGCCGCGGCGGTGCCGCTGAAGAAGTCGTCGCGCGTGACCGTGCCCATGAAGGGCAGCTGCATGTGGGTGTGCGGGTCGATGCCGCCGGGCAGCACGTAGCGGCCGCCGGCGTCCAGCGTGGCGCAGCCGGCTGGCGTGGCCAGGTCGCTGCCGACGGCGCTGATGCGGCCGTGTTCGACCAGCACGTCGGCGCGGTGTTCGCGGTCGGCATTGACGACGGTGCCGCCACGGATCAACAAGGGCGTCATGCGGGCTCCTGGGTTCGGGATCGATGGATCGTCGATGGCGTCGGCGGAGCCGTCAAGCGGGCACGGCCTTGCGCATCGGGTTGTTCGGGTGCGTGGTCCAGTCAGCCGGCGTCGCCACCACGGCCTGGCCGGTGCGCGCATCCACCTCGCCCGGCGCCAGTGTGCGCAGCGTGATGCAGTCGGGCACGGGGCAGACGGTGACGCAGAGGTTGCAGCCCACGCATTCGTCCTCCTTGACCTCGAAATGCCGCTTGCCATCGACCACCGCGGTGATGGCCTGGTGCGAGGTGTCCTCGCAGGCGATGTGGCAGCGCCCGCATTGAATGCAGCTGCCCTGGTCGATCTGCGCCTTGCTGATGGCGTTGAGGTTCAGGTACTGCCAGTCGGTGACGGTGGGCAGGGCCTTGCCGCAGAAGTCGTCGAGCGTGGCGAAGCCCTTGTCGTCCATCCAGTTCGCCAGGCCGTCGGCCATGTCCTGCACGATCTTGAAGCCGTAGACCATGGCGGCGGTGCAGACCTGCACATTGCCCGCACCCAGCGCGATGTAGTCCAGCGCGTCGCGCCACGTGCCCACGCCGCCGATGCCGCTGATCGGGATGCCGGCACTGCCCGGCGAGCGGCCGATCTCGGCCACCATGTGCAGTGCGATGGGTTTCACCGCCGGGCCGCAGTAGCCGCCGTGGCTGCCCATGCCGCCGGTGGCCGGGCTCATGGTCAGCGTGTCGGGGTCGACGCCGATGATGGAATTGACGGTGTTGATCAGGCTCACCGCGTCCGCCCCGCCACGCTTGGCGGCGGCGGCCGGCTGGCGGATGTCGGTGACGTTGGGCGTCAGCTTCACGATCACCGGCAGCCGGCTGTACTGCTTGCACCACCGCGTGACCATCTCGATGTACTCGGGCACCTGGCCCACCGCCGCGCCCATGCCGCGCTCGGACATGCCATGCGGGCAGCCGAAGTTCAGCTCCACGCCGTCGCAGCCGGTGTCCTCGACCATCGGCAGGATCGCCTTCCAGGCCGCCTCGGTGCAGGGCACCATCAGGCTGACCACCAGGGCGCGGTCGGGCCAGGTGCGCTTCACCGCCCGGATCTCGTCGAGGTTGAGCTGCAGCGGCCGGTCGGTGATCAGCTCGATGTTGTTGAAGCCCAGCAAGTGGCGGTCGGGTGTCAGCAGCGCGCCGTAGCGCGGGCCGTTGACGTTGACCACCGGCGGGCCGTCCTCGCCCAGCGTCTTCCAGACCACGCCGCCCCAACCGACCTCGAAGGCGCGGTGCACGTTGTAGGCCTTGTCGGTGGGCGGCGCGCTGGCCAGCCAGAACGGGTTGGGGCTGGTGATGCCGGCGAAGGTGCTGCGCAGGTCGGCCATGGTCGGTGCTCCTTCGGGATCAGGCAGAGAGTTCGGCGTGGATGGCGGCGGCGGCACGCTTGCCGTCCTCCACCGCTTCCACCGTCAGGTCGCGCCCGCCCAGCCGGCAGTCACCACCGGCGTACAGGCCCGGCACGCCGGTGCGGCCGTCGTCGTCGGCCACCACGCGGCCTTCGCGCAGCGTCAGCCCGCAGTCGTCCAGCAGGCTGGCGTCCAGCTTCTGGCCGATGGCCTTGAGCACCATGTCGGCGGCCAGGGTCTCGTGCAGGCCGGTGGCCTGCAAATGCTGCAGACGGCCGCCGCCGGGCTGGTGCAGCGGCACCATGCGTTCGAAGCGCACGGCGGCAGCATGTCCGTGGGCGCCGCCATGGCCCGGCAGGATGGCCTCCGGCGCCAGCCAGTGGTGGATGGTGATGCCGTGGGTCTGCGCCCAGTCCTGCTCGGCGCGGCTGGCGCCCATGGTCGCCGGGCCGCGGCGGTAGACCATGTGCACGGTCTCGGCGCCCAGCAGCTTGCTCTGCACCGCGGCATCCACCGCCGTCATGCCGCCGCCGATCACCACCACGCGCCGGCCCACCGCCACCGTCGCCGGGTCATCCGCCTGGCGCAGCTCGGCGATGAAGTCCACCGCGTCGCGCACGCCGGCCAAGTCTTCACCCGGCACCCGCAGCGAGGGCGTGTCCGCCAGGCCCACGGCCAGGTAGACGGCGGCATGGGCCTGGCGCAGGCCCTGCAGCTGCTCGGCGGTGGCCAGCCGCCAGCCGGTCAGCACGGTGATGCCGCCGATGCCCAGCAGCCAGTCCAGCTCGCGCTGGGCGAACTGGCCGGCCATCTTGTAGCTGGCCAGGCCGTATTCGTTCAGCCCGCCGCCCTTGGCTTGCGCGTCGTGCAGCACCACGCTGTGGCCGCGCCGCGCCAGGCCGACGGCGCAGGCGATGCCGGCCGGCCCGGCGCCGACCACGGCGACCGGCTTGCCGGTGGGCGTGGCGCGCTGGAACAGCTGGCTGATCGGCCGGTCCATCACTGCATCGACCGCATAGCGCTGCAGCCGGCCGATCTCCACCGGCTTGCCGCTTTGCGTGGTGCGCACGCAGACCTGCTCGCACAGCACCTCGGTCGGGCAGACGCGGGCGCAGGTGCCGCCCAGCGGGTTGGCGTCCAGGATCACCCTGGCCGCGCCGCGCAGGTTGTCGTCGGCGATGCGCTGGATGAAGCTGGGCACGTCGATGCCGGTGGGGCAGGCGGTGGCGCAGGGCGCGTCGAAGCAGTACAGGCAGCGCTCGGCCTCGACCAGGGCCTGCGTGCGCGTCAGCCGCGGCGCGGCATCGGCGAAGTGGTGGGCGTACTGCTCGGCGGCCAGGCGGGCCGGTCGCACGTCAGGGGCATGGGAATCGGTGGCGGGAATGGCGGCGGACACGCACGGCTCCTGCGGCACCAGGCGCGGTGGTGGCCTGGGATCACCTGGAATCTGACCAAACGGTCAGGATTTCAGGCCATCGTACGCAACCGGCATGCCAGCCGGCGACCCGTGCAAACCCGTGGCAGTCAGGGACGGCTGCACACCCGCGGTGCGCCGCGCCCCGTGCTGCGTCAGTCCGTCAGATAACGCTGCACCAGACGGGTCCAGTACTCCGCACCCACCGTCAGGATCTGGTCATTGAAGTCGTACTTCGGGTTGTGCAGGGACGCACCCTCGACGCCGTTGCCCAGGCGCAGGAAGCAGCCGGGCTTGTGCAGCAGGTAGTACGCGAAGTCCTCGCTGCCGGTCACGGGCGGGAAGGGCGCGATCACCTGCTGCGGCCCGACCAGTTCCTCGGCCACCTGGCGCGCGAACTCGGTCTCGGCGGCGCTGTTCACGCACACCGGGTAGCCGCGCTTGTAGTCGATGGTCACCGTGCCGCCGTAGCCCTGCACATGGCTGGTCACCAGATCGGTGATGCGCCGCTGCAGCGTGTCGCGCACCTCGGCGTCGAACGAGCGGATCGACAGCGCCATCGTCGCCTCGTCGGGGATCACGTTGTTGGCATGGCCGGCGTGCAGCGCGCCGATGGTGACCACCGCCGTCTGCCGCGGGTCGATGTTGCGCGCCACCACGCTCTGCAGCGCCACCACCAGGCTGCCGGCGATCAGGATGGGGTCGACCGCCTGGTGCGGCCGCGCCGCATGACCGCCGCGGCCGTGGATGGTGATGTCGGCGCGGTCCGACGCGCTCATGAACGGCCCGCTGGCAAAGCCGAAGTGGCCGGCCGGCACGCCCGGCGTGTTGTGCAGGCCGAAGATCGCGTCACACGGGAAGCGCTCGAACAGCCCGTCGTTGATCATGCACTGCGCACCGCTGGGCGCGCCGTCTTCCTCGGCCGGCTGAAAGACCAGGTGCACCGTGCCGCTGAAGTCCTTCGATTCAGCCAGCGCCCGCGCCGCGCCCAGCAGCATGGTGGTGTGGCCGTCGTGGCCGCAGGCGTGCATCACGCCGGGGTTGCCGCTGGCCCAGGCGGTGCCGGTGGCCTCGCTGATCGGCAGCGCGTCCATGTCGGCGCGCACCGCGATGGCCTTGGTGCCGCTGCCCAGCTTCAGCGTGCCGACCACGCCGTGGCCGCCGACGTTGCGCGTGACCTGCCAGCCCCACTCTTCCAGATGCTCGGCCACCAGGGCGGCGGTGCCGGCCTCCTGGAACGACAGCTCGGGGTGCTGGTGGATGTGGCGGCGGGTGCTGGTCAGAAAGCCGGCCTGGCCGGCCAGGTCGCCGCGCTGGCAGAAGCAGCGCAGGCTGTCGTTGAGTCGGTCGTTCATGGGTGGCGGGCCGGTTGCAGGCCGGCGCGGGTGGCGGTGGTGGAAGCGCGCAGTATCCGGGCGCGGCGCCTGTCCTGCTGCAACAGGACAGACAGGCGGCGTGGCCTGGCGCACGCTGGCGGATGTTGAATCCACCGGAGACCGCGATGTCCATGCCGCAGCGCATCCGTGATGCCGCCCTGCACGCCCAGGCCGCGCTGGCCGACGAAACCACGCCGCTGCTGCGCAACGTCTGGTACGTGGCGGCGCTGTCGGGCGAGGTGAACCGCCAGCCGCTGGCGCGCCGCCTGCTGGACGTGCCGGTGCTGCTCTACCGCACCGAGGCCGGCCGCGCCGTCGCGCTGGAGGACCGCTGCGCCCACCGCTCGTTTCCGCTGTCGCGCGGGCGCATCGTCGGCGACAGCGTGGTCTGCGGCTACCACGGCGCCTGCTACGGGCCCGACGGCCGCTGCACCGCGGTGCCCTCGCAGGCGCAAGTGCCGCCCGGTGCGGTGGTGCGCAGCTTCCCGCTGCACGAGGCCGGCGCGCTGCTGTGGATCTGGCCCGGCGACCCGGCGCTGGCCGACCCCGCCCTGGTGCCGGCGCAGCCGTGGATGGCCGACCCCGGCTGGGTCTCGTCGACCGAGCGCCTGCACCTGCGTGCCAGCCACGTGCGCCTGCACGAGAACCTGCTGGACCTGACGCACCTGAGCTTCCTGCACGCCAACAGCTTCGGCACGCCCGACTACGCCAGCGCGCCGTTCGACACCCAGCTCGACGAGGCAGCCGGCCGCTTCAGCCTGCACCGCACCGTGTCGCCGACGCGCCTGCCGCCGCTGTGGGCCCTGCCCACCGGGCTGGACGGCGTGGACGCGGCGCGGGTGGTCACCTCGGCCTTCCTGTCGCCGGCCCTGCATGTGGTGGCGGTGAAGTTTCATGCCTGCGCGCTGCCGGAAGACCAGCAACCGTCGCGCGCCATCCGCACCGCCCACCTCGTCACGCCCGAATCGGCCACGCGCACGCACTACTTCATCCAGCATGCCCGCAACTTCGCGCTGGACGACGACGCCATCACCCGCTTCATGCACGACCAGCTGCTGCGCGCCTTCCAGGAGGACGTGGACGGGCTGGAGGCGATCGAGGACCTGCTCGCCGGCTACGACAGCACCCAGCCCGAGATCAGCTTCCAGGCCGACAAGGCGTCGCTGGCAATGCGGCGCTGGCTGAAGCGGCAGGCCGAGGCCGAAGCCCTCAGCCGCGCCGGCTGAGCAGCCCGAACAGCTCGACCTGCCGGCGCACACCCAGCTTGGTGAAGGCGCGCTGGCGGTAGGTGGCCACGCTGGTGGGGCTGAGGCCCAGGGCGCGGCCGGCCTGCTTGGCGCTGTGGCCGGCGAGGATGGCGTCGACGACCTGGCGCTCGCGGTGGGACAGCACGGCCAGCGGGTCGGCGGACGGATCGTCCAGTTCCAGGTGCCGGCGCAGCACGGCCGCCAGCAGGGCGGCATGCCGGTCCAGCGCGTCCAGCGCTTGCGCCTCGCCGACGTTGCAGTCGGCCGGCCGGTAGGCGTTCAGCACGGTGCAGCCGCTGTCGCCAGGCAGCAGCAGCGACAGCCGGCTGGCCAGGCCCACGGTGGCGTAGCAGTCCTCGCGCCAGCGGGCGCTGGGCAGCTGGGCGGCCTGCTGCTGGCACAGGCCGATCTGGCCCGGCGCCAGGCCGGGCGCGCGCAGCTGGTGGTCGAGCCGGTGGTGCTGGTGGGCCAGGTAGCGCTGGCCGGCCAGGCGGGCGGCATCGGGCTGGTGGCTGGCCGCGCCCAGCAGCCGCGGCGCGCTGCCGGCGGGCCAGTGCAGCAGCGACACCGCGCTCGCCCCGGCCAGCGCCTGGCAGACGTCGAGCAGCCCGGCGCAGAAGCCGCCGCGGCCGATCTGGCCGACCAGGGCCGGCCAGGCGGGGTCGGCGGCGGTGTGCATCGGCAGGCCCGGCGTGCGGGTCAGCCCGCCAGCCCGGCCACGGCCTGGTGCGCCGCCTCGCTGCCCTGCACCAGCACCTGCTGTTTCCAGGCGTCGGTGTCGGTGTAGAAGGCGTCGCGCAGCTGGCGGCGGATGGCCTCGCGCTCGGGTGCCGCCAGTTCGGGGTGGTTCTCGGCCCACTGGTCGGCGCGCAGGGCCTGCAGCACCTGCTCCAGCGGCACGGTGCCGTATTCCAGCGCCAAGCCGGTGTGCTCGGCCTGCGGGCACTCCTGCAGGCCGGCTTTCCACATCAGGCCGGTCAGCAGGGCCGAGGTGGAACTGCCGTCGTAGATCGAGGTGATGGCCTGTCCGTCCGGCCCGCCCCACCAGGCGCGGGCGCGGGCGATGGTGGCAGCGTCGTCGGCACCGGCGTAGATGCGCTCGCCCACGCCGCTGGGCCCGAGGCCGGTGTGCAGGTCGATCCAGCCCATGCGGGCGCAGCGCTGGCCATGGTCTTGCAGCACATGGCGGATGGCCTGCTGGCTCCAGGTCGGGTTGTGGCCGCCGAAGAACAGGCCTTCGGGGTGGTGGTACTGGCCGGCAGTCACCGCCGTCTGCCAGGCGCGCTGGCCGTTCTGCGCGATCCAGTCGCGCATGGCCTGCTGCACCTCGGGCGTGGGCGGCCACTGCGCCGGCACCAGCAGGTGGGCGATGGCGTCATAGGCCGTGTTGTGCGGCAGCGGCTGGCTGAAGTCCTGGAAGTTGCGGTTCAGGTCCACGTTCTCGTGGGTGACCCGGCGCCACCACGAGAAGCCATGCGGGTTCAGCGCATGCAGGTAGAGCAGGGCGACACCACTGGCATGCGCGCGGCGCCGCAGGTCGGCATCGCCCAGCAGCGCCACCTGCACGCCCGAGCCGCAGAAGCCCTCGACGCCATGGCAGGCCGAGCTGATGACCAGCACCGCCGCCGCATCGGCCGGGCCGTCGCGCACCACGTCCAATGCGAGCTGCTCGCCGTGCTGGCCCAGCAGCGGATGCACATGGGCCTGGGCATCGAGCCCGGCGGCCTCGGCCGCGGCCAAAAACTTGGCCCGCGCCTCGGCGTAGGTCTGCGAGAAGGCGGCGGCGCTCATCGCGGGGTGTTCAGCCATTCTTCGGCGATGCGCACCCAGGCGGTGGCGCCCAGCGGGATCAGGTCGTCGTTGAAGTCGTAGCTGGGGTTGTGCAGCATGCACGGGCCCAGGCCGTGGCCGCCGATGCGGTGGGCGCCGTCGCCGTTGCCGATCATGAAATAGCAGCCGGGCTTCTCCAGCAGGTAGTAGCTGAAATCCTCGGCGCCCATGGTGGGCTCGAACTCCAGCACGTTCTCGGCGCCGACCACCTCGGTGAGCACCTTCTGCGCAAACGCCGTCTCGGCCGGGTGATTGATGGTGGGCGGGTAGTTGCGGTTGAAACGGAATTCGCACTCGCAGCCGTAGGCCGCGGCCGTGGCCTCGGCCATGGCTTTCATCCGCGTCTCGATCATGTCGAGCAGCTCGGTGGTGAAGGTGCGCACCGTGCCCTGCATCTCGCAGGCCTCGGGGATGACGTTGGTCGCCTCGCCGGTGTGGATCATCGTCACCGAGATCACGCCGGTGTCGATGGGTTTCATGTTGCGCGAGATGATGGTCTGGAAGCCGTGCACCAGGGCCGCGGCCGCCGGCACCGGGTCCACGCCCAGGTGCGGCATCGCGCCGTGCGCGCCCTTGCCGCGCAGGATGATCCTGAACTCGTTGCTGCTGGCGTAGCAGGGGCCGCTCTTCAGCGCGAACTGGCCCACCTGCATGCCCGGCCAGTTGTGGGCGCCGAACATCGCCTCCATCGGGAACTTCTCGAACAGGCCGTCCTTGATCATCTCGCGGGCGCCGCCGCCGCCTTCCTCCGCCGGCTGGAAGACCAGGTACACCGTGCCGTCGAAATTGCGGTGCCGCGCCAGGTGTTTGGCTGCTGCCAGCAGCATCGCGGTGTGCCCGTCGTGGCCGCAGGCGTGCATCTTGCCGGCGTGCTTGCTGGCGTGGGCGAAGGTGTTCACTTCCTGCATGGGCAGGGCGTCGATGTCGGCGCGCAGGCCCACGGCGCGGCTGGAGGTGCCGTTCTTCACGATGCCGACCACGCCGGTTTGCCCCAAGCCGCGGTGCACCGGAATGCCCCAGTCGGTCAGCGCCTGGGCGATCACGTCGGACGTGCGCTGCTCCTGGAAGCAGAGTTCGGGGTGGGCGTGGATGTCGCGTCGCAGCGTGGTGATGGCGGCCGCGTCGGCCAGGATGGATTCGATGAGGCGCATGGTGGGGTCCGGGCAGTGCTGGAGAGTGCGGGCCAGTTTAGTGGGCACTCCACGACCCGTGCACCCGCCCGGACACCGCTGCGGGCAAACCCGCAAGGCCGCGGCGGATGCCCTGCGCGCTGCCGCAGCGCTGTGCAATAGTGGCTGGATGAGCACCACGGACACCCCTGACGCCCCGATCACCACCGTGCGCGGCGCCTGCCCGCACGACTGCCCCGACACCTGCGCGCTGAAGATCAGCGTGCAGGCCGGCCGGGTGATCAAGGTGGCCGGCGACCCCGACCACCCGCCCACCCACGGCGCGCTGTGCACCAAGGTCTCGCGCTACCCCGAGCGCACCTACCACCCCGAGCGGGTGCTGACGCCGCTGAAGCGCACGGGCCCCAAGGGCAGCGGCCAGTTCACGCCGGTCAGCTGGGACGAGGCGCTGACCGACATCGCCGCCCGCCTCGCCGAGATCGCCCAGCGTGACCCGCAGGCCATCGTGCCCTACAGCTACGCCGGCACCATGGGCCTGCTGCAGGGCGAGAGCATCGCGGCCCGCTTCTTCCACCGCCTGGGCGCCAGCTTCCTGGACCGCACCATCTGCGCCAATGCCGGCGGCGAGGCGCTGACCGCCACCTATGGCGGCAAGATCGGCATGCACCTGGAGGACTATGCCGAAGCGAAGCTGATCCTGATCTGGGGCAGCAACTCGATTGCAAGCAACCTGCACTTCTGGACCTTCGCCCAGCAGGCCAAGCGCCAGGGCGCCAGGCTGGTCTGCATCGACCCGCGCCGCAGCGAGACGGCCGAGAAGTGCCACCAGCACATCGCCCTGAAGCCCGGCACCGACGGCGCGCTGGCCCTGGGCCTGATGCACGAGCTGATCACCCATGGCTGGCTCGACACCGACTACATCGCCCGCCATGTCGACGGCTTCGACAAGCTCAAGCCCCGCGCGCTGGACTGGCCGCCCGAGCGCGCCGCCCAGGTCTGCGGCATCGACGCCGAGGTGGTGCGCCAGCTGGCGCGCGACTACGTGACCACGCGGCCGGCGGCCATCCGCCTGAACTACGGCGTGCAGCGCTGCCGCGGCGGCGGCAATGCCGTGCGGCTGATCGCGCTGCTGCCCTGCCTGACCGGCGCCTGGCGCCAGCGCGGCGGCGGCCTGCTGCTGTCGGCGAGCCACTGGTTCCGCGGCGCGGTGGACCATGCCGCGCTGCAGCGACCCGAGCTGTTGGCCGGCCGGCGCCCGCGCACCATCAACATGAGCACCATCGGCGACGACCTGCTGCGCGAGGCGTCCCCCAGCTTCGGCCCGAAGATCGAAGCCCTGGTCGTCTACAACAGCAACCCGGTGGCGGTGGCGCCGGAGTCGGCCAAGGTGGTGGCGGGCTTCCAGCGCGCCGACCTGTTCACCGTGGTGCTGGAGCACTTCCTCACCGACACCGCCGACCACGCCGACTACGTGCTGCCGGCCACCACCCAGCTGGAGCACCTGGACGTGCACACCAGCTACGGCCACACCTATGTGCTGCTGAACCAGCCGGCCGTACCGCCGCTGGGCCAGGCGCGGCCGAACACCGAGATCTTCCGCCGGCTGGCCGCGAAGATGGGCTTCACCGAGCCCTGCTTCAGCGACAGCGACGCCCAGCTGGCGCGGCAGGCCGTGCCGTCGCTGGATGTCGCCCGGATGGAGGCGCAGGGCTGGGTCAAGCTGGACCTGCCGGCGCTGCCGTTTGCCGAGGGCGGCTTCCAGACGCCGAACGGCAAGGTGATCGTCGACGCGCCCGGGCTGGGCGTGCCCGACTACCTGCCGCCGTATGAAAGCGTCGACTCGGCGCCCGAGCTGGCGCGGCGCTTTCCGCTGGCGATGATCTCGCCGCCGGCGCGGCACTTCCTCAACAGCACCTTCGTCAACGTGGTGAGCCTGCGCAGCATCGAGGGCGAGCCCGTGCTGGAACTGCACCCGGACGACGCCGCCGCGCGTGGCATTGCCGACGGCCAGCTGGTGCGGGTGTTCAACGACCGGGGTGAGCACCGCTGCAAGGCTTCGGTCGGCGGCCGGGCCCGGCCCGGCGTGGTGCACGGCCTGGGCGTGTGGTGGCGCAAGTTCGGCGTCGACGGCAAGAACGTCAACCAGCTGACCAGCCAGCGCCTGACCGACATCGGCCGCGCGCCGACCTTCTACGACTGCCTGGTCGAGGTGGCGCCGGCTTGAGCGGGATGCGCTCGCGCAACGCGTGCAGGTCGGCGCGGCGTTGAGGTGGGCGGTGCTGGGCTCGGCCGCCACCCTGGCCGCCGCCTTGGGCGCGCTGTGCCTGGGCACCGGCTGCAGCAGCGTGGGGTACTACGCGCAGTCGGTCGGCGGCCACCTGGACCTGCTGCAGCGCACCCGACCCGTCGCCGACTGGCTGGCCGATCCGGCCACGCCGCCCGCATTGAAGGCGCGGCTGGCGGTGGCGCAGCAGGCACGCCGATTCGCCGTCACCGACCTGGCCCTGCCGGACAACGCCAGCTACACCCGCCATGCCGACCTGGGCCGCAGCGCCGCGGTGTGGAACGTGGTTGCCGCGCCCGAGCTGTCCTTGACATTGAAGACCTGGTGCTACCCGGTGATGGGCTGCGTCGGCTACCGTGGCTATTTCGACCAGACCGCGGCCGAGGCCGAGGGCGCGGCGCTGCGGGCGCTGGGCCTGGAGGTCAGCGTCTACGGCGTGCCGGCCTACAGCACGCTGGGCTGGACCAACTGGCTGGGCGGCGACCCGCTGCTCAACACCGTGGTGGCGGGCAGCGAGTCGTCCATGGTGCGGCTGATCTTCCACGAGCTGGCGCACCAGGTGGCCTACGCCGCTGGCGACATCACCTTCAACGAGAGTTACGCCACGGCGGTCGAACGCCTGGGGCTGGCGCGCTGGCAGGCCAGCACCGGGCGCAGCGCGGAGGACCCGGCGGTAGCGCAGCGCGCGGCCGACTTCCGCACCATCACCCACCGTACGCGGGCGGCATTGGACGCGCTGTACCGCAGCGAGGTGGACGATGCCATCAAGCGCACCCGCAAGGCCGAGTTGATGGCCGCGATGCGCGCCGAGCTGGCGGCGTTGAAGGCCAGTCCCGATGGCCCTTGGGCGGGATTCACCGGCTACGACGCCTGGTTTGCCCGCGCCAACAATGCCAGCCTGGCGCTGCAAGCCGCCTACGATGGCCTGGTGCCGCAGTTCGAACTGCTGTTCCGCGCCCAGGGCAGCGACTTCGCCCGCTTCCATGCCGAGGTGCAGCGGCTGGCCGCCTTGCCCAAAGACCAGCGCCGCGCCGCGCTCGACACCATCCAACCCTGAGGGAGACCGCATCCATGCCCGACATCCGCATCCGCCGGGACCACAGCCTGGGCCTGGCCAAGGCCCGCAAGGTGGCCTGGGACTGGGCCGAGCAGGCCGAGTCCAAGTTCGACATGGAATGCACCGTGCTGGAAGGCGAGACCAGCGACACGGTGGAATTCACCCGCAGCGGCGTCAGCGGCACGCTGATCGTCGCGCCCGACCACTTCGACCTGCACGCCAAGCTGGGCTTCCTGCTCGGCGCGTTCGCCAAGACCATCGAGGCCGAGATCGAGAAGAACCTGGACGACCTGCTGGGCGCCGCCGCAGCGGGCGGCAAGGCCAGGGCGGAGAAAGCCGAGAAGGCC
>Ga0116180_1002672_pt1 | contig 13943 bp, 10 predicted proteins | sample AD_UKC073_MetaG_FD_89804 | JGI IMG/M metagenome (GOLD analysis project Ga0116180, IMG submission 89804) | Active sludge microbial communities of municipal wastewater-treating anaerobic digesters from USA - AD_UKC073_MetaG | ecosystem: Engineered > Bioreactor > Anaerobic > Digestate | place: USA...
CGTACGCAAGCGGCGGCAAGGAGAGGCGTGCCCCTCCAGTTTTGAGTATCAACTTTCCATGGAAAGGCCCGTCCGATAAGGGCGTAGTGAACGAAGTAGCAAGAAGTCGACTATCAGCTGAAACTGCACTCCGTGCCGCATCCGTTTGCGGTTCTTCACCTCAAGGTGTACTGGCGTGATGACTCCTGTAATCACGATCGACGGTCCGGTTGCGTCGGGCAAGGGTACCGTCGCCCGCCACGTCGCTGAAGCGTTGGGATTTCATCTGCTCGACTCCGGCGCGATTTATCGTGCCCATGCACTGGCCTGTCTTGACCGCAATATTGAATTCAATGAAATCAATGTGTTGGAAGAACAAGCTCGGGCACTTTCTCTGAAATTTGTTGGCTCCCAAGTGTGGGTCGATGGGCGCGATGCCACCGCCTTGGTGCGCTCGGAAGCGGTCGGCATGGCGGCGTCAACGCTGTCGGCGATCCCCGAGGTGAGGGCAGCGCTGCTGCAGCGTCAACGCGACTTTGCTCAGGCCCCTGGATTGGTTGCGGACGGGCGAGATATGGGCACCGTGGTGTTCACCGACGCCGCGCTGAAGATCTACCTCACGACCACCGCCGAGGTTCGGGCCGCGCGCCGCGTTGGGCAGGTCGCTGCACAGCGCCAGCGGGATGCCGCCGATTCGCAAGCTAAACAGTTGATTGCAAAGGGAAATTCGGCTAGCATTACAAGTTCGCCCGAATCCCTTGAGCAAGACGTTGGCCCGGAGCTCGCGAGGTCAGTCGAAGCGCAGATCAGGCAGCGCGACGCGCAGGATAAATCCCGCGCAGTTGCGCCGCTCCGGCCCGCGCCCGACGCCATCGTGATTGACAACGCCGCCCACCGGCCTGAACAGACGGTAGACGCGGTGCTGGCACTCTGGGCGTTGCGACAGCTGCGATAGGCACGGCGCCGTAGGTCAACTCTGGTTGGTCGGCGGCTGCTGGTGACTCGCAATATCGCAACCTGAACAGCGCCGGTACAAGAGGATTCAGCGAAAACGTTACGGCCGTGCTTTTGGCTGCTGTCCTGTGTTTTCGGTGCGCTTGCGCGCCGGCACAGGGGCTGAAAAGCATGTTTTTCAATCACTTAACCTCTATGTCGTGGCAATGGTGCCGTGGCGAGAGCAAACCGAAAGTTCTTAATGTCTACTGCAAACGAATCCTTTGCCCAGCTATTTGAAGAAAGCCTTGCCCGCAAGGAAATGCGTCTGGGTGAAGTCATCACCGCCGAGGTGGTGCGTGTTGACTACAACGTTGTTGTCGTCAACGCCGGCCTGAAATCGGAGGCCTATGTTCCGATCGAAGAATTCAAGAATGATCGCGGCGAAGTTGAAGTCAAGGCCGGCGATCTGATCCAGGTCGCCATCGAGGCGCTGGAAAACGGCTACGGCGAAACCCGCCTGTCGCGCGACAAGGCGAAGCGTCTGGCCTCGTGGTACTTCCTCGAGAACGCCATGAACCAGGGCGACATCGTCTCCGGCATGGTGGTCGGCAAGGTCAAGGGCGGCCTGACCGTCATGACCCACGGCGTTCGCGCCTTCCTGCCGGGCTCGCTGGTTGACATGCGTCCGATCAAGGACACCTCGCCGTACGAAGGCAAGGAACTCGAGTTCAAGGTCATCAAGCTCGACAAGAAGCGCAACAACGTGGTGGTCAGCCGCCGCGCCGTGCTCGAAGTGTCGATGGGCGCTGAGCGCGAGAAGCTGCTGTCGACGCTGGCCGAAGGCGCCACCGTCAGCGGTACCGTCAAGAACATCACCGACTACGGCGCGTTCGTGGACCTCGGTGGCATCGATGGCCTGCTGCACATCACCGATCTGGCCTGGCGTCGTGTCAAGCATCCGTCGGAAGTCCTCACCGTTGGCCAGGAAGTCACGGCGAAAGTGCTCAAGTTCGACCAGGAAAAGAATCGCGTCTCCCTCGGCCTCAAGCAACTGGGCGACGATCCGTGGGTCGGTCTGGCTCGCCGCTACCCGCAGGGCACCCGCCTGTTCGGCAAGGTCACCAACATCACCGACTACGGTGCATTCGTTGAGATCGACGCTGGCATCGAAGGCTTGGTGCACGTGTCCGAGATGGACTGGACCAACAAAAACGTAAGCCCGTCGAAGGTCGTCTCGCTCGGCGACGAAGTCGAAGTGATGATCCTCGAAATCGACGAAGACCGTCGTCGCATCTCGCTTGGCATCAAACAGTGCCAACCGAATCCGTGGGACGAATTTGCCGCCAACTACAAGAAGGGCGACAAGGTCTCCGGTGCCATCAAGTCGATCACCGACTTCGGCGTCTTCATCGGCCTGCCGGGTGGCATCGATGGTCTCATCCATCTGTCCGACCTGTCGTGGACGATCGCCGGCGAACAAGCCGTGCGTGACTTCAAGAAGGGCCAGGAAGTGGAAGCCGCCGTTCTCGGCATTGATGTCGAGCGTGAACGCATCTCGCTGGGCATCAAGCAGCTCGACGGCGATCCGTTCAACAACTACATCGCCCTGAATGACAAGGGTGCCATCGTGACCGGTACGGTGAAGAGCGCGGAGCCGAAGGGCGCCGTGATCCAGCTGGCCGACGACGTCGAAGGCTACCTGCGTGCTTCGGAAGTTTCGCGTGAACGCGTCGAAGACATCCGCAGCCACGTCAAGGAAGGCGATACGGTCGAAGTGATGATCATCAATGTCGATCGCAAGACCCGCAACATCAGCCTGTCGATCAAGGCCAAGGATTCCGCTGAGGAAGCCGAAGCCGTGCGTCAGCACTCGCGTGACGACAACGCAGGCAATGCCGGTCTGGCTGGCCTCGGGGCGCTGCTGAAGGCGAAGCAGGACGGCAACAAGGCAGAATAGGCTCAAGCATTTAGTTTGCACACGCGTTCGGCGGTAGCACGTCGCGGAAGAGGAGAGGGGTAGGCCATGACACGATCAAGCCTGGTAGCGCGCCTGTCAGCGCGCTTCCCTCACCTCATGGCGCGCGACACCGAACTGGCGGTGAGGCTGATTCTTGATGCCATCGGGGACGCCCTCGCTGAGGGTTCCCGGGTTGAGGTGCGTGGTTTCGGCAGCTTCGCGCTGTCGTACCGCCCGCCACGGGTTGGACGTAACCCGAAGTCGGGAGACCAGGTGGTCGTCCCGGCCAAACACGTTCCACACTTCAAGGCTGGCAAGGAGCTGCGCGAGCGTGTCGATCAGCTCGGCACGCTTCCGGATGGCAGTCTTGGCATTCCGCCAGCGGTGAATGTCTAGCCGCGTACCCGACCTGAGGGGCGGACCGCCCAAGTTCGGTCGCGCTTGTTCCTCCCACCTACTGAAATCTGGAGCATCCGGTGGACTTTGAAGCCTGGTGGCTGCTAGTACCGTTGGGCTGCTTTGCGCTCGGCTGGTTTGCCGCACGTGTCGACATTCGCTATGTTCTGCGCGATGCCCGTGCCCTGCCTTCGGCGTATTTCCGGGGACTCAACTTTCTCCTGCGCGAACAACATGATCGTGCAGTGGAAAGTTTTGTCGATGTCTCCCGTCGTGATCCACATGCACTCGATTTGCAGCTCGCGTTGGGCAGTCTGTTTCGCCGACAGGGCCGGATCGGCGAAGCGACCGGTATTCACCAGGGGCTTGTTGATCGCCACGACTTGCCAAAAGAGAAGCGTGAGCTGGCACTGTTCGAGCTGGCTCAGGACTTTCATGCGGCCGGCCTCTTTGATCGCGCCGAGTCCGTCTATGAGCAGCTGACTGGAACTTCCTTCGAGGCGGAGGCGGTGACCCGGCTGGCATCGGTATTGGAGCAGGAGAAAGCCTGGCAACGTGCAATAGCGGCGCGCGAACGCATCCAACGCATCAGCGGTGAACCGCAGGGACGGTTCATTGCCCAGTATCACTGCGAGCTGGCGGAAGTGGCGCTTGCCGAGGGCAAAGACGAGCAGATTGCACAGCATCTCGCGGCAGCTAGCGAAAACAATCGCAACAATGCCAGGGTGCCGCTCATCGCATTCCGTAGCGCAATCAAGCGCGGCAACAATGAGGCGGCGAAGACTGCGCTCGCGGAGATTTTGCGTACACGTGCTGATTTGTCAGTGCTGGTCGCTGACGACGTTGTGAATCTCTACCAGTCGCTTGGCTCACCGGGTACGGGAGTTGAGCAACTGGCGCTGGCTCAGCAGGCAGCGCCGACCTCGCTTGGCCTGTCCAGGCTGGTTGACGCATCACTCAAGATTGAGGGCCGCGACGCTGCGATCGCCCGGTTGAAGCGCGAATTGACAGCGCAGCCGTCAGCCCGCCAGGCCAGCCGTCTGCTTGAACTGGAGAGCAGCCGCTACGATGGCGAAGCAGCCGAGACGATGAAGGGGATCGCACAATTGCTGTTGCGTGCAACCGATCGGACGCCCGGTTTTCATTGCACCCATTGTGGCTTCCGCGCGCCCCGGTACTACTGGAAATGCCCTGGCTGCAACGAATGGGAGAGCTTTTGTGCGACCCCTCTAGGCCAATGACCATCAGCGTTCGCCCGTCCTCTCCAACACTCAACGAAAACAATAAGTTCTACCAATGAAAATCTCCGTATACGGTGCCGGTTACGTCGGACTCGTTCAGGCCAGTTGCCTGGCCAATCTTGGTCACGATGTCGTCTGCGCGGAGCTGAGCGTTAGTCGCCTTGCGGCGCTGGCTCAAGGCAAAACGCCGTTTTACGAACCCGGCATGGATGAGTTGCTGACTGGGGAACTGGCCAGCGGTCGCTTGCGTTTCACCAGCGACCCGGCCGTTGCCGCCGCGCACGGCGAAGTTCAGTTCCTCGCGGTAGGCACCCCGCCGCTCGCCGACGGATCGAGCGATCTGTCCTATCTGCTCGCAGCCGCCGACACGATTGGCGCCAACGCGCCCGACGATGCGCTGATCGTCACCAAGTCGACAGTGCCGGTCGGCACCGGCAAGAAAGTCGCAGCTCAACTGCGTTCGGCCGCCCTCAAGGCCGGCCGCAGTGCAAGTTTCCGCGTGGCATCGAACCCGGAGTTTCTCGCCGAAGGGCGGGCATTGCCTGATTTCATGGAGCCGCAGCGGACTGTATTTGGGGTAGCCGACGCCAAGGCCGAAGCCCAATTGCGTGAGGTATACGCACCGCTCAAACTGGGGAATGACCGCACGCTGGTGATGTCAGTGGAATCGGCTGAACTTGCCAAGTACGCCGCCAACGCCATGCTGGCGGTGCGAATTTCGTTCATGAACGAGCTGGCCAATCTCGCAGATGCCACCGGCGCCTGTATCGACTCTGTGCGCGAGGCAATGTCGCTGGACGAGCGGGTAGGGCGCAAGTTCCTCAATTCCGGCTGCGGCTACGGCGGTTCCTGCTTTCCAAAGGATGTCACCTCACTGGTGAAGCAGGGCGAAATGGCCGGTACTGCCATGCGTATCGCTGACGCCGCCTCCGAAATCAACATCCGCCAGCGGGTGGCGATGGCAGACCGCATCATTTCGCTGTTCCAGTCCCGCGGCAAAGCGCCTGTTGGCTGCGTCGTGGCACTGTGGGGTATGGCATTCAAGCCAGACACCGATGACGTTCGTGAAGCACCTGCCGTTTTGATGGCTGAACGCCTTCTTCAGGCAGGCTTTGCGGTCCGCGCCTATGATCCGCAAGCGAGCGAAACCGGCGCAGCCGAATTGGCGAAGTACACCAACTTCTCGGTGGCATCGACAGCGATGGAAGCGTTGGCTGATGCCGACGTTCTGCTGATCGCCACTGAATGGAAGGAGTTCGGCCAGGTGGCGCCAGCCGATGTCGCCCGGTTCATGCGCGCTCCGGTGGTGTTTGACGGGCGCAGTGTGTTTAATGTCGCAGCCGCGAGAGCCGCCGGATTGGACTATCACGCCTTCGGACGCGAGCACGCGTAGCGGGCTGCATCAAAACTACCAACGTATCGGTCAAGCATGGTCGTTGTGCAGTCGCGATACTTTTCGAGTGATATCTGATATTGTCCTCGCAAGCCATTGAATAATCGAGTTTAATCATCGCCAAGCAAAAGCTGGAATACGTCTGCCGCGAGTGCGGGACGGCTGCTGCAAAGTGGCAGGGACAGTGCTCCGGCTGTGGCGCCTGGAACACGCTGGAAGAGGCGATCAGCCAGCCGCGACGCCACACCAGGGGAAGCAGCCCGGTACCGGCTTCCTCCGCGATCAAGCTCTCCGACGTACGCCAGGAAGCAACACTGCGCTGGAGCTCCGGCCTTTCTGAGTTCGATCGCGCACTCGGTGGCGGCGTGGTACCTGGCGGCGTGACGCTGATCGGTGGTGATCCAGGTATCGGCAAGTCGACACTGACCTTGCAGGCGATTGCCTCGCTTGCCAGGAATCACGTCACCCTGTACGTGTCCGGCGAGGAGTCAGTTGCCCAGGTAGCTGCCCGAGCCAGTCGCTTGGGACTCGACCTGTCAAGCATCGTCATGGTCGCCGAGACGTCATTGGACGCCATCATCGCCCACATCGAAGCTCGTCGACCGCACGTTGTTGTTATCGACTCCATCCAGACCCTGTTCAGCGAGGCGTTTTCATCTGCACCGGGCTCTGTCGTTCAGGTCCGCGAGTGCGCTGCGGAGCTAACCCGTCTTGCCAAGCGCAATGGCGTAGCCACTTTGCTGGTCGGACACGTCACCAAAGAAGGCTCGATTGCCGGCCCCCGTGTGCTTGAGCATCTGGTCGATACGGTTATTTACTTCGAAGGCGAGCCGGGATCGAATCTCCGCATCATTCGCGCGCTGAAAAATCGCTTTGGTGCCGCCAACGAAATTGGGGTGTTCGCGATGCTGGAGGACGGCCTGCGCGAAGTTGCCAATCCGTCGGCGTTGTTCCTGGCTCGCGGAGATGAGATCGCAGCAGGCAACGTTGTGTTTGCCTCAATTGAGGGATCGCGCCCGCTGCTGGTGCAAGTCCAGGCGTTAGTAGACCGGGCGGCGGCCAACCCGCGACGCGTTTGCACGGGCTTTGATAGCCAGCGGCTGGCGATGCTTCTGGCGGTAATGAACCGGCATTTGGGCTGTCAGCTGGGCGGTTTTGACGTCTTCATCAATGTCGTGGGTGGCCTGCGGATTGACGAACCCGCTGCCGATCTCGCCATCGTTGTTGCCATTTGGTCTTCGTTGACTGGATCTGTCGTACCAGCCGGCACGGCAGTGTTTGGCGAAGTTGGCCTTGGCGGCGAAGTTCGTCCGGTGGTCGGCAGTGCATTGCGAGTTGGTGAGGCCTCCAAGCTGGGGTTCTCACGTGTTGTTGGCCCCCCGGTGAATCGGCAGGCCAGAGAGCTGGCCGCGGAAGGCTTGCTTGATTCGGTGACCAAAGTATCGGCCGCGATCGAATCTGTCGCTGGACGTACGGCCGGCACATTTAATTGATTGGGAATTTATATTATGTTAAACACAGGTCAACGCATCTTCAATGGTTGGTTGGTATCGTTTCACGCATAACTCCCACTGCCTATCCGGGTATCCTCGCAGTAGCATTCATCAGAGTCCGTACGCAGTAAACGCATCACAATATGGCGCCACCAAACAAGATCGAAGAGTTGGCAAAGCCGCTGCGCGATGCAACGCAGGCGCTGACGCCCGGCGACTTTGAAACGGCGACGAAGCTGCTCGCCGACCCGCTCTGGGACTCACTCGAAGCGCACTACTGGAATGCGTCGCACCCGCTGCCGGTGGGCGCCCGTCAAGCGCTGGAGTGCTACCTGCACCTTGCCAAGACGATGTGGCATAAGGCCGGGCTGGGCCAATCCCATCCAATGGCGCTCTACAAAACAACATTGCTGTCGACAACCGCCATTCAGACTGCACTTCGCATCCTCGCCCGCATTTATGCCGGCTGCAATCTTGGTTACAGCGCCCCACCCCATGGCTTTTGGCGCGCCGTGTATGCCCTCACCGGCTTCATCGTTTCGGAGCGATTCACCGACAAACAGGCTCGCGCGAGCCTGCAACAGCAGTCGCTGCAACTTTGGTTGATGGCCTGGCTCAATCCACTGTCGCTGGCACCTGGACGTCTTCCCGTGGCCGTACGGCTGGTTGGCATACTGTCCAAAACGTGCAGTTACACGATGGCCTCGCCAACGCATGCCGGTTCTGGCCTCGCCGCCGCGGACCTCATGAGTGACGCACCACCGATGCCCTTTGCGCGCGTGCCTGCCATGTGGGAGCCAGTCGCCCCACTTTATATCAACGCCCAGGACGCGGCATTCACGATTCGCGAGTTGGCGACCCCGCCATCGCGTAACGCGCCTAGCGATGTGTACGAATCACTGTTGCAATCGGCGCTGCAAGTCGGTCTGACCACGCAGGAAATGCAGGACTTCGTGCGCCGGGCTATGCGGGAATTTGGTTACAGCAACGCTCGCGCAATCCCGAGAGTTGGACGGCAGGACAACATCAAGGTAGTCGCTGGATTCATCGACTGCTGGAGTGCGCTGCAGTCCCAGTACAAAACCAGCCCGAGTGCGCCGGGGTACACCGCCTGCTCCGCCGTCGTCGTCAATCACAGTGATGGCGGCTTTCTATTGCGGTTTGATCTGACGCAGCCCCTGCTGTCGGTGGGTACGCTAATTTGCCTTCGCGGCAGCGACGCTGAGCCGTGGACCGTAGGAGCGATCCGCTGGCTTGAGGACAACGATGGCGTGGTCATGGCTGGCTGCGAAGTGCTGTGCAATTTCGCAGAGGCCCGAATCGCTCAGTCAGAAGACCTCGGCAACCATAGCCCCATCATCACCTACCAGAAAAAAGACGTTACGCAGATACTTTCGCCGTTCGGGCAGAGCGAACCGACCGGAGTGTCGCAGTACTACGTTGACGGCGCGTGCTGGGTGGTTGCGGTGGCCGGCGAGATTGGCGAGGACTGGCAGTTGCGTGCTGTGCTGGATGTAACAGAAAGCGATCGACTGTGACCACACTGCCATTTCCGGGAGTGCTACCGCGAGCCTTTGTTCTCGGTTTTCACAGCTTGTGTGCCGCGATAATTCGGACTAGTTGTCGGTACACCTCCCAATGACGGTGTGTTTGAATACTGGGACATTTTGGGAGAGGCGCCAAGCTCAATCTCATTGCACCTGCGTTCATTCTTGTTTCTGAACGCCAACGTTGCGCACATGTCAAGAGTAACCCGACCGACTTCCACATTTGTCGCCGCTGCACGTTCTTGGGCATTCGCGGCTGCGGCACAAACCGCCAAAGCGGCACAGATAACTGCTCGCCTTGCGGCAAACTCGCCACTTGCCTGTGTTCTAACCGAATCATCCAATGTTGGCTGTTGAACATCAAATTGATCCATACTCGTACCCTATTCTCGACGTAAATGCTGTCGATGGTAGCGCAACCCCGCCAATTCAAGAAAAGGGGATGATAGGCGGTCGTGTTGCACCGACAACTCCCGATGTGCGAGCGCCTTAGCGCAATTGCTACGTGGACGTATGCCTTTGCATGATCGTGCGTGACGAAGCGGATTCGATTCAGAGATGTATCGAATCAGTAGCGCCATACATCACACGATGGGCAATCGTCGATACGGGGAGCGTGGACGCAACGGAAATCGTTGCAAAGAAGGCTTTGGGAAACTTGCCCGGTAAATGGAAGTCCGTAATGTGGTCAGGCGATTTCTCATTGCATCGCAACCAATCTCTCGATCTTGCGAGATCGATCGCGGCAAGCTGTGACAGCTACATATTGCTAATCGACGCAGACGAAGTCCTCGTAGTGAAAAGTATCGAGGCTTTTCTCTTATGTCTTAGGCAAGACCGTGTAGTCACTTGGTGGGCGGAAGATGCTGACTGGCGCTTTCGCAAACTTGGTTTGATTCGGATTGCAGATGCAATTGAATGGAGGGGAACTGTTCATGAGCATTTGGTCGTATCAGCGGAGTGTGAGGCGGCATCGCAAGTCAGTCAAGACGCAGCCCATCTGATCTACGGACACAATGGATTCCGACGCCGAAATGCCACGATCACTACTGCCGCAGACTTGCGTTGGTTAGCTAGGGCCGTGCTAGGGCGCAATCCTGCAGACGACTACAGGGCGAGTTTCTACCTGGCGAGAACGCACGAGGTCAGCCTAGATTTTGGAATTGCAGCAGTACACTTCCGCGCCGCAGCGACACAAGCCCAGTTCGACGACGACAAGTGGCAAGCGCTGTGGGGGCTTGGGCGTGTTCTGCTTCAGCAAGAAAGCTTGGCAGAGGCTGCTGCGGCATTCACGGCAGCAACGGCTGTGGCTCCAGCGAGGGCAGAGACACTCATTGGCCTGTCGAACATAGCGTTGCGTTTGAAGCAATTTCCGGAGGCGCTGACTTTGGCCTACGAGGCGCTATCAAAGCCCCAGCCAAACGAGACTAGTATGTACGATAAAAGTGCCTACGGCTGGCGCGCGGTCGACACTTTGTCCATGTCAGCTTTCGCGCTTGGCAACTGCGAGGCCCTGAGAGACGCGGTATTGCGCTATGGCGACCTACTTCGGCAAGGGCGAGTGCCTCAGCGCGAGATCGCAAGAATTGAACAAAACATCGTCTGCATCAAAAGCGCGCTGGGTTAACGGAGCATTCACCGTTAGAGCGCGAGCCAAAGACCCTCTGTAACTATCTATTCCAGCAATCGGCTATCGGATCCGAAGTTGTCACGGCCTTTGCACCAAGCTGATCGATGCTCAACGAACCGCATTTTTTTGGAGTCCATCCCGATTTTGGTGCAGCAGTGATTGTGTACGCAGTTGCCGACGGAATGGCCACGGTCAGTTGGTACCATACCGCCCCCTCGCGAGGTGATTGCGACAAGGAGGCGGGCAGTGTCGAGCCGACATAGGTACGGTTTTCGGTAAATCGACGCTCCATATACTGCGCTGCCTCAAGCAGGACGGCCTTTGCGTCATTGCGGCGAGCGCGCTCTACATAGTCCGTATACGTCGGATATGCAATTGCTGCAAGGATTCCAACAACCGCGACCACGATCATCAATTCAATTAGGGTGAAGCCAAGATGGCGACTTCGCACAGCCCAGTTTTGCACAGACTACTCCATTCCCACAAGGCGCACTAACGCAATTGACGCCAGCTGCGGCGACCTTGCGGCTTGCTTCCCTTAAGTTCAATCTGTGCCTTACCTTTGGAGTCATAGCCCACGGCGTTCCCCCCTGTGTTGACGGCGACCAAACTGACGGGATCGATCAATCGAACCCCACCCGGAGGTTGGCCTCCAACGACATCCGCCGTCGTAACCTTTCCGTCCCCGGTAGTATCGAAAACAGGAACCGGAGGGTTTCCGCCTGTGAACGGACTAATCGCCATCAACAAGCCATCCTTGCTTATGACGCAAGGATCAGATGAGTTGGCAATTAGCGAAGAGACGATAGTCGAACCGAACAAGGTTGTCGATGGTGCTACGACTCTTTCGCCAGCGTTTGGGAAATCGGCATACCATCCGCGCTTTGGTGACGCGCCCGTCCACCAGCCACTGGTGCCAGTGAAGAATCTATAGTCACCGTTGTCGGTCATAGTCGCTGTGGCCAGGCCGGAACGTGTAAGCGTGTTCCAGTCGGACCAATCCCAAATTCCATAGATTGATTGAGTTGCCGTACTTGACAAATCCGCCACCTCAAAAAACTTTCCTGTGCCGAATACAACCATAGTACCTCCTTCAAAGAAGGGAACCAAACTTGGTTCAGAGGTGATCGGTTGGCGGGTCCCGGAACGAATTGCTGTGAAAAGTGGCGCTCCAGAGTAAGCCACTTTTACCGCCCCTGCTGTCGAAGTCTTGACATCGGCGCCAAGGTCAAATTTCCAGAGGTTACCTGCTAAGTCTCCTACCCAAGCCGCCTCTGCAATGCCGTCGCGTAGGCGGATAGCCGGGGACCCTAGTCCATTTACAACCCCCGTCGGCGTGGTGACAGTTAGATTCGACAACGAACCAAGCGAAGCGCCGTCCGAAAGACGCAATACGAACAGTCGCCCTACTGTCACGGTACTTGCACCGGAAACACGTGCGCTTTCGTATCCATTTGTAACGACAGCAACCCAAGTACCATCAGCTAGGCGCACGATCTGCGGCTTGGAGAGTACATACCCCAAATCTGCGTCACTAAATTCCCACAATATAGTTGGCGATGCTGGATTGGTTACATCAATGGCATAAATTGACTTGCCACCTGCTCCAAGCGCACCAACCAGTATCGACTTCCATCCACCGGATACGTAGGCATCGGAAACGGTAAGGTTGCCATCAACAAAATAGCGGTGCGAGTAACCCGGGTCAACTAGCAGCGGTAGCATTGATTGCACGGTCTCTGGTATGAACGCCCAGCGCTCCTCTCCGGTGCTGGCGTTGAACGCATGCAACATGCCATCATTGGCCCCGACATAGACGGTCTGTGCCGCTGCCTTTCCGTTGACAAAGGCCCCGTAGGTAGTCGCCTCTGCAATTGACGCGGTATAAGCCCCCCAGCCCTCGTCAAGCGGGCCTTGATACGCTGGCGTTGAATTGACTATGTCCCCCAACAGCGCACGCCTACTGCGAAGCGTTCCGCCCTTACGAAGTTCCAATTTACGGTTACCAAGTACGTAAAGCGCAACTTGATCGGCTGTCTCCTTCGCTTTCTGCGCAGCAGTCGGGGTCGCCCCGAGGACAGAAGTAAGGTGAGAAGCCAATAAAGTCTGGACACTAGCAGGAGACAGCCGCGAAATAAGTGTGCTGTCGAGATTGGCTGGGAGCAGCAGCGCATTGCGGTCAGCACCAATCTTTGTGTAAACCTTCCGCGAAGTCGTCTTGCTGGTCGCGTTAACAGCAGGAAAACTCGAGTTTGAAACGGTCCATTGAGGTGTGAGAGTTACGGTCGAACTGCTCGTCTGGAATCGCTTTGCTGCCAATGTTCCTTCCCAAACAGACACACCCACGACGGGGTTAACGTCATCACCCTCCGCATCATTGACTGTCATCTTCTCGGACATATAACCCGGGAGAAACAAGGCACTGTTTGTCCTCACGAACGCACCTGTCGCAACAGCCGCCGTAGTTGGGGCGCCCTGTCTAGAAATCTCACTAAACGCAGCCGTCAATTGAGCCCGCAGCTTCTGAGGGTCGCTTACATAGAAGTACCCCGGCACAGAAACACTGCCGCCGACAACAGTTTCTATCGCTGCCGCGTTCGTGTCCTCGTTGACGCCCGGTCCTCCCCACTTGGCCGCATAAAACAAAGGATCACGCGGAATGTTGGCGTCCGAAGATGATGCAGTCGCAAGAGAAAAAGTTCTCGAATATGCCCAACCCAAGCCACCAGCACATTTCCCCGGAGCGGTTGAGAACGCCGCGTCGTTCAATGCTGTTGTATTGCAAGCACCATCCCTGTCGCGCACACCGAGATAAGTTCCATCCTGCGTCGTGCCAGCAATAATGAATCCCATATGCTGATCAATGCAGCCGGCCGCGTAGTCACTCGTCAAGTCAATCTTGAGCTGGCCAGTCGACGTAACTGCAAACGTGTAAGTTACGATCGCGTCCATGTCATTGTCGGTCCCTTCGATGTTGTCTTCGAAGCTGACACGGAATCGACCATAGGGACGCCCACTGTTACCGGTCGCCGCAGAGCCATCCGTCGCGAAGCCAGGGACATTGACAATTCGATCAATGTAAAACGCCGCGATACGGTTTTGCATTGGTCTCGTCGAGGAGTTGAAGTCTCCATAATCGCAGCCACCAACACTTTGACCGTATGGAATCATTGAAACTTTGGCTCCACCGTAACCGAATGACAACTTCGGCAAGGGAGCGGACAGCGCTACGGCATAGGTAGTCACTTTTTGCGCCCCCTGAACAGGGTTGATGTCATTTGTCTTGCCAAAGCGAGCAACACTCGCTGAGTAGTAGCTACCTTGCCGAGTTGGTTCGCCCGGGGCTAGCCCGCGAATACGACCTAGCGACG
>Ga0116180_1002675_pt1 | contig 13929 bp, 25 predicted proteins | sample AD_UKC073_MetaG_FD_89804 | JGI IMG/M metagenome (GOLD analysis project Ga0116180, IMG submission 89804) | Active sludge microbial communities of municipal wastewater-treating anaerobic digesters from USA - AD_UKC073_MetaG | ecosystem: Engineered > Bioreactor > Anaerobic > Digestate | place: USA...
AAATGTTAGAAACAAATTTCTAAGAGCCCCAACATAATAAGCTGGTAAATTTCCAGAAACACCACCAGGTAAATAATATTTGTGATTCATAAAATTATTAAATTTAATATTAGACTTAGAGTAATTAATCCATGTGACTGCAATAAAATTTTGATTAAATTTATCAACTTCATCTGGGGAATTTAGATTCATTCTATAATCTTTATCGATTAAATCTTTCGTAACAGGCATCCATGCCATTTGATTTTTAGATTTTCCACTAAAACCATATATTTTTATCGTGTTTTTATTTCCAAAATAACCAACTTGACCAAAAAATGTAGAACCATTTGTTCCACTATTTTTTCGATACCCTGAAGAGTTTAATTGTGTATAACTAATTGAACTAGCAAATTTTGATTTTCCAAAATATCCAGTATTATACTTAACTGAAACTTTATCAGACTTATAAGATCCAGTACCCGCAGAGAATTTTAAATCACTTTTAATGGGTGCTTCCGTTTCAAAATTAACCGATCCTCCAATAGAAGTTGTTCCATATTTAGATGTACCGACCCCTCTCTGTACTTGTATATCAGACATATTATTCATAAAGTCTGGCATATTGCTAAAATAAATACCTTGATCTTCCATTTCATTTAATGGAATGCCATTTAGAGTAAAATTAATTCTTGTTTGATCAATGCCTCGTATCCTCATATAGGAATATCCATAAGGCAAACCACCATCAGATTGAGTAAAAACACTTGGAACATATCGATTCAAAGTGAAAAATGGATCATTCCCTTGATAAGTATTTTTGATTGAATCTAAATTAATTGAACTAATTGTAACGGGTTCATATGATTCTGTTTTAATTCCTACTACTTGTAACTCACTCATGGTGAATGTTTTTGTAGTGTCGATTTGTGCAAACATTGTCAGTGAAATAAACAATGTGATAATAAGTGTAACTATTTTATTCATAAATTAAATTTTGATTAGTAATTCAAACATAAACCAAAAACATAAATAGGCAAATAAACCTGTTCCGATAAATGTTGCTAAATTGAAATATTTTTCCGGATCAATTAAACAAGAAAGGCAGTAAACTAAAAGTGTAAATAATAATGCAAATATATTAAAAATACTTAAATTACTATTAAATATTAATAATTTTATACTTGGTGTGTTTATTAACATATTACCAATTAATAAAATTAAAAATTCAAGTTTAAATAAAACTCTTAACTCATAAAAGTATTTTCTTGAAAAGAAGTTTTTTATCATCAGTTTATAGGTTTAATAAATCTATTATATAATGATTCATCTTTACCACACCAATATACAAATTCTAAAAATGTATAATGACGATGAGGATGAGGATGTACTATAGATCTACCTTCATTTACACACCAATGTTTTAAATATAACTCAGCTGTTCTATTTTCACCAGAAACTGTAGCTTTAGGTAGTTTTAAATATTCATCATAAGCTAATTTCAATTTAGCCTCAAATATATTTTCGTTCATTAGTTATAATTTTTGTTCTGTTTTACCGTGTGGAAATGGTTTGCCTTCTTTATCAAGAGATACAAATACCATCTTATCAATTTGTACAATAATATTATCAGTGTCTTTGTTAACTACAATTACTTTAAGTGTGATTGACGTGCGACCAAAATTAGTTGGTTCAACACCAATTTTAATAACATCTCCTTGATATGCGGGTGATATGAAATTAATCTCAGAAATCAATTTAGTTACAATGTTCTTTGTATCTAATTGACACATAGCATACACAGCTGCTTCTTCATCTATCCATTGTAATAGACGACCACCAAAAAGAGTCCCACGAGGATTCAAATCTTCTGGTTTGATTAGTTTTCTTGTATAAAAGTTCATTTTTATAAATTTTAACATTCAAATATACGGATAATTATCCAATTATGTTATTAATTTTATAATCTCTTTTAATTACTAACCAATCTTCCATTTTTAGATTATGTGGGTCTACCTTATAATATTCTCTAAACACAATTATAAATGCAAGACTATCTAAGTCGTGTAACAAATATAGATCATTTTTATTCTTTGATTCAAACCAAATGGCACACAATTCCGGATTTAATTTTTTTCTATACCCATCGATCATCAAACTCCATTCATAATCACTAGAGGATTGTTCATTAAATTCTGAATCACAAAAATGACATCTAAAAACACCATTTAACTCATCTATCCAAATATACTTGTTAGGTTTGTCACCATTAGGATCACAACTTTTACAAGGACATTGATTACTCTCACCACAATTAGGACAAATCATTTATTAAGAATAAAGTTATGGATATATCCCATTTCTTCTGAATCAAAATTAACAAGAATTGCAGGCATTGATTCATTTTTTTGAAATAAATTAGGACTATTGATAAATTCATCATTGATAGCAACAACTTCATCAAAAGAGTTATCAAAATGTAAATCTATTTCATTCTCAATGAATGAATGTACTTTTAAAGATCCATTTGTCATGATAATGTTTTCTCTTTTAATTCCAACTTCATCAGATTTATTAAAAACATCAAAATTTGAAAGTTGTGGATCTCGACTTGTAATAATAAAAACATCGTGTCCAGATGATATGAAAAGCTTACACATCATCTGCACAAATTTATTATCACCTAAACATCCATCAAAATCAAACGATATCTTCATTACTACTTGTCTAATATATCATTAAGTTTATTATTTCTTTTATTTTTTTTTGTTTCAAATTCTATAAATAAATTTGGAGACATTCGGTAATCATCAATTTCAGAAAATAAATTATTTTTTTTAGATTCAGATTTACATAATAATTTATTATCAAGAATATAGTAATAATAACCATCTTCAAATTCACAGACTATATCTCTATGTAAAACTTTATCCCACCTATCCTCAAATCCCCAATCAGTATCACGATCATATATTATTGATGCAATTATTAAGATAATACATAATATTATAAATGCTGCCCAAGATATAATAAGCCAAATATTATCAGTATCTATTGTTATATAACCATCTGATGATATAGGTTGTTCTTTAGCAAAGTCTAAAACTTTAAAACTATTACTGTCTCCACTATATGGGATAACATAATAAGTATTAACACCATATTTAAATGTTGTAATAACTTTTGCCTGTTCTTTCAGATCATAGTTACAATTAAAAATAGGATATAGTAAAGCAATTGCACATAATATCATAAACATTTTTATACGATTTTCTTTGATCGTATAAAATAAAAATCTTAAAATTCTTTTAAATATAAACTTTTAGTAACTAAATTTTCAAAAATATCATTTAAGTCAGAAGTTAACTCAACTTCATATTCATCAATAGTAACACTATTAATAGTAATATCAATAGAATCGATATTTACATCATAACTTGGTGGTGTCCAGTAATCACCCTTATCATAATAAGATTTGCCTGAAACATTAATCTCATAATCAATAGTTATACTAACCCCCTCACAATCAAAGGACATAAATTGTTCTTTTACAACGAAAGAACCATCTTCATAGATTCTATCAACAATATCGGCATATTTTAAGAAATCACCATCTACCAGATTCGTTTTATTCGGATTGAATGTTATGAAGTCCATCGTTTCTTTGTTTTTACAAAAATACGGAAATTTATTATAAAATAAAAATATATACTAAAAATAATGAGAAGAAATGACAAAAACAGGTAACAAGGTTAAAAAAAAATTAGGAAAGCATTCAAAAAAAAGACATTCAAATAGTAAAAATTCTAAAAACTATAAGAAATCTTATAGAGGACAAGGTAGATAAAATTAAACCCCTGTAAATCAGGGGTTTAATTTTTAAATAAATTTGTATAAAAAATATCCAAATAAAATTGAAATGCCAACAACAATAGTCCATTTACCAAGTTGGTTAAGTCTATAAACAATTTCTGAATTGTCACATACTCTATTATATGATTGTCCACTTATCAACCCATATACCCAAGTTAATGGTACAATTGAAGCTGACATTATTGCAACAATAATAAAAACACCACCAAAAATTAAAACCAATGAGATTAGTAATAAAACCAATAGAAAAATGGCTTTATTAAAAAACGAAACTCTATTTTGATTAAACATAGGAATAAGGTTTTTGTGTATTCAAATATACAAAATTTAGTTGAATACACAAAAACTTATGCAATTTTTTTTATTTCAGAAAAAACACTCTTTCGAGGTTGACGAACCTTTTCACTATAATGTAGATCACTAGGGGTATAAATTGCAGATTCGACTTGTGATGGACTTTTTACAGTATTTTCATCCTTGAGAATTTTATAAATTTTCTTTATTTGATCCATTGGTATTCCTGAATTAGCTAGGAATCCTTCGATAGATTCTCGAGGAATATCATGAAATTTTTTCCCAGATGCTAAGATGGCATCATTTGTTGCTGCTAAAATTTTTTCAATTGATAAATTTTTCATATTTTATATTTTATAGTGAGATAACACGATCAAATCCTTCATCATGTTTAATAGGTTGATATGATGATATCATATTTTTAATAACATGCATAGGGATGCTTTTATTTTCTTCATCTGTTCTTTTTTTATTCCGAGTAATATATTCATTATCAGTAAGAATAGGGAAAATAACAGCAAGCTTATAGTAACTATCATCAAAAAAAGAAAGATTATATTTTCTTCTTTTTGAATTCATATGTGTCATATCAATAATAACATTTTTACCATCATCTGAAGCTTTTGATAAATTATAAATAAGTGTATTATCAACTTCTTTTTGATTAACAGTTTTAAATGCAGTATTATAATCATCATCTCCATGAAGATCAAGAACTATTTCATCTCTTGAAATAAGTTCAAAAGAATCTGGTTCAAAGTTTTTTCTAATCCAAGTTGTTTTACCACTCAATGGGGGTCCAATAAGTATAATAACATATGGTTCTTTTAATTTATCTAAATTCATCACACTTTATGATTATATCTTGCCCAATTAACAGCAATGATTGTTTTTGCATCTCTAAATCGAGTAGTCATTAATTCCTCACGATCCATTTCAATAGTATCAATTTCTTCAAGTTCTCCAGGAACTCCACCACCATCACCAATTTTTTTGGATACTTCACAAAAATAAATAGTAATTACCTCACTAGTTCCACCAGGTGACATATAACATTCATCAATTAACTTAATTGAATCAGTTGCGTATCCAACTTCTTCATCAATCTCACGTTTCATTGCATCACGAGGATCTTCTCCAGGCTTGTCAAGTGTTCCTGCAACAATTTCTACAATATCAGAAGCTGATCCTGGTCGCCATTGTGAGATAAGAATATACTTTTCTTTCACCGTGTCATAAAGAAGAGCACCGACTGCGTTTTGCCGAACCATTACTTCACGTTTCCCTTCTTTGCCAGATTTTGTTTTATAGGTAATCTCGTCAATGTTGAGATATCCTTTGTATTTATTTTTACGGTCAATAATCATATAAACTGATAGTTTTTTACAAATATAAGAAATTTTTCTAAATTGTCCTCTTTTGTAACGATTTTATTCCATTCATCACAAATAGTTTCAAATGCTAAAAAATTTACTAAAAGTTTTTCATAGTTTAATTTTAATATCTTTTCCTGTTCTTTACTTAAATTCCATTTTACCGGACAAAGATTTTTCATAGTCTTAATCTTATCTTTATCAACAAAATGTGGATATGTTCTACATATCAAAGGTCTTATTTCATAAACAGAACACTTATCATCTTTAAGAAATTGACAAATTCTATCAGGATTATTTAAACATAATACCCACTTTTTCTTTTTACCATTTTCCCATAAAATAAATTTAGGAACATATCCAAAAGACTTATCATATTCTATTTTTTTAATAAAAGATAAGTCTTTTGAAATATTCAAATCTTCATGATCAATAAATACATCATAGTTTTTACAGCACTTTGCTGTACAGCTTGAACAAGGAACACTCATATCTGAGTGTATATATACTATTTAAATTTCATTATAATAAATTTTTGTTTTTTAGAAATTCAATAGCCTCAATATGGTTTGATATCTGATGGTATTTCCAAACTTTATCAGTATCCTCCATATAATTTGCGTTGAAATATGGATAGTCATGATACCTATCTCTTTCAATGAGTTGAATCATCATTTTTTTATTTTTCCAACCAGCACTTATATAAGAATCATCTTTAAGAACTGCTTTAAAAAAAATATAAACACATTCTTCTGCATCCACACCATGTTGATTTACATACTCCTGTCTATATATTTTTTCAAATGAAAAATCAAACATACTAGAAGTTGAACTTTTCAATAATAGTTTTGAAACTTCTATGGCATCTGAATCACTAATTGTTTTTAATTTATCTTTTATCATTTTAATCATTTTTAATTCTAAAAACATTAAATGGTATATTACCATCAGCTGCTATAATTCTGTGAAATCCATCAATGATTTTATAGTTGTCAATCTCACCACGAACTATACCTCTTGGTAATTCATAATTTGATGAATCATAATGTGATAAATCTTCCATTTTAACATTAGTGATATGGTTTTGATTTAACTTCTTAAAATCAATATAATTTTTATAAATTGAAATAAGTTCAAAATCACAATCTTTTACATCATCTAATAAAAACCCATACTCTAGTTCAAGAACATATCTTAATTTTTCGGATAAAGTTTCTAATTGAAACAATTTCACACATTGATCATTAATTATATTCAAAATATAAACATCAATAGTCACATCATCAATCTCTTGACCATAATAACCACCACAAATATTTACTTCCCAATATGACGCATCATATGCTTTGTTAATAGCAAGGATTCGATAAATACAATATTTATCAACAATCTCACCGCCATATAAAATTTCAGATATACGAATATCTCGTCTTTTAGTTTTTTTATCGCCAGTTATAAACTGAGAATATATTTCTTCTGTTAATCGAGATAGATTAATACTATCCACATAAGCATCTTTTATTTTACCACAACGACAAATACCCTCATCATAACAGCCAGAAGAATCACAAAAGTGTTCTGTGTTGTAATCATAGGATGTGCAATATGTATAATCAAGTTTTAACATTTTTGGGTTTAGTCTTGTAGAATTTTCCATCTATATTCTTATAGAAGAAAAATTCCTTATTCTTTAATTTTTTCAAAATATATAATAATTCTTTATCTTTAATTTTTCTCCAATCAAGAAATACTACTTCCTCTTCATTATATAGAAATCCTTTACCAACACGATTGATCTTACCAACATTACTATTGAAGTGCAAAAATCCATCATGAGAGAATTTTTTACAATTCTCATTGTAATTTTTAAGTATTTGAGATATCAAATGCATTCTAATAAAATTCATAATATGTAAATATAGTAAATTTATATATATTATATGGAAAAAATTACAAAAAAATGTAATAAATGTTTAGAAGTAAAAAATCTTGATCTTTTTTATAAACACAAAAAAGTTTGCAAAATTTGCCATAATAAAATTTCTAAAGAATATAGATTATTAAATATAGATAAAGTCAAAGAAATTAGTCATAAAAACTATCTTAAAGATAAAGAAAAAAGAAGGGCTTTTATCGGAAGAAATACTTGGATGCACATTTGTTGAATTCAAATTATATTTGGAATCAAAATTTGAACCTTGGATGAATTGGGAAAATAGAGGAATATATAATGGTGATTTTAATTCCGGATGGGATATAGATCATGTAGTTCCTTTATCAACTGCAATAAAGGAAGAAGATATAATTAAATTAAATCACTACACAAATTTACAACCTCTGTGTAGTAAAATTAACAGAGATATTAAAAAAGATAAAGTAGAATAACCAGCCTTCTGTTTTTAAACACACAATTTATCTATTGTCCTCTACCTCGACATCATCGCGTTGCTCACCCGCTAGTCTGTTTTGAGTTTAATCCTCGATAGTGCTAACGACTTATTAGGTCTCCTATCTTAAGCAAAGATTGGCTGAGTTTCCTCACATCCATTTCTGGGTAGTGCTGTGCGTCCTCTTTTTCTTCTTATATACAAATATAATAAAAAATTTAATATATAACCTATGAAATATTTATTTATTTTACTAACACTGATTGTTATAGGTTGTACTCCAAATAAAAATCTATCAAATAATTCAAATAAAAATGATAATTTTGTAGATTCTAATGAAGTAGAAGAGGTTTCAATGCTTATGAGTAAAAGAGAATCTTATAATCCAATTATAATTCCAGAAAGTAATCAAACACAAGAAAAACAAAAAGTTTTTAACAATAATTCAAGTATTGTTAATACCGAAACTAATTTAGGTCAAGTTGTTTATAAAGTACCTGATACAATGCAAGTAATGAAAAATTATGAAGTCATTGTTAGAATATCAAAGTCTCAAACTAATGTTGAAATACATAACAATCTAAACGGTAAAGTATTCCAAAAGAATATCAAAACATCCAATAAAATGCAAGTTGAGTTAATAGACCCAACTGGAAATTCTTTTAAAGTTACTCCAGTTAATATTGTGAAACAACTTGTAGATTCAACTTATACAGAATGGAGATTTAATGTCACTCCTTTAAAATCAGGAACTAATAAATTAAATTTAGTTATCTCTATATTCAAAGATGATGATATCAAACAAATAGTTTATTCAGATGATATATATGTTCGCTCAAATCCTAAAGCAGAGATTAAATCTTTTTGGTATGATAACTGGAAATGGGTTTTTGAAAAAATGTTAATTCCACTAGCATCATGGTTGTTCGGTATATGGTTAGGTAGAAAAACGAAACGAAGAAGAAGATGAGATACTTGAAAAAACATAATGAAATTTTTGGATTCTTTAATAAAAAAGATACTAATGTAAAAAATTCCATGTGGATAATTAATCCATCATTGAATCTAATAGATCCTGGTGAAAACATATATAAATATCATGTAGATATTATAGATGATAGGAGTGAAAAATTCAATATTGATGATTTATCTAAAAAGCAATTTGATGGCATAATGATGATAAAGCACTTTGGTTAAAAGATCGTCCTTATAATCGTTCTGGTAAAATGGTTAGAGTTAGTAATACACTAGAATATATTAGAGAAGGTGGTAAGTTATTTGACTTCAAAAAATATTTCAAAGAACTTCAAAAAACTTCAAAAGAAATAGGATATACTATCGGAACTAATGTTTATGTTAAAGAATTTGATAAAGTTGGAAAAATAGAATCTCTAAGAGAATCATGTATATGTACAATAAGTAATAGCGGTGGAGTCGAAAATATTGCCCTAACTATTTACTATAAAGTAAATATTCCTGGAGAAAAACATCCTTATGGATTTTATTATAGTATATCTCAAATAGAAAAAATAGATCAACAAGAAAAACTAGGAATAGATCCTGATTATGTTTCTGACTTTTTTATAGATTTAATAGATAATGAATCTGTTAAATTAGATCTAGAAGTTTTACAAGATCAAAAAGGAGACTATCTGTTATGTATAATATCCTATATTGAAAGAATACAACCGATATTTAATGAATTAATGGAAAATTATTTAAGACTTACTAAAGCAATGAATTCGGAAAATAATTTCGTTACAGAAATTGTAAATATTAGTATGTCTAAGATATCATTTAAAATAAAACAATCTTAAAATAAAAAAGAAGGGATTAACCCTTCTTTTCTACAAATTCATCATATTTTTCAATAACTCGATTCGAGTCTCTTTTGTTCCAAGCCTTGTTTAGAAAAAGAAGTTTATTCTTATCAATTCCACAATTGCGGTTAGAAATATTACCCTCATTGAAAAGAGCAATCATTTCATCCATACTCAAAGTCTTATGCTTACTATCAAATTTAGGATCAGGATGTGACCATCCAAATTTAAACAACCAATTTAAAAGAGCCTTTTTATTGACATCTTTATAATCTTCTGTCGTTCCATTGCCACTTCTTTTTGAAAGTTTTTTATTTCCTTCGAAAAGGAGTCCGGCATGTATAACTTCAGGGAATTGCTTATCACCTTCAACTTTACAAATTTCATCCCAAATTCTTTTTTGTTTATCAAGGTTAGAAATATGATCCACACCACGAATGATGTGAGTAATATCATAGTCATAATCATCTAAAATAGAACAGAAGTTATAAGTTGGAAATCCATTATTTCTAAGAATAACCATCTTATATTCTCCCATATCAAGTTCGTAACCATTTTCAGTTTTGGTTCCGATCTTTTCAGCAACCTCCTTATATCGATCTAATCTATCAGATTGCTTGAAAGTCAAATCATAATCAAGACCAAACTGGTCCATTTGATCAAAGATATAGTCAATATACTCTTGCTTATTTCTTTCTTGATCAGTATCATCGATGCGAAGTATAAATTGACCACCATTGGCTCTCGCCATCAAATAGTTAAGAAGAGATGTACGGAGATTTCCGATTTGAATATATCCCGTTGGGGATGGCGCAAAGCGACATTTCATATGTTTTTGTTTTCTTTTATATATTTTACAAAGATAATAAAAAATATAAGATTTTCAAATTTTTAAAAACTTTCACTTGGGTAACTTTTAGTAGTTAAAGGGTATACATATAGATATTTCAGTTAGTCTCACTGAAATTAAGATATCTCAAATTATTTAGCATTAACTTTTAAACATTGAAATACAATGCCCACCCAAGTGGATAGATATTCGTGTTTCTTTTTTGCCATTTTTTAGTATCTTTCATTAGATATAGATAAATAGAGTCTTTTCTTTTATCACCTGTAGCTCCTATACAATATTCATCATAGTCTATTTTTATATCTTTTAATATCCATAATAATCTTGAATAAACTTCAATTGCTTCCCCTTTATCACTTGGATCCTCATAGTTTACTTGATTTCTATCAAATAGAGTAAATGATATATGATAGATTTTTGTATTTGGCTCTTTATGTAATTCTAATTTATAATCACTTTCCGATTTAGATTTGAAAAGTATTAAATAATTATCACCGTTTTTTTCAACATCATAATCAGTTTTAATACCATCAAAAACCTCCTCATTTACTTTTTTAAATCCATTTAGTACAAAATCTTTAGATTTCGAATATATTCTATATTTTTCTTTTCTATCTAAGTAAGGATTATTATTATCATTTATGTATGATGTATAATGATCATATTTTACTAAAATATTCATAGTTTATATATTAACCATTCCAACCTTCTTTAAGACTGACTGTTTTATTGAAAGCCTTACCACACTTGTCTAAAATGTAATATCCTTTACGCATCATTTGAACAGCATCTTTCACATTTAAAACGTGTGGTTCAAAAACAGCTTTGTTATTCACAACTAATGAATTAGGATTCAAATCAGATATAAAATCATCTCCAGGAGTCTCAACACTGAATAATCTATCATATTCATTAACAGGTATATTAATACCATGTTCAATAGATACCCAGTGAATTGTACCTTTAATCTTTCTATCTAAAACCATTCCTGACTTAGAAAGAGGATCATAAGTACACTTGATTTCAATGACATCACCATTTAAATCCTTAATAACTTCTTCCGCCTTAATAACATACGCACCTTTCAATCTAACTTCACCACCTAATTTCAATCTGTGAAACTTGTTATTAGCTTCTTCTCTGAAATCTTCCTTTTCAATCCACAACTCACCACTGAATGGAATCATTCTCTTACCAGCAGTTTCATCTTCTGGATTATTCTCTACTTCAACCCATTCAGTGCCGCCAGTCCAGTTAGTTATAGTAACCTTTACGGGTTCCATAACGCCCATTAATCGATTAGATTTTTTGTTTAGATCATTTCTAAGACACTCTTCTAAAAGAAGATATGAAACAACCGAATCTCTTTTAGTTACAGAAATTCTATCACAAAAATCTTTAATTGACTCTGGTGTAAATCCACGTCTTCTTAATCCAGAAATAGTTGGCATTCTTGGATCATCCCATCCGTCAACAAATCCTTCTTCAACTAATCTCTTCAATTTCCTTTTAGACATTACCATATAGTCAATATTCAATCTAGCAAACTCAGTTTGTACAGGAAGATCAGATGGTAAAAAGTTTTTCAATTTGGTCAATATCCAATTATAAAATTCTCGATGTGTTTCAAATTCTAGTGTACATAAAGAATTAGAAATTTTTTCTAAAGCATCGGAAATAGGGTGAGCATAATCATACATTGGATAAATACACCATTTATCACTTGTTCTATAATGTGTATGTTTTTTTATTCTATATAAGACCGGGTCTCTCATTAACATATTTGATGATTCTAAATCAATTTTTGCCCTTAATGTAGCACCGCCTTCCTTATAATCTCCATTTTTCATTCTCTCAAAAAGAAGCAAATTTTCCTCAATGCTTCTGTTCCTAAATGGACTTTCAGTGCCTATGGTAAATGGAGTTCCATTATATCTTGAAAGTTCTTCAGAACTCAACTCACAAACATAAGCATCCCCATTACTAATTAGTATCTTGGCAAATTCAAAAAGAATTTCATAATAATCAGATGTATAAAATACATTTGATGGTTTGAATCCAAGCCATTCTATATTTTCAATAATTGGATTTATAAAATCAACCTTTTCAGTTGTTGGATTTGTATCATCGAATCTTAAATTACACTCAACTCCATATTTTTCCGCTAATCCGAAATTTAAACAGATTGATTTAGCATGGCCAATATGCAAATATCCATTATTTTCTGGGCTAAATCTAAATTTTAGATTCTTTTCTTTAAATTCATCTTCTATAATTTTTTCTATAAAATTTTTCATATTTTAATTTTTTAATATTTCAAGAGTTTATCCACCTCCTTATTGTGCTTCTGGTAACACCATATTTTTTTCCAACTTCTGTATAGTTTGATAGTTCAACTTCTTTGATTAAATCTTTTTTATTTGGTCTCTTTATTTTTCTTCTTTCTAAATCTTGACAATTTCTACATCTTTTTGATTTGTAAGAAATCACATTTCCACAAGAACATTTTGGTTTTTTACTTTCTATATTTCTACCGGCAAATGTTTCAAGTGTTGAATTGCAATTTGGACAAATTATTTGAAGATTTTCTATTCTATTATCATTATTTATCCCATTTATATGATCTATTATCAGTGACATTTTTTTACCATGCCAATTCTCATCCTGACCACATAATTCGCATTTCCTCTCTTTTATTTTCTCCTCAAAGAGTCTTCTTTTAAGTGTTGATCTATCGTAATTCGAATTTTCTGTAAGAACTTCTGATAGTTTAACTTTTTCTTTTTTACCAAATCTGCTTCTTTTATTGAAAGACTCGAAATGTGAAATATCAATATTATATTTTTTGATATATTTATTTAGAGTTCTGAAATTACAACCGTGTGGTGTTAAACTCATTTTTATTAGAACATCAGTTTGATTAATTGACTCAGATATAAGCTTCGATAGATTATCTTTTTGCCAATGGTCTTTAACATAATCAAATTTGAAATTAATTTCATATTTTTCTAAATAAAATTTTAACGAATTATAGGAGGAGGCACCAACCTTTAATCCTAGTTTTTCAATTACTTCCTTAAATGTAGAAGAACCTTCAACACATTTTTCCAAATTTTCTCTTGTCCATCTCTTTTCCATTATGTAGTGTTTTTTAAGTATATATTAAAATGGTGACTTAAAAACCGTTATTTATTGTTCCCAAATTGTTCCTCCATCTCGTACTGACCGAGATCCCAGTGTTTCAAAGACACTGATGCTTCCTTCACACCCTGGAGGAGTGTTTGCTATCCGGGTAGGGTTTGAACCTACAAAAACTAAGGTCAAAGCTTAGTGCGTCTGCCAATTTCGCCACC
>Ga0116180_1002676_pt1 | contig 13920 bp, 11 predicted proteins | sample AD_UKC073_MetaG_FD_89804 | JGI IMG/M metagenome (GOLD analysis project Ga0116180, IMG submission 89804) | Active sludge microbial communities of municipal wastewater-treating anaerobic digesters from USA - AD_UKC073_MetaG | ecosystem: Engineered > Bioreactor > Anaerobic > Digestate | place: USA...
ACCGCCCCTGTTGCCCGCCGCCACGTCCGCCGCGATGGCGTCGTAGATGAAGTTGCTTGGCATGTCGGAGGCAGTCATGGCCGTCATGGTAGTGCCCGCAGCGCCCACATGATGAGCAGGGCGGGCACCAGCAGGATCAGGCCGACCATGGAGGCCAGGATGGCCACGACGGCGATCCAGTACCTGACGGACGCATCGCGGACCTGGGCGCGGTCGTCGATGGTGCGGTTGAGCAGCCGCAGGTTCTTGAGGTTCGACCGCCAGGCGGCGTCGAGGAACGGCCCGACGACCGGGATGAGCCCGACGAGCCAGTCGATCGCCCAGTTGCCGAGCATCCGAGCCAGCACGGGGATCGGCATGCGGAGGCGGGCGGCGTCGAAGAGGAGGACGGACCCGAACACCGCGCCGCTGACCTGCCCCGCGCCGGGGATGAGGCTGAGGAACGGGTCGACGCCGAGCCGGAACGTCGTGCCGGGGATGGGCACCAGCTCCTCGAGGACATAGGTGAGCGCCCGGGTCGCCTTCGCGGGCCGGTCCTTGGCGATCTCCAGCTCCGCCTGCCTGCGGGCGGATGCAAGGGCGTCGTCGGGCTCGTTCATTCGCCCAGTGTGCCTGGTGCGCGGCCCCGATGCGGCGCCGCTCGGGGACGAACCAGGGTCGGCTGGGGGATAAGGTAATCCCACTATGACGTCACTCACGCCCGCGCGCACCCGTGTTGCCCCTTCGCCCACCGGAGACCCCCACGTCGGCACCGCGTTCATGGCGCTGTTCGACCTGGCGTGGGCCCGCAAGACCGGCGGGCGGTTCGTGCTGCGGATCGAGGACACGGACCAGGCGCGGCTCGTCGAGGGCTCGGAGCAGCAGATCTACGACTCGCTCGACTGGCTGGGCCTGACCCCCGACGAGGGGCAGCACAAGGGCGGCCCGTACGCGCCGTACCGGCAGTCGGAGCGGCTCGACACCTACCGCCCGTTCGTCGAGCAGCTGATCGCCGACGGCCACGCCTACTACTGCTGGTGCTCCTCGGAGCGGCTCTCGGAGCTGCGGAAGGAGCAGGAGGCGCAGAAGCTGTCGGTCACCGGCTACGACCGGCTGTGCGTCGGCAAGACCCGCGAGGAGCGCGCCGCGCTTCCCGGCTTCACGGATCGCCCGGTCGTGCGGATGCTGGTCCCCGACGACGCCCCGCTGGAGTTCGAGGACATCGTCCGCGGCACCGTCAAGGCGCCGCGCCCCGACGACCAGGTGATCCTGAAGGCCGACGGCTTCCCGACCTATCACATGGCCGTCGTCGTCGACGACCACCTGATGGGCATCAACACCGTCGTCCGCGGCGAGGAGTGGATCTCGTCGACGCCGAAGCACGTCCTGCTGTACCGGTGGCTCGGCTGGGAGGCGCCGCAGTTCGCGCACATGCCGCTGCTGCGCAACACGGACAAGTCGAAGATCTCCAAGCGCAAGAACCCGGCCGCGCGGCTGATGTGGTTCAAGGAGGAGGGCTACCTCCCGGAGGCCGTGGTGAACTTCCTCCAGCTGCTGGGCTACGCGGGCGACGAGGAGCACGAGGTCTCGACGTTCGACGACTTCGTCGAGCGCTTCAGCTGGTCGAAGGTCAACACCGTGGGCCCGATCTTCGACCTCAAGAAGCTGGACTGGCTGAACGGCCACTACATCCGGTCCCTCTCGGCCGACGCGCTGGCCGATCGCATCGCGGCGTTCGCCGCCGAGACGGGCCAGTGGGCGGAGCCGACGGAGCGCCAGCTCGACGTCCTCCGGCAGGCGGTGCCGATCATCCAGGAGCGCCTCGTGCTGCTGAAGGACGCGCTGCCGCAGCTCGACTACCTGCTGGGCGACGCGACGCTGGATCCGGCCGCCGTCGAGAAGCTCGCCGACAACGCCGCCGAGGTCCTGGACGCGGCCATCGAGGTCGCCGAGACGGTCCCGTTCGACGCCGCGTCGATCCAGGCGGGCCTCCGCGAGCGCATCGTCGACGACCTGGGCATCAAGCCGAAGTTCGCGTTCGCGCCGATCCGGGTGGCGATCAGCGGCCGCACGGTGTCCCCGCCGCTGTTCGAGTCCATGGAGATCCTCGGCCGCGACGAGTCCCTGGTCCGCCTCCGCGCCCTGCGCGGCTTCGTCGGATGAGCCGGTGACAGAATCCGCCAAGATCGGGGCCTAACGGGCAGAGCCGTGCCAGTTGGGCCCCGATCCTGGCGAATCCGTGCAGCGCGGGATGCCTGGCTCTCAGCCGATGATCAGCTCGGGGTACTCCGGCTGCCACATCGCCTCGTAGACCTGCTCGACGGGGTGGGTGAGCGGGCGCTGGGCGACGCCGTCGGCCTCTGCCGCGGTTGCGACGGCGAGGGCGACGGTCGAGGAGACGCGCCGGAGGTCCTTGATGCTCGGCAGGAGAGAGTCGCCAGGCTGTGAGACCTGGGACAGCGACGCGACGGCCTCCGCGGAGGCCGCGATCATGGCGTCGGTCACCCGGCTGGCGCGGCACACGGCGACGCCCAAGCCGATCCCGGGGAACACCAGCGCGTTGTTGGCCTGCGCGATCTGGTGCGTCACGCCGTCGTGCGTGACGGCGGGGAACGGCGAGCCGGTGGCGATCATCGCGCGCCCGCCGGTCCAGTTCAGCAGCTCGGTCGGGGTGGCCTCGGCGAGCGACGTCGGGTTGGAGAGCGGCAGGATCAGCGGGCGCTCGACGTGCGCGGCCATGTCGGTGACGATGGCCTCGCTGAACGACCCGGGCTGGCCGGACGTGCCGATCAGGACGGTGGGGTGCACGTTGCGGACGATGTCCGGCAGCATGTAGCGGCCGATCTGGTCGACGTCCCACTCGACGAGCTCGCCGATGCTGCGCGCGTAGGGGCGCTGGAAGTCGCGGAACCGGAGCGTCGCGTCGTCGGTGACGAGGCCGCGGCTGCTTGTCACCCAGAACCGCGTGCGCGCCTGCTCGGGGGTGAGCCCCTCCTTGACCAGCAGGTCGACCAGCAGGTCTGCGATGCCGACGCCCGCGGTCCCGCCGCCATGCACGACGAAGCGCTGGTCCGCCAGGCGCTCGTGCTTGGCCTTGACGCCCGCGAGCACCGCGCTGGTGACCACCGCGGCGGTGCCCTGGATGTCGTCGTTGAAGGTGCAGATCCGGTCCCGGTAGACGCCGAGGAGCCGGTGCGCGTTGTCGGCCCCGAAGTCCTCCCAGTGCACCATCGCGTTGGGGAACACGGTGGTCGCGGCCCTGACGAAGGCGTCGACGAACTCGTCGTAGCGCTCGCCGCGGACGCGCGCGTGCCGCTCGCCGAGGTACAGCTCGTCGTTCAGCAGCCTCAGGTTGTCGGTGCCGACGTCGAGCACGATGGAGACCATGCGGTCGGGGTCCACGCCCGCCGCGGCGGTGTAGAGCGACTTCTTGCCCATGCAGATCTGGATGCCGCCGACGCCCTGGTCGCCGATGCCGAGAATGCCCTCGGAGTCGGTCACGATCAGCACGTCGATGTTCTCGGGGTCGGGGCCGTAATCGCGCAGCGAGTCCTCGATCAGGTCCGGCCGGTCGATCGAGAGGAAGATGCCCTTCATCTGCTGGTACCAGAGGCTGAACTCCTTGATCGCCTCGCCGATGGTGGGCGTGTAGACGATCGGCATGATCTCGTCGAGGTGGTCGCTCAGCAGCCGGTAGAACAGGACGGTGTTGCGCTCGCGCAGGCCCTGCAGGTACGAGAACTTGGCCAGCGGGGTGGTGGCGTTGCGGAATCGGCCGTACGCGCGGGTCAGCTGCGCCTCGAGCGGCGTGACGCGCGACGGCAGCAGGCCGACGAGCCCGAGCCTCGCGCGTTCCTCGTGGGTGAAGGCCGTGCCGCGGTTGAGGCGGGGGTGACGGAGGATGTCGCTTCCGCGCGCGCGGATGGCGATGCGGGCGCCGTGGCTGCCGGGGAGGACTTCGTAGTCGCGCGTGGGCATGGGCACAGCCTAACGACGTGCCGTCTCCCGCGTGGCCGATCAGCCGAGGCGACCGTCGGTGAGCTCCCGCCGCGCGGCCTCGGGCGCAGGGAGGTAGTAGAGCGCGAGCGACGAGAGGATGCGGATCACCTGGGCGACGGCCGCCTCGCGCTCGCCATCGGTGGCCGCGCCGTCGGCGAGCTGCGCCGCCTTGTGGGCGCGGCGGGCGTCGTCGCGCGCGGTTGACGGCAGGTGCTGGAAGCCGACGGTCTCGGCGTGGTCCACGGCCACGGAGTAGGAGATCTCCAGGTCGGTTGCCAACCCCTCCAACTCGGAGGGGGAGAGGGCGGGGGCCTCTGCGTCGCAGCGGACCAGGGCGGCCTCGAACGCGGCGGTGGTCGGCACGGCGGCATCGAACAGGGCGGAGTTCTCGATCCGGTAAGCGATGTCGGCGGCGCGTCTGCCGTAGTCGGCGCGGATATCGTCGATCCTTCGGCTCGCCCGGGCCGTGCGCCCGTCGTCGGAGAGGACGTCAGGACGTTCGCCGAGGCGGCGGGCGATGGCGTAGTCGACGAGGTTCGAGCCGTCGAGGTGGAGGTCGCCCGCGGTGAGGATCCGTGCGCCGCGGCGTCGGCGCAAGAGGGCCCAGAGCCCTCCGCCGACGGCGGCCGCGACGGGAAGGGCGAGGGCAGCCCCCGCGACTCCGCCCAACGCCAGGAGGCCGGTACCCGACGCCAGCGCCCCCACCGCCGCAACCGGCCCACGGAACCGAAGCCCTCCGCCGCGTCCGGGCCATTCGATGGACGGTATGGCAATGCACTCCACCTGAGTTGGCATCTTGAATAGTTTGATCAGGTTGACGCCGAGTGTCGAGTCTGCGCCGGTGAGCCTGGCCGGCTTGTCGAGATTCGGGAGCCGGGCGTGCCGAAGGTAGATGTTGCCCTCATAGACCTGGACGGTGACCACCAGGGCGTCGGTGGAGTTCGGCGGCAGCGCAAGGATCGTCTGGCCGTCGAGCGTGCGCATCGCCACCGACTGTGGGATGGGCTCCCAGAACCGGAACCTCGTCACCGCTCACCGTCCGGAGCCTCGTCCCGCGCGACGCGTCCCGGGAGCGCCAGCACCGGTCGACCGTCGATCATCAGTGTCGCCTCCGCCGGGTTCGGCAGGTAGTAGAGGGAAAGCCCCTCGAGGATGGCCGATACCTGCCTCAGTGCTGCGGCGCGCTCTGCCGGCGCCTTCGTCGACCTCGCGAGTCGGGCCGCCTTGAGCGCGGTCTGCGCCTTCGGCTGGGCGCCCTTGGGCAGGTACGCCATGCCGACGGTCTCCGCGTGGGACTTCGCGGCGTCGAATGCCACGCGCACCTCCGCTGCCGCGACGCTCAGCTCCGACGGGTCCAGCCGGCCCTGACCGTCGTCCCAGCGGATCAGCGCCGTCGCGAGCCGCTTGGCCGCCGTGTCGGCGGGATCGAAGAGCGCGGGGTTCTCGATCCGGTAGCAGATGTCGGAGAGCAGCGCGCCGTACTCCTCCTTCACGCGCGCGACCAGCGCGGCGGCAGCCTGGGCCGCGGGCGTGCCGTCGAGCACCCGGTCCAGCGGGTACGCGTGGCCTCCGGTCAGGTACGAGTGGCGCGTCGGTGGCCGGAGCCGGGCGGAGATGACCGGCACAAGGCCGGCCAATGCGAGAAGCGCGACGACGAGGAACGCCTTCGCAGGCGCGGGCAGGGAGCTGATCAGGACGAAGGTGATCAGCCCGAGCGCACCGAGCGCCGCGACCGACACCATCCCCATCTGGCGGAGCAGGCGGCTCGTCTGCATCGCGCCCGGTGGCAGCGCGAACGCCCGGACGGGGCGGCTGGGAAGGATGGTCAGCGTCAGCTCACCCAGCTCCATGCCGGTGGCGATGTCGCTGACAAATCGGGGATCGGCGGTCGACTGGGTGCTGAGGCGCAGCGTCACGCGGTCGCCCCGGCGGAGCGTCGGCTCGATGATCGTCACCTCGGCGTCCTCCGTCTCGACGACGACGGCGCTCGTGAGGTCTCCGACGGGCGTCTCGAACCGGACCGGCGTCAGGTCGAGGGGAGGGGGCGCTGCTGCCTCCACGTCAGCCGCGGCCCGGCGCGGTGTACCAACCGGCGAGGTCTGGCCCCTTCGGCACGATGCCGAGCGGATTCAGGTCCGTGTGCACCTTGTAGTAGTGGTCCTTGATCTGCCCGAAGTCCACGTTGCTGCCGAAGCCGGGCGTCTGGAACAGGTCGCGTGCATAGCCCCACAGGTTGGGCATCTCCGTGAGCTTGTTCCGGTTGCACTTGAAGTGCCCGTGGTAGACGGGGTCGAAGCGCACGAGCGTGGTGAACAGCCTGATGTCGACCTCGGTGATGGCGTCGCCCATCAGGTAGCGGCGGTCGGCGAGGCGCTCCTCGAGCCAGTCGAGGGCGGCGAACAGGCGGTCGTAGGCGGCGTCGTAGGCCTCCTGCGAGCCGGCGAAGCCGCAGCGGTACACGCCGTTGTTGACCTCGGTGTAGACCCGGCGCATCACCTGCGCCATCTCCTCGCGGAGGTCCGCAGGCCACAGGTCGGGCGCGTCCTCCTTGTGGAAGGCCTTCCACTCGAAGAAGAGGTCCTCGGTGATCTGGGGGAAGTCGTTGGTGACGACCTCGCCCGTGGTCTCGTCGACGATGGCGGGGACGGTGATCCCGCGCGGGTAGCCGGGGAAGCGCTTCTCGTAGGCGTCCTTGAGCTTGTGGATGCCGAGGACGGGGTCGACGCCGCCCGGGTCGAGGTCGAAGGTCCACGAGTCGGCGTCGTGCGTCGGCCCGGGGGTTCCGAGCGAGATCGCGTCCTGCAGCCCGAGCAGCTCCCGGACGATGATCGCCCGGTTCGCCCACGGGCAGGCGTAGGCCGCGACCAGCCGGTACCGGCCGGGCGCGACGGGGTAGTCGTCGGTTTCAGGCCGCGGTTGGGCCACGATCCGCGTCTCGATGTAGCGGGAGTCCCGGTCGAACTCCTTGCCCTTGACCGAGTAGACGCCGCCCTGGGAGTGCTCTTCGTGATCGTTCATGGATTCACGGTACCGTCACCCCCATGTCGGTAGGTGGGATGAGCGGGCGTCATGGTGGGTTCCGGGGCGGCGACGAGGCCGCTCAGCGCAGACTCAACGCGGAGGCTCCGCGGGTGCCCGATCTCGGGCAGCGCGTCGTGGAGCTGTTCCGGCCCTACCGGGGCAGGATCGCCGTCACGGGGCTGATCGTTGTCGTGAGCGCCGCGATCGCCGTCGTGCCACCGCTGATCGTGCAGCGCGTGTTCGACGACGCGCTGTTCCCCGTCGACGGCGGTCCGGACCTCGGGCTGCTGGTTCGGCTCGTCGCCGCCATGATCGCGCTGTACCTGCTGTCGTCGGGGTTGGGCATCACGCAGACCTGGCTGACCTCCACCGTCGGCAACCGCGTCACCGGGGACCTGCGCGTGAGGCTGTTCGAGCACCTCCAGGCGATGGAACTCGCGTTCTTCACGCGGACCAAGACCGGCGTGATCCAGTCGCGGCTGCAGAACGACGTCGGCGCCGTCGCCGGGGTGCTCACCAACACCATCTCCAGCATCCTGGGCAACGCCGTCACCGTGGCCTCGGCGCTGGTGGCGATGATCCTGATCGACTGGCGGCTGACGCTGATCGCCGTCGTGCTGATGCCGATCCTCGTGTTCATCCAGCGCAAGGTGGGGCAGGTGCGGGCGAAGATCGCCGCGCAGACGCAGGAGTCGCTGTCCGAGCTGACCACGATCACGCAGGAGACCCTCAGCGTCTCCGGGATCCTGCTGTCGAAGGCATTCAACAGGCAGCGCACCGAGTCCGCGAGGTACCAGCGCGAGAACGCCAACCAGATCACGCTCCAGGTGAGGCGCGCGATGAGCGGCCAGGGCTTCTTCGCCGTCGTGCAGGTCATCATGGCGAGCGTCCCCGCGGTGATCTACCTCGTCTCCGGCTACTTCATCGTGGGCGGCGCCGACATCACCGCCGGCACGATCGTCGCGTTCACGACGGTGCAGGCCCGGCTGCTGCAGCCGCTGATGGGCCTGATGCGCGTCGCGCTCGACCTCCAGACCTCCGGCGCGATCTTCGCGCGCATCTTCGAGTACCTGGATCTCCGGCCGGCGATCGCCGACGCCCCGGGCGCGGTCGGCGTCGACGACGGCCCCGGACCGGTCGGCAGGATCGAGTTCAGGGACGTGACCTTCCGCTACCCGGATGCGGCACCGGACACCCGGCCGACGCTCGCGGGCGTGTCCTTCACCGTCGAGCCCGGCCAGCACGTGGCGTTCGTGGGGCCGTCGGGGGCGGGCAAGACGACGGTGCTGTACCTCGCGCCCAGGCTGTACGAGGCGACGTCGGGCAGCGTCGAGTTCGCGGGCACGGATGTGCGGCGGCTGCGCCAGGACTCGATCATCGACCACGTCGGGATCGTGTCCCAGGAGACCTACCTCTTCCACGCGACCATCCGCGAGAACCTGCTGTACGCGCGGCCGGACGCGACTGAGATCGAGCTCGAGGCGGCCTGCACCGCGGCCAACATCCACCACATCATCAAGGGCTTCGAGCACGGCTACGACACCGTCGTCGGCGAGCGCGGCTACCGGCTCTCCGGCGGCGAGAAGCAGCGCATCGCGATCGCGCGCGTGTTGCTCAAGGACCCGCCCGTGCTGCTGCTGGACGAGGCGACCAGCGCGCTGGACACCGTCTCCGAGCGGGTCGTGCAGGAGGCCCTGGACAACGTCGCGGCGGGGCGCACCACGGTGACGGTCGCGCACCGGCTGTCCACCGTCGTCGACGCGGACGTGATCCACGTGATCGAGGCCGGGCGGATCGTCGAGTCCGGCACGCACGGGGAGCTGCTGGCGCTCGGCGGGCTCTACGCGAGCCTCGCGGCGCAGCAGATGGAGGCCGCCAGGATCGACGGCGTCGCCCCCGTCGACCACCCGGATCGGCGGGCTGACAAGGCCCCGCGCCCGGAGCCCGCCGACGCGATGCCCGCCGCCTTCGCCGGCCTGTTCACGCCCCCGGACGCGGGCTGGCCGGGCCTCTGAGTCGCGCTGGTTGAGCCGACGCACCACTGCATGAATCCACCATAGTGGTGGAGGTTGGTTCGTCTCGCGGGCGTCGCACGAGACAGCAAGAATGGTAAGATGACATCCCTGGGCTGGCCCTCGGGTCATGGTCCACCCTTTAGGCGGGGATCCCCCCCGCCACCCTCTTGAGGCGGGTGATGCCCGCCTCAAGTCGTTTGTCAGGACTGCACGTTGCGCGAACTGAGCATCTTGACATGCCCGCGCGACGATCCATCTTCCGCGTGCTCGTTGACTTCACCAGCAAGACCAGGATCAATCACCATTCGTGGGTGTTCGTCAAGAAGGACTTCCCAGACTCCGACCGGCTCGTGGCCGGCATCTCACGCGCGCTCAGCGCCTTCATCCGTGAGAATGTCGCGTTCTTCAACACGTGGGACCGGATCGTCATCTATTACGACAACGGCCAGAAGGAACTGACGAACATCGTCAATATCGTCTTCAACGCACACCTATCCACGGCTGAGGTACGCAAGGTTGTGCCGTCTGATTACAGCCTGTTTCAGGCAGCGGATCTTGTTTGCACGCTCGCGCTGCTGCGCGCGAAGATCGCCACGGTTGGTCTGTCGGCCTCCGAACAGGCCTTCTTCTCCACGCGGAAAGACAGCGCTGAGCGGGCGTTGAAGAAGGGGTACTTCAGAACGATGGAGTGCAAGCGCTTCGGCTCCTGATCAGGAGGACAGAAGCGTCGACGCGCATTCCGGGCGAGAGGTCTTCAGCCGCGGAGCCAGGCGCGGATGGCGCGGACGCGCTCGTCGACCTCGCCCTGGCTCGCCTTCGCCAACGACGGGCCGCCGCACTCGCGCCGCAGGTCCGCGTGGACGTGGCTGTGCGGGACGCCCTTCAGGCGCGCGTACTGGCTGACCAGCGAGTTGAGTTCCTTGCGCTTCGACGCGAGTGCGCGGTGCAGCGCAACCTCCGGCTCGACCCTGCGGTCGTCGCGCTCCCGGCGGCGCAGCTGGCGGCGCTGGCGCTCGGCCAGCAGGACGCTGACCTGGCTGGGCTCCAGCAGGCCAGGGAGGCCGAGGTAGTCGGCCTCGTCCGCCGACGTCGGCTCGGCGTGCATCCCGAAGGCCTGCGCGTCGAAGAGGACGTGGTCGAACGTCGCCTGCGACTCCAGCGCCTCGAACTCGCCGAGCAGGTCATCGGAGCCGCTCTCCTGGCGGTTGGCCTGCTCCATCTCGGCCTCCGACTCGGCCCAGATGTCGCCGTCGTCGTTCTTGGGGCGGCCGAGGACGTGGTCTCGCTGCTTCTCGATGGTGGCGGCGTGGCCGAGCAGCACGGGCACCGTCGGGAGGAAGACCGTCGCGACCTCGCCGCGTCGGCGGCTGCGCACGAAGCGGCCGACGGCCTGCGCGAAGAACAGCGGCGTCGACGTCGCGGTCGCGTAGACGCCGACGGCGAGCCGTGGCACGTCCACGCCCTCGGACACCATCCGGACGGCGACCATCCACCGCTCCTCGGAGGCGGAGAACTCGTCGATTCGCGAGCTCGACTTCCCGTCGTCGGACAGGACGACGGTGGGCTTGGCCCCGGTGATCTCCGCCAGCAGCTTGGCGTAGGCCCGCGCCGTCGTCTGGTTGGTGGCGATGACCAGGCCGCCGGCGTCGGGCACGTGGCGGCGCACCTCGGTGAGCCGCTGGTCGGCGGCGCGCAGCACCGCGGACACCCACTCGCCGGTGGGGGAGAGCGCCGTGCGCCAGGCTGCGGCGGTGAGGTCCTTGGTCATGGGGACGCCGAGGTCGGCGGCCAGCTCGTCGCCGGCGCGGGTCCGCCACCGCATGGGTCCGCCGTAGTTCATGAACAGCACGGGGCGCACGACGTGGTCGGCGAGCGCCTCCGAATAGCCGTAGGTGTAGTCGGCCCGCGACTGCTTCACGCCCGGCGCCAACTCGTCGTAGGCGACGAAAGGGATGGGATTGTCGTCGGATCTGAACGGCGTGCCGGTCAGGGAGAGGCGCCGCGCGGCGGGCGAGAAGGCGTAGCTGATCGCCTCGCCCCAGCTCTTGGAGTCGCCCGCGTGGTGGATCTCGTCGAAGATGACCAGCACGTCCTTCGAGTGGCACAAGGCCTCGTAGACGTAGGACCGCGCCGCGACCCCCGCGTAGGTGACTGCGGAGCCGTCGTACTCCTTCGCGCGGCCCCGCCGCGTCGAGCCGTCGGTCCCGGGGTCGAGCTGGATGCCGACGCGGGCCGCCGCGTCGGCCCACTGCACCTTTAGGTGCTCGGTGGGGGTGACGACGACGATGCGGCGGATCGCGCGCGAGCGCAGCAGGCCGAGCGCGACGCGCAGCGCGAAGGTCGTCTTGCCCGCGCCCGGGGTGGCGACGCAGAGGAAGTCGCGGGGCTGCTCGCGCTCGTACAGGTCCAGGGCCTCCTGCTGCCAGGCGCGCAGCGAGCTGGCGGTTCCCCACGCCGCGCGCTGCGGGAACGCGGGGGACAGGTGCTCAAGAGCGGACGACGACACGGGGCGCCACTCTAGACGCCCGTGCCGACAAATCCCAAGGATGTCATTCCGCGGCTTGCGCTCGCTCCCTCACACCTCTTCCGTGTCAAGGAAGCGCGTCACCACCGGTGCCATCTCGGAGCAGGAGCGCTCGCCGCCCGTCGTCCTCGGCCCGTTTTGGCGCCTGCGCGACCTGCCCGCGGTCGCCGAGTAGCCTCAGGCGCATGAGCGAACCCGATCCACTCCCCGGCGAGGGCTGGGTCGTCGGACCCGACGGCATGCCGCGCCGCGACGCCGCCCGTGTCCTCCTCTTCGACGGCGCGGGCCGCCTCCTGCTGGTCAACGCCCACGACGCGCAGGACCCCGCGCGCAGCTGGTGGTTCACCATCGGCGGAGGGATCGATGACGGCGAGACCGCCCGCGACGCCGCCGTCCGCGAGGTGCGTGAGGAGACCGGCATCGTCCTCGCGCCGGAGGACCTGGTCGGCCCGGTGGCACTGCGCAGCTCGGTCTTCGACTTCTTCGCCCGCCACGTGCGCCAGGACGAGGAGTACTTCGTCGCCCGGCTCGACCGCGCGCCGGGAGCGCTCGACACCGCGGGCTGGACCGAGGTCGAGCGTGCGTTCATGGACGGCATCTCGTGGCTCTCCCGGGAGGAGATAGCCGCGTTCGACGTCGAGGTGTTCCCCGTCGAGCTGCCCGAACTTCTCGCCTGGCTGAGCGACGGCTGGGACGGCACCGTGCGACTCCTGGGCGACAACGCTGGTTGAGTGGCCGCGCGAGCGAGATTGCCAATAACTCGGTCCAACTGGCACGAGCGTGCCAGTTGGGCTCCGATGTTGGTGGATCCTTGCAAGGACTATCAGGACCAGCGCAATGCTTGGGCGAGGGTCTTGATACCCAGCTCCTGCGCAAGGGCGAGGTACAGCTCCGCGCAGGCCAGGGCGTCGACCACGGCGTCGTGGCCGCGGTACGTCGGCAGCGCGCTGCGGCGGCGCAGCCGCCAGAGGCGCAGGGCGTCCGGCGGGTGGTCCTCATCCTCGCCGAGGGCGCGATGCCCGAGCCGGAGGGTGTCGACGGCGGGGATGTCGATTCGCACGCCGTAGAGCCCTCGCACGGCGACCGAGAGGAAGCCGACCTCCACCGCCGCGTGATGCGCAAGCAGGATCTTGCCCGCGAGCCTGTCGAAGACGAGGTCGAGGGCATCCGCAACCGGGACGCCCTGGGCGAGGAGCTCGTCGTCGGTCAGCTGGTGGATGATCGCGGACTGGCCGACGCCCTTGCCGGGATTGACCAGCATGTTCGTCGCGGTGCCCAGCGGGATGGTCAGCCCGTCGACGTCGACCATGCCGGCGGAGATGATGTGCTCGCGCTCGGCGTCGAGGCCGGTGGTCTCGAAGTCGAGCGCGAGCATCGGCACGTGGTCGACGGGGGTGTCGCGCGACGGGGCGGGCGTCGTCAGGTAGCGGCGCAGGCCCCCGTCGGGAACCCGGTCGGCCAACGCCGCGTTCGACTTCCGAAACGGCCACCTCATCGCGCGGTCCTCACGCCGCCGCTCACGTCGGCTTCCCTCATGGCACGAACCTCAACCCAGAGTTCATTGCATGTACTGGGTCTGGAAGCTGACGGTGAGGGCGCGCTGGGCCTTGCCGACGAACGAGAACGCGTCGCGCAGCGTCCGCCGCTCGAACTCGGACAGCTCGCTGGGCGCGATGAAGTTGTCGGGCTGCTGGCCCGCGGCTACCTGCATGCCCTGGTGCTGCAGCCGCGTGTAGCAGAGGAACTCGTGGGCGTCGAGGAGGTTGTCGACCTCCGCGCCGTGCTCCGCCGCCGCCGTGAGCCGTGCCCGGGTGCCGACCTGGCGCAGCCCCCACTTCAGCGCGTACAGCCGCGCGACGTCGACGATGGGGTTGATGCCGCCCTTCTTGACGTCGAGGCGGTCGCGGTGCGCGCCCTGCTTCTCCAGCACGAACCCGCGCCAGAAACCGATGGGCACCTCGATGTCATTGGCATGGGCCGCGAGATGGCCGAGGAACCGCGACGACTGCGGCGCCGACGCCAACACCCGGCGGTGCAGCTGCACCGCGAGCGAGCGGTCGCCGTGGATGGGGCGCAGGTCGAAGAAGATCGACGAGTGCAGCACGGCCTCGGACGTGGGGGAGGAGAGCCAGCCGGAGAAGGTGCGCCACCATTGCGCGAGCGGCTGCCGCCAGCGCGGGTTGGTGGCCATGACGTCGCCGTCGCAGCGGCTGAAGCCGCACTGGACGAGCGCGGAGGTGAGGTACTCGGCAAGCTCGGCGAAGTAGGGGTCGTGCTCGGGCGTCGCCGCGTCGTCGAGGATGAAGGCGTGGTCCTGGTCCGAACCCAGCGCCTGCTCCTGGCGCGCCAACGACCCCAGCGCGATCCAGCAGTAGGGCACCG
>Ga0116180_1002682_pt1 | contig 13909 bp, 12 predicted proteins | sample AD_UKC073_MetaG_FD_89804 | JGI IMG/M metagenome (GOLD analysis project Ga0116180, IMG submission 89804) | Active sludge microbial communities of municipal wastewater-treating anaerobic digesters from USA - AD_UKC073_MetaG | ecosystem: Engineered > Bioreactor > Anaerobic > Digestate | place: USA...
CCTCGCCTTACAATGCCGACTTCGTAAAGGAGGCGCGAAAACTCGGGGGACGATGGCTAAAGGAGGCAAAGCGGTGGGCGTTCCCCGCCTCGAAAGTCGATGCGGTCCGGGAGGCATTGGCGAGGCACTATGGCGGGGAAAAGCAGAATCCGCAGGCTACGAGCGCAGGCGAATCGGCACCCGCGGAGGACATCATCACTTTCAGCCGCGGCGAGGGCTATGGGGGCCGCAACCTGCCGCCGGGCACCGTGATCCGCGACCCGCGCAAGGGTGAGGACGGCATACTCTATATTCTGCGCACCAAGCCGCGCTACTTCAGCGAGGACGGAATGAGTTTCGGTGTCGGGCGCAATTCGGGCCACCTGTATGAGTATTATGCACGACCCGCAACGGCCGAAGAGGCGGCGCCGCTCCTTGAGCGTGAGGAGAAGCAACGGGCGGCCACGGAGGCCGGTAAGCGCCGGAGCGCCCTTGCGGACAAGATCCGTAGTGAGGGAACTATCCCGCCGGGCAAGCATATTCCCGAAGGCGAGCGGGTGAGCGATACAGCGAACGTCTACGGCGGTGGCGATTGGTTCATCGTCGGCGACGATTACATCTGGTACGTAGAAAACAACGGGATGGAGGGGGACGACTGGTCGTTGAATAACGTGCAGACCGGTGGCGCGGGGGCCATCGGCTGGCGAGTTCCTTACGATGAGGACCTCGCCGAGCAGATACGGAACTTGCCCGATAGCACGCGGAAAGGGGTGGTTGTTTGGCCCGGGCGTAGGACCAGACACAACACTCCAAAGTGGCGGAGAGTCGGCGCGCACCTGGGGGCGTAGCCGATGGACCTGCAGTACTGGCGTTTCATGGAAAGGACGCACCCGGTGTATGAGCGGCCGCCCGAGGCCGAGGCGTGGGAGTTTGCGCGCCCGCTGCCCGTGCGCGGCGGCCGGGCGCTGCACGCCGATCCCTACCGGGAGGCCGAGGAGGAAGAGGCGGCCGGCCTGATCGAGGAGCCGCTGCACATGAGCATCGAGGGGATGCCGGCGCTCGACTGGTACCAGAATGCGGCCGGGCACACCGTCCTGACCCTCCGCCTGTTCAGCGCCTACGCCGAGGACATGGACCTGACCGAGATCGTGGCGGCGGCGCGGGCGATGTTCGACGACTTCAAGGCGCACAGTCGCGGGCCGCTGGACCGTGCGGACCTGGCGCGCCTGGGGCACCCGTACGGCTACGGCGAACCCGGAGCGCCGACGTGGGCGCGCCTGCAGACCCCGCGCAAGGTGCCGCGCTATGCCGTAAGCGGGACCCAAATGCGCCGGGTGAGCCTCGGCCACGTGCGCGGGATACGCGGTTCGGTGCCGACCATGAGCGTGGTCAATCGCGACACCGGCGAGTTCGAGCGGGACTGGCGCTGGACCTACACGGTAAGCGGAGTCGGTATCACGCTCACCTTCTGGAACGAGCGGCTCTCCGGCACCGGCGCGCCCATTGCTTGGTTCCTCCTGCACGGGACCATCTGGATGCAGGCGCACGGCCCGTGGTCGGTGGTGCCGGTGCGCCACTGGCCGGCGCTGGTACAGGCGTGGCGCACGGCGGCGCTGCGGGCCGCGCTGGCGCGGCGGCGCGACGAGGGCGTTTACGGAACGGAGGAAATCTGACTATGCCCAAGGGGCTGGTCGAGGGAGAGCGTGACGAGCGGTTGTGGAAGCGGGCCAAGGCGCTGGTGCGAAAGCAGTACCCGGAGGTCGCGGAGGACAGCGACCGCTTCTGGCGGCTGGTGAACGGCATCTACGGGAAGATGCGCAAGGGGGAGGCGGAGGGCGGGCGCGGTCCGGGGCGGGGGCTGGGGACCGGGCGCGGGCGCGGGCGCAAGGACGGAACGGGACCGCGGGCGGGCACGCCCGCCTGCCCGGTGGAGAAGGCGGCGGAGGAGCCGCCGGTGGGCAGCGGCGAGCGCTTCCGGCGCCTGCAGGGGAAGCTGGCGCGGCGCGGCGACGTGCGCGATCCGGGGGCGGTGGCGGCGGCCATCGGGCGGAAGAAGTACGGGCCGAAACGGTTCCAGGAGATGGCGGCGGCGGGGCGGACGAAGAAGTCGGTGCGCCCGCTGCTGATCGGCGGAGGGCTGGCGGACCTGCTGCGCAAGGCGGCAGGCAGATGAGCTTCGGTTTCGACGAGACGAAGCACCCACGGGCGCCCAAGGGATCGGGGAAGGGCGGGCAGTTCCAGGCGAAGGGTGAGGGCGGCGGTGATGGTGGTGCCCAGGGCGGGGCGGCGACGCCGAAGTCGCCGCTGCAGCGAAGGCGGGAGGCCGACGAGCAGCGCGCGCAGTGGGTCCGTGAAAAGCGCGAGGCGCAGGTGGCCAAAGAGGAGGAGCAGTACCGGCAGCAGCGTGCGCGGGAGCGGCCGTGGGTGCAGGCGCTGCGGCGCGTCGAAGAGGAATACAAGGGCGAGGAGGCCGGCATCCTCGCCACCATGCGGTGCTCCTATGTGGACCCGGATTATCGGGAGGGCGGCACTAACTTCGACGCCTTGGCACTCGACCACTTCGACGGGGATAAAAAGGCGGCGATGGCCGCCCTGCGGGATTTGGAGAAGCGCGGCCTGGTGATGGACCTGTTTGAAGGCAAGTACTGGGGGCTGACGCCGACGGGGTTGGAGCAGGCCGAACTCTACATTAACATGGCCGGTGGGGGCGCAAAGAAGCCCGCACAGATGGGGCCGGTGGAGGCGCAGTTCAGGGCGGCGAAGGAGGCACGGTCCAAGCTGGCTCCCGCCCCGGCGGGCATGAACAAAGGTCTGCGCCCGCTGCTCGGCCCACCACGGAGGCAACGGCCATGAAGCGACCGCTGCCGCGCGCGCGTCGGTCCGGGTGCCCGCGAGGTGAACCGACTGATGGCTGAGTTCACGCCCGAGCAGATCATCGCACACCTCAATACCATGCCGCGCGCAGTCCCGGTGCTCGATGCGGTCCTGGAGATTCTGGAGGACAGCTTGCCCGGAGCGCTGGCGGCGCTCAACCTGCCCGCGATTGTGACCTGGGGTTACGCGGGCGAGGAGATCGCGGGCCACGGCTTCCCGGCGATCCTGGTCACGGATGCGATCCGCACGGAGGTCGTGGGGGTGGGGTTCGCGGACACGAACGCGCTGGCGGTCATCTGCGCCTTCGGCGGCCCCACCATCACGCGCCGACAGTTGCAGGATGCGCTCGACACCGCGCAGGTGGTGCGCGGCATCCTGACCATGCCTGCGGTCGTGGGGCCGCGCTACGCGCCCGACGGCAGCCTGCTGTGGGCACACCTCCTGCAGGACGGCATCAGCCTGGTGCCGCCGAACTTCCCGATGTATCGTGGCGCGCAGGCGCAGTTCCACGCCACGCAGTACACGGTGCAGGGGTCGAATCTCTGGCCCTCGCCCGAACCGTAGCCGCAGACCGAGCAGCGCAAGGAGATGAGGCTCCGATGGCTTTGACGAGTGTTGAGACGGCGCTCCAGGGGGTCTTTGATCGCCTCGCCTATCAGCGCGGGGCGTTCGCCCAGATGGGCAGTGGCGGCACCGACCTCTGGGAGCGCATCGACGCCGCAGGCGACGAGACCTTCGAGAATCGGGTCAAGGGGCAGAACGTCACGGACGCCGACGCCGCCCTGGCCGACCCCCACCTCGGCGAAATGCGCGAGGTCCGAACGTTCATCCAGGATATCAACGCCTACTGCGTAGCCGATCTGGGACTGGCGGGCCTGGACGCCTACCTCACGGCGAAGCGCTGGCGGGTCGATCAGCGCATGGCGACGATCTACTCTGAGGTGATGGGGGTGCCGCTGTCGGCGACGAACGTGCATCCACCGGGTGACGCCGGTGCGTCCTGTCCCGGACTGGCGATGGGCACGCTGGCGCAGGGCGGATCGCTGGTGGACGGGGCGGCCGTCGATCAGACCAATACCGGTCCCGGCGTGGTGGTGGCGCGGGTGACGGCCATCGGCGCGGCGGACTGGACGGTGACCACCATGCTGAAGCGCGCCGACGCCTCCGAGGCGGAGGTCGAGCAGGTGGTCAAGGGCGGCGACAACGGTGGGGAGGTGGGTGACGTCTATCTGCTGGGGGCGCAGGCGGTGGCGGCGTCGGCGAGCGCGGGCCAGAAGGTCGTACAGGTGGCGGCGACCGCGCAGTTTGCCGTCGGGCAGAAGGTGCTGGTGGTCGAGTGGACCGGCAGCCCGCCCGGGGAGAACTTCATCGCCTGTGAGGTTGCGGAAATCGACACCATCAGCGAGGACACGAGCCTGACGATGGTGACGGAGCTGCTGCACGCCTACTCGACCGGCGCGTACGTATACCCGCTATGGGTGGACGTATCGGCGGCCGAAGGCAGCGGCGGCACCGCCGGCGCCACGCTGGCCTATTTCGCCGGAGCCGACCGGCGCCTGCGCCTGTAGTACTGCGGTTGCCGACGCGCGCACAGTCAAGGTGGCCCCCGTGGGCCGCCGTTTTATTGTAGAGGTGAGCGATATGCTCTATACAAACGGACAGTACCGCGTCGGTGGCGAGGGTTACCTCACGGCGGCGGCGCAGCCGTCGGCGCTCGTGCTACCGACCGCACTCGCGGACCCCTCGCCCCGGACGGGGGTGACGAGCCTGCTCGGCTTCTGCGACCTGCCCTCACGCCAGAAGGCCGAGAGCCTGCAGCCGGTTGAGACCATCGGCATGATGAGGGTGGCCGCGCACAACGTCGGCCAGCGCACCTATCAGCTCGGGGTGTCACGGGTGTTGGTGGCCGACGGAACGTGGCTGGCCTACGCCGTGCGTAACCATCAGGACCCCGATGCCCCGGGCACGGTGCGCGGGCTTCAGCTGATCACTTACGAGTACGGCACGACCAGCGAGTACGGCGCGGCCGTAGGCTGGGCGGAGCAGGCCCTCGACGGGCTGATTAACAGCCTCCGCCTCTCCTATCAGGAAGGTCAGCCCGTGACCGCCAACCTGGACATCTGGCCCGCGGTCATTCTTGAGGGCGTGACCCCGCAGGTCTCGGTGGGGGTGCCGGGCTTCGCGCCGCTACACTGGGTAAATTGTACCTGGATGATCGACGGCGTAGACTACAAGCCGATACTGGCGGGGACCGACATCACCATCACCAACAATCTGATCCGCCACGGGATGCGCAATCAACGCGGGGCGCTGGGCAGCGAGGCGGCGATCTCGCGCACGGCCTACGCCATCACCCCCGGTCCCGAGAATCTGCAGGTCCGGCACCGCTTCCGGGACGACCTGCCAGCGGCGCTCCGCGGCACCGCGGACTGGGGCACCCTTACCCTACGCGCCGAACAGCCGGGCACCGGCGCGGGCCGACCCTTTTTCCAGGTGGCGATAGATCATAACTACCTGGACGTGCGCGGCGGGGACGCCGCCAACGCCCGCACCCCGCAGATGTGGAGCACCACCAACCTGGCTTACGCCATCGAGCTTACGGCGGGCCTCACGGGCTGATACGGCCCGCGGTTAACCGGGACACCTAGCTTAGGAGGTTGCGACCATGCCGGTACTGTTGCGGACGGAGCCGGGGTACTACGCCCGGATCATAGAGATAGAAGGCTCCAAGTTCTTCATCGCGGATTTGGGCGAGCACTACGACGAGTTCGTGGACCGCTATGCGGCGCTGCGCGAGCACAGTGGCATCACGGAGGCGACGCGCGCGGGCCTCCTCGACCCCGCCAAACTCGTGGCGCTGATGCAGGAGGTCTCCTTGGACCCGACTCGCCAAAAGGCACTCTACCGCGAGAGCATGGACCTGATCGACTGGATGCTGGAGGTATGCCTGGTCAAGTGGGACCTGGCGGCGGAGTGCGACGGGGCCACCAAGCGCGCCCTACCCGCGGGTGTGAAGTCGGAACTTGCTCGGGAGATTCTCGCGGCCAGCGAGTTGAGCTTCGGCGAGGCCACGTTTCCTGGCGGACTGGGCGCTGGCGATGCTGGGCGAGGGTGAGCCGCCGGTGTGTGCGCCCGAGGTGCAGGAGCTGGTAGACGGCTATCTGCTGATGCGCGCGACCGGACGGCCACCGTGGGAGGCGGGCCTACGTCTGGGCCGGTCGCGTTTCTGGCAGGCGACGCGGGTGCTGGCGCGGGTCTTCGAGCAGGCGGCGCTTCTGCGGCTGCGACCGGGGAGCGGGTGTCCGCTGCTGGGAGGAGGTGACCTCTGATGGCCTTCGACCTGACGGACCCCACAATGGCGGAGGCCGTACACGAGGTGGAGGTGGAGAACGGGCGCACCTATGACGGCCGCCTCTGGCGAGGATGGGTGGATTCCGCGGGCCGTCCGAACCCGCGGATGCGTGTGCCCCCTAGCGAGCAGGCCCGTCTCGACGAGCGGGTACTCGCCAAGTACATGGAGAAGCGCCAGAGGGCGGAGGCCGAGGCGCAGGCGGAGGCCGAGCGGCAGGCGGAGTTACTTGAAGCCGCGCAGGCGGAGGCCATGCAGCAGCGTGAGTTTGCCGACGCCGCGGTGGCCGGGGGTGTGGGCGGTGGGGGCGCGGCCGCCGGGGAAGGCGTCGGGGGAGGTTGGGGCGCCCGCGGCGGTTGGCCGTGGGGGCGCAGTCCGCTGTCGCAGGTCTCGGTGCCGCGCCACGTCGCCGGTCGGGTCGGTTCGATGGCGGGGGCCGTGGCGGGCGTGGTGGGCGTGGGCATGGGGCTGGCGCTGTCGCCGCTGGGGGTCACCGGCGCGGGCATGACGCAGGTCGGCAACGCCGTGGTCAACCTCCTGGTGGGCGGGTTGCAGAGTCTGGCGAGCGTCGGCTCCTCGGTGCTCAGCCTCGCCCTGGGCGCGGTGCTGGCGGGCGCGATCGGCGCGGCCGGGGTGGTGGTGTTGAGCGCGGTCGGGGACCTGTTCGGGCACGTGGCCCAGGCGATCACCGCCTCGATGCAGGGCGTGGCCCAGGTGGTGCGCGACGTTTTCCGCGAGGCCGGCGAGTACGCCCGCCAGTCGATGCAGATGGTCTACCTGGGCGGCTACTCGGTGCCGGCGGCGACCGGGGCGCTGGCGACCTTCGGGGCGCTGGGGGTGCCGCCGGCGGAGACGGCGGGCCTCTTTGGGCAGTGGTCGATGCGCCCGGAGTTTCTGGAGATGCGGCTCGCGCCGTTGGGCGGCCTGCGCACCGGCGAGGGCGGCGAGGTGGACTGGCCCGGCACCCTGCGGGGGATGCGCAGCGCGCTGCAGGGTTATCCCGACATAATGCGACAGCCGTTACTGTCGGGTATGCTGGGCGCCCAAGGCGCGCAGACACTCATGCCGCTCATGCAGATGGAGGAGGGGGCCTTCGAGCGCGCTTTGAGCGCCGCCGACGTGCTCACGCCGCAGATGGCGCAGATACGCGAGTTGCGCGAGGAACTGACGCCGCTGCAGGCGCAGGTCGGGATGCTGGCGACCGTGCTCAAGGTGGAGTTGGCGAGCGCGGCGTTGCAGCCCGTGCTCGTGCTCCTGCAGACACTGGTGGAATTGGTCCGCGAGAACCGCGAGGAGATCGGGGCCTTCATGGCCGCGCTGCCGGAACGGTTGGCGGGGTGGCTGGCCGACGCGGCCGAGAAGGCGCGCGAACTGGCGGAACGCTGGCCGGATATCAACCGCGCGCTGAGCGAGACCGTTGAGCACCTGCAGGCCGCGTGGCGGATGATCGAGGCCATCTACGGGTTCATCACCGCGCACCCGACCGCGAGCGCCATGCTGGGCGGGGCGGCGCTGGGGATTCCGGGCGGTCCCGGCGGCATGATCGCCGGGGCCATGACTCTGGGCGGCGCGCAGGTGGGTGGCGCGGCGGGCGGCGTCGGCGGCGGGGTCGGCGGTGCCGTCGCCGGTCTGATCGGGGGCACGGCCCTGAGCCGCTTCGGTCTGACGGCGGCCAGAACGGCCGTCGGCGGGCTGATCGGCGGTGGGGCGGAGACGCTGGCCTTCCCGGTGGGCGCGGGCGGGGCCTCGCTGCTCGGTGCCGAGGGCGGGCTGCTGGCGGGCGGAGGGACAACCAGCATTGTGGCGGCCATCAGTGGACTCGCCCCGATCCTGCTGGCGGTGGCGGCAGCGACGGCGGCCACCGCCTACTACGTCGAGGGCGTCGGCCCGGCGCTGCGTGAGGCGCGCGAGAAGGAGCGCGAGTACGTCGAAGCCGAGGAGGGCGCGCGCGCCCTCGGCTACGTCACGCCGGAAGAGGTGGCGCGGAGTTTCGGCGAGGCCTTCTTCCGGTCCTGGGAGGCGGGAGAACTCTCGCAGAAGGAGCAGGAAGCCTTCGTCCGGCGGCGCGACGAGATGTCCGCGGCGGCGCGCGGCGAGCGCGAACGCGAAGCCGAGGGCGGCGGCGTGCTGGAGCGGACCTTCGCCACCATCCGTGACCGGCTGCGCGACATCGCCGAGCACACCTCGCCGCACCGCGTCCAGGAGGCCATGCGTCGCGGCCAGGAGGAGGCGCAACGACGGGAACCGGTGGTGATCCTGGTGCGGCCCTCCTCGCAGTTCGAACTGGAGCTGGAGCAGCAGGAGGCGCTGCGCACTTGGCGCGGCATCCAGGTGGCGGTGGGGTAGCATGGCCCTCACCAACTGGCGGTCACTAACCTCACAGGGCGTGATCGCCGACACCCCGGCGGCGGGCTTCCGGTACAGGTACGGGGCGGACTTTGAGGTCTACCTGGGCGACTCGCCCGGAGCGTGGGCGGCGGTCTCCTGGTCGGCCCTCGGAGCCGGCATCCCCACGCCCGGCATGCACACCACGAGCTTCAAGGGCCGGTGGCGGCTGCGCGTCATTACTCCCGCCGAGGAGACCATCTTTCAGCAGGAGGTCGAGTTGACCTACTGGTTCGTGGCCCTGCTCACGGCCATGTTCGGCGGGGTCGCGTTCTCGCTCTTCACCTGGTGGATATCCGCCGAGAAGATCACCACCACGGTCTGCGGTCACGAACTGGCGGAGGGCGAGCGGCCGGCCACCCTGGGTGGCATGGCGGAGGTGGGCTTCGCCGACCCGGCGAGCGGCGCGGATTACACCACCGACACGGCCTACTTCATGACCGAATGGACTTCGCCGATATACCTGTTCAACATCCCGGCGGGGTCGCGTATCAAGATCGACTTCCATAACATCGGCTACAGCAAGCTCGCCTCCTCCTTGGCGGCGATCCAGACGCAGGTGATCGCGGCCACCGGGGCGTTCTGCCGCCTGCCCGGCTACGGGATGCTGGTGGGGGCGCGCGCCGGTGACACCGCCGGGATGGAGGCGTACGCCTGGCACGCGCCCTGGGGCGACCCGCCCGATCTGGAATGGGGCGACGCGCTGTGGTCGTCGGGCGTCGGCAGCTCCGGTGGGCGCGCGGTCTGGGTACCCTACGTGGGCGGTGGGCGCGTGGCGCTGCTGTGGGAAGGCCTCGGCGCGTTGCTCTACGCTGAGAGTAACAACCTCGCCGATGCTGAGGGATGGGAGGGGCCGACTACGGTGCTCCCCGGACACACGTTGCTGGGCGCGGACCGCGACACGGACGGAACGCTGTGGATATTGGCCCGCAACGCCGACGGCCAAGTCGTGGGCTACCGCGCCGCCCGCTCGCTCAACCGCGACCTGCTGCTGCGCGTCGGCCCGCCGACGGTCTGCCGCATGGCCGACGGCTCGCCGCTGAACCTAACCAGTGCCGATTACTTTGAGGTAGACCACGGCGTCGCGCACGTGGTGGTGGATCGTGGCAACCGGCTTGACTACTACCAGGGCATGAACGGTATGGCGACCTGGCATAGGCATCAGGACGAGGAGGGGGGATAGACATGAGCAGCAAGGCGACACCCTGGGTGCGGGTCCTGGCCTACCCGCTGGAGGAGACCACCATCATCACGGCGCCCGGTTTCGTGCGCACCGATCTGCTGGCCCATCTGACACGTGACCCACGGGCCGAACCGCCGCCGCCGCATCGGGCCGATCTGGAATTGGGCGGCGTCCGGCTCACCACGCCCCAGCTGGCGCTAGAGGCCGGAGTCATCCACCGCGCGGACAACCTACTCTGGTGGGACCTCACCGACCCCCAGGAGGGCACCGAGCTCGGCGGCTATACCGTGACGCCCTATTTAGTGCCGCGCAGCAACCGCATTGCCGATTCGCTGGTAGAGATAGTGGGCAAGCACGACCCGCTGCCGCTGGACTGGCTGCCCACCAACCCGGAGGGGGGAACGCCGGACTACTGGGAGACCTGTCGGCCCGACGCCGAGCCGCAAACCGAGGCGGTGGCGTGGCGCGGCACCGACCGTGACGACCGCTACGGCCTGACCACCACGCAGAAGCTGCCCGCCGGACAGAGCTTCGCGGTGCGCCTCTGGGTGACCGGGGTGGCACCGGTGTTCAGTGACGACGAGGACCAGGGGCCGTACCTGGACTTCATCTGGGGCGCGGGCAAGTGGGCGGTATCGTTCTCGCTGCTGCGGCCGCCGGCGCTGTGCACGGCGGTCAACGGGCAGTGGCGGCGAGTGCGCACCTTTGAGGAGTTCGGCACCGACCTGTTCGCCACCGGGGAGCCGTTGTGGCTGCGGGTATTCCAGGTCGCGGGCCGCTTGGTGGTGGAGATAGAGCCGGTGGGGGGCAAGATCGCGCGGGTGGTGTACACCGAAGTGCGGCCCGACGCCTACGGGGTCAACCAGGCGTGCCCGGTGCGGGTGGGCGCCGGGCCGGCGGAGTTGCGCGGCCGCGGGGTCGCCTTCTCCGCCCAGCTGCACGAGTACCGGTGGGGCCACTGGGTGGAGGAGACGACCGACCAATGGGGACTGGTCACGCCGGCGCATTTTGAGGGCACGGGCAGCTTCGAGCGCGAGTACAACTGTACGCGGCGGGTTATACAAGACGAAGTTTACGGCGCGGCTTTCGGCTATTTCGGCGATGGCGGTCCCTTCCGCCGCGCGCAGTTCCCGGAGGGCGACGCCGGCCGCGTGGCGGCGGTTAGTGACGAGCCCGTGCTGGACGCGCGCGGGCGCACCACCGGCCGGCGGCGCTATACCTGCACGCTGACCGCCCACAACCCGACGTTCACGCGCGAGGACCTGGAGACCTCGTCCACCAACATGGCCGGCGCAACCACGCCCTTCGTCTACGCGGTCAGTGTGCGCGTGACCTCCGGACGGACGGCGGCGTCCCGGGACCCCATCGACCTGCGCCCGGCGCTGCGCACGCTGACCGAGGACCTGGCCGACCCCATGGTGCAGGCCGGGGTGTCGTGGCAGCTGGGCATCTGGCGCAACCTGCTGCCCGAGTGCATCCACCAGGGCACCGGCGGGCCGGTGGGCGACGCCTGGCCGCAATATGTAGCGAAGTATCATCGGTTGGACGTGGACCTGAGTTGGCAGAAGCAGGACGGCGCGGTGGGGGCCGGCCCCCCGCCCTACGAAGGCGCCGAAGCCCCCTACTGCCGGCGGCTCATCGGGTTCTTAACCGCGACCGCACCCGAGGCGCCGGGGCCGGGTCGCTATCCGGCCACGCTGACGGCGCGCGATATGTCCGTGCTCCTGCAGCCGCCCGCGGGCCTGGTGGACGGGCGCTTTGCGCCGCTGGACCTGCTGCTGCGGGAGAAACTCGATCTGGGCGGCGGGCGCACTCTCATGGGCTGGGAGGGCGTGCACTATATCCTACAGACCGCCCTGGGGCCGGATATCGCGGATCAGTTACAGCACATCTTCCCGGAGGGGCACTACGATCTGCTCACGCACCGGATGATGCTCGATCCGCCCCACGGCGGCTTCTTCTTCCCGCCGCCCTGGGGGCAGTCGGCCTATCAGTGGATCATGACCCTGGCGGAGCGCGACTTCGCGGTGTTCTTCTGGGCGGCCTTGCCCGCGGACAGCACCAAGGTCGCACCCTACTACGCGAACTATTACAGCTATCTGGAGAACGCGCCCGAGATGATCGTGCCCGACGCGGTGTACCTCGGCGGCGGCGACGATGACCTGCTGCTGCGCGCCGGCGCCCAGCATGATCCCCTGCAGGACTTCAACCGCGTGCTGGTCTGGGGCGCGCCGCCGGGGCAGGGCGAGCTGGGTGGGGTCATGCCCGCGTTGCAGGCCTTCTCCGCCGAGGCGCGGATCGAAAGCGGCTCGCCGGTGCGCGAGCAGAACATCGACGATACCTGGGAGCGCACTAAGCTGCTGCGGGGGTCGCACTTCTGGCTGGGGCGTGTGGCGCGGTTAGTGGCGCTCAACACCGCGCGCCTGATCCGCGGCATCGACCAGCGCAGTATTACCCTGACCATCCGGGGCAACCCCTACTTGTGGTGGGGTTGGAAGGTGCGTCCCCGCATGAACGCCGTGCAGAGCGACCCCTTCGGGCTGTCCCTGCACAACGTGTTGTGTCGCATCATGCGGGTGCGCAACGCCGTGGACCTAGAGCGCGGGCAGTACGAGACGACGCTGCGGGTCGCGCCCGAACCGGAGGTGTAGGAGAGGAGAAGGGATGCCGCACACTACCGTCGAAAACGTGCAGGAAATCATCCGCCTGGCGGTGGCGCGCGCCATCGCCGAGATCACCCAGTCGGGCGGCCTGTTCATGGCGACGGGGCCGGAGGACGCGGTGCTGGCCGACGCCGTGCTGGTGGACGGCGAGTACTACGGCATCTGCCTGTTCGACGACGCCGCCACCGGCTTCGACAACGAGGAGGCGGGCTTTAGCTGATGGACTACTACGGCGACCTGCTCAACGATGATCACGCCGCCAGGGACCCGGTGCCCAGCGCCGAGTTTAACAGTCACGCCCGCATTCTCGACGCGCAGCTGGTGGGCGCGCTGCAGGGCATCGGCGTCGGCTGTCTGGAGGAGGACGCCTGGACGGTGCGGGCCGGGCCTGGCCTGTCGGTGGACGTGGCCGCCGGCGCGGGCATCGCCCAGGACGGCGTCGGCTACGTGCTGCTCAAGACCACGGGCAGCACCAACGTGGCCCTCCCCGCCAACTCCACGCGCTGGCTCTACGCTCTGGCCGTCTATCGCGGCAACCCCGAGGACCCGGACAGCCGCGAGAGCGGCGCCGTGCAGTTCTTCCTCAACAGCACCGGGGGTGAGGTGGCGGGCGCGGTGCTGTTGGCGCAGGTGGTCACGGGCGCCCTCGGGGTTTCCGCGATCACCGACGCCCGGAGCTTCTGCCGCGGGCTGACGGCGCTCCTGGCCCAGGCGAGCGGGGGCGCCGACCTGGAGGAGCTGCGCAACGCCCTCGGGGCCGATTACTTCGGGGCCGACCCTCCGCCCCCCGTGGACGCCCGACTCGACGACCTGGAGGCGGCCGGCGCCGAGGGGGGCGAGGGGGGGCCGGTGTACTGGGGCGTACTGACGGAGGGGGCGGGACTGCCCACCACCATCAAACAGCACGTCGAGCGGGAGCTTGCGGCCCACGTAGAGGCCCTGCACGCCGAGGACGAGGCCCAGGAGTTCATCGCCGAGCCGGAGCCGTGGGACGAGGACAGCGTGAATCTCGGGCGCCACGTGTTGCGGGCCACGCGGGTGACCGACGCGCTGCTGCCCGAGGCGCTCTTGGAGACGCTGGTGCTGGTCTGGGGGGTATACGGTGACGGCTCGGGGGGAACGCCAGATTTCATCGACCGCGTACACTCGACGTGGCTGGCGACGATCTGAGCGGGGGGCGGCGGCGACGTCGCGAAGTTCGAGGACGCGCCGGCGGTCGCGGCCGAGGCGCTGGCCGGGCAACTGGGAGGTTGACGACGTGGACGCAGCGCGCCAAGTCGGCGTCAAACTAGATGAGCTTACGCGCCGCTTTGAAGGCGCGAACGCGGTCATCGGCGTCTGTTTGCCGCACCTTCAGTACCAGACCACGGTGCTGTCGCAGGTCGAGGCGGAGGCGCGGGCGCTTGCGCCGGACGTCGGCGATACGGACGCGGCGCAGAAACTGCTGGCGCTCGCCGACCGGGCGCGGGCGCTGGA
>Ga0116180_1002688_pt1 | contig 13896 bp, 10 predicted proteins | sample AD_UKC073_MetaG_FD_89804 | JGI IMG/M metagenome (GOLD analysis project Ga0116180, IMG submission 89804) | Active sludge microbial communities of municipal wastewater-treating anaerobic digesters from USA - AD_UKC073_MetaG | ecosystem: Engineered > Bioreactor > Anaerobic > Digestate | place: USA...
CCATTCGGCTCGCCGGACGGCGTCCGCGTCGTGGCCCGCCCGCAGCCGCTGCAGCACCCGGTTGCCGATCTGCCAGCGCTCCAGGTGGTCGAGTTCGATGGGCAACTCGTCGCTGGACTCCGCCGAATTGCCCAGCGATAGGCCGGCCCGCACCTTCAAGAGCGCGCGCGCAGGATGCTTGAAGAAGTCGGTGACCTGTTCGAGAGTCACCCCCTGGCTGAGGTCGGGTGGCGGCAGCGTCTCCAGGTAGTACCGCGGACGCGGGGCCTCCGGCTCGGCGACGCTGGCGCGGGCCGCCCGGAAAGCGAGCGGGTCGGCGCTGTACAGGCGCGCGTCGCCACCGAAGTAGCGCGCATCGAACGACTGCAGTGGATGCTGGACCGTGACGGCTGCACCAGCACCCAGCCCGGCCGCAGTTACGGCGGTCGCATCGAGCGCGGCCACCAGCTCCGCGATTGGGGCGGCCAGCGGGACCACTTCGTTGGTGGCGACGCTGCGGCCCTGCGCGACCACGATCAACTGCTGGCGGGCCGCGTGCACGGCGTCCAACAGCAACTGCCGATCCAGCAGCGCGCCGGACGGATCACCGACGCGCGGCTCCTTTCCGAGCAGGTCGTCGCCATGCCGGCGGACCGGCCTGGGGTAGCGGTCGGCGTCCCAACCGAGCAGCACCAACACCCGGTGCGGCACGTGCCGTAGTGAGTTGGGCCCGCAGACGATCAGCGAACCATTGCCGAACGCTCCGCGGGCGGGCGCCCCGGCGAACTCGTCCGCGATGGCGCGCTCGGCAGCGGTGCGAGTAAGCGGCGCGCCAGGCTGCTCACCTCGCTCCGCCAGCCGGGAAAGGCCCGTCCAGAGGTCGCTCAGCTGCCACTCCTGACCGTGCGGAAGGGAGACCATCGACTCCAGCAGGCTTCGGCTGCGGGCGCACCACTCGGCAAGCGTCCCGGTCGCAGACAGCTCGTTCAAAGCGCGCGACAGCCGGCCGACGAACTCGGTGAGACCGCCGATCAGCGCGACATCGGAAGATTCCACGTCGTCCAGCGGCAGCACCGTGCCGGCGGCGACCAGATCGGTCTCGGGCAGGGCAACCCCGAGCAGCATGCGCTGCAGCCCGGCGAACCAGGTGTTGTGGGGGAACCCGCCGAGCCCGAAACCGGCGCGCTGCTGCGCCGAAAGCCCCCAGCGGATGCCTGCGGTCTCGACCAGCCGGACCAGCCGCTCACGGGCGTCCGGCCCAAACCCGAAGCGCGCCGCGATCGCCGGCTCCTGGCACAGCTCCAGCAGGGTGGACGCCTCGAAGCGGCCATCCGGCAGCGCGAGCAGCCGTAGCAGCAGCGTGGCCATCGGGTTCACCTGAGCGACCGACCGATCGGCCAGCTGCACCCGGAACCGCGTCGCGGGATGCGATGGGCCGCCGGCCACGGTGAACGCCGCCCCGATCAGCGGCGCGACCACGTCCACATCGGGAGTGATCACGGCGATGTCGCGCGGCTCCAGGCTGGGGTCGGCGGCCAGCACCGACGTGAGTACTTCCCGGAGCACCTCCACTTGTCGGCTGAGGTCGTGCGACAGGTGCACCTGCACCGAATCATCGGACGGACCCAGCGCCCGCGGCGCCGCTTCGGTGTCGTCGCGCAGATTCGCCTGCAGCCAGCCAAGCAGGCTGGGGATCGACTCAGGCGCAGTCGTGGACGTGACGGGGGGGAACAGGGCCGCCGCCTCGTCGCCGAGCTGCCCGAGCGAGAGGTTCAGCCGATGCCCGACCGGCCGGGTGAAGTCGGCCCGACGAAGCTCGGCGGTAACCCGGGCCGGGCGCCGCGAGGGCGTCGGGCAGAGGGCCAGCAGCTCGACCCGGTGATGGGAACCCACGGCTTCGAGCAATTCGAGCAGCCCGGCGTGGAACTGTGTTGGCGCGATCACCGCGATCCGTTCGGGCAGCCCGGGAGTGGGGCCGCTGCGCAGCCGGCTCAGCAGGGCCAGCCTGCGGTCCAGCGGGCTTTCGCCGATCTCGGCCACCAGCCGCCGCCAGAGCTGTGCCTGCCAGGCGTCGTCGCCCAACGGTTGCCCGTCGGGCGCCGCGTCCTCACCCCTCGTCCATGCCGCCAGCAACTTCGGACGGTGGCGCGCGTAGCCGGCGAAGTGCCGCGCGATCCGGTGGCAGGCCGTGTAGCTCTCGCGGGAGGCGAGCAGGTGCCGGCGAAGGGTCTCCAGTTCGGGCAGGTCGGGTTCCAGGGCCAGCCGCTGCACCCGCCAGACCAGCCGATCGGGTTGCCAGGGATCGTCGGTTCCGCCCAGCCGACGCTCGAAGGCCGGCAGCGACACGAACTCGACGCCCGCGCAGATTCCCGCGTCGGACAACGCCAATTGCTGGGACAGCCAACGCTGGAAGCCGGCACCGGGCACCACGGCGAGATCGAACGCGAACGGGTCGGGCCGCGGCCCCGACCAGGCCGACGTGAGCCGCGAGACCAGTTCCTCGGCGGTGCGAGCGTGCTGTACTTGCATGGTGGTCTCACCCTAGAGGCCCCCACCGACAGTATTTGTGGGTGCCCGAGCCTAAGGTGTGCAAGGTGATCACCGACCCGACCGCACTGCTCGTGGGGCTCGACCCCGAGCAGCGCCAGGTGGCCACCGCGTTCGGGCAGCCGGTGGTGGTGATCGCCGGAGCCGGCACCGGCAAGACCCGCGCGCTCACCCACCGGATCGCGTACGCGTCCGCCATCGGTGCCTTCAACCCCAATGCCGTCCTGGCGGTCACCTTCACCACCCGCGCGGCCGGGGAGCTGCGGTCCAGGTTGCGCGGGCTGGGCGTGCCCGCCGTTCAAGCGCGCACCTTCCATTCGGCGGCCCTGCGCCAGGCGCAGTACTTCTGGCCGCGCGCGTACGGCTCGGCCCTGCCGGAGGTGACCGCGGAGCGCCTGCCGATCGCGGCCGCAGCTGCCCGCAAGCTGCGACTGTCGCCCGATGCGGCGACCCTTCGTGATCTGCTCACCGAGATCTCCTGGGCCAAGGTCACCAATGTCCCGGCCGCCGACTACGCCGATCTGGCCACAGCGCAGGGCCGCGAAGTCTCCGGGCTCGACCCCGCCCAGGTCGGACGCGTTCTGGGCCGTTATGAGCAGGTCAAACGCGATCGCGGGGTGATCGACTTCGACGACATCCTGCTGTGCGCCACCGCGCTGCTGAGTGAGTTCGACGACATCGCCGACGAGGTGCGTGGCACCTACCGCCACCTGGTGGTGGATGAGTACCAGGACGTGAACCCGGTGCAGCAGACCCTGCTCGACCTGTGGTGGGGGGAGGGCCGTGACCACTGTGTGGTGGGCGATCCGGCGCAGACCATCCACTCCTTCGCCGGCGCGAGCCCCGGCTACCTCACCGGGTTCGCGAGTCGGTATCCCGAAGCGCACGTCGTGCGGCTGGTTCGCGACTACCGGTCGTCGCCGCAGGTGGTCGAGCTGGCCAACCGGATGGCCCGCAACACCCGGCTGGGCACGGTCACGCTCGAGTCGCAGTGCCCTCCGGGTCCGCAGCCGCGCATCCTGCCGTGCGCCAGCGAGCACGACGAAGCCACCGCGGTCGCCAGGTGGCTGATCGAGCAGCACGAGGCCGGCGTGCCTTGGCGCGGCCAGGCGTTGCTCTACCGGGTGCACGCCCAATCTCCACTGTTCGAGGCCGCCCTGACCGAAGCCGAGGTGCCGTTCACCGTCCGCGGTGGCGAAGGCTTCTACGAGCGGCCCGAAGTTCGCCAGGCGATCGGGACGCTCGCCGAGCAGGCCAGGCGCGATCCGTCCGTGCCCGCGATCAGTGCCTGCGAAGCCCTGCTTGCCCGGTTGGGCTGGACGGCGACGCCGCCGGCCGGGCAGGGCCGCGTCCGGGAACGCTGGGAGTCGCTGGCCGCGATCCTCGCCCTGGCCGAGGACGTGAATACGGCGGTCGCGGACGCCGGTGGTGGCGGGGGAGCGACCATCGGTGAGTTCGTGGCCGAGCTGGCCGAACGCGCCCAGGCCGAGCATCCGCTCGCTGCGGAGGGGGTCACCCTGTCCACGCTGCACGCCGCGAAGGGCCTGGAATGGACGGCAGTGGCCCTGGTCGGTGTGCAGGAGGGCACCCTCCCGTTCGCGCTGGCGGCCGGCCCGGAGCAGGTGGCGGAAGAGGCCCGGCTGTTCTACGTGGGCATCACCAGGGCCAAGCGCGCGCTCCACGTCTCCTGGTCACGCGCCCGGCGCGGCGGTGGGGGCGGCTTTCGCCAGCCGTCCCGCTTCCTGGACGGGTTGGCCGCTCGGCCGTCGACCGGACCGGTCCGCGTCCGTCGTGGCCCGAAGCCGGTCTCGGCTATGGGCGCGGCCTGTCAGGTGTGCGGCAAGCCGCTGACCACCGGCGCCGAGAGAAAGCTCAGGCGGCACGCGGCCTGCCCCGCCGGCTACGACGAGGAGACCTACGCCCGGTTGGTGGCCTGGCGTGCGGACGTTGCCCGGATGAGGGCCCAGCCCGCGTTTGTGGTGTTCACCGACGCGACCCTGATGGTGATCGCGGAGAGCCGACCGCGAACCGCGTCCGAGTTGCTCGCCATTCCCGGGGTGGGCAAGGTGAAATGCGAACAGTACGCCGAGGCCGTGCTGGCCATCCTCAGCGAAGAAGTCGCCGAGCACCAGGAGCAGACATGAGCGACCACTACCTTTCGGTCAACCAGGCCAACTGGGACAGCCGAGCCCCGATCCACGCCGCGGCTTACGGCATCGAAGGGCTGCTCGCCGATCCGGCCGCACTTTCAGCTGTGGTGCGCTTCGACCTGCCGCGTCTGGGCAATCTCGCGGGGCTCGATGTCGTGCACCTCCAGTGCCACATCGGCACTGACACGCTCAGTCTCTCCCGTCTGGGCGCCCAGGTGACCGGAGTCGACCTTTCGCCGGTCTCGCTGGAGCAGGCGCGGCGACTTGCCGCGGCGGCGGACGCGGACATCGACTACATCGAGGCGGACGTCTATTCGGCGCCGGAAGCTCTGGCTGGTCGCGACTTCGACCTGGTCTACACCGGCATCGGCGCGATCTGCTGGCTGCCCAGCATCCAGCGCTGGGCGCAGACGGTGGCCGACCTGCTGCGGCCGGGCGGCCGGCTCTTCATCCGGGACGGGCACCCAGTGCTGCTCGCGCTGGCGCCGGTCGTGCTCGGCGCCGACCCGGATGACCGTGTGCAGCAGCCGTGGATGACGGCTGCCGGGGCGCTGACGTTTGCGCTGGAGTTCCCCTACTACGAGCGTGCCGAAGCCCTGGTCTGGCATGACGAGCACACCTATGCCGGCGAGGACCTGGTCGGTTCGCCGGAGTCGATGGAGTGGAATCACAGCCTCGGCGAGATCGTCACAGCTGTTCTCGAAGCCGGGCTGACCCTCACCGGCCTGACCGAGCACCAGAGCGTGCCATGGGAGGCGCTGCCCGGCCTGATGGAACTCGATCCGGAAGTCGACGAGTATCGCCTGGCCGAGCGTCCAGAGCGGCTGCCGGCCTCGTTCACGCTCACTGCGGTCAAGCCGTTGTAGTCGCAACGACCGCTGAGCACACACCATCGACGGTTCCGAGAGATCCCGGCCTGCGCCGGGATGACGGTGGGGCAGGCTCCCCGATGACGGTGGGGCAGGCTCCCCGATGACGGTGGAGCAGGCTCCCCGATGACGGTGGAGCAGGTTCGCCGATGACGGTGGGTGGTGAACGGTCAGTCAGCGAACCCGGGCAGGTAGTCCCGCAGCACCTGGGCGAAATTGGCGTGCACGTCGAGCTGGGAAAGCACCGCGATGCCACCCATCCACACCCGGTAGATAAGCGAGTACTCCGGTGGAATGTTCAGGCGCGTGGCCACACCGGACGAACCCATGTCGTCGTGGACGCGCGCGAACTGGCTGCGCGCCCACTCCCGGTTGAACGCGAAATCCTCGACGCTGGCCGGCTCGACGAACGGTGCCAGGTAGTCGAGCAGCGCGCGGCCGTCCATCGAGTCGTCGACGAAGCCCTCCTCAGCCAGCCCGGCGACCATCGGCTCCACGGCACCGTCGACGGCGTGCCGGATCAGCCGACCCATCGCCTCCGGCAGCCCGTCCGGCAGTCGCGAGACCAGGCCGAAGTCGACCACGCTGAGGCGTCCGTCCGGCATCACCAGGAAGTTGCCGGGGTGCGGATCGCCGTGCAGGATGCCAGCCAGCGATGGCCCGGCGAACAGGAAGGTGACGTAGTCGAGGGCCACCCGGTTCCGGTCCGCTTGTGGACGGTCGATGATCGCGGTCAGCTTTTCGCCGTCCACCCAGTCCGAGACCAGTACCCGCCGGGTGGCCAGGTGCACGTTCGGCACCAGGAAGCGCGGGTGCCCGGCCAATGCGGTGGCCACCTGCTGCTGGGAAACGCCCTCGAGGGCGTAGTCGACCTCCTCGGTCACCCGCGCGGCGACTTCGCGGACGAGCGCGACGACGTCCAGGCCGCCGGTGAGCGGCGAGACCGCACCAGCCAGCCGCTGGATCTGCCGCAGGTCGCTCGCCAGTGCGGTGTCGGCTCCGGGGTACTGGATCTTGACCGCCACCTCGCGTCCGTCGGCGAGCCGGCCGCGGTGTACCTGGCCGATCGAGGCCGCAGCCGCCGGACGCAGGTTCAGTTCGGCAAAGTGGTCGCGCCAGCGCGGCCCGAGTTCGGCCCGCAGCACCCCCTGGGCACGGGCGGATGGCATCGGCGGGGCAGCGTCCTGCAACTTGCGCAGCCGCTCGCGGAACGGGCCGGCCAGATCCTCGGGCAGCATCGCTTCGAACAAGCTGAGCGCCTGCCCGAACTTCATCGCGCCACCCTTGAGCTCACCAAGCACCTGGAACAACTGCTCAGCCGCAGCGTCCCGCATGGCGGCGTCCACGTCTTCAGCAGGGGCCCCGAGCAGCTTGCGGCCCATGCCGACGCCGGCGCGCGCGGCGGCGCCCAGCGGAAGCGTCAGCAGCTTGGCCGAGCGGGTCAAGGTCGACTCCGGAAGTACGCGGCGCTCCTCGTCTTGGCTGGTCACGCGGCCAGTCTGCCCGACCGGATCAACCCAGCGGCTGCAGACAGCCGCAGCGGGGGTGGGCCGGCCAGCGTCGCGCGGTCAGCAGGTAGTTGGGCAGGGCGAGTTCCAGCGAGCCGCCGCCGGTCTCGGGCATCCGCCCCGCCGTCCAGGCGCGCACCTGAGCCATGGCGGTGGCCGCTGCCCAGGTGACCAGCGACGGCTCGGGTTCGGTGGCTTCGAGGCAGAGCTGGGCCAACAGCCGCGGCCAGTCGGCATCGAGGTGGCAGCGGGTCAGGTCGAGGCAGCGGACGCAGGGAGTGCGCCCCGGCACCACCAGTGGACCCACCACCGCGCGGTCGGACTCCAGCCGAACCACCAGGTGCGCCCGGCCGGAGCGGAAGAGCGCATCGGTGAGCGTTCGGTCAGGCTCGGAGTTGGCTGCGGCAACGACGGTCAGCACGTCGTCGGGTGTGCCGTCCGCCTCCAGACTGCCGCCGAAATAGGCGGCGTGGTCCAGACCACCAACCGACACGTCGGGGCTGGCCAGGGCTGCCCGTACCGCTTCGGCGAGGGGTCCAGCACCCACCACGGTCACCCTGGGCTCGGGCGGCGCTGCTGATTCGAATGCCAGCAGGCCGGCGTCATCGAGCCGAGCCACCAGCCAGCCGAGCCAGCGGGCGTCCAGCTTGGGCAGCAGCGCCGCGAGCTCAGCGACGCTCTTGGGGCTGGTCAGCAGGCGCAGGGCGTCCCTGAGCTGCGCCGGGACGCCGTCCAGCACCACCGCCGGCGCGTCCAACCCGATCTGGAGCACGCCGGGTGCCCGCCACAGCGACGTGATCGGGGACCGCAATCTGACTCGGAGCATGCGCTCATGGTGCCCGCGGTGATGGCCCGGCGCGAGAGCCACAGCGACATTGACAACACCTGGACGGAATTGACAACACCTCGCGCAGCCGGGTTCCACCCATCCAGAGATACTCCCCCCGAGCCGGTCGGTTCCCGACTTTGCTCCCGAATGGGACTCGTGCTCCCGAATATTTGGGAGCGAGAGTCCCATTCGGGAGCAAAGTTGCCGGATTGGCGGGCGACGTCGCCGCAGATCCCGGGCGGGGTTTGGCCAGAGTTGGCTGGCTTTGGGAACAGCAAAGCGCCGGCCGAATGGCCGGCGCTATGACTGTGGTTACTCAGGCCTTGGGCAGGAAGCGAGTGAGGTTGGTGCCGCAGACCGGGCACTTCGCCTTGGCGATCCGGGTCCCCTTCTCGTTGACCACGACATCGCCGGTGGCTTCCCGGTGATCCTTGCACTTCACGCAGTAGAACGAACCGCTGTAGGTGTCCTTGGCCACGTTGTTCCTCCTGTTGATCAGCGTCACCCCCGGCTGGGGCTCAGCAGCGAATTGCGAGTCAGTCTATGTCTTGGGCAACGCTTACGACACGGTAGCGCCCGCTTGCGTGCGAGGGCCTCCAGCGACCGCGACTCCGCTTGCCTTCCCCTGCGAGCGGAGCGGCCACTGGAGGCCTCGCGTCTAGAAGCTAGTGCTCGCCCCGCCCACGGTCAACTGGAAGTGTCGGCGGCGTGTCGTAATCTGCGGGACATGGTGGCGGAATCCGAGTTGGAGGTGCGGCGCAGCGCTCGCCGGACGCGGACGCTCACGGTGTTCCGGGAGCGCGGCCGGTTGGTGGCCCTGGTGCCCGCGCGCATGACCGCCGCTCAGGAGCGCGAACTGCTGCCGCCGTTGGTGGAACGCTTCCTGGTGAAGGAGTCGAGACGGCTCGCACCGGTGCTCGCCGACGAACTGAGCGCGCGGGCGGTCGACCTGTTCCAGCGGTATCTCGCCGAGCGGGTCTCCGCGCCCCTGCCGGGGTTCACCGTCAAGTGGTCGACCAACCAGCAGCGGCGTTGGGGCTCGTGCACGAGTTCCACCGGTGCGATCCGGCTGTCCGCGCGATTGCGCACGATGCCGACGTGGGTCTCGGACTACGTGCTGATCCACGAACTCGCGCACCTGTTCGAACCGAACCACTCCGTAGCCTTCCGGCGACTGGAGGCCGGCTACCCGAAGGCGGCCGAGGCGAAGGCCTTCCTCGCCGGCTATCAGCACGCCCAGGATGGCGGCGACGATGACTGGTTGGGCGCTGAAGAGGTCGACTAGTCGCCGGCCCTGGCCGCGCGTGACGGTTAGGGAGACACGCCCTCACCGCGGCCCTCCTCGCTCAGAAGCTTGGCGAGCTCGGCGTCCAGGTCGTCGGGCGCGGCCGTCCGGTGCCCCTGTGCGGCGAACTCCAGCGGGTCGGCGAGGTCATCGGCGGTGGGCACCAGATCGGGATGGTCCCAGGTGGCGTCCCTGGACTCGCCCCCGCGAGCGGCTCGGGTGGCCGCCCAGAGGTTGGCGGCGTCCCGCGAGCGTCGTGGCCGCATCTCCAGTCCGACCAGGGCTTTCAGGGCGGACTCGGCCGGACCTCCCGCCGCTCGTCGCCGCCGCAGCGTCTCGGTCAGGGCTGCCGCGGCGGGCATCCGCTGGCCGGCCACTTGGGCCACCACCTCATCCACCCAGCCCTCGACCAGCGCCAGCAGCGTCTCCAGGCGATCAAGCACTTGGCGCTGCTCGTCCGTGACCCGTGGCGCGAACAGCGAGCCCGCCAGGGCGCTGCCCGCCTGCTCCAGTTCACCTGCGGTCATAGCCGCGTTCAGTTGGCTCTCGATCGCCTGTTCCAGTGCCTCCGGATCGATCTCGATATCCCTGGCGTAGTGCTCGACCAGTGCCAGCATCTGCGGGCCGAGCCAACCGACCGCGCCGAACAGCCGTTGCCTGGCGGTCTCGCGGACCGCGAGGAACAGCAGGACGTCGGCGGGATCAGCCTCCAACCCCTCCGCGAACCCGGCGACGTTCGTGGGCAGCAACGCCACCTGCGGAGTTTCGGTGAGTGGCAGGCCGATATCGCCAGAGCTGATCACGGTGGTGGCCAGGCTGCCGAGCGATTGGCCGACCTGCGCGGCGAACATGCCGGAAAGGGCCATCCGCAGCATCGGTTCGGCGGCCTTGGACTCCCCGGTGCCGCCCGTCATCAGCCCGCGCAGTGCGAGTGACAGCTGGGTCACCACCGGACGCACCAGCCGCTGCCAGGTCGAGTAGGTCTGCTCACTCCACTCCGCGCGACGCCAGGCGAGCGCAGGGGCGCTCAGCCGCGGGAACGCGATCTCCTCATCGAGCCAGAGGTCGGCGAGCGCGACCGCGTCCCGGATAGCGGCCAGCTGCGCCGGCGTGGGCTCGGGATCGTCTCCGGCCGCGCCGACGACCTTGCGCACGACATCCCTGGTGAAGCCCCAGTTCATGCCGCTGGCATCCGATTTCCCGAAGCTGGCGAGCTGTGCGGTCAGATTGCTCATCAGCGGCTGCAACTGCGTCATCAGCCCTTCGAGGTCCAGGCGACCGTCCGGTCCGGGGGTGATGCCGAACTGGGCGAGGAACCGCAACAGCGCCTCCTCCTCGCCGCCGCGCTCGGGAAGATTGTCAAACCCCTCATCGGCCATCGCAACTCCTCGTCTCGTGGCCTCCATTGTCCAACACCTGCCAAGCTTGGACTCCAGGCGCCGGTGTAGCCTCGGACCTCGAAGTACTAGCACCCGAGAGGGCGATCTTGACCAAGCAGACCTGGACGGCCGCGGTGTCGGCTGCGCTGTTCGTCGTGCTCGCGGCCCTGATTGCGATCATCCCGGTGCCGTACGTCACCTGGGCTCCGGGTTCGACCGCGGACCTGCTCGGACGGGTGGGGGAGCGCGAAGCGATCACGATCTCGGGTGCCCGGACCTTCCCGACCTCGGGCGAACTGCGCATGACCACCGTTTCGGTCACCGCCCCCGGAGTGACGCTTAGCCTCCCGGAAGTCCTGTTCGCCTACTGGCTGCCCGCGCGCGAGGTGTTGCCGAAGGACGCGGTTTACCAGCCCGGCAAGGACGTGACTGAGATCAGCCAGGTCGAATCCCAGCGCATGGTGGAATCGCAGTCCGATGCGGTCGTCGCCGGCCTGCGGCAGTCCGGCATCGAAGTGACCAGCTGGCCGCGGGTCGCTGAGGTCTTCACCTCCGGTGCGTCCGTCGGCATCCTCGAACCCGGCGACCTGATCAAGGCGGTGGACGGCACCGCGACCCATACCGTCCAGGATGTGCGGGACATGATCCTCAACGACAATCGGCACCCTGGAGATCCGGTGCTGTTCACCGTGCTGCGCAACGACCTGATGCTCAAGCTCACCGTGACGACGCGGGCGACCACCAATGAGCCGGACAAGCCGATCGTGGGCATCAACATGGACGTCGGTTACAGCTACGCGCCCACGGTCGAGTTCGCGGTCGACCCTGCGGTCGGCGGCTCCAGCGCCGGACTGATGTTCGCGCTGGCGATCAGTGATCGGCTGGTTTCGGCCGACATCGCCGCTGGCCGGGTGATCGCCGGCACCGGGACGGTTAGCTCCGAAGGCAACGTCGGCGCGATCGGCGGCGTGCAGGAGAAGATCGCAGCCGCGGTGACTGATCACGCGACGATCTTCGTGCTGCCCCGGGCGAATTGCGCGGACGCGGGCACGCCCGACCCGTCGATCCGGCTGCTGCCGGTGGACACGCTGGCCGAAGCGACCGACTCCCTGGCCAAGCTCGCTGACCCGGCCGAGGCCGACTCGGTAGCGGGGTGCTGATGTCCGAAGCGTTGACCGCTGCCCTGATCGAAGTGGAGCGCCATGTCGGGCGATCCGGCTGGGACCAGCCGGCGCGACTGTTCGCCCTGGTGCCCACCGCCGACCTGATCGCGGCCGAGCCGAGTCTCGCCGAACACCTGCAGGGCGGCTTCGCCGACGGCCTCTCCTCCATCGAGCAGGAGGAGTTCCACGCCGGCGACGACCTCGCGGTGACCCTGAGCCGGATCGCCTGGCCGACCACGGTCTCCGGGTGCGCGCTCGCCCTGGAACGTTCCTTCCTTCCGGCGGACGCCGAAGCCGACCTGCCCGATGATCCGCAGGCTGCCGCCGAGCTGGTCGCCACCCACCCCAAGCGAATCGACCTGCGCGTAGTGGTCGGGGTGACCAGGGACGGGGGGCGGCATTCGGTGGCCCGCGTGCGCCCGTCCGATGACTCCGAAGGCGAACTGTTGGGTGGTGCCGATCTCGTTCCAGCGCTCGCTTCGGCACTGGCACATACATTGGACTGAACACCGGTACCAACGCTGGTGTTGAAGCTTTAGGAGATCGGGTGAACGTGGCGTCCCAGGCCGTGCGGCGGAGTCCCCTGCTACCGACGATCGCGGTGGTCGGCGTGCTGGTGACCGGGTTCATCATCTTCGCCGAGTTGTGGACCCGGAAGCTGTGGTTCGATTCGGTGGCGTTCCCGCAGGTGTTCACCACCCAACTGCTGGCACAGGTGCTGCTCTTCGCCATCTTCTTCGTGGTGATGGCGCTCTCGGTCGGCCTGAACATGTGGATCGCCTTCCGGCTGCGTCCCGAGACCCGCCGCACCGGGCAGAGCGCCGTCCTCGACCGCTACCGTGACCTGCTCGAAGCGAACATCTGGGTGGCGATCCTGGTGCCTTCGGTGTTCCTCGGGTTGATCGCCGGCACGTCCGTGCTCAGCCAGTCGATGGAGTACCTGGCCTGGTGGAACCGCACTCCGTTCGGCACCACCGACCCGTACTTCGGGATGGACATCGGCTTCTACGTGTTCGAGTACCCGATCCTGCGCGACCTGTTGGCCTTCATCATGAGCGCACTGTTCTTCGGGCTGGTCGCTGCTGCGGTCGTGCACTTCGCCGTCGGCGGGATTGTCGGCGGACGTGATCGTGGGCAGAGCGGACGCGGGAACGCCGCCCGGATCCACCTCTCGATCCTCGGTGGGCTGCTGCTGGTCGGTTATGGCCTGCAGACCCTGCTCGACCGCTACGGCCTGCTGCTGCAACCGGACGCACTGTTCACCGGCATCCAGTACACCGACGCGCACTCCCGATTCAACGCCAAGCTGGTGCTGGCGATCATCGCCTTCGTGTGCGCCGCGCTGTTCTTCGCCAACGGATTCCTGAAGCGCTGGACGCTCCCGATCACCGCCCTGGTGTTGCTGCTCGTCTCCAGCCTGATCCTCAGCGTCGCCTACCCGATGATCATGCAGGGTTTCCAGGTGAAGCCCAACGAGCCGGACTTCGAGCGGCCGTACATCCAAGCGCACCTCGAAGCGACCCGCACCGCCTACGACATCGCCGACACCGAGGTGGAGGAGTACGAAGCGGTCACCCAGGTCAGCAAGGGGCAACTGAAGGAGGACGCTGAGGCGCTGCCCGGCATTCGGCTGATAGACCCGGCAGTGGTGCCGCGCACCTTCGAGAACCAGCAGCAGTTGCGTGGCTACTACACCTTCCCCGAGGTCCTGGACGTGGACCGCTACGTGATCGACGGCAAGGAGACCGACGCCGTCGTCGCGGCTCGGGAGATCAACATCGCCGGGCTGCCCGACCAGGCCTGGAACAACCTGCACACCGTTTACACCCACGGCTACGGCATGGTCGCTGCCTACGGCAACCAGCGCAGTGCGGCCGGTGAGCCAGTCTGGATCGAGAAGAACCTTCCGCCCGAAGGCGTACTGCCTGACTACGAGGGACGCATCTACTTCGGCGAGAAGAGCACCACTTTCGCGATCGTCGGACGGCTTCCCGGCCAGGCTCCGATCGAGTTCGACAGTCCTGGCGGCGGTCAGGGTGCCGGCGAGGTGAACAACGTCTACGCCGGTACCGGCGGCGTGCCGATCGGCGACCTGTTCACCCGGGTCCTCTACGCGGCGCACTTCGCCGACTGGAACTTCCTGCTGTCCGACCGGGTGAACGCGGCGTCCAAGATCCTGTACAACCG
>Ga0116180_1002691_pt1 | contig 13885 bp, 17 predicted proteins | sample AD_UKC073_MetaG_FD_89804 | JGI IMG/M metagenome (GOLD analysis project Ga0116180, IMG submission 89804) | Active sludge microbial communities of municipal wastewater-treating anaerobic digesters from USA - AD_UKC073_MetaG | ecosystem: Engineered > Bioreactor > Anaerobic > Digestate | place: USA...
ACTGACTATTATCAATCATAAATATCATTCCCTTTGATTTAACACCTCTAATAAGAGCCTCTGGGAAGTTTAATATAAAAGTAGTAACCGTTCCTTTTAGTACTTCTTTAGGGAAGTGAACAATATTAGTAACGATTTCTCTCTTATCAAATCCTGTATCGACTGTTAATTTGTAAGCCTTAACAGGGTTATCAATAGGGTCAAATTCTTTTTTTGGGTTCTTCAAAATGTCTTCAACATCTTCGATTTTACAAAATCTAATGTCTAAATTGAAAAACGAATCTGTCGTTACTTCTGGTTTTTGTGTTATACTTGTTGTTTCCATCTTTTTAAATATTTTATTTAGCAAATATACTAAATTTTTGTGACTTATATAGGATTCGAACCTATACTAATTGTTTCGAAGGCAATCGTGCTATCCATTACACTACACTAATTAGCCTTAATTTTTTTTCTTCTATATCTAACGTCTATACCTATTGATATTAATTTTTTCTTGTCCCAAATTTCCAATTTATATGGAAATTGACCCCACTTAATATCATCTAATTCGGTTTTATATCCTTTAACTTCTATATAAAAGTCCCAATCAATAACAAAAAAATCAGGACAATATGTTGAATTTTTATTTTTAATATTATTAAAATATTTAAATCTTTTCTTATTTCTAATCCAATTAACTCCTATTTTATCTAAATATTCAGCAACTCTTAACTCCCATTTACCATCCACTTTAATCTTACCAGCAATCTTACTAAGATATTCTATCTTTTCACATCTACCAGCTGTTGACTCCCAACCATTAGCATATCGCTCAATCATTAGCTTACTGAGCTTATCCCTTGTTTCCTTACTATGGTTATGAGCAATGTGTTCATATTTACTATTTTTCATGCCTTCACTTATCCTCATAACTCTCTCATCCGTAAATTTAGTCAAGCCTTTAGACCAACCAAGTCCAACCTTTGGTCTACTTCTCCTTGGTCCTCTACCATCACAGTAATTGAAGTGTTTTTCAAAATTTTGCTTGATTAGGAAACCACACTTTTCACAAGTTTTGGACTTATTTATTTTAGGTCCTTTACACTTTTTCAAATGATATTTCATACCACCATTTGATTTAATCACCTTGCCACATTTTTCACATTCAGAAACACATTTTTCGATGTGTTTATACTTATAGTGATTAGCTATTTCACTATTACTATCAGTTGAAAAATCACACTTATCACAAGAGTACATAATAGAATATATTTTATCTATATATTAAATTAGGCAATCTCCCTCACCAGGTAGCGGAAGATACAGGATTCGAACCTGTGGGGCTGTTACACCCACTTCTTTAGCAAAGAAGCAAAATAAACCACTCTGACAATCTTCCATATTATGCGGAAAAAAGAGGTCTCGATCCCCAGTCGAATTAACGACCCAAACGCTTTCCAAGCGTTGCTAACTCCCCGGTTAGTTTTTTTTCCATTTAGAGGAAGGTGTGAGATTCGAACTCACGGATCCCGAAGGACCTCCAGTTTTCAAGACTGGTGCAATAGACCTCTCTGCCAACCTTCCTTATATTTTGTAGTTCCAGAGGGATTCGAACCCACAAGTCTCTCGGTTCGTAGCCGAGTGTCCTATCCAATTGAACGATGGAACCATTTGCGGAGGTAGCGAGAGTTCAACTCACACGCCGGAATTTCACCGACCTAGCCGTTTTCAAGACGGTGTACCTCTGTCAACTGGGTACCTCCAAATGTTTAAAACAAAAAACCCTCAAACAGTTAAGTTCGAGGGTTTCCACAATATGTTTATATACCTATTATGAATACAGTCGAACTTCACTCGATTTACTCGAGCGACTACGCGAACTTGTATTTTTAATAGTTGTTTTCATTTTCTTTATTTATACTACAAATATAGTAATTGTTTTTTATTTAACCTAATTTATTTTTAATTTATCCATTACCGGAATATACTCTGGGTGAATTTTTGATATCCAACTTTACTTTATTTAGAATATTATCTATTTTTTTAATATCATTAAAATTAATACCTCTTTTTAATTTCATCTCGCTCTGATTAAAATGACCTCTAGATGAGTGAAATCTTCCTTTAATAGTAAATTTATCTATGCTATTTTTTTCAATAATATATGATGTGAGTTTTTCGACCATTTTGAAAATATTACCTTCTCTAGTAAATCCTAAATCCGTTAGAGTTTTAACTTCATTTGGAGTCCATAGTTCCTCTTTTTTATCCTCGTTGAACTTTTTCCAGTTATTTATCATATTATTTAATGTTATTGTAACATTCTTATTCTCATCATTCACAACGGTTTTCTTGTACCCACACTCACAAGTGTATTTTTCGGTCTTCGATTCTTTACCGTGTTTAGAAACATTCTTTTTCCAAGCATGACCATCTTTTTTCTTAGCCGCTAGTCTATCATGTTTCTTATCTTCAGCTTCACTCTTAGAGAAGTTGTAAGTTGTAGGAAGCTTTTTAAGTTCCTCTGTTATAAAGTCTGCAAAATTAAATACGTTTTTCATACTTTATATATTAAGTCCAAAATTCGTTTTTTCTCATTTTAGATAAAAATTTCTTCCATCTTCTGAGCAATTGCATCTTTTAATTCAACATTCAGTGTATATTGATCAATATCGACTCCGAGGCTTCTTCCAAGTTTCTTAAGATTTTCTAAACCCTCTTCATTCGCATTGGCACTTCTTATTTTCTTTTTGTAGTCTTCATCAAATAAATAGAGAACGTGTTTCTCACCTAGTGATTTAGACATTTTTTTAGTAGGATCACTTAAAGACATTATTTTATCAACATCACCAAATTCATACTTATATTCTTTCCCACCAACTCTTTTAGAAATATCATTACACAAATCTAAATGTGGAACTTGGTCTTTACCAACTATAACAACATCTGGATCATTCATCATAATATCAGCTGTCATTAAAACAGGATATAATAAAATACCCATATCAAAATCAACAGTACCTTTCTTATCCTTGAATTGTGGCATCTTCTGTAATGTTGCCAAATTTATCTTACAACAAAGTTTGAAAAATAACTCTGTATATTCAGGAGTTTGTCTTTTAATATTTTTACAACCAAGTCTAATTAGTTCCTTCTCAGTTTCATCAGTATAACTATCAGTTGTTAATGAGTGATAGTTAGCGATTAGAAAAGTAACATCATGTCCTTGATTTTGTAAGTCAAGTCCTTTCTTTAAGCAACCTAAATAGTTACCTATATGTATTCTTCCAGTTGGCTGGATTCCAATTAAATATTTCATAACTATTCTTTTTTGTGACCCCGGTGGGACTCGAACCCACGGTGTGAATTTAATCAAACAGATTAAGAGTCTGTTGCAATCGCCGCTATGCGACGGAGTCATATTTTATTGTGCTCCTGGTAGGATTCGAACCTACGATGGGGGATAACTCCCTCTATCAGATTAAAAGACCGATGCTCTCGACCGCTGAGCGACAGAAACATTGTTATGTTTAGTGTGCCCGGTGGGATTCGAACCCACGATTGAGATTTCTCTCGTCAGATTAAAAGTCTGGTGGTTTAAGCCACTTACCTACGGACACATTTTATTGTGATCCCGGAGAGACTTGAACTCTCAGCCCCCTGGTTAAAAGCCAGGTGCTCCACCAATTGAGCTACGGAATCATTTTTGTTGTAATAATTCCATAAACTGGTGGAACTATTACTTATCGTTTATATTTACGTTTACTTTTCATATTTTTAATCTTTATCTTAGTCATTTTTACTTATCTTATATCCATTGAATTCTAATATTTTTTTACACCATTCCATTAATTCATCAGGTGTCATATCAGACTTCATTCTATTTACGTTTTCGTGTAGTATTCCCAAGTTTGTAAGAGTATTATTACCTCCCCTACTAACTGGTGTAATATGATCAAAGTTATAATTGTTTTCATATAGGTTTACTTCAACACCAGATAAATAACAATAAGTATTTTCACCAAATTTATTCAAAATATCAACCCAGCTAAATGTCTCCTCAATATTTTTATTGACTTGTCCCTTTACACTAAGGTCTCTTTTTTGAAATTTTCTTACACTCTCTTTAACATATCTTTCTTTTTTTCTATTTTTAAATCCCTCAAGTTTAAAGAGTATTAAATTTTTTCTCCTTTTCCTTGTTCTATTTTTTGTTTTTTCTTTTTGTCCACTACTACAATAATAAGATATTGTAGATTTAGAACATTTTAATATTTCTTTTATCTCACTATAACTCTTTCCTTCATTTCTTAATTTTAATATTTCCTCTTTCATATACAAAATTTTCTTTTATATATTAAGTTCGAAACATCTAAAAAAGACACGAACATCAGCACGCGATGTAGGAATTGAACCCACCCATCGAGGTTTTGGAGACCTGACCGACACCTTGTCTGTATCGCGTGTATAAACAAGAGAAATATCAAGAGAGTGTTGTTGTCGTTAAAAGCGAAGTAACCCTCTTAGTCACTACTTGTTTTTTGCACACCCGGTAGAATTCGAATCTACAACCACGCTTACGCTTTACCGGGTTGGAACCGGCTGGTCACGCCAATGAGCGAGTGCATTTTATTTTTGTGTGACAGATCGGATTCGAACCGATGTCTCTGGTTTTTCAGACCAAGCGCTAAACCTTTCGGAACCAACTCAGCTACTGCCACAAATTAATTTTATTACGTTCCTTGAAAAGTGCCAAGTCGATAAAAATTATAAAATAGTCCCATAACTAGGGTGAATGACGGGTTACGATCCCGCTACCTTTGGTTCCACAAACCAACGCTCTACCGATTGAGCTACATACACCATATATTTTGTGGAGCCTCCCGGTATCGATCCGGGCTCCCTAGATTTTCAGTCTAGTGCTTTCACCTGATTAGCTTAGGCTCCTTTTCTTCCTTGTATCCATCCATCTAATAGATATGATTCAAGTTCATATTCTTTTATCTTTAGTATCTTACCATCTTTACTTATCCATTTTGTACCATACTGAGAATTACTACATCCATTATTTTTAGACTTTCTCATTTTATGAATAGTCTCATCTTTGTGATTTCTACCCGTCCAATTAAGTGGTTGTCTCTTCTCTCTAACACCATTATCATATGAAGACTTTATATTCTCTATATTTCTAATTCTTTCATTTTCCCTCCAATCTTGGTCATTTTCTCTTAGATACTTCTTTCTATCATTTGATTTAATAGAATTCAAAATCTGCTGTTCTTTAGTCCATCCACCAATACCACCAACCTTTAGATTCATACACAATTCTTCTTTAATCAAATCTGTATTAACAAGGTTTTTCTCAGCTTCAAACATAAGTTCCCTATTTTCAAAAAATTCTAATATCTCAATTTCAAAGTTCTCCTTTCCATATTTTCTTACTGAATATCTAAGTCTTTTACCAGAACCCGTATATCCATCATTCATTTTTGTGGTACTATGTACTCCTATATAAAACTTACCATTTAACTTATTAGTTGTTTTATATAAAAAGTAATACCTTACTTTTTCATTTTTCATTTTTTGACTTTTCGTTTAACTATATATTAAGTTCAAAAAGTCAAAAAAGTCAAGGGGTATCGTACGGGATTCGAACCCGTGCCATAACCTTCACAGGGTTACATGCTGAGTGAACTTAATCACCACTTACCGCTAACACTAACGACACCATATATTCAGTCAATCAAACTTAGATTTATACTCTTTAACAATTACGTTAAACTTATATCTTAATTCCATCAACATCTTCAAACAATCTGATGAATTTATTCCTTTCTCTTTTGACACAATTGTCATATACAGATTTGGAATTACTCCATCTTTTCCAAGATACTTATCAGTAAACTGATCAATATTCTCGATTTTAACCACATTCAGGTTTTGAATTTCATTTTCGATAATCATAATTGTTTTCATAAAATTTGTTTGTTTTTATGTGTTAAACCACTTGAAAATAAAAAAACCCCGAACTGTTCGTTCGGGGTTTAAGACCTTATATTGTTATTCTGTTTTTACATTTCTACTTTAACAGAGAGCAATACGCCTTTAGCACCGAACACTTGGTTTCTAAACCACTTGTTTGATTTACTAAAATGCTTATGTTTATTTATTGTTCTCATTGTATTATATATTAAACTTTTTTTGTCCCTTTTTACTATTTTTGAATTTTTCTTAAAATTCTTTTAACTTTTATTTCTATTACAAATGTATGAAGAAGTTTTTAATCTGCCAAAAATATTTTGAAATATTTTTTTATCCCCCGAAAACTCCTGTTATTAACCCATTCTTAACTCTGAAATTAATTCTATCTGTTCTGAAATCCATTGTGAGCATAAATGATGTACCATCCTTTTCAGCTATTCTGATAGTAAAACCACCATCAGTTGCATACTTTGTAGCTTCTTCTAATGTTTTACCAACATATTCTTTTTCGGTAATTATTCCGTTGTTTCTTAATGCCATTATTTCTTAATTACTTCATTTATAGTTTCTGAAACCATTTTCTTATCAACTTGAAGACCAGCAAATTCTTTCATAATAGAACCAATTTGGGTAATACCAGAATTTACAAGCTCTGTTACTTTATCAGTAACTTCTTCTTTTGACATCAATTTAGGTAGATAAGACTCAACAATTACAAGTTGTAATTTTGATTCTTCATCATTAACTTCTTTCAAAGACTTAGCAGTCTTATTAAGAATCTTAACAACACCAGCGTCAAAAATACCTTCTGAATTTTTAAGAGAACCCCAGTCTTTATCATTAGCAGGTAATTTTTCAACATTTTGAATCTCACCTTTTACTACTGATAGTAAATTCTTTACAACTGTGTTCTTTTCTTTAAATGCCTTTATATAGTCAGCATTTACTCTTTCTTTTAGTGTCATTTTATTTTTGTTTTAACTTTATTTCAATCAATAAAAGATTGTTGGAACTTCTGCTAAGTATGGTCGAAAGCCTATAACCTTACCTTAACTTTTAGTGATCTAATCACTTGGACTTACCTCTTAAAGGATTTTCGATCGTGTCTAGTTATCCCTTGGTTGAGCAGTGTTACCATTCTGCTCGTTTTCAATCTTCATAGTGCTGGGTTTATCGTTTATATTTGAAGTACCAATCACCAACACCAATCGGTACTTATATCCTTACATATCATATATAGTATGTACAGGGTAGTTCACTGTCTTTATTAAGGATATTAACTTATTTAACAGCTACTTACTACAATAAACATTAGAAGTCTCACACAAACTTACGTCTGTGATGTTTTTACGCATGAATTAAATTGATTCATATTGACTATCTAACTTCGTAATTATTTATACAAATATAGGAGAAAAGTTTAAAATAAAAAAACGAATTTTAATATATATCTATATTACTATGAAAAAATTCAAACACATACTAGTTTATGAGGCTTTCTCTTCTGGTACTATTTCTAAAACTCTATCATTCATAGAGAAAAAGATTGGTAAATCACAAAGAAATAGCTTTTTATCAGGACTTAAAAAGATAAAAGATAAATATGATTATCCAATTGATCTTATTGATGATAAGTGGATGGATTATATGCCAAAGAAAGATGCTCTATTATTTAGAAATACTGAATCAGCTAAAAATGATTACGGTGTTTCACATATTAAATTCTGGTTCTCAATTGAAAAAGGATATCTTGGATATAGTGCTGTAGGAAATAAAGAGGTTAACTTTGAAAGAGGTTCTGAGGAGCAGAAAATAAATGAACCATTTACCGAAGGAGAAATAAATTATATACTCTCAAGTAATATTTTAGAAAATAAAGGAAAACTTATACCAGTAAAGGATTATTTTAGCTTAAATCATTTAGATGTTTGTGTAATGTATGTTGGTAGATATACAGATTTAAGTGACTTAGGAAAAACGACTATATGGATAGACGATGAGAGAGGCCAAATATTTGGAATACAAAATATAGAATCTGGTGGTGCACCATATGATGGTAATTGGAGACAATATGGTACTTATTCATGGGGTATGGGTACTCCTAGAAAGCCTAAAATCGATCATAAGAAATTACACAAGTATATTTATGATGATGAACCACTTAGAGTTTATCAAGAAGAAGTTTCTTCTAAAGCTATAAATCCATTTGATTACAATCTACCAGTAAGTCCAGATGGTAAAATAACATCTTGGGGTAATCAAGGGTCTGGTACTATATCAGAACCTAAAAGAATAGAAGAAGCTGATTTTGCCATTATTCTAAATTTTGATGAAATGATAAACTCTGAATATAAAAAACCATCTGTTAAAACAAAAGAAAGAATGGAATCTAGAGAAGGTGCTTCTAGATTAATGTCAGATGATGATGTTAGAAGGGCTAATATAGAGAAATATACTTCTCAACTACTTAATAAATTAGGTGTAAGTAAAAATGAATTTAATCCTGTTAACTTAAACAAAGTAATAACAATGTTATTACAAGGAGAATTTGCTTTATTATCAATACGATTAGGATATACTAATGGTCTAAATGATTTTATATCTGATTTATCTTCTTTGATATCTATACATAAAGATATAGATGAATATACTGATGATGATATTGAAGAGTATTATACAGATGTGCTTGATAAATATAAAAGACTATATAATGAATCATCTAAAAAAAGGAATAAACTATCAGGTACTTTGACTGATTTAATAGAATATTACAAAGATGAGAAAAATGATAGTAGATTTGGGACACTCAGAGATGGAACCAATCCAAGATTAGAATTACTTGAAATATGTAATAAGGTTTTTGAAATAGGTAAAAAAATAACAGAAAATATATCAAAGTTACCAGTTAATACAATAGCAGACTTGAAGATGATTCTTTATAAAATGAGGTCTATTAAACAAATAATGGAAAATGAAAGTGAGTTCTATATCGATTGGGTAGAACACATGCAATATATGGGTTCTTATGGAGAAATAGGTGATACAACTAGTAGATTTAACAGAACTAGTAAATCAGAAAGAACTCAAGTTCTCGAATCTTTGAATAATTTAGATAAATATATTGATACGTTATTTAGATAAGTTTATTTATATCTTTCTCACGTTCATCTATTTCATATAGTAAGGAGACACATTCACGTTTAAGATCCTTTAATTTATCAAGATATTTGTTATCTGGTTTACTTATCTCATTATCAATTTCAGTTATCTCTTCAACAATTGATTCTCTAATAATTGATATTTCCTTTTTAACTTCATCTTTAACATCAGATATTAAGGATTTATAATATGGATTTGACAAGATTCTTTTCTTATAAAGAGAAACATTAAATCCTTTAACTATTTTAGTTAGGTTCTTAACTATTTCTTCTTCTGTTGTTGACTTTTCTAAACTATCTATAACTTCTTCAAGTTTTTTACTTCGATCCATTTGATTATTTATTTTTTACATACTTCTCTTGAGATCTCTTTCAACATCTCTCTTTTTAATAGTCTCTCTTTTATCGTAAAGTTTCTTACCCTTTACCACTCCAATTTTAATCTTAATCTTATTATGTAATGTAAAAATACTAAGAGGCACAATAGTTGTACCTTTATCTTGTGTTAATTTTTCAATTTTGTTTATTTCTTTCCTACTTAAAAGTAATTTCTTATCCCTACTCTCATCGTGTTTATCAGCAGCGTATGATTGTTTGTATCTAGCTACTTTTACATTCTTAGCCCATACTTCACCATCTTTTAAATATACAAATGAATCAGAAATAGTAACATCACCTTTTCTCATAGATTTAACTTCATTTCCGATAAGTACTACTCCCGCATCGAATTCTTCTACTACGAAAAATTCAAAATATGCTTTTCTATTTGTTGCTAATTTCATTGTATTTATATTCTTTAAGACCATCAAGAGAAATATTATCTCTCTCATAATCGTGTCTGTTTTTAATTACTTTTATGTTTGACTTGGTTAATAGTTTAGGTTCTTTTATAACAAATGCGAAATCAGCCATATACAATGACTTACTACCGCCTGTGAAGCTTTTAATATCATGTTCATTCGATGGTTGTTTATACAATGGAGTTGTAATAATTAACTTATAAGGGGTTTCAAACTTTTCCTCAACGTGACTTTCTGGATCATCAAAGTCTGAACCTAAATAATTACCAAAAGCCTCATTACATAACTTATCTTGTCTGATATTTGATATCAAACGTTCTATCAATTTAACTCGACTCAATGGGTTTAATACACCATCATCACTACTAACTCTAACATCAGCAATATCTAAAACAATATATTTGAAATAAGCTAAATCATCAAGAATTTGATTAATTTTTATATCTCTCATATATGCCTTAAACGAAAAAGATGAATTTATTTCCCCCAATCTATAACATGGCATTTTGGAAATAATTTCATCTTTAATATTCTCTACTCTATATGTATAACCAATAAGAGTAACATCTGACTTTTGAATTAAGTCAAAAATGTAGTTTATGTTGTCCATTAGGATAAGTGTTTCTCAACAAATTCAACTAACTTCTGTTTGGAAATAGAACCAACTAGTTTCTCTATATTTCCTTCAGCATCTTTAACTAACTCACCATTCTTATAAAGAAGTAAGGTAGGTATATTTCTAACACCAAGTTCAGTAACAATATCTCTGTTTGCATCAGCGTCTAATTTACCAACAGAAAGTTTTCCTTGGTATTCATTTGAAATTTCATCAACAATAGGAGCAATCATTTTACAAGGACCACACCAAACTGCCCATATATCAACAAGAACTAAATCATTTGATACGAATTCTTTGAAATTATCATTTGTTAATTCAGTAACGTAAGCTATCATAATTTTAATATTTTTTTATTATATAATATAAATCTATAAAAGTTTAGAACGGCATAACATCTATTGGTGGTTCTCCTCCAATATTTAATATATTCCTAACTTTACCTCTTGTATCATTTATTATTTCTTTTCTAACAGATAATTCTAATAATAGAGCCATCTGGTCATCCAATACTATATCCTTGTCTAATTTTATATTCTCTAATATAGATATAGCTATAATTGGATCATCTTTGAATTTATCCAAAAATTTATTAATTATATTAATCTGTTCGGATAATTTCATTCCTTTTAGATTGTTTATAGAACTTGGAGCATATTTAGCAAACTTGGAAAGTAAATCTATATCCTCTTTTGTAACCTCTCTATCAATATATTCATCATCCTTCCAAAAGTAATAAATATCCTTCCATATATCAGACAATTCCTTATTACCGAATATGTTTCTCATATAGAATAGGAAGTCGTTTGATCTGAATATCCACATAAGATTATCATCATCAAATATATTTTTTATACTTGTTATGGTAAATAAATCATCAAATGGATCTGATTCCCTGACTATGTTATTAATAGGTTCCAAATAATATAAACTATCTTCAACATTATATGTGGTTTTTACAAAAGCTTCCAAATTAGAATCTCTTTCTATATTAAAAAAAGGTTTAAGTAATTCCTCATTTGACTTATACATTTCAAAATATCTTTCCTTGAACCTAGTCTTTAAGGTATCCATGAACTTCCTATTCAATGTGTGTTGAACAAGTTCAAACTCAAATGTATCTAATTTAACATTAAGTTCTTTACTTTTCTTAGCCAATCGAATAGCGGTGTGAGAAGGAGTCATTATATTACAAATTCTCATATCACCAGTTTTTATAAACTCTTCAAAGTCGATTGTCCAATATAGTTTATCTTCTTCTATTGAATATCCAATTCTTGTGCAATTTATATCAAATGATTTTAAAACAAGTGATGGGTCTTTGGTATTTGAGTCATAAAGAATAGTATTAAAAATACCATCTCTTGTAGATTCAGATATGGTATAGAAATCCTTGGTTACTGCTGTAAAGCATACACCTGTATAATCTTCATAGTAATTTAGTTCTTTTTCTCTATAATCAAATAAGCTTTCTTTTTCAGAATCTTCTTTTTCAACTAATTTACCAAATACAAATACATCAATATCGTTTACTATAGCTTTATTCCCAGAAACCAACTCCCAGATAATATTAGCCAATGATCCACCGGCAATAAAGCCTCTCTTGGGTAAACCCCATTCGGACTTTATTCTATCTATTGCTTGTCTACCAAGAATTTCTATATTCATATTAATTAAGTATTTCGTCAATAACTCCTAACTCTTCAGCTTCTTTGGAGGTCATGTACCAATCTTTTTGTGTTTCAAAAATCTCTCTAAGTCTCTTCTTAGTTATTTTTGTTTTTTCTCTAACAATGTCTTCTAATTGAGATTGTAGTCTTTTGCTTTCTTCTAATTTATCTTCCATCTCTTTAACAGTACCAATAGCACCACCAGAAACCTGGTGATAAAGAGGAGTTGACAATCTGTGTGCAAATCTTCTATGTCCTGATATAAGAATCATAAATCCAGCTGACATAGCACAACCAGTAACAATTGTATGGATTGGAGTTTCAGATCTCTCCATTACAGAAAGCAATCCAAAACATTGGTATACTTGACCACCATATGAGTCAATGTAAATTTTAATTGGTTCTGGGTTATAGGTTAAATTATATACAGCGTATAGTTTTGATAAGTGATTATCATCTTTGTTTATCTCGATGATTTTTTGAGTTAGCTCACCGATAGATGATTGGTCTACTTGTTTGGTAAGGAATAAGTCACGATTCTTAGGTAATTTTAATATTTCAGACATTATTTTTTATTTTTAATAGTTTAAGTTTGTTTGTGAATTTAGGTCTAAATAAGACCAAGTTTATAAATTTAAGATTAATAGCAAACACAACCTGTGAAGGCCATATTTCGTAGTTGTTTACGAGATATCCCTCAATTGGGATATCTCGATTGTACCAACTATCATCTTTACCGATGTAAAACATATTATAGATACATTTCATCTATTTCATCAAATTCTTGTTTACTTTCTTTTATCAGAATAGCTCTGCCATTTCTAATTTGAGATTTCACCGTTGATAAATTAAGATCTAATTTGTCAGATATGTCCTTATAAGACATTCTATCTATTTCTCTCATTTCAATAACCTTTTTATAAGGGTTCTTTAATTTAGAAATATGTTTTTTCATAACGTCAGCCTTCTTAGCATATATCTCATGAAGATATGAGTCTCCTTCATCCTCTTGGATAAAGTCTTTCATTGTAGTTCCTTCTTCATCAAACTCTACATCAAGTGACATAGTTTTCTTTTCGTTTTTAATGTTTTGAAGTGCTAAATTTTTTGCTATCGTAAATAGCCAGGTTGAAAATTGTGATTTTTCTTTTTCATACTTTTCGATTTTCTCGAAAGCAACCAGAAAAGAATCGGTTGAGATATCCTCAGCCTTTTGAGGATCATTACACATTTTGGATGTGAAGTAGATTAGTTTTGGGTAATATTTTTCATACAGTGTTGAGAAGTCTTTACCCGTTCTTTCTCTAAACACTTTTTCTTGTTCACTAAATAAAATCGCTTTTGATTCCATAATTTGCCGTTTATTTTTTTAATTTGTTGAGCCGAAACTCTTCAATGTGCCATTTAATTGCCGTTAATCTAATCTTATAGAAAATATATATTAAAAAGTTTATCTTCCATCAATATTGTTTATTGTCGTTTTGTGTCGTAAAATTCAAACTTGAATCCTTTATACTGCTTGTATTTACCTAAACAAACATTTCTAATATTAGAGTCATAACCGTTGATAGACCTAGCTGCTTCACAAATTGAATCATGAATTTTAATTACTTCACCAAGTAAGGTCATTTGAATAACTTTTATTTTATTTCTTGTTTTTGAAATTTTATCTTTAGA
>Ga0116180_1002695_pt1 | contig 13872 bp, 9 predicted proteins | sample AD_UKC073_MetaG_FD_89804 | JGI IMG/M metagenome (GOLD analysis project Ga0116180, IMG submission 89804) | Active sludge microbial communities of municipal wastewater-treating anaerobic digesters from USA - AD_UKC073_MetaG | ecosystem: Engineered > Bioreactor > Anaerobic > Digestate | place: USA...
CAATGCGGTGAAGTTCACCCCGGCCGGCGAGGTGCTGCTGCAGGTCGACCCCGGCGAGGCGCCGGGCGAGCTGCGCCTGCGGGTGCAGGACAGCGGCGGGGGCATCGCGCCCGAGGCACTGGCCCACATCTTCGAGCCCTTCCGCCAGGGCGACGAGGGCACCGGCCGGCGCTTCGGCGGCAGCGGCCTGGGCCTGGCCATCGTGCAGCAGCTGGTGCGGGCGATGGGCGGGCGCATCCGGGTCGACAGCCAGCCGGGTGCCGGTGCCTGCTTCACGCTGTGGCTGCCGTTGCCGGCAGCGCCAGCCGCGCCGGACCGCCCGGCGCCCGGCGCGGGCCGCCCGGTGGCCTACATCGAACCCCATCCGGCCAGCGCCGCGGGCCTGCATGCGCTGCTGCAGCGCCAGGGCTGCCGGCCCACCGCCTGCGCCGACGCCGCCGCACTGCGCGCCTGGTGCACGGCGCATGCCGGGCACAGGCCCGCGCCGCGGCTGCTGGTGTGCACCGACGACCCGGCCACCCTGGACCTGCTGGAGGCCGCCGCCGACGTGCTGGAGCCGGACTGGGTGATCGGCATGACCCGCAGCGAGGCTGCCGCGCCGCCGGCGCTGCACGCGGCCGACCTGGCCCGCCAGCACGGCAACCTGCCGGCCAGCCTGTCCAAGCCGGTGGCCGGCGCGGCCCTGGCGGCACGGCTGGACGCCAGCCCGGCGGCACCGCCGCCGGTGCCGCAGGCCCTGCTCAGCGACGCCGAGCTGAGCGGCCTGGTGCATGTGCTGGTGGTCGAGGACGACCCGCTGAACCAGGCCATCGTCACCCAGCTGCTGCACCACGCGGGCTGCCGCGTCAGCACCGCCGACGACGGCCTGCAGGCCCTGGCCCTGCTGCAGGCCCAGGAGGGCGCGCCCGACGACCGCTTCGACCTGGTGCTGATGGACTGGCACATGCCCGGCATGGACGGCCTGGAGGTGACGCGGCGCCTGCGTGCCGGCGCCGCCGGCCCGGCGGCCAGCCGGCTGCCGGTGGTGGCGCTGACGGCCAATGCCTTCGCCGAGGACCGCGCCACCTGCCTGGCCGCCGGCATGGACGACTTCCTCACCAAGCCGGTGCTGGCGCAGACCCTGCTGGCCACCGTCGCCCGCTGGGCCGACCGGCCGCTGGGCGCGCCGCGCATGCCCGTGCCGGCCACCGCCGTGCCGGCAGCACCGCCGCCGCCCGTGGCGCTGCCCGCCTACGACCCCGCCGTGCTGCAGGCGCTGCCGATGGTGGCCGACGGCAGCCAGCCCGGCTGCATCGACGAGGTGCTGGACATCTTCAACACCAGCCTGGCCGAGCTGCTGGACACACTGCCGCGCCAGCTCGACGCCGGCCAGCGCGAACCGGCGCGCCGGGCCCTGCACAGCCTGAAGTCGTCGGCGGCCAGCGTGGGCGCCTTGGCCCTGGCGGCGCTGGGCGCCGAGGGCGAGGCCCTGCTGCAGGCGCCCGCGGGCGCCGCCGACGGCGTGGCGCTGCAGGCCCTGTGCGGCCGGCTGTGCGAGGCCAGCGCGCAATGGCACCTGGCGCTGGCCTGCGCCATGGCGGCCACGGCCACCGCCCGCCCCGCCCCGGCACCGCCGGCACCGGCCGAGGCCCTGCCATGCTGATGGCGCCGCCCGGACCCGGCGCCGACGACCCGCCGCCGCGGCTGCTGGTGGTCGACGACGACCCGGTGCAGCGCCACATGGCCGCGCGCACGCTGCGCCACGCCGGGTTCGACGTCAGCGAGGCCGGCGATGGCGAGGCCGCCCTGGCCCGGCTGGCCGAGGCGCCGGTGGACCTGCTGCTGCTGGACCTGCTGATGCCCGGCCTGGACGGCTATGCCGTGTGCCGGCGCGTGCGGGCGCTGCCCCAGGGCGACCTGCTGCCGGTGCTGGTCCTGACCGGGCTGAACGACACCGTCGCCATCGACGCCGCCTATGAGGCCGGCGCCACCGACTTCATCGCCAAGCCCATCCACTGGATCCTGCTGTCGCACCGCGTGCGCGATGCCCTGCGCGCCGCCGCCGCCGCGGCGGCCGCCCGGGGCGCACGGCAGCGGCTGCAGCGGGCGCAGCAGATCGCCCACATGGGCCACTGGGAGCTGCGCCTGCCCGGCGGCGGCTTCCACAGCTCGCCCGAGCTGGCCGAGGTCTACGCCGCCGGGCCGGCGCGCGTGGGCGAGACCGACCTGGCCGCCTACACGCACCGTGTCTGCGCGGCCGACCGGGCGCGGGTCAACGCCGCGCGCCTGGCCGCCCGCGACCAGGGCCAGCCCTACCAGCTGAGCTTCGAGGTCGAGCGCTTCGACGGCGAGGTGCGCACCGTGTTCGAGCAGGTGGTGGTGCTGCGCGACGGCGCCGGCCGGCCGGCGAGGCTGGAAGGCATCACCCAGGACATCACCGACCGCATCGCCGCCGAGCGCCGCATCGTGCAGCTGGCGCACTACGACGGCCTGACCGGCCTGCCCAACGGCCGCCTGTTCCGCGACCTGTGCCAGCCGGCGCTGGAGCGCAGCGCCCGCCTGGGCAGCGCCTGCGCGATGCTGCAGGTCGACATCGACCGCTTCAAGGACGTCAACGACGCCATGGGCCGCGACGACGGCGACACCGTGCTGCGCCTGGTCGCCGAGCGGCTGACCGGCTCGGTGCGCGCCAGCGACCTGCTGGGCGCGGCGCGCGGCCCGCATGAATCGGTGGTGGCGCGGGTGGGCGCCAACGCCTTCAACCTGCTGCTGGTCGACGTGGAGCACGACCAGTCCACGGCCCTGGTGGCGGACCGGCTGCTGCAGCGCCTGTCCGCCCCGCTGCAGCTGGCCCGTGACGGCCGCGAGCTGGTGCTGACCGCCAGCGTGGGCATCGCCATGTTCCCGCGCGATGCCAGCGATGCCGACGGCCTGGCGCACTGCGCCGAGCAGGCGCTCTACACCGCCAAGGCCGCCGGGCGCGGCCAGCACCGCTTCTTCGACGAGGCCACCAACCGCGCCGCCAGCGCGCGCCTGGCGCTGGAGGGCGAGCTGCGCCGCGCCATTGCCCAGGGCGAGCTGCGGTTGCACTACCAGCCCAAGGTCGACGCCGCCAGCGGCACCACCATCGGCGCCGAGGCCCTGGTCCGCTGGCAGCACGCCGAGCGCGGCCTGGTGCCGCCGGCGGAGTTCGTGCAGCTGGCCGAGGCCTCGGGCCTGATCGGGCCGCTGACCGACTGGGTGCTGGACGCCGCCTGCCGCGAGCTGCGCCGCCAGGCCGACGCCGGCCTGCCGCTGCTGCCGGTGTCGGTGAACCTGGCCGCCTCCAGCCTGGCCGATGCCGACCTGCCGGCGCAGCTGGGTGCATTGCTGGCGCGGCACCGGCTGCAGGCGGACAGCCTGGTGCTGGAGGTGACCGAATCGGTGCTGATGAGCGACGTGGAGCGGGCCATGCAGCGCCTGGCGGCCCTGCGCGCCCAGGGCTTCCTGATCGCGCTGGACGACTTCGGCACCGGCTACTCGTCGCTGAACTACCTGAACCGCTTCCCGGTCGACGAGCTGAAGATCGACCGCAGCTTCATCACCGATGTGGCGCTGGGCGGCCGCCACGGCGCCATCGCCGCCTCGATCATCGCCCTGGGCCGCACCTTCGGCCTGCGCGTGGTGGCCGAGGGCGTGGAGCACGCGGCGCAGGCGCAGTTCCTGCTGGCCCATGGCTGCGCGCAGCAGCAGGGCTACCTGCACGCCCGGCCGATGCCGGCCGAGGACTACGCGCGCCGGCTGGCCGCGCTTCAGGCCGCCGGTGGCGGCGGCACGGCCCGGTAGCGCCGCACGCCGTCGGCGCCCAGCTCGGCCACGACCTCGCCGCGGGCGACCAGGTGGTTGATGTGGGCCAGGCTTTCCCCGGTGGCCATGCCCAGCAGGTCGCCCTTGCTGTCGATGGGCCGCGCGAACAGCGCACCGAAGACGTCGATCGCCCGCTTGGGGGCGTCGGCCAGGCTGCGGCGCAGCCGGGTCAGGCCGCGCTGGTGGCCGGCGGACAGGCGGTCCAGGCGGGCATGCAGGCCGGTGAACGGGTCGCCGTGGGCCGGCAGCACCAGCAGGTGCTCGCCCAGCGTGGCGCGCAGGTGCGTCAGCGAGGCGATCCAGTCGCCCAGCGGGTCGGCATCGGGCTCGGTGGGAAACACGCTCACGTTCGACGAGATGCGCGGCAGCACCTGGTCGCCCGAGACCAGCACGCCCAGGTCGTCGCAGACCAGGCAGGCGTGCTCGGGCGAGTGGCCACGGCCCACGGTGACGCGCCAGTCGTGGTCGCCGATGCGGATGACCTCGTTGTCGCTGATGCGGCGGTAGCTGTCGGGCAGCGGATGCAGGTAGCGGCTGAAGCCGCCAAAGCGGGCGCGGTAGACATCGATCGCCTCCTCGGGCCAGCCGGTCTGGCGGTAGAAGCGGATCGCGTCCTCGGGCGCCTCGCGGCCGCTGTCGGCGGCCAGCGTGCGGCAGGTGAGGTATTCCAGCCGCGTCATCCACAGCCGGCACTGGAACTTGCGCGCCAGCCAGCCGGCCATGCCGACGTGATCAGGATGCATGTGGGTGCAGAAGATGCGCGTGATCCGGTTGCCCTGGGGCGTCGCGGCCAGCGGCCCGTCGTCGGCGATCAGCGCGCGCCAGGCGGCCAGCACATCGGGCGTCTGCGTGCCGGTGTCGACGATGGCCCAGCCCGGGCCCTGCGCGTCGGCGTCGGCGATGGCCCAGAGGTTGATGTGGTTCAGCGCGAAGGGCAGCGGCATGCGCAGCCACAGCACGCCGGGCGCCACCTGCTTCACCGTGCCGGGCGCGGGGGCCTCGCCGCAGGGGTAGACCAGGGCCGCAGGCGCCTCGCGACCCTCGGCGGCATCAGGGGTGGCGCCATCCGGGCGGCCGTCGGCGGTGGGGGCTTCGGACATGTCAGGCCCGCCCGGCCGCCCGAAGGGCATGAAGCACCCCCGCGGGGGGCAGCGAACGAAGTGAGCGTGGGGGTTGCATGAATCGATTCTGCCGCCCGCTGCGGCCGGGCTCTGTCACCTGCGCACGGTCAGCCCATCCAGCCCAGCAGCTTGCGGTACACCAGCGGGTCGCTCAGCAGGTCGAGGTGGCCGATGCCGTGGCCGACCCAGCAGCGCTCGACGGGCAGGTTCAGCCGCATGGCCGCACGCCGGTGGTGGCCCAGGGCGCTCTCGACCGGCACCAGGCCGTCGCTGACCATGGACCCGCGCTGGCCCGGCCCGCCGGTGGTGCCGGCGATCGCCCAGGCCTGCACGCCGTCGGGCAAGGCCACGGGACTGCGGTGGTCGCGGCCATCGAAGCGGCCCGGGCCGCGCCAGTCGGCATCCAGCAGGTTGCCGTGGCGCAGGTCGGTGATGCCCTGGCTGCGAAGCCCCGACAGGCGGGTGAATGGCGCCGCATACGGGCTCAGGTCCAGCACCCGGTGCAGCCAGTTGCCGGCGCGCTCCAGCGGCGCGCCGTGGTGCGGCGTGCCCAGGAACACCAGCGACTGCAGCTTCGCAGGCCAGGTGTGGCCGGCCGCCGCCGCCTGGGCCAGCGCGCTGCGCGCCACCAGGCCGCCCATGCTGTGGCCGACGATGTCGACGCGCGCCAGCGCCACGGGCCAGGCATCGACCACCGCCTGCAGCGCCTGCGACAGCGCACGGCCGTTGGTGCTGATGTGCAGGCCGCTGTTGTAGAAGGCATAGACCGGCGCCGCGCCCAGCGCCGGCGCCAGGGCCTGGCCGTGGTCGTGACCGTTGCGGCACCAGCCGTGGTCGCTCATGCACAGGCCATGCACCAGCAGCAGCAGGCGCCCGGGTGCCTGCGGGCCCAGGGCCGCCACGTCCAGCGGCCGGCCGTGCTGGCGCAGCTGCAGGGGCAGCGCCAGCGGGTTGTCGCTGTGCAGCAGGTGGTCGCCCAGCACGCCGTTGAGCGCAGCCACCAGCATGTCGCGCCGGGGCGAGGGTTCGGTGCCGGCCAGCGCGGTGTCGAAGGGCGCCAGCAGGCCGTCGAAGCCGTCGCCCACCAGGCGCGCCGTGCCCTGGATGCTGCGGTAGACCAGGCCGCTCAGGCCCCGGGCGGGCGGCAGGCCGGCGCTGCCGTCGGGCAGTTCGGCATCGAGCCAGGTGCCCCAGCGCAGCGGCGGCGCCAGGCGCTGGATCTGGCCGTGCAGCGCACCGGCGATGGCGGTGACGCCGCGGGTGCCGTCGGCCAGCAGGCGCAGGCTGCCGCGCAGGTCGGCCACGGGTTGGCGGGCGGAGGAAGGGCGGCGGGGTGCGGTGGGCGTGGTCATCGGCGCTCCTCGGTGGACGGTGGCAGCTGCAGGGCTGCTGTGCGGGCCTGCGAGGCCCATTGAGGCGCAGCGAGTCGGCCGCGATTCTGCGGCAGATCAATCCACCGGGGCGGGGCCGGCAGCCACCTGCTGCCGGCGTGCAATGCGTCAACAAATCACGCCGGGCGGACGCACCGGCCGGGCCGGTGCCGTGATGGCTACCGCCAGTTCTGCGCCCGCGCCGCGGCCTGCGCGGCGGGGCTGTCGCCCAGCACCGTGAGCGTGCGCGAGCCGGCGAACAGGTCGCGCGGCTTCAACCCGTAGACCTGCCGGATGCTGTGGCTGAAGTGGGTGGAGTCGGGATAACCCGTGTCCAGGGCGACATGCACCAGGGGCGTGTCGCGGGTGACGTGGTGCAGCAGGCTGCGCGCCCGCTTCCAGGTGCGCAGGCTGCGGAACGGCGTGCCGACCTCGGCCTTGAACAGGTGCAGGAAGCGCGAGAACGACAGGCCCACCTGCGCCGCGCAGTCCTGTCCGGTGGTCAGCTGGGCCGGGTCGTCGCGCATGGCCTGCAGCACCTGGGCGATGCGCGGGTCGATGCGGCGCGGCACCAACGGCGCACCGAACAGCGCCTGGTCGAAGCAGGCGGTCTGCCAGTCGGCCTGCCGGCCGGGGCCGCGCAGCCAGGCATGGGCGCGGCGCACGCGCTGCAGCATCGACGCCACCTCGGCGTGGCTGTCGGGCACCGGGCCGGCATGCTGGCGCAGCCAGGCCGGCAGCGCGGTTTCGTCCACGGTCTCGGGCTCGATGGTGATGCTGCAGATCAGCCGCTCGTCGCAGGCCACGCGGTGCGGCACCCAGGGCGGCACCACGGCAAGCTGGGCGGTCTGCCAGGGGGCTTCACTGGCGGCGATGCCCGCGTCGGCGTCTTCCAGCGCGATGCGCAGCGGCGCGCCCAGCGAGGCATAGACCAGCCAGCCACCCATGGTGCGCACGCTGACCAGGCCCAGCAGGCCGGCATAGAACACGCGGTCGTTGTTCAGCCACATCACGCGCATGCGGCGGTCGGACAACGGCAACTCCGGCGCCGCGACGAAGGTGATGCCGTTCAGGTCATGCAGGGCGTGTGCCATGTCAGATGCTTCTTCCAGTGCCAGCCCAGTAAGGTTCGCGCAGGATGCGCTTCAGGACCTTGCCCAGCGCATTGCGCGGGAACTCGTCGCGGAACTCCACCGCCGCCAGCCGCTGGTGGCGGGCCAGGCGCTCGTTCGCCCAGGCGACGATGGCCGCGGCATCCGGCGTGGCGCCGGCCTTCGGAATGACCAGGGCCAGCACCGTCTCGCCCCACTTCTCGTGCGGGATGCCGATCACGGTGACGTCCAGCACATCAGGATGGCCGCCGACGATGGCCTCGATGTCGGTCGGGAAGACGTTGAAGCCGCCCGAGATGATCATGTCCTTCTTGCGGTCGACCAGGGTGATGTCGCCCTCGGCATCGAGCTTGCCGACGTCGCCCGAGCGGATCCAGCTGCGTCCGCGGGCGTCGCGCCAGATCAGCGCGGCGGTCTGCTCCTCCCGCCGGTGGTAGCGGGCCATCATGCCGGCGCCGTAGCCGGCGATCTCGCCCACCTCGCCCGGCGGCAGCACCTTGCCGGCGTCGTCGAGGATGCAGACCTCGCAGCCCAGCACCGGCCGGCCGACGCTGTCGAAGCGGTGGTCATGCTGGTCGGGCTTGAGCATCGCGCCGAAGCCTTCGGAGAAGCCGTAGAGCTCGATCAGCTTGTTGCCGAAGCGCTGGAGCACCTCGCGCTTGGTGTCGCGCCGAAGCGGGCTGCCGGCACACAGCAGGCTTTGCAGGCCGCTGGTGTCGAAGCTGTCGAAGTCCGGCTGCGCCAGCACCATCAGGAACTGCGCCGGCACCATGAAGGTGTGCGTGATCCGCTCGCCGGCGATGGTGGCCAGGAACCCGCGTGGATCGAACGTGGGCATCACCACGCAGGTGCCGCCGGTGAAAAGCATCGGCAGCATCACCAGCCAGGTGCCGTTGGAGTACAGCGCGGTGGTGGTCAGCGCCCGGCTGCGCTCGGAAAAGCCCTGCTCGATGGCGTTGAACATCGCCCAGTGGGTGCGCGTGCGGTGGGTCTGCACGATGCCCTTGGGCAGCCCCGTGGTGCCCGAGCTGTAGATGATGTTGAACGGCAGCGCGGCGTGGCAGCTGGCCACCGGCGGCGTGGCAGGCGCATCGCCGAGGAACGCGTCGAAGCCCTGCCAGCCCGGGGCGTTGCAGAACACGCTGACCAGGGCGTCGGCGCGCAGCTTCGCGCAGCGGCTGCGGTGCTCGCCGAGGCGTTCAATGAAGTCGGCGGTGGTGAACATGGCCGCCGCGTCGCTGTCGTCGACCAGGGTGGCCAGCTGCTCGCCGGTCAGCAGGCCCGACAGCGGCACCACGCAGGCACCGGCGCGCACCACGCCGAACATGATCTCCAGGATCTCGACCGAGTTGCCCATGAGCACCGCCACCTGGTGGCCGGGGCCGATGCCGCGGGCGTTCAGCGCGTGGGCCACGCGGTTGATGTTGGCGGCGAAGTCGCCCCAGGTTCGGCGCACCGGGCCGCAGACCACGGCCTCCTTCTGCGGATGGCTGCGGGCATGGACCTCGGACACGTCGGGGATCAGCACGCTGGTGTCGTCGAGGGTGTCCACGCGGCGTTCGTCGTCAGGAGATGCAAACCCCGGGCAGGCTAGCAGCCAAACGCCGGTTTGCTGAGTGGGGATAGTCGGGAGGGCCGGTCGTGCGCCGCTGCCGCCCGGGTGACAGGCGCCGGCTCAAGTCGCCGGCCCAGGTGCCGAAGAGCCTGGGCAGGCACGCCGTCCCGGCGCCGCCGCTCCTGCTCTCCCGTGAGGATCGCCATGCCCCTGAGCCGCCGTCATTTCGCCCTGTTCACCGCCACCGCCGCCGCTGCGGCCGCCCTGCCCGCCCGGGCCGCCGAGGAACGCGCCAAGCCCGAGGAAGCCAAGGCCATGCTGGCCAAGGCCATGGCCCACATCAAGGCCGTGGGCCGTGACAAGGCGTTCGCCGACTTCATGACCAAGCCCGGCCCCTGGGTTGACCGCGACCTGTACATCACCGTGTTCGACATGGCCGGCAAGACCCTGGCCCACGGCGCCAACAACCGCATGGTGGGCAAGGACAACCTGAACCTGCAGGACGCCAACGGCAAGTTCCACGTCAAGGAGCGCCTGGAGATCGCCAAGGCCAAGGGCAAGGGCCAGCAGGAGTTCGCCTTCCTGAACCCGATGACCAAGCAGATCGAGCCCAAGCTGATGTTCTTCGAGCGCATGGACGACATCGTGGTCGCCTGCGGCGCCTACAAGCCCGCCTGAGGCCACGACGGCATGGACAAGCCATCCAACGTCAGCCGACTGCGCTCGATCGGCGCCCGCATCGGCCTGGCCCAGGGCGTGGTGCTGCTGGGCCTGGGCGCGGCCATCGGCACGGGGCTCATCGGGCTGCACCAGGTGGCGCAGAACACGGCCGAACTGGCCGGCGCCGGCATGCAGAAGAGCGACCTGGCCGCGCAGATGCGGCTGGACATCGTCTCCCGCGCCGACGTGGTGCGCAACATCGCGTTGACGCCCGAGGTCAACAACATGCAGGCCGACCTGAAGCGCATGGAGACGCTGGTCCAGTCCTATGCCGGCCACCGCGACAAGCTGCTGGCCCTGGAGCCTTCCGCAGCGGAGAAGGCCGCACTCGACGCGGCTGACGCCGCGGAGGCCCAGGCCGCCCCCTTCCTGAAGCAGGCGCTGGCGCTGGCCCGCACCATGCAGCCGGAAATGGCCGCCGAGATGCTGACCGGCAAGCTGGGCCCGGTGCAGCAGCGCTGGCTGGCCGCGCTGGAGCAGCTGTCGCAGGCCGCCGAGGCCGGCCGCAGCGCCGTGCTGGCCGAGGTGCAGGCGTCGCAGCAGCGCACGCGGCTGTGGATGCTGGGCACTGGCCTGGCGGCTGCCCTGGCCGGCGTGGTGATGGCCGTGGCCGTGGCGCGCGGCATCACCCGTCGCCTGGCCGACGCCGTGCGCCTGACCGGCCACATCGCCGAGGGCGACCTGACGCAGGCGGTGGACCGCAGCGGGCACGACGAGGTGGCGCAGACCCTGGGCGCCCTGGCCGACATGCAGCAGCGCCTGCAGGGCACCATCGGCGCCGTCCGCGGCGCGGTGCTGTCGATCGAGACCGCCGCCGGCGAGATCGCCGCGGGCAGCAACGACCTGTCGGCCCGCACCGAACAGAGCGCCAGCAACCTGCAGCAGACCGCCAGCGCGATGGAGCAGCTGACCGGCGCCGTGCGCAGCGCGGCCGACAGCGCCTCGACGGCCAGCCAGCTGGCGCAGTCGGCCTGCACCGTGGCGCAGAACGGCGGCAACGTGGTGGCGCAGGTGGTGCACACCATGGACGAGATCACCGGCAGCGCCCGGCGCATCGGTGAAATCATCGGCACCATCGACGGCATCGCCTTCCAGACCAACATCCTGGCCTTGAACGCGGAGGTGGAAGCCGCCCGCGCCGGCGAGAACGGCCGCGGCTTCGCCGTGGTGGCCAGCGAGGTGCGCAGCCTGGCGCAGCGTTCGGCCACGGCGGCCCGCGAGATCAAGGCCCTGATCGGCGACAGCCTGGAGAAGGTCGACGCCGGCAGCCGCCTGGTCGGCCAGGCCGGCACCACCATGGCCGAGATCGTCGACAGCGTGCGGCGGGTCAACGACGTGATCGGCGAGATCTCGCATGCCGCCAGCGAGCAGACCCAGGGCCTGGGCCAGATCAACGGCGCGGTGTCGCAGCTGGACACGATGACGCAGCAGAACGCCGCCCTGGTCGAGCAGAGCGCGGCGGCGGCCGACAGCATGCGCGAGCAGACGGCGCGGTTGTCGCAGGCCGTGGGCGCCTTCCGCCTGCAGCCGGCCTGAGCCGCCGGCGGTGTCGCGTCCCCGATAGGAGTCAGGCGGCCGGCGCGCTAGCGTCGGCCCATGACAGCCTTGGCCTACGACGACGCCGACCCCGCGGTGCGGCGCAACCCGTTCCCGCTCTACGCCCGGTTGCAGGACGCCGACCCGGTGCACTGGAGCCCGGCGCTCAAGGCCTGGGTGCTGACGCGCTACGACGACGTGCGCCAGATGATGCTCAGCGACCAGATGTCGCCCGACCGGCTGCGGCCGTTCTACGCCCAGCTGCAGGGCGAGCGCCGCGAGACCCTGGCCGAGCTGATGCGCTACATGGCGCTGTGGATGGTCTTCCGCGACCCGCCCGAGCACACGCGGCTGTGCCGTCTGGTCGGCACGGTGTTCAACCTGAAGGCGCTGGAGGCGCTGGACGGGCCGGTCACCCGCGTCGTCGACCGCCTGCTCGACACCCTGCCGCGCGGCGTGGCCATCGACTGGGCGCAGCAGGTCGCCGCGCCGCTGCCGGCCTACGTGATCATGGACATGCTGGGCATTCCGCACAGCGCCTTCCCGGAGCTGAAGGCCGCGTCGGACGAACTGCGCGCCTTCATCGGCGGCGCCCGCGCCGATGGCGACCGCTACGAGACTGCGCGCCGGGGCGCCGCCCGGCTGGCGGCCTTCTTCCGCGACCTGATCGCCCAGCGCCGCGCGGCACCTGGCGACGACTTCGTCAGCCGCATGATCGCCGCGCGCGACGACGAGGGCCGCCTCACCGAGGACGAACTGGTCGCCACTTGCATGCTGGTGCTGTTCGCCGGCCACGAGACCACGACGCATCTGCTGGGCAACGCGGTGCACGCGCTGTTGGACGTTCCGGACCAGCTGCAGCGCTTGCGCGACGACCCGGCGCTGATCACGTCGGCGGTCGAGGAATTCCTGCGCTTCGACGGCCCGAGCAACGCGATTGCCCGGGTGGTGAAGGTCGAGCACCAGATCGACGGCAAGACGCTGCGCGCCGGCGACCGCGTGTTCGGCTTCGCCAACGCCGCCAACCGCGACCCGCGGGCCTTTGCCGACCCGCAGGCGCTGGACCTGGGCCGCACACCCAACCGGCACCTGACCTTCGGCTTCGGCACCCATTTCTGCATGGGCGCCCCACTGGCGCGGCTGGAAGGGCAGCGCTGCATCGGCCGGCTGGTCGAGCGGTTCAGCCGGATCGAGCGTGCACCCGGTGAACCGAACTGGGTCGACGCGCTGGCGATGCGCGGCGTCGACCGGCTGCCGGTGATCCTGAACTGACGGAGACGACCATGAACGACGCCTGGATCATCGCCACCAGCTGCACGCGCTTCGGCAAGCAGCCAGGCGCCAGTTTCAAGGACCTGACGCGCGAGGCGTACCTGGCGGTGCTGGCCGATGCCGGCTTCAGCGACGGTGGGCGGATCGGCAATGCCTGGTTCGGCAACTGCGGCATGGCGCAGTTCGGCCAGGGCAACATCCGCGGCCAGGTCTGCTTCACGCCCCTGGTGCGCGACGGCCTGTTCCCGGAGCGGGTGGGCATGACCAATGTCGAAGGTGGCTGCGCCACGGCCAGCATGGCGCTGCACGGGGCCTGGAAGGACGTGCTGTCGGGCACGGCCGACCTGAGCCTGGCGATCGGCGTGGAGAAGACCTTCGTGCCCGAGCGCATTCCCGATGCGGCGGCCAAGCAGCAGGCCATCTTCGACAACGGCATCGACCAGCTCGACCCGCAGGACTGGCGGGCCTACTACGCCGCCGCGGGCGAGCACGCCGGCAAGCCCTTCACCCCCAAGGACGGCGGCGGCACGCTGTTCATGGACACCTACGCGATGCAGGCGGCCTGGCACATCAGGCACCGCGGCACCACGCCGGCCCAGATTGCCGCCGGTGCCAGCAAGAACCACGCGATGGGCGCGAAGAACCCGCTGGCGCAGTACCGCTTCGAGGTCACGCCCGAGCAGGTAACGGGGGCGGGCGCGGTGCAGCGGGCGCAGGCCGCCGTCAGCGTGCCGACGACCCGGACACGCCCTGCAGGTGCCCCAGCGGCAGCGCCGCGCCGCTCTTGACCTCGCCCAGCGAGAAGCTGGTGTGGATGTCTTTCACATTGGGCAGGCGGAACAGCGTGTCGTGGGCCCAGCGGCTGTAGGCATCCAGGTCGGTGGTCAGCACCTGCAGCTCGAAGGTGCCCGCGCCGCTGATGTAGTGGCAGCTCACCACCTCGGGCAGCGCGCGGATCGCGTCTTCCAGCAGGGCGGTGGCCTCGCCGTTGTTGCGCTCGGCGTCCACGCGCACGAAGGCCAGCGCACCCAGGCCGATCTTGCGGCGGTCGATCTCGGCGCGGTAGCCGGAGATGATCCCCTGGCTCTCCAGCCACTTCACCCGGCGCCAGGTGGGCGCGGCCGACAGGCCGATGCGGCTGGCGAGCTCGGCATTGCTCAGGCGTGCATCGCGCTGCAACTCGGCCAGGATGGCGACGTCGTAGCGGTCCAGCCGGTCACCCGGCGGGCGGGCGGGCAGGCTGGTGTCGTCGGCGGGTGGAGCGGGCTTGAGGTCGCGGCTGGGCATGGCGGGGCGGGATGGGCTGGCCGCAGTGTCGCCCAGCCAAGCGCCCGGCCGCCGCCCCTCAGGGCAGATGGTCG
>Ga0116180_1002699_pt1 | contig 13865 bp, 13 predicted proteins | sample AD_UKC073_MetaG_FD_89804 | JGI IMG/M metagenome (GOLD analysis project Ga0116180, IMG submission 89804) | Active sludge microbial communities of municipal wastewater-treating anaerobic digesters from USA - AD_UKC073_MetaG | ecosystem: Engineered > Bioreactor > Anaerobic > Digestate | place: USA...
ACAGCGATCAACCGGGCACGTCCGCGTGGATCGAGCGCGGCGGTTAGGACTAGCATCAGGCCGGCCGAAAGCGCGACCAGCAGACTTGAAAGTGTTCTGGCAGGTGACAGGGTGATCGCACGCCAGCCCCCATCCGCGTCAACCAGTTCGAGCGCGGCGACCTGATTCGCGCGGCCCGGCAAGGCCTGCCACAAACCGGAAGGTAGCGGGATCAATTGCAGCACAGGGACCAAGGCGATCAGGCCTGCGATCACCCAAGCCAGGCGCGGCGCGGATCGGAGCGATTGCCAGGACCGGGGCGATGCAACTACGCCAAGCGCGACCACGGCGGCGGCAAGTTGCAGCACGATTTCAGGGATTGGCGCAGGGGAACCGCCCCCACCCAGAACCATCGACAGCAGCAGGAGCAAAGCCGCAGCCCAGCCGACCAGCCCTTCGCCTGACGCTTGCCCGGCCAGACCAGCATCCATGAAGGAATGCCGCCTCATAAGCCTTACCCCCGCTTCAGCCCCATGCCATAAGCACAGGTTTGTAAACCGGCACGAAGCACCTCGGCCGGTCCGGAGTCAATCATCAGGAAAGGGATTGCCGGGCCTCAGCCCTGCGAGTCGGAACCGACTGCAACGGCCAGGCCGGCCGCGCCGACCACGCCAACCAGAACCGGAATGACCACGCTGGAGCCACCACCGGCCGTAGCCGCTTCGGCAACCGGACGGCCCGGCGCCGGAGCGCCATCACAGGTGCGGTCACGCAGCAGGTTGGTCACGATCGATTCGGCACCGCCATTGTTGCTCGACGGGCCGGTGGTGATGGTGCAAACGCAGGAACCATCGTTCAGGACCTGGCGGGTGATGTCTGCCGCACCCGACGGCGCGGAGCGGATCACGTCAACCCGGCAGCGATTGCCATCACCAGCTGCTTCGGCAGCAACGGTGGAACTCATCATCGGAAGCGCTTCAGCGGAGCGGACCCCATCGACCCCGGCAAAGCCAGCACCCAGTACGGCGATCGAAGCGGCAGCAGCGATAAACTGAGAGGTCACTGAATCAATCTCCGACTGGTTACCTAGGGGGGTTTACTGATAACCCCTTAAAAAGTCCACCGTAAAATTTTCGCAATTGCAGCATTTCTGGCTCACCTGGCCCCGCCCGGCGGGCCTTCTGAAGCACCCACCGAGCGACTGACGGCCATGCGGATTTCAGAATGCGCGGTCATGAACCAGCACTTTCAGCGTCGCGATGATGATCTGCAGGTCACGCCAGGGCGACCAGCCATCGAGGTATTCAAGGTCAGCATCGAGCCGGTTGGCGAGATCGGCTTCCTGCTCGGTCGCGCCGCGCAGTCCTCTGATCTGGGCCAGTCCGGTGAGGCCGGGCTTCAGCGCGTGACGGGTCCAGTAGCGCTCGTCCACTTCCCAGAACAGCTTGTCACCAGCCTGCGAACCAAGGGCATGAGGGCGCGGCCCGACCAGCGACATATCGCCCTTCACCACATTGAAAAGCTGCGGTAATTCATCGATGCTTGTGCGCCGGATCAGGCTTCCGACACGGGTAATACGATCATCCTTGCGACCGGTCGAACGGGTCCCGTCACCATCGCTGGCGGCGTGCCGCATCGAACGGAACTTGTACATCGCGAAGAACCGGTTGCCCCGCCCGACGCGGCGCTGGATGAACAGCACAGGGCTGCCATCCTCGATCAGGATCGCCAGCGTCACCAGCAGCAGCAAGGGCGCGAGCAAGACCAGCGCGGCGCTGGCCACCACCACGTCGAAGATCCGCTTCATCGCCCGGGCACGAAACCCCAGCGGGCCGACCGAAACCCTGAGCAATCCATGGCCCGCAACGATTCGCGCGCCATGGGCGCCCAGTTCCGCCACGGCATCGTCAACAACTTCACCCTCGATGTTGGCGCCTCTCAGAATGGTTGCCCAGGCAGCCCGGCGCCCGGCGGGGCAGCTGATCACAACCCGATCGACCCCGCTGAGCAGGGTACCGATCCGGTTGAGCATCTGTGGATCATCGAGCCGCGGGACGATCCCCGCCCGCCCGGCATCCACCTGTTGCGCCGCGGGCAGGGTTATCGGCGGGCCGCCATCGGAAATCACCAGTTCGTTGACTATCCTGCCCCCGCAGCGCCAGGCCACAAAACTGCGCATCTGCGCGCGCACCCAGACCAGCAGGAAAACCGACAGGATAACTCCGCCGGTGAACAGGATGCGCGAAAAGTCGGCGCTCGACTTGGTGTAAAAGGCGATAAAAACCACCGCTCCGGCAGAGATGAGTAGCGCCGCCACGCCTTTTGCCGCACCGCTGAACGGCCGCCGCAGCGCATCCAGCGAATAGGCGGCGTTATAAAGCGCAACCGTCAGGAACATCGGCAGGATCAGCTGCGCCATGACCCAGGCCTGTTCCAGCCCGACCTGGCCGAGATAGAGATAGCCGGAAATGCCAAAGCCCGCGAACACGGCGATGAGATCACCCAGAATCAACGCGAGATAGCTTTGCAGCCGCCGCCGCTCCAGCGACGGACCATGCCGCTGCGCCGGGCGATCGACGGAATCCGAGTCGAGATTTGTGCTAACCGGCATGGCTGATGATGTGCGACCTGATCATTCTATGACGATTGACCCGATGATGGGCAAATTCGCCCCCGGTAACAACCCGCAATCGGAGCACGGGTGGATTTGACCGACTATTGCCGCGGCGCCGCGACACGCGCGATTTCACCCAGTTCGCGCGACAGGAGCAATTCGGCGTTCTGGCTGTTGGCCAGCAGCGTGCGGTGCAGCGCCATCAGCCGGGCGGTAAGCCGCCCCAGCCTGCGCCCGCGCCAGCGTTCCAGCTGGCGGGTCAGGTCGCGATCATCCTTCCAGAACACCCGGCGGGCGGCGACCTCGCCCTTGATGAATGCGGGCACATTGCCGCGCGGCCCCATCCGGGCGGCCAGTTGGGCGAGCTGCGCGGCGCGGCGCTCAAAAGCCAGCAAGACCCCGACCGGATTGAGCCCGAGCTCGTGCATCCGCCTGAGCTCACCGGGCAGTTTCGCCACCTCCCCGGCCAGCACGACATTGACGAGCGAGGCGAAACCATCGTCCTCGGCCTTGGCTCCGATCGCCTCCAGCGCGTCAAAATCGGCAGTCTTGGGTGCAGCAGGGCTCGCATCGAGATAAAGCGCCAGCTTGGTCACCTCGGATTGCGCCAGCCGGGTGTCGAGCGCGGCCGCCCGCGCAATCCGCTCGGCCAGGTCGCCATCCAGCCGCAGCCCCGCCGGCCCCGCCATCTGCCGCACCGCATCGGCCACGCTGCGCAGATCCGGCGGCCAGAACATCGCGACCAGCGAATCGTCCCGATTGGCCAGCAGTTTAGCGGTGCGGGACTTGTCGGTCGCGCCAGTCGCCACGATCAGCACCGGGCAGCCGGCAACCTCACCCTCGATCAGGGTCTTGACCGCATCGTGAACTTCATCCCCGCTGGCGCGGACCCAGATGTGGCGGCTTTCCCCGAACAGCGAGGTTGACCGTGCCTCATCCCCCAGCCGGACCGGATCGCGTTTCAGTTCCGCCCCGGACAGCTCGATCCGCTCGCCCGGATCGGCCAGCAGCCCGGCGATCGCGTGGGCCGCATCGCTGGCCCCGGCCTCATCCGGGCCGCAGAAAAAGAACACCCGCGCATCTTTGGCCGCGCGGGCGGCAAGCGAGCGGAAATCTTTCCCGGTGGCCTTCACTTCGCGCCGTTGCGCAAGGTCAGCGAAATCCGGGTCACGATCCGATCGGCCACTTCCTTGGTCAGGTTCTCCAGCGCGGTGTTTTCCGCCGCAATCGTGGCATATTCCGACGAGGTGACGTCGATCCCGGCATCCGATCCGGCACTCGCGTCAAGCACGATTTCGCCCGTCGCCAGATCGACCAGCTGGTAGCGCGCGCGCAGGGTGCGGCGTTCGCGGGCGATGGTATCGTCAGAGAGCAGGCCCAGCCCTTCGAGCTTGTCATCAAGCCGCACGTCAAGCCGATAGCGCGCCGAGCTGCCTGCCGGGCGCGCACCGAACCGGTCAACCAGAGCGTTGCGCATCAGCCAGCCAGCCTTGCCTTCGATCGGCGAAACCTCAATCCCCGCAAGCCCCTGCGCCACGGCGCCATTGGCCCCGCCGGCATACATCGGCTTGAGACCGCAAGCGGAAAGCATCAGGGCAAAGGCAAGAACCAGCAAGCGCATCATGCCACCAGATTTACCAGACGGTCGGGCACCACGATCACCTTTTTCACCGGCTTGCCATCAAGCGCACGCTGGACCTTCTCGGAGGCGAGCGCAAGCGCCTCGACCTCTTCACGCGGCAGACCCTTGGCGACGGTGATCGTATCGCGCAGCTTGCCCAGCACCTGAATCGCGATGGTCACCTCGTCCTCGACCAGCAGGGCCGGATCGTAAGTCGGCCAGGCGGCATCAGCCACCAACCCAAGCCGGAACTGCGACCAGGCCTCTTCGGCCAGATGCGGCATCATCGGCGCCACCAGCAGAATCAGCTGGCGGATCGCATCGGAGCGGGTGGAAGAAAGCGGCGCCTTTTCGATCGCGCCGGTCAGCTCATAAAGCCGCGCCACTGCCTTGTTGAAGGACAGTGCTTCGATATCCTGCGCAACCGCGGCGATCGTCTGGTTGAGCTTGCGGTCGAGCGCGCGGTCATGCTCGGCATCGGCCCCGGCGCCGCCGGCCCCGACCTGGCCGAACAGCCGCCACAGCCGCTGGACGAACCGCGCGCAGCCTTCGATCCCGGCTTCGGACCAGGGCAGATCGCGCTCGGGCGGGCTATCGGACAGCATGAACCAGCGCACCGCATCGGCGCCGTACTGGGCAATGATGTCATCCGGATCGACGACATTCTTCTTGCTCTTCGACATCTTGATGACCTTGCCGACATCGACCGGCTGGCCATCCGCCTTGAGCGTTGCGCCGCTGCCATCGCGCACGATCTCTTCCGGGCCGAAGAAAATGTCGCGCCCGCCGTTCTTGCGCGAATAGGTCTCATGCGTGACCATCCCCTGCGTGAACAGGCTGGCAAAGGGTTCCTTCACCTCGATCAGCCCGATATGGGCCAGTGCACGGGTCCAGAACCGGGCATAGAGCAGGTGCAGGATCGCATGCTCGATCCCGCCGATGTACTGCTCCACTGGCAGCCACTGCTTGATGACCTGCGCGTCGAAAGGCCGATCGGCAGGCTGGCTGGCGAAGCGCAGGAAATACCATGAGCTATCGACGAAGGTGTCGAGCGTATCGGTTTCCCGCGTGGCCGGTTTGCCGCACTTCGGGCAATCGACGTGTTTCCACGTCGGATGACGCAGCAGCGGGTTGCCGGGCACTTCAAAGCTGACGTCCTCAGGCAGGACCACCGGCAGCTGGTCCTTGGGTACCGGCACCACGCCGCAGCCGTCACAGTGGATGAACGGGATCGGCGTGCCCCAGTAACGCTGACGCGAAACGCCCCAGTCGCGCAGCCGCCAGACTGTGGTGCCATGGCCCCACTGGCCAGCCTCGGCCCGGGCGATAACCTCGGCCTTGGCGGCTTCGACTTCCATCCCGTCAAGAAAGTGCGAGTTCACCAGCGCGCCGGGGCCGGTATAGGCCTCTCCGCCTTCGAACAGCGGATCGGTCTTGTCACCATCGGCGACGACGCGGGTCACCGGCAGGCCATATTTGCGCGCGAAATCAAGATCGCGCTGGTCATGTGCCGGGCAGCCGAACACCGCGCCGGTACCGTAATCCATCAGCACGAAATTGGCGATGTAGAGCGGCAGGATGATCGTATCGTCAAACGGGTGGACCAGCCGGATTCCGGTATCGTGGCCCAGCTTTTCCTGAGTCTCGATCTCGGCGGCGGTGGTGCCGCCTTGCTTGCACTGCTCCATAAATGCGGCAACGGCAGGATCACCTGCCGCCAGACCCTGCGCGATCGGATGATCGGCAGCGATCGCCACAAAGCTCGCCCCGAAAATTGTATCGGGCCGGGTGGTGAAGACCTCAACCTCGGTCGAGCGGTCGGCGCTGTGGAAGCGGAATTGCAGCCCCTGGCTCTTGCCGATCCAGTTTTCCTGCATCAGGCGAACCTTCTCGGGCCAGTTCTCAAGCCCGCCCAGCCCGTCGAGCAGTTCTTCGGCAAACTGGGTGATCTTTAGGAACCACTGGCTGAGCTTGCGCTTTTCGACCAGCGCGCCCGAACGCCAGCCGCGCCCGTCGATCACCTGTTCGTTGGCCAGCACGGTCATATCGACCGGGTCCCAGTTGACCGCCGATTCCTTGCGATAGACCAGCCCGGCTTCGTACAGATCGAGGAACAGCGCCTGTTCGTGACCGTAATATTCCGGCTCGCAGGTGGCCAGCTCACGGCTCCAGTCGAGTGCGAAGCCGAGGCGCTTCAGCTGCGCCTTCATGTTGGCGATATTGTCTCGCGTCCAGCCGCCCGGGTGGACACCCTTTTCCATCGCCGCGTTTTCGGCCGGCATCCCGAAGGCGTCCCAGCCCATCGGGTGCAGCACTTCAAAGCCCTGCATCTTCTTGTAGCGGGCCAGCACGTCGCCCATCGTGTAATTGCGGACATGGCCGATATGGATCCGCCCCGAGGGGTAGGGAAACATCTCCAGCACATAGGAGCGCGGCTTTGGCGAGGAATCGTCGGCCTTGAAGCTCTGCGCTTCATCCCAAGCGGCCTGCCAGCGCGGGTCGGCGCTGGCGGCTTCGAAACGGTCAGTGGTCATGTCGCCCCTCTAGCGCCTTGCCGGTCCCGCGCAAGCGGGGAGAGCAGCGCGGAGCGGCCTGAAATTACTTCCCGGCGGATGCCTGGCGCCGCAGATCGCGGGCGCGGGTCAGGATCACGTCTTCCAGCTTCTGGGTAGTCGCCGCCGTAACCGGGGCATCGACCCAGACGCCGTTCGCCATGGTCTGGCGGCTGGCCGCAACCCGGAGCGCATCGGCGCGCAGATCCTGATCGAGGATCGTGACGGTAACCTTCATCCGCTCGTTCGGGTTGTTGGGGTTGGTGTACCAGTCGGTCACGATAACCCCGCCATTGCTGTCGGTCTGGAGCAGCGGCATGAACGAAAGCGCCTCAAGGCTGGCGCGCCAGAGATAGGAATTGACCCCGATCGTGGTGATCTTGCTGGCCGCGAGATCGGCCTTGGGGCGATCCTTGTGCCCGCAGCCAGCCAGCGAAACCGCGGCAAGGGCAATCACGGCAATGCGGGCGGTCTGGCCCAGGATGCTCGCTTTGGTCGAAGTGCTGGCAATCATCGTCTATCCGGATCCTGTAACCTTAACGTCCAGCCTGATGCTGGTTCGCAGCCTCTATAGCCGAGGCGTTTCGCGCGGCAAGCCCGCTGTGGGAAAGGCTATAGCCGGTCCCGGCGGTGAACCCGTCCTGAATGATCGCGCCGCGACATCGGTTCACCGCAAATTCAGCAGCAAAAGCGCAGGATTCGGCTTGGCCCGCTGGCGTTTTCGCGCGATAATGCCTCTCACGGCCATGACTCGGAGCGATTTTGGTGACCAGGCTTTCGCAGGATGACAAACGCAAGCGCGGCGGAGGCGGCGGGACCGTACTGCTGCTCGGCGCGGTCAGCCTGCTCGCGCTGCCGTCGGCGGTGCTGGCCATTTCGCACGGGTTCGAATCGCCCGATGAAGCGCCCGCGCTGGTGCGCGGTGAATTCGTTCCGGCCCAGGTCGATCCGCGGCTGGCCCGCTCGATCACGGTTCGCGCGCTCTCCTCCAGGGACCGCACCTATCGCTTCACCCCTGCCGCCACCCCCAGCGGGTCGGACAGCGCGGTGACCGTGGCGGTGCGGGTCGATGGCCGAACCGCATCGGCGCTCAAACTGGTCAGTTCGGTGATGCCGGCGGCGACGCCGGCCAAGTCCGGTGGACTGGCGATCGCTCCCACCGCCTACAGCCTGGGCGCTGCCCGCGGCTATCGTACCTTCGCGCAGAACACCGGCCCGGTCGCAGCATCGCCGATCCTGCGTGCGCAGATGCCGGATCTGGCGGCGTATCAGCCCAAGGAAGCGGCCGGGGCGGACAAGCCTTCGCGCTTTGCCCCGCGGGTCGAACTGGATGAACGCGAGAAGACCGGGCGCAGCCCGCGCACCTTCGAGCAGAGCGACCAGACCGTCGGCGTTGGCGGGTCCTATCGCGTCACCCGCAACCTCGATTTGACCGCCGGGGTGCGCGTCACCTCGGACCGTGACCGGCTGCTGCCGCTGACCGACGGAAAACAGGACAACCAGGCCGTCTATGTCGGAACCCAGTTCCGCTTCTAAGACCTTTCTCCTACGACCAAAAAGCTGTGCAACCCGCTTGCCGGGCGGCATCTTGGTGTTAAGCTCCTGCCGAAAGGTCCAAATGGGAGAAGGGCAGAATGGCACGCGTTGCAATTGTAACCGGTGGGACGAGAGGCATTGGCGAGGCGATCTGCCTGCGCCTGCAAAAGCAGGGTCATCAGGTCATCGCGAATTACGGCGGTAATGAGGAAAAGGCCAAGGCCTTTACCGCCCGCACGGGAATTCCCTCAATCCGCTGGGACGTGGGCGATCACGAAGCCTGCATCCACAACTGCAACGACATCGCCGCCGAATATGGCCCGGCTGATATCGTCATCAACAACGCGGGCGTGACGCGTGACGGCGTGCTCCACAAGATGAGCTTCGATGACTGGAACGAGGTAATGCGGATCAACCTTGGCGGCTGCTTCAACATGGCCAAGGCGACCTTTCCAGGAATGCGCGAACGCGGCTGGGGCCGGATCGTCAACATCGGTTCGATCAACGGTCAGGCCGGGCAATACGGTCAGGTCAACTATGCCGCCGCCAAGTCCGGCATCCACGGCTTCACCAAGGCGCTTGCCCAGGAAGGCGCCAAGTATGGCGTTACCGTCAACGCGATCGCGCCGGGCTATATCGATACCGACATGGTGGCAGCGGTTCCGGCGCCGGTGCTGGAAAAGATCGTCGCCAAGATCCCGGTCGGCCGGCTTGGCCATGCCGAGGAAATCGCCCGCGGGGTCGCCTTCCTGACCTCTGACAACGGCGGCTTCGTCACGGGCTCGACCATGAGCATCAACGGCGGCCAGCATATGTACTGAGGCAAAATCACTGACGTAGAGGCGAGCAGTTGGAAACACTGCCCGCCATTACCGCCTTCGCGATCAGTCGAGCATCAGCCCGACCACGCGCCAGTCACCATCCTCATAAGCCATGGCGACGGTTTCGATCACGTTCTGCTGCTTGGCAAAGCTGGTAAGGAACCGGATCGTCCACAGGCCCTGCGGCGGTGCCGGGCTGTAATCGATGCTGACCAGTTCGCGTGAAGTCGCCGGGCCCATGGCGCCATGCGCCCCTTGCCCCGCCTTGGTCCAGCCCTCCAACGAGTTGAGCTTGCGAAAGGCGCTGCCGGTTTTGGCGTAACTGGCTTGCCAGTTCCCGGCATCGACCAGCGCCAGCCATTGCCGCGCGCCATCGATCGCGGCGGTTTCGGCGGCGCTTGGGACGGGGGCCGGAGCGGGAGCGGCACCATCAATCGCACCGGACAGCGCGGTAAGGGCATAAAGGGCAAGGGCAACAGTCATCGCAAATCCTCCGATCATCCAGCCGGTCCGGCGCGATAAGCCCCGGCTCCCGGCCTGATCGAAAGACTGTGCCGGATCAGGTGCGGAGGCATCCCCCAAAGCCTCGTCCCTCAGCAATTCGGGGGTCTGCCCTTCCGCTTCGCGCAGCATCCGCGCCGCCTCGCGGCTGCTCGATGCGCCCAGCTTGCGGCGGCAATCGCGCAGCCGTTCGTTGACGGTGTGGACCGAAAGCCCAAGGTGCCGCGCCATGCTTTTCGCGTCGTGCCCGCCAACCAGCAGCCGCAGCGCCTGCTTTTCCTTTTGGGTCAGAACCTGGATGCCGCCGGTCATGCCCGGGATGTAGAATTGCACCCGGTTGCGTGCCACCCCGAATTTTTCGTATCCCTTGGGCCATGACCACGCCCTATCACCCCCCACGCAAACGCTCGGTCGAGATCGCCGGACACAAGACCTCGATCAGCCTGGAGCCGCTGTTCTGGGAACTGCTGAAGCAGGCGGCCGAAGCAGAGGGCCTGCCGATCAGCGCACTGGTCGCCCGGATTGATGCCGAGCGGATCAAGGCCCCGGTCCCGCCGGGACTGGCAGGTGCGGTCCGGGTCTGGCTGGTAGCATGGCTGGCGCGGCGGTTGGGTTAGCCGCGCCGAGCCGCTCGCTGCGGCACCAGCAGGATCAGCGCAAGGATTGCCACCGCCAGGACCAGCGATGCACCGGCCCGGCTCAATTCCAGTCCGCCATGCGCAACCGGCTTGTCGAGGAAATCGCCGACCACTGCACCGAGCGGGCGGGTCAGGACAAAGGCGGCCCAGAAGGCCACGACCGGCGTGATCAGCCTGCGCCACCACACCGCGCAAACCAGCGCGAGCGCGGCCGAAAACAGCACCGCCGCGCCAAGATAACCCAATGAGCCATCGGCAACCCAATCGCCCAGTGCCGTGCCCAGCGTCTGCGACAGGGTGATAGTTACCCAGTAATGCAGTTCCGCCTGCGGTTCGTGTACGGTCTCAACCGAAATGCTGCCCATTCGCCGTTGCCACCACAGCAGAGAGGCAATCACACTGAGCAGCAGCAACAGCGATCCGCCCGGATAGCCGATGCCGAGCGACCGGGTCGCAAAATCGGCTAGGGTCGTACCCGCCGTTGTCGAGGCGATGATTGTCGTCCAGTAGAGCATGGGATGAAACCCCGCCACGCGGATCTGCGCTGCAACCAGCGCTGCGAGAATCAGTCCGAAGACCATACTGCTGATCAGGTAACCCAGATCAAACGACATACTGAGCGTATCTCCCGCCGTCTCACCAAAGGTGGTGGCAAGGATCTTTATCACCCAGAACCCCAGCGTCACCGCCGGGACCTTGGCAAGGGCGGTCTGCGCCTCATTGTCGAACGATGGGTTCAAAACGGGTCTCCTGACATAGTCCCGATCCCGCTAGCGCTACGGCGGCTGACACTCCATAAGCAGGCGTTGATTGCACCGGCATTCAACCATTGCACAGGCCCATCATGCTTCATCCTTCGGACCGTTCCGCGCTCTTTGCGAACCGCCAAATCGTGCTGTCGATCGCCGCGCTGACCATTCAGGCGATTGCCGCCGCCTATTTCGTTTTCGACGGTATCGACGATGCGGTTGCGCAGTTCCGGCAAGGCCCTGACCTTGAGCTGGTGATGGAACTGCTGGTGGCGTTGGCTCTCCTGCTGTCGGTGATGCTCGGTGCGCGGCAGCTGCGCCGGTCGATCGAGCAATCCCACCGTCAGGCCGCCGCGCTCGCGGTGGCGCGCGGCGCGATGGCCGATCTGCTGAACGCACGCTTCAGCGAATGGAAGCTATCTCCGGCCGAAGCGGAAGTGGCGCTGTTCGCGCTGAAAGGCGCCACAATCGCTGAGATCGCCGCCATGCGCCGCGCGGCAGAGGGGACCGTTCGTTCCCAGCTGAGCCAAGTCTATACCAAAGCCGAGGTGACCAGCCAGTCGATGCTGATCGCGCAGTTCATCGAGGAGCTGATCTGATCGACTGCGGACGCCGCATCAATCCCCCCCGACCCGTTCAATCTGCGCGCCCACCAGCGCCAGCTTTTCCTCCAGTCGCTCGTACCCGCGATCGAGGTGATAGAGGCGGTGGACCTGGGTTTCGCCCTCTGCCGCGAGGCCGGCGATCACCAGACTCATCGAGGCGCGCAGATCGGTGGCCATGACTTCGGCCCCGGTCAGCTTCTGCACGCCGTGAACCACGGCGGTGCGGCCCTTGGTTTCGATGTGGGCGCCCATCCGGTTGAGTTCGGGGACGTGCATATAGCGGTTTTCGAAGATCGTCTCGGTCAGCACCGAGCTGCCTTCGGCGAGGCACAGCATCGCCATCAGCTGCGCCTGCATATCGGTGGCGAAACCGGGATAGGGCGCGGTGGCGAGGGTCACGGCCTTCATCTTGCCCTGCGCGGCAACGTGGATCCCGCCGCTCTTCGGTTCGACATGAACCCCGGCATCGCGCAGCGCCTGAAGCGTTGCGTCCATTTCCTCCGCCACGGCGTGCTGGAGAAACACCTCGCCCCCGGTGATCGCGGCGGCGCAGGCATAGGACCCGGCTTCGATCCGGTCAGACATGACGCGGTAGGTTGCCCCGTGCAGGCGCGGCACGCCGTGAACGGTGATGTCACTGGTGCCGATCCCTTCGATCTCAGCCCCCATCGCGACGAGCAGCTTGCACAGGTCAACGATTTCCGGCTCGCGCGCGGCGTTGTGCAGCACGGTCTTGCCGGTGCACAGCACGGCCGCCATCAGCGCGTTCTCGGTCGCTCCGACCGAAACCACCGGGAAGCTATAGCGCCCGCCCGGCAAGCCGCCATCGGGCGCGATCGCCTTGACGTAGCCCGCGGCCAGCTCGATCGTCGCGCCCATCGCCTCCAGCGCTTTCAGGTGCAGGTCGATCGGACGGTTGTCGATCGCGCAGCCGCCGGGGAGCGAAACGGTCGCCTCTCCCATCCGGGCCAGCATCGGCCCCAGCACCAGGATCGAGGCGCGCATCTTGCGAACCAGTTCATAGGGCGCGACCGAGCTGGTGATCCGCGGCGCTTCCAGCGTCATCACCCGGCCAAAATCGCCCGGGCGAGTCCCGGCGATGCTGGTCGAGATGCCGAACTGGTTCATCAGGTGCTGGAACCCGTCGATATCGGCCAGCCGCGGCAGATTGCGCAGGGTCAGCGGCTCTTCGGTCAGCAGCGCGCAGGGCAGCAGGGTCAGCGCCGAATTCTTCGCGCCGGAAATCGGAATGGTGCCGGAAAGGGGCTTGCCGCCCTCGATGATGATCTTGTCCATAGCTCTCGTTTAGCGGGAAACTTCCGTGCGGCAAGCGGGGGCGGGGTAGTTCACGCAGAGGCGCGGGGGAGAAAGCGAGGCGCAGAGGCGAAGTGCTCGCGGCGAAGCCGTTTTTTCTTCCTGCCGCTTCGATTGGCGCGCGGCCGGAATGAAAGCCGCCACGCGGGAATCCCCCAAAACCTCTGCGCCGCCCTTTCTTCTTTGCGCCTCTGCGTGAACCATTCAGTGCCATCAGGCTCAACCCACGCCATCCAGGTTGCACCGCGCAAACGAAACCGCTTTAACACGGCTGCAATACGATCATGGTTAAAGGGCCGCGCATGACCGATTTTTCTCCCCGCAAGCCGATCAAGAAGGCGGTGTTCCCGGTGGCTGGTATGGGCACGCGGTTTCTGCCTGCGACCAAGGCGATTCCGAAGGAAATGCTGCCGATCATCGATCGCCCGCTGATCCAGTACGCGGTCGATGAAGCGCGCGAGGCCGGGATCGAGCAGCTGATCTTCGTGACCGGGCGCGGCAAGACCGCAATCGTCGAGCATTTCGACCACGCCTTCGAGCTGGAAGCGACCATGACCGAGCGTGACAAGTCGCTCGAGATTCTGGAGCCGACCCGGATTCAGCCCGGCAATCTGGTGGCCGTGCGCCAGCAGGTTCCGCTGGGGCTGGGCCACGCGATCTGGTGCGCCCGGGCGATCGTGGGGGACGAACCCTTTGCGATCTTCCTGCCGGACGAGCTGATGATCGCCCGCAATGACGGTGCGGGCGGCTGCATGAAGCAGATGGTCGAGGCCTATAACGAGGTGGGCGGCAACCTGATTTCGGTGCTGGAAGTGCCGGAGGACGAGGTATCCTCCTATGGCGTGATCGCGCCGGGCGAACGCAGCGGCGCGCTGACCGAGGTCAGGGGACTGGTCGAGAAGCCGAAACGCGAGGACGCGCCCAGCAACCTGATC
>Ga0116180_1002704_pt1 | contig 13852 bp, 5 predicted proteins | sample AD_UKC073_MetaG_FD_89804 | JGI IMG/M metagenome (GOLD analysis project Ga0116180, IMG submission 89804) | Active sludge microbial communities of municipal wastewater-treating anaerobic digesters from USA - AD_UKC073_MetaG | ecosystem: Engineered > Bioreactor > Anaerobic > Digestate | place: USA...
CGATGTTGAGGTCGCGCTGGGTGTTCTCGATCACCTTGGCGGCCTCGGCCACCTTGATGGAGCTGGCCGGGTACACGCCGGCGGTGATCACCGCACCGTACACTTCCTCGACCTTCTTGAGGGTCTCGGGGGTGTCGCCGGAGACCACCTTCATGATCTTGGTGACGGTGCGTTCCTTGTCGCCCGGGTTGATCCGCTCGGGGGAGTAGCCCACGTTGAAGTCCTGCTTCCACTTGAGGCCGGAGAACTTCTCGAGGATGGGGATGCACACTTCTTCGGTGGCGCCGGGATACACGGTGGATTCATACACCACGATGGCACCCTTCTTGAGGTGCTTGCCGACGCTCTCGGAGGACTTCACCAGGGGGGTGAAATCGGGCTGGTGAGCGTCGTCCACCGGGGTCGGCACGGCCACGATGATGAAGTCGGCTTCGCCGATGATCTTCGGGTCGGTACTGCAGGTGAGCTGCGTGGCGGCCTTCAGGTCTTCGGTGCTCACCTCGCCGGTCGGGTCGATGAAGCGGCCGTAGGACTCCACCTTCTCCACGGACAGGTCAAAACCGACGGTCTTCATCTTCTTGCCGAATTCGACGGCGAGGGGCAGGCCAACGTAGCCGAGGCCGATTACTGCAATGGTGCTCATGAGGTCAATCCTGAAAAGAGTCCAAGTTGGTAAATGGTGTCAAAGCGGGTGTCAGAGGGTGGCGCGGAGCTTCTCGATTTCCTTGCGGATCGGCGCCTTGTCCGGAGCATTCTTGAGAGCGGCTTCGAGTTCCTTGCGGGCACCATCCTTGTCGCCGTTGGCTGCCAGGGCCTTGGCCAGGCTGAAGCGCAGTTGCGGCAGGTTGGGGCCGAGGCTGACAGCCTTCTTGAGGTTCTCGAGGCCCTTGGCCTTGTCGCCAGTCTCGAACTGCAGCGTACCGAGGGTGTCTAGGACCACCGGGCTGTTTGGCGCGAGGGCCACGGCCTGCTGCGCAACACCCACGGCGCTCTTGTCGTTGAGCTTGCCAAGAGCCCAGGCCAGGTTGTTCAGCACCATCGGGTTCTTGGGCGCGATCTCCTGCATCTGACGATATTGCTGCACGGCCTGATCGTACTTCTGCTCGGCAAGACTACGCTCGGCCAGATAGGTCCGTACCGTGAGGTCCTTGGGGTTGGCCTTGATCCAGTCAGCCGCCACCCGGGTTGCTTCCTGGGGCTGATTTGCCGCCACATGGGCGTTGTGCAGACGCAGGATCGACGCGGCGCTCTTCTCGCGCTTGTAGGCTTCTTCGTAGAGCTTGACGGCCTCCGTACGCTTGCCGATCGACAGCAGGCTTTCAGCCTCGAGGATGAATCCGATGGCCGAATCCTTGCGCTGGCGCTGGACCTCCTTGGCGATGGCAATCGCCGCATCCCCACGCTTGTTGTTGAGCAGGATGGCGACCAGGCGCTGCTGGGCCTCGATCGAGTCGGGCTTGACCGACAGCGCCTTGCGCAGGTTCTGCTCGGCACCAGCGATATCCTTGGTACCCATCATCAGGTCCGCCATGGCGATCAGCGGAATCGGCGACGAGGGCAGGCGAGCAGCCAGCTTGCCGTAGGTGGCCAGGGCCTGCTGCATTTCACCGGCGGCGACTTGGGAACGGCCCAGCAGATCAAGCACAGCGGGCTCATCAGGCGCGGCGACCGCGGCTTCCTGGGCGAGGGTCAGCGCACGCTTGGCATCGCTGGCCTGGACCAGCATCCGGATCAGGGCCAAGCGCAGCGGGAGCGAGGTGGGGCTGGCGGCCAGCCCCTTCTCCAGCACGGCCTGCACATCCTTGGCCTGGCCGCCGGTCATGGCCAGGAACTCGGCGTACTGCAGGTAGGCCTGGGCATGGCTGGGGTTCTTGGCAAGGAAGCCTTCGTAGCGCTTGCGGGCGACATCAAGCTGCTTGTCCTGGATGTCGAGACGGGCCAGATTGCTCAGGTCCGGCAGGAAATCGGGCTTCAGTTCCAACGCCTTGTCGAAGGCCTTGCGGGCGCCGGCAGTATCCTTGAGCACCAGCAGCACGCCACCCTTCATGTTGTGGGTGACCGGATCATTGGGCTTCTTCTTCTCGAGCGTCTGCACCGCGCTCATGGCCTTGGCGGTCTCGTTGCGACGCAGGTGGGCCATGATCAGGGTGACGTCGGCCTGGATGCTCTCGGCGTCCAGGGCGGAGGCGGCCTCGAGATCCTGGAACGCCCGATCGGTCTCGCCACCGGCCAGACGCGATACACCCAGGCGGGTCCGGTACTGGGCATTGTTGGGGTCAGCCTTGGCGGCACGCCCGAAGTACTCTTCGGAACGGGTGAAATCGCCATTCATGGCATAGACCTGGCCCGCCAGGTTGAGCACCGCCACATCGTCCGAATGGTCTTTGAGCAGCGGCTGGAGCATTTCAAGGGCCTTGCCGGGCTCCCGTGCGCCCAGGTGGGCGGAGACCATCAGACGCCGTGCGTAGGCCTGGGTGGGGATCTTGTCGAGGACCTTGCCGAGATTCTGCTGGGCCTGGGCGAAGTCGTTGCGCTGGAGTTGCAGGGCGGATGCGAGCAGCAGCGCGGGAACGTACTCGGGGGCAGCGCGCAGCACCTGCTGGATACCCTCGTAGGCCTCCTTGTTCTTGCCGTTCTTCACGTCAAGGAAGGCCTGCATGTAGATCGCCAGCGGGTGATTGCCCACGGCCTTGCGCAGGGCCACGACCTTGGCCTGGGCAGCTTCGAGCTTGTTGGCGCGGATGAGCAGGGAGATCACGCTCTGGTGCGCGGAGATCTCTGTGGGCTTGGCTTCGATGACGGCCTCGTAGGCGGCGATGGCCTCGTCGGTCCGGTTCTTGGCGAGCAGGATGTCGCCGCGCAGGCTGTTGGCCTCCGGCACTTTCGGGGCCACCTTCAGCACGTCCTCGACTTCCGTCAGCGCGCCGTCGATGTCCTTGTCGAGGGCACGCATGCGGGCCAGGCCGACACGGGCCAGGGGGAAGCCGGCAGATGCCTGGATCGCGGCATTGAATTTGTCCTGGGCAGCGCTGCGCTTGCCCTGCTGCAGTTCGGCAAAACCCACGGAGGTCAGCAGGGAAGCCTTGGCTTCCGGCTGCGTGAGCTCTTTGCTGGCGAGTTCGGTGATGAGGCGCTGCCCCTGACCGCTGGACAGCATAGCCTGGGCGAGCAAGGGAACGACCTGGTCGGCGGCGTAACCGCCGTCAAGGGCACGGGACAGCTCCTTCTCGGCACCGGCGTAGTCACCCTGCTCGTAATTCACCTTGCCCAGCAGGAAGCGGGCTTCCGCCAGCGCCGGGTTCTTCTGCAGCGCATTCTTGAGCTGGATCGACGCCGCGTTGCGGTCGTTCTTGGCCATGTACTCCTTGGCCGAGCTGATCATGGATTCGGGACTGTCGCCGCAGGCGGCAAGCAGCAGGACACAGAGGGCGCTGACGGCGGTGTTCCGCACCCGGTTTTGTTTGGTTTGGGAACGCATCTGCATGGATCCTTGAATCACGTTGAGATTTCTTTCTTGAGTCCGAAACGGTTCATCAAATCATAGAGAGTGGGACGACTGATGCCCAGCACCTCGGCGGCCCGCGCCACGTTGCCATTGACCCGGGCCATCACGCGGACCACCGCGCGCCGCTCCGCTTCCTCGCGGACCTCCCGGAGGTTGAGGGCCTGCAGGCCTTCATCACTGTCGTCCTGATTGAGACCGATGTCGTCCGCCGTGATGCAGTTGCCGTCAGCCATGATCACGGCGCGCTTGATGGCGTTTTCGAGCTCGCGGATGTTGCCGGGCCAGCGGTGCAGCTCGATGCTCTGCACGGCATCATCGGTGAGGGACATGGAGCCCCGCCCGTGATCATTGGCGAAGCGCTGCACGAAGGCATGGGCCAGCAGCACCGCATCACCGTCGCGGTCGCGCAGTGCGGGGATGTCCACCACGATCTCTGCCAGCCGGTAGTACAGATCCTCCCGGAAGCGACCCGCCTGGATCAGGCCCTTCACGTCCTGGTGGGTGGCGCAGACGATGCGCACATCCACCGGGATCTCCTCACGGCCGCCGATGCGCTCGATCACGCGCTCCTGCAGGAAGCGCAGCAGCTTGGCCTGCAGGGGCATCGGCAGATCGCCGATTTCATCGAGGAACAGCGTGCCCTTGTTGGCCACCTCGATCTTGCCGAGGGTCTGCTTGACGGCACCGGTGAAAGCGCCTTTTTCGTAGCCGAAGAGCTCGCTTTCGAGGAGGTTCTCGGGAATCGCCGCACAGTTGATGGCGACGAAGCGTTCGTTGCGACGGGGTGACAGTTCGTGCAGGCCCCGGGCCAGCACTTCCTTGCCTGTCCCGCTTTCGCCGAGCAGCATGACCGTGACATTGGCCGAGGCTACCCGCTCGATGAGCCGGCACAGCTTGAGCATCCCGGCGTCGCGGGTGATCACGCCCGACAGGGCACTGCCCTGCTGGATCTTGAGGCGACGGTTGTCCTGCTGCAGATCATAGAGACGCAGCGCCCGATCGAGGGTCAGGGACAGGAGTTCGGGCTCAAAGGGCTTGGCGAAGAAGTCGTAGGCACCCATGCCCACCGCACGCACGGCGTTTTCACGATCGTGCTGGCCGGTCAGGACCACGACCTTGGTATCAGGCGCCAGGGCCAGGATTTCACCCAGCAAACGAAAACCTTCGGTCACGTCGTCGGGAGACGGCGGCAGACCGAGATCCATCGTGACCACGGCAGGCTCATGCCGCCGCAACTGGGCAATGGCCTCTTCCCGATTGTTGGCAACCACTGTTTCGTACTGATCGAAAGCCCAGCGCATCTGCTTCTGCAGTGCGGGATCGTCCTCGACGATCAGCAATGTCCTGCGTTTCTCGCTCATATTCCCTAGTGTGCCATTGCTTCGTTACCGTCTTTCCGGACGGAATCGGCAATGGGCAATCGGATGTCGAACCGGGTTCCTGCGCCCACATCGCTGACAACGCTCAGGCTGCCCCCCAGTTCCTGCACATATTGCTGTGCCTCGTAGGCGCCGATGCCCATCCCGCTCGCCTTCGTCGTCTGGAAAGGCTTGAAAAGCTGCTCCCGGATGAATGCGGCTGACATGCCGGATCCGGTATCCCGAACCGTGATGCATGCCTGCTTACGCTCCCGGGATAGCTCTACTGACACACTACCATGCTCGGGAGTGGCGTCGAGGGCATTTTGCACGATATGCCCGAGGATGCGCTCAAGCCGCTCGGCATGCGCCAGAACGGAGACTTCCGGTGCGCCATCGAGCAGCACCGGACAGGGAATGTACATTCGTTTGGACTGCACCACGTGTTCGAGCAAGGCCCCGAGGGATACGGGCTTGCGCTGGTTGATCGGCGTCTTCTCCATGAGCTGGGTCATCAGGCCGCGCATCCGTTCCTCAACGTGACGGACGGTGTCGAGCATGTCGGCCTGGAACTCCGGATTGTCCTTGTGTCGCTCGGCATTGCGCAACATCAGGGACATCTGGGCCACCAGGTTTTTCAGATCATGAACCACGAAGGCCGACATGCGGTTGAAGGCATCGAACTTGCGCGCCTCGATGAGCGCCTCTGCCGCCTGCATGCGGGCAAAGTAGCTGGCCGCCTGACGACTGGCCATCTTCAGCAGATCGAGGACCTCCCAGTTCACATCCACCGGCGTGCGCGGGGTGAGGAGAATGACGAAGCCCACCAGCACCCCCGACGAGATCAGCGGCACGATCAGCCACATGTCCGCCACCTCGGGTGTCCATTCGGGCAGCGCCACGCCCTCCCCGCCCACGGAAAACCCGCTGCGCAATTCGGCGAGATTCACCACCCACTCCCGCTCGAGCAGGAAGGCCGTAAAGGCGGAGCCCTCATTCTCGACAAGCCCGTAATGGGGCATGTTGAGCCTGGCCTGCTGGCTGAAACAGCCATTGGCGTCCCGCAGCCACACCCCGCCCCCCGGGCTCTCCACCAGGTCGGCCAGGGCCTTGACGACGGACTCCCCCAGACTGAGCCCGTCTCCCGCCACCGACAGGGCCTGGGTCACACCCAGCCATTCGGTCCGGTAGTCATAGCGGTAGGCAAAGAAGTGCTTGGCCAGCAGCACCTTCAGGCGCGCCCGGAAGGCGCCGGAGAAGACCAGCACCCCCAGAAAGAGCCCGCCACCAAAGAGCATCACCAGTTGCAGCGCCTCGCCCCACTCCCCGCCAAAATAACGCATGTAGTAGCCGGCACCGGCGATCAGCAGCAGGTACACACCAGATACGGCCAGCGCCGTTGAATGGAAGACCACATGCCGGGAGATCGATACCCGGAAGGTCCACTCGGGATTGCGCGACGCGGAGATGGCCACCAGGGGAATGATCAGGGTGTGCGCAAAGCCGCGGGCACTCCAGATGACGGCATGGATCCGGCTGAACAACAGGGAGTCGGCAAACAGGTAGACGTCAAACGCAAACAGCCCGGCCAGCGCCAGCGCCATGGGCTTGATCCCCCAGCGGGAGCGCTCGGGCACGGAACGGTAGAAGAGCTCGAGCAGGACGAGACCAAAGACTGCCGTCAGCAGCGAGGTGGCCGCCCAGGTGCGCAGCGGTGTCCCGTAGATGGGGAGATTGAGGGAGAAGCACACTACCCCGATGGCGCCGAGGGAGATCACCGCCAGGGTCATCGGCTTCGGCCAGCGCGGAGGCGGCTCGCCACCGGCTCCGGCCGCGGGCTGGAAGACAAGGGCCAGCAGGAAGCCGAACCACGCCCCCATGCGCAGCACGTCAAGTACGTTGCCCAGCAGGAAGAGCCAATTCCAGCCGGTCAGGGCGAAGGCCCAGTTGGCCGATGCCCACAGGGCACTGACCGCCATGGCACCGATCAGGAAGGACCCCCGCGAACCATGGCGCCACGCCAGGCCGAGATACACCGCGAACAGCGCATGGACGACCGTCGCAATCGCGTGACTCCACGCGGACACTTGGGAAAACGTGGATTCCATCAGGCCTCGGCAGAAAAACAAACGCTCCCGGACATGACGGGAGCGTCAGACCTCCCCTTGGCGGGGAGTCAGCGACAGGGTCAGTGGGCGCCGTCGCCGGTCAGCACCACCCGCACGGTCTCGAAGAGAACGACGGTATCGAGGAACAGGGTGTGATTCTTGACGTAGTAAAGATCGTACTGCAGCTTGTTGATCGCATCATCCACCGACGAGCCGTACTGGTAGCGAACCTGGGCCCAGCCGGTGACCCCGGGCTTGACGCAGTGGCGCACGGCATAGAAGGGAATGTCGCGGGTCAGCTGATCGACGAAGAAGGGACGCTCGGGGCGCGGGCCAACCAGGCTCATATCCCCCTTGAGGACGTTGAACAGCTGCGGCAGCTCGTCGATGCGCACCTTGCGGATGAAGCGCCCGATACGGGTCACGCGGTCATCGTTGGCGCTGGCCCAGCGCGGCTTGCCGTCGCGCTCGGCGTCACGACGCATGCTGCGGAACTTGGTCACCTTGAACAGACGCCCGCCGAGACCGACCCGCTCCTGGCGATAGAACACCGGCGCGCCGTCTTCGATCACGATCAGCAGCGCCGCCAGAACCATCACCGGCGCGGCCAGGATCAGCAGCCCCAGGGAGGCGACGATGTCGAACACGCGCTTGACCAGGGTACGGCTCCAGCCCTGACGGAAACCCTCACCGTAAATCAGCCAGCTGGTCCGCAGGGAGTCGATGCGGACCTGCCCGCGGACACGCTCGAAAAAGCTGGACAGGTCGAGCACCTTGATGCCGGCCATCTTGCAGTCGAGGAGCTCGCGCAGGGGGATGACACCGCCGCGGCGTTCCTTGAGGGCGACGATGATCTCATTGACCTTCAGATGCGTGGCGGTAGCCAGCAGGTTGCCATCGAAGTGGATGATCCGCTTCGGATCGACACGCACCTCTTCACCCTGACCGGAGGGGAAGAAGCCCACAACCTGGAGCCCCCTGCTGGAGGAATGGGCGAGCGCGTTCTCCACCGCCACCGCATCGGCCCCCGTGCCAATCACCATGATCCGCTTTACCAACACGCCTGCTCCCACACGCCGCACAGAGAAACCTCGCGCCACGACAACAAACCCCAGAAGCGCCACCACATTGAGCTCCATCGCCTCATGGGCAAACTCGCCCCAGGGCAGGACCTGGAAGATACCGTAGGCGACGGGAATGCTGAGGGCAATGGACATCGCCACGCGCATCAGGGTCTCACGGAAACCGCTGCCAAAACCGGCGCGGTAAAGCCCCAGGGCGCCATTGAGGATCATCATCGTCGCGGCAAAGGCCAGCGCCGAAGGCACCACCGTTGCGATCAGGGGCCCGTCCACCTTGCTCTGCAGCACGAACGCCACGATCACGGCGACGAACAGGAGCATCGCATCAATGACGACCTGCAGGACGGTGTTGGACGGAACGTAATGATTGAAGAGTTTGAGCATCTCGAGCTTCGGCAACCCTATTAAGGCTGCCGCCCATGCAATTGGATGTTTCAGGAAGTAGCCGGCACGACAGCATCCGGATGTTGCGGCGCATTATGTATGAAGACCGGGTGAGGCGGTTCGTTTGGCGCCCTTCAAAATTGCAAAATGCGTGAAAAAATGTATGGTCGAACAATAGCGCGAAGCCGCCTCGGCTCCCGTGATCCCCGTCACGCAAAAATTACATTTCACATAAATTCGATGTATGGGCAAACCGCCCCCGGAGGGGTGGCGGCAGCGCATCTCACAACTCGATCTGGGTACCAAATTCGACCACCCGGTTGGCCGGGATGCAGAAGAAGTCCGCTGCACTGTGAGCGTTCCTGAACATGAGAATGAACAGCAGCTCGCGCCAGCGCCCGAGAACGGAGCCGGAGCGCGGGATCAGGGTCTCGCGGCCGAGGAAGAAGGACGACTCCATCAGGTCGAAGGACAGGCCCTGGGACTCGCCCATGGCCAGCGCCGCCGGGATGTCGGGATCGTCCTTGAAGCCGTAGCGGACAAAGACCCGGTAGAAGCCGTAATCCAGTTCCTCGACCCGCACCCGCTCACTCACCGGCACATAGGGCACATCTTCGGTAATCATCGTCACCAGCACCACCCGGGCATGCAGCACCTTGTTGTGCAGCAGGTTGTGGAGCAGCGCCCGGGGCACGCCGTCCGGGGCCGTCGTCATGAACACGCCCGTTCCCGGCACACGGATGGGGGGGTCATGGAACATCGACTGGATGAACAGGTCGAGGGGCATGGTATCCACCTGCATCCGCGCCGTCAGCGCAGCCCGCCCCTTCTTCCAGGTCATCAGCAGGGCATGGATGGCCAGGCCCAGGACCAGCGGAAACCAGCCCCCGTCAAAGATCTTGACCGTATTGGCCGAGAAGAAGGCGAAATCCACCGCAAAGAACAAAGCCAGAAAGCTCAGCGCCGGCCCCCAGCTCCACTTCCACAAGGCCCGGACCACGAAGAAGGCCAGCACCGTGTCGATCATCATGGTCAGCGTCACGGCGATCCCATAGGCCGACGCCAGCGCACTCGACGAGCGGAAGCCCAGCACCAGCGCAATCACCGCCCCCAGCAGCATCCAGTTCACGTTCGGGACGTAAATCTGCCCGACTTCCTTTTCAGAGGTGTGAATCACATGGATACGCGGCGAATAGCCCAGCTGGACGGCCTGCTTGGTGAGGGAGAACGCCCCCGAGATCACCGCCTGGGAGGCGATGATGGTGGCCAGCGTGGACAAGCCGACCATGGGGTACAGCAGGGGCTCCGGGACCAGCAGGTAGAAGGGGTTCTTCACGGCCGACGGATCGTCGAGGATCAGGGCACCCTGCCCCAGGTAGTTCAGGTACAGGGCCGGAAACACGTAACCGAACCAGGCCACCTTGATGGGCCGCCGCCCGAAGTGGCCCATGTCCGCATACAGGGCTTCACCCCCGGTGATGGCCAGCACCACGGCCCCCAGGGCCAGGAAACCCAGGGTCTTGTTGGTGGCGAAAAAATGCACCGCATGCATTGGATTGACCGCCTGCAGCACGTCCGGGTGACGCACCACGTTCATCGCCCCGAGCACCCCGAGGGTGGTGAACCAGAACAGCATCACCGGGCCGAACACCGCGCCCACCCGCGCCGTGCCCTTGCTCTGGATCACAAACAGGCCGGTCAGCACCACCAAGGAGATCGGCAGGACGTAGGGTCGGAAGGCCGGCGTCGCCACCTCCAGCCCTTCCACCGCGGACAGCACCGAAATCGCCGGGGTGATCACGCCGTCGCCATAGAACAGGGCCGCACCAAACAGGCCGACCGCCGACATCAGGCCGGCCACCCGGGGCGACCGGGTGGTACGCAGGGCCAGGGAGGTCAGGGCCATGATCCCCCCCTCCCCCCGGTTGTCGGCCCGCATGATGTACACCACGTACTTCAGGGACACGACGATGGTCAGCGCCCAGAACACCAGGGACAGCACACCCAACACGTTCTCCGGCGTCACTGCCAGGCCGTGGTGTGCGTTGAATACCTCCTTCATGGTATAGAGGGGGCTCGTGCCGATATCGCCAAAAACCACCCCCATGGCAGCCAGCGCCACCGGGAGCACCTCCGCACGGGATCGCTTGTCCTGACCTTCGGCTAGCACTGATGACATTTCGCCCTCCTCAAACTCACGGATACAGAACCGCCACCTTGCCCGATGGGGCAGCGGCCTTATCCCGCAACGCAACATCCGGCAATCCGGACATCAGCACCGACGCGGGACCGAGATACTACCGCATTGCAACAACAGGAGATGCATGACGGAATTCACCCCGCGGCGTTGAAGCCGCCGGGCTGCGCTGCCGTAATCAAGGCCAGCAAGCCCAGGGAGATCTTCGATCCGGCCAGTGACGGCCCTACCCTGACAGGCAGCACAACGACGGACTGCCACCCCATCGCCCGGACCACCCCGCCGCATGCCACACGCCCCCTACCTGCGCCAACTCGCGATCATCGGCACCGCCTATGCGATCTGCGGCCTGCTGGCCCTTCACATCGCCATTCCCCCAGGCTACGTTGCCCCCCTGTACCCCCCTGCCGGCATCGCGCTGGCGGCCGTCCTGATTTACGGCCGCGGCATCTGGCCGGCCATATTCATGGGCGCCCTGCTCACCAACATCGAAGCCGTGTCACGCTCGGGGCTGGAGGGCTGGGCCTGGTTCACCCCCCTCTGGGTTGCCGTCGGCTCCGTCCTGCAGGCCTACGCCGGGGCGGCCCTGGCCAAACGCTGGGCCGATTTCCCCCAGGGCCTCGACAATGGCACCACGATCCTGCGCTTCCTTTTTGTCGCCGGCCCCGTCAGCTGCCTGATCGGCGCCAGCTTCGGCACCGCAGCGCTAGTCATGTCGGGGGCCATCGCCCCCAGCGAGGCCCCCTTCAGCTGGTGGAACTGGTGGGCCGGCGACGCCATCGGCATCCTCATCGCCACACCGCTCACTTTCGTCTTCCTCGGCCGGCCCCGGCACGAATGGGCACCCCGGCGACGCAGCCTGGCCCTGCCCATGTCGGTTGCCCTGGTGCTGCTCGCGGGGCTGGAGAGCCAGGTGGCCCAGTGGGAACAGCAGCGCCTGCAGAGCCGCTTCGAGCGGGATGCCCGCTACCTCTCCAGCCTGCTGCTGAAGCGCTTTGCCAATTACACCGACGTGCTTCAGGCGGCCGAGCGGGTCATGGTCGCAGCCCCCGATCTGGACGACGAAGGCTTCCATCAATTCGCGCTGCCCTGGCTGGCCCGCTTTGAAGGTATCCAGGGCATCGGCTGGATGCCCCTCACCCCTGATGCGCAGCGCAAAACCTTCGAAGCAGCCGCGCGACGAGCCCTCGGCAGCGCCGATTTCGCCATCCGCGACCGGGGCCCGAACAAGCAGCTGTCCCCCTCGCCACAACGCGCCGAGTACTACCCGATCCGCTACATCGCGCCCTTGGAGAGCAACCGCCGCGCCCTCGGGCTCAACGTGCAGTCGATTCCCGCCTCGGCAGAGGCCCTCGCCCGCAGCCGGGCCGACGGCAAGGCCGCCGCCACCCAGGCCTTCGAACTGACCCAGGAAACCGAGAGCAAGCTCGGCGTGGTCATCTACCAGCGCACCAGCCCGGGCCAGACCACCCCCCGGGCCGACGGCTTCGTCTTCGTCGCCCTGCGCGTGGAAGACGCCGTCAACAGCATCCTCCAGCGCAACGCCATCAACGGCATCGCCTACTGCCTGGCCGAACTGAACCCCGATGACGCCCGCGGGCGCCGCCTGTCCGGGCTCGACCCCTGCCCGACGGCCGACGAAGCCGGCCCGGCGGGGCTGACCCCGTGGGTCGAAGACTTCGACTTCGGCGGGCGCGCCTGGACCCTCCGCTTCGTCGCCGAACCCAGCTATGCCACCCTGCACCGGGGCTGGGAGGCGTGGACCATACTGGCCGTCGGCCTGCTCAGCACCGGCATGCTCGGCGCCTTCCTGCTCTCCTCCACCGGGCGCGCCCGGCGCATCGAAGAACTGGTACGGCAGCGCACCGCTGAACTGGCCGAGACCAGCCGCCGCCTCAGCGCCAAGAAGGCCATGCTGACCCACGCCGAACGCATCGCCCAGCTCGGCAGCTGGGAGGCAGACCCGGATACCGGAAAAGGCCATTGGTCGGAAGAGCTGTTCTCCATCCTGCGGGTCCCCCGGAGCCAGGAAGGCAAGCTCGCCAACCTGCTGGCGGCCCTGCACCCCGATGACCAGCCCCGCCTGCAGCAGGCCTTCGACGACGTCGCCCAGGGCATGGCCGGCGCCAGCTTCGATGTACGCCTGCGCTGGGGCGACCAGGGCGAGGCCCAGCGCATCGTGCACTTCACCATTGAGGCCGGCCTGGGGCTGAACAATGGCAAGACCCTGCGCGGCACCGTTCAGGACGTCACCGCCAACCGTGCCGCAGAAGCGCACATCCACTACCTGGCCCACTACGACGGGCTCACCGGCCTGCCCAACCGGAGCCTGTGGATCAGCCGCGCCGACCAGGCCCTGGCCATTGCCCGGCGCAACCAGCTGCAGGCCGGCGTGCTCTTCCTCGACCTGGACAACTTCAAGAAGATCAACGACACCCTCGGCCACCCGGTCGGCGACCGCCTGCTGTCTGCCGCGGCCCAGCGCCTGGCCCTGTGCCTGCGGGAAGAGGACGTGCTAGCCCGCCTGGGCGGTGACGAATTCGTCGTGCTGCTGCCCCAGCTCAGCCACACCCAGGACGCCGCCGTCGTCGCCCGCAAGCTGATTGCCAGCCTGATCCGCCCCTTTGACATCGACGGCCAGGAGCTCTCCATCTCCACCAGCATCGGCATCGCCCTGCACCCCACCGACGGCAACGACGTGGATCAGCTGCTCAAGCATGCCGACACCGCCATGTACGACGCCAAGAGTGCCGGGCGCAACGATTTCCGCTTCTTCACCCCCGACATGAACGCCCGGGCCTATGCCCGCCTGATGCTCGAAAACGCCCTGCGCCACGCCCTCGAACGCCACGAGCTGGAGCTCGACTACCAGCCCCAGTGGGCCATGCCGGGCCAGCGCCTGATCGGCGTGGAGGCCCTGGTGCGCTGGAACCACCCGGAGCGGGGGCGCATTCCGCCGGGCGAGTTCATCCCCCTGGCCGAGGAGACCGGGCTCATCGAAGCCATCGGCGACTGGGTACTGCACGAGGCCGCCCGCCAGCAGGCGGCGTGGCAGGCGGCCGGCCTGCCGCCCCTGACCATCGCCATCAACATCTCGGCCCTGCAGTTCCGGCGCCCCGGCTTTGTCGATCGCGTCCGCCAGGTGTTCGCCGATGCCGGGGTCTCGCCCCGGAGCTTCGAGCTGGAGCTGACCGAAAGCGCCCTGATGCAGCCCAGCG